>Ga0182030_10000051_pt1 | contig 158017 bp, 136 predicted proteins | sample 812S3MmetaG_FD_121299 | JGI IMG/M metagenome (GOLD analysis project Ga0182030, IMG submission 121299) | Permafrost microbial communities from Stordalen Mire, Sweden - 812S3M metaG (Illumina Assembly) | ecosystem: Environmental > Terrestrial > Soil > Wetlands > Permafrost | place: Sweden...
CGAAGAGCGCGCCTTAGAATCTTTCCAACATTAGTTTTGGGAAGGTCCGTGCGGAAATAGATATGGCGCGGAATCTTGTATCCGGTCAGGTACTTATGGCAGTGCTTGATTAGATCCTCTGCGGTAAGCGCGGGGTCTTTCTTCACTACAAAAAGCGCAACGCTTTCGCCGGACTTCTCGTCTGCCTGCGCGACCGCAGCGGCTTCCAGCACGCCCAGATGCTTGGCCACCACATCCTCGACCTCATTCGGGAAAACTTTAAATCCGGACACAATGATCATGTCCTTCTTTCTGTCTTCCAGGAAGACATAGCCGCGCTCGTCAATTCGTCCGATGTCCCCGGTCCTAAGCCACCCCTCAGGAAGCATGACTTGAGCGGTCTCCTCCGGCCTGTGCCAATAACCGCGCATTACCTGCGGGCCACGTACACAGATCTCACCCGAGTTGTTAATGCCGAGGTCGGCACCGTCCATATCGCGAATGGAAATCTCCGTCGATGGCACTGGCAATCCGACAGCGCCGGTAAAGCCCACACCCACCAGCGGATTGACGCACGCTACGGGCGAGGTTTCAGTCAAGCCCCATCCTTGTGTGAGTGGGCACTTGGTCATTTGCTGCCAGCGATCTGCGACCGCTTGCTGCACGGCCATACCGCCGCCCAGTGATACAACGAGCTTAGAGAAATCAATCTTGTCGAATCCCGGCGTGTGCATCAATGAATTGAACAAGGTGTTAACACCCAGGAAGAACATCGGCGGATGCGCCCGCAGATCCTTGATAAAGGCCGGGAAATCTCGCGGGTTTGTAATCAAAAGCCCCGAGCCGCCGAGCGATACAAACAGCAGCAGATTCCCGGTCAAAGAGAAGATGTGGTAAAGCGGCAGCGCGCACACGTAGGTGATATCGCTAAGCGCAACTTGCTGAAACCACGCTCTGGACTGCAGCAGATTGGCGACCATGTTGCCATGAGTGAGCATCGCCCCTTTGGCGACGCCGGTAGTCCCGCCCGTGTATTGCAGGAATGCAATATCATCATGGTTAACTTCAACTTTGCTTAGCTTCAGCGCAGCGCCTTCCTGCACCACGGAGTTGAAGCGCGAGGCGCCCGGTAGGCGCCAGCGCGGGACCTTGCGCAACACGTAGCGAAGTACCGAATTGACCACCAATCCTTTGGGGAATCCCAGCAGGTCGCCCACAGCGGTGACCACCACGTGTTTGATATCGGTCGCTGGCAGTGCTTCGGACAGCGTCGCCGCGAAATTCTCCAGCACGACGATCGCGAGAGCTCCGGAATCCTTGAGCTGATATTGTAGTTCAACGGCTGTGTAGAGCGGATTGGTGTTGACGATTGTCAGCCCGGCACGCAGCGCCCCAAACATTGCCACCGGATACTGCAGCAGATTGGGCAGCATGATTGCGATGCGATCGCCGCGCTTGAGCCCTTTGGACTGCAGCCACGCGCCAAAGGCGGCAGACTGACTATCGAGCTCCGCGTAGCTGAATGAGCGGCCCATATGCAGGAAGGCCGTGTGCTCGCGATACTGGACCAGGCTCTGCTCGATCATTGCACTCAGCGAGGCAAATTCGTTCGGATCAATGTCGGCAGGCATGCCCGGCGGATAACTCTTCAGCCAAAACCTATCCATCCCCCCTCCTTCCTGTCGGCTGGACGCTTGCGCCAGCGCAACGCCCATCAATTATGGACTACTGACGCTCGCGCTTCGCAGCAACGGCAGCAGTTTAGGCCAGACATTCTCGAGCAGCAGTGGCTGACCCCGCTCGTTGGGGTGCAGGCCATCAGCCTGCATCAGCTCAGGCTTGTCGGCAACTTTGTCCAGCAGGAACGGTACCTGGGGCACGTGCAATTCCTCTGCCACACTGTCGTATACCTTGGCAAATGGGGCGGTGTACTGCTCACCATAATTTGGCGGCATTCGGATCCCGATCAGCAGCACGCGTGCGCCGGCCTTCTGAACCAAGCCGATCATTTGCTGCAGATTGGCGCGCAGGCCCGCGACCGGCAAGCCGCGCAGCCCGTCGTTGGCACCCAGCTCCAGCAGCACGAGCCGCGGATGGTGAACCGCCAGTGCCCGCGGCAGCCGCCCCAAGCCACCGGCACTGGTTTCGCCACTCACGCTAGCGTTAACCACCTCAAATCCGTACCCTTCTGCACTGAGCCGGCGCGAGAGCAGGCTCACCCAGCCCTTATTGACGTTGATGCCGTAGCCGGCACTGAGGCTGTCCCCGAATACCAGAATGACGGGGCCAGGCACTATTGCTGCCTGCACCGGTCCATAGAGCATGGCGCCAAGCGCGCTCAACAGGATAAAGATGACTCGCGACATAGTGCTTTCTGCAGAAAATCTCACCAAGCAGGTTAACAGCCCCGAGGGGCCACTGACCATTGTGCGCGACATCAACTTCAGCATCGAATCGCGGGCGACGGTGGCGATCGTTGGACCCTCGGGCGCAGGCAAGTCGACATTGCTGGCGTTGCTGGCCGGACTCGATGTGCCAACCTCCGGTCGTGTACTGCTGGCGGGCCAGGACCTGAGCGCACTGGATGAGGATGGGCGCGCGCGGCTTCGGGCTGCCCGGGTCGGCTTCGTATTCCAAGCCTTTCACCTTGTGCCCTCATTGACTGCTCTTGAGAACGTCATGCTGCCGCTTGAGCTCGCGGGTCGCCCTGAGGCGCGCCGGCTGGCTGTGGACATGCTTGCACGGGTTGGCCTGGCGCCGCGCCAAGGGCACTATCCCCGACAGCTCTCCGGCGGTGAGCAGCAGCGCGTCGCGCTGGCGCGCGCCTCGGTCGGCGAGCCAACCGTTTTGTTCGCCGATGAACCGACCGGCAATCTGGACTCGGCCACCGGCGCGCGCATCATCGAGCTGTGCTTCGAGCTCAATGCGCATGTCAATACGACACTGGTGCTGGTGACGCACGATCGGGCCCTCGCCGATCGCTGCGGGCGGGTGCTTAACATGGATGCCGGAGCAATCACGTGAGGCAGTCATGCTGCGCGCCCTGACTTTAGCGCTGCGCTTCCTGGCGCGCGAGTGGCGCTCGGGAGAACTGGCGGTGCTGCTGTTATCGCTGACGGTGTCGGTTGGTGCGCTGACTGGTGTTGGCTTCCTGGTGGATCGCATCGATCATGCGGTGCAGCTCCAGGCACGCGAAGTGCTGGCTGCCGACATGCGCCTGGAGTCCGACAGCGCGCTCACTGCAGGGACTCAGGCGACTGCCGCGGGCGCCGGGTTGCGCACGGCGCGTATCACCAGCACGCTCTCGGTGGTTTTTCACGGCAATGCCAGCCAGCTGGCCAACATCCGCGCGGTCACCAGCGGCTATCCGCTGCGTGGCGCGCTCAGCATTGCTGATCTGCCCTTTGCCACAGGCAGCGCCACCGCGGAGATTCCGGCACCGGGGGAGGTGTGGGCTGATTCGCGTCTGGCTGCCGCGCTTGGTGTGAATACCGGCGAGAGCCTATCGGTGGGCGCACGGACCTTGCGTCTTGCGCACATCCTGATCTCGCGCCCGGATCAGGGTTCGGCGTTCGTCGACTTCGCGCCGGCGCTGCTGATCAACGACGCGGATCTTGCCAGCACCAAGCTCATCCAGCCCGCGAGTCGTGCGCGCTATGCCTTGCTGCTGGCCGGTAACAATGCGGCGCTAGCGCGCTATCGCGAAGTATTTCGCAGCACGCGCGTTGCGGGCGAGCGCCTGATGGATGTGGCCGATGCCAGCCCGCAGATCGGCGATGCCTCGCGGCGCGCCGGTCGCTTCCTGGCACTGGCCAGCCTGGTGGCGGTGCTGCTGTGTGCCGTGGCGGTGGCCATCAGCGCACGCAGCTACGTTCGTTCGCACCTGGATGTGGTTGCGCTGATGAAAACGTTGGGTGCCTCGCGCCGTTTCATTCTGACAGTCGCGCTCATACAGCTGGTATTGCTCGCCCTGGTCGCGACCGCGGTGGGCGCCGGTGTCGGCTGGCTCACCGAAGAGTGGTTGCTGCATGTACTTCGAGGTTTGCTGCGCACTGATCTGCCACGGGCTGGCGCTTGGCCAGCGCTGGTCGGCCTGATCGTGGCGATTGCTATGCTGATTGGCTTTGCATTGCCCTCGCTCCTGCAGCTCACGCGGGTGCCCGCACTGCGGGTGCTGCGTCGTGATGCCGGTCCGCCGAGCCCGGCACTTTGGAGTGCGTTCCTGCCGGCGCTGCTGGCCATCGTGGCGGTGATTTATGGGACGCTGGGCGAGGTACGGCTGAGCCTGTGGTTCGCGGCCGGGCTGTTCGCTGCCGTGTTGCTACTGGCGCTTGCGGGTATGGCGCTGGTGAGCCTGGCCGGACGCGTTCGCGGCAGCATGGCTGTGGCCTGGCGCTACGGCATCGCATCGCTCGCGCGCCGCCGCGCCGAGAGCGTCGCGCTGATCGTGGCCTTTGGCCTCGGTGTCCTGTTGCTGCTGATCCTGACGCTGCTGCGCCGTGATCTGGTGGATCAGTGGCGCACGAGCCTTCCAGCCACAGCGCCCAACTATTTCTTCGTCAATATACCCACCGACGAGCGCGATGCCTTCGTCACGCAGCTGCGCCTTGAGGGCGCACAGCTCGAGCGCCTGTTGCCGATGATTCGCGGGCGCCTGACGGCCATCAACGGCCGCAACGTGAACCAGATGCGCTTCAAGGGCGCGCGCGGCGATGGTTTTGCCGATCGCGAACAAAACCTGACCTGGTCGAGCGAACTGGGCGATGACAATCGCATCACCGCCGGTCGCTGGTGGACTGCAGCTGACAGCGGCGCTCCGCTGGTCTCGGTGGCGAGTGAGTACCAGGAGGCGCTGGGTCTCAAGCTCGGCGACACCATGCACTTTGAGGTCGCCGGCGAGGGGCTGGATGTAAAGATCGCCAGCTTCCGCCAGGTCAAATGGGACAGCTTCCGCCCGAATTTCTTCATCGTGTTTCCTCCCGGGCTGCTGGATGGCACGGCGGGTACTTATATGACCAGTGCCTATTTCCAGCCGCGTTCCCCAGGCGCGATGGCAGCACTGGTACAGCGCTTTCCCGAAGTATCGATCTTCAACATTGGCGATCTGCTGGCACAGGTCCGCGCGGTAATCGACAAGGCAGTGACCGCGGTCCAGAGCGTATTTATCTTCACGGTGCTTGCCGGCCTGACCGTGCTGCTGGCGGCCGTGCAGGCCAGCCGCGATGAGCGGCGACTGGAGACCGCGGTGCTAAGAGTGCTGGGCGCCCCGCGTCGTACGATCCTGATCAGCGTGCTCAGTGAGTTCTCGGCACTGGGTCTACTGGCCGGCGTGCTGGCCGCTTCGGGGGCCGCGGTGGGCGGACTGGCGCTTGCGCAGCAGCTGGGCCTGAAATACCACTTTGATCTGCTGGTGTGGATTGCGGGAGTGCTCGCGACGGTGCTGATTGTCGGTTATGGCGGATGGGCCGCCGCGCGCTCGATCATCAATCAGTCACCGCGTTCAGCGCTGAGCTGAGCTTTGAACGACAGGAGAGCTTCAGGCCCCGCGCGGATCAGTGTCGGATGCCGACCGTCGTCCAGGCTTGCGGGATGACATCGCCGAACGGTGTCAGCCCTTCTAGGGTGATTTGGTAATCGCCGGGCCCAAGGGCCGAACTGTTGAGCGCCAGCCGCACGATGCCGTTGGAGTCACGCAGCTGGTGGTACAAGACTTCGACGCGCCCCTGATCGATCCGATCGATGCTGACGCGGTAGGCCGTGTACTTGGACCAGGACATGTCGATCTTGAAATCGGCCATCTGGGTCTGCGAACCGCCCACTATCGCAACCGGGTTGCGCGAGGGCGCAGTGCGACTGGGCACAATCGGAAACTGTCCTGTGGAGGTCGCCGGCTGCAGCGGTTGCTCAAATGCGCGCTGCTGCTCCTGAGCCAGGGCACGCGAGCGTTGGGCGAGTCGGCTGTCGAGCACTAAGGCCAGGATACCGAAAGCCGCCGCGAGCAGCGCCAGACCCAGGAAGTAGGGCAACTTGGCCCACCAGGCCGGAGGCTCCGGCTCCCAGGGCAGCGCAACGCCGCCGGCCTCCAGTAACCGCAATCCCTGATGGACGCGGGCGGAGAGGCCCAGCTCATCGAGCAGCTGCGGATTCTGGCGGCAGAAGGCTTCAAAATCCTGCGCGCCTTTGAGTGGCAGGCGCCCCGCCAGATAACGTTCGACGATCTGGTTGCGCTCGATGAACTCACGGTCCATCGCGTGCGAGGCCGGTACCGAGGGCAGCAGCGTGGCACCCGGCCGCACTGGAGACGGCGGGGCATCGGGCTGAGGATTGAGGGTGGCCGTTTGTTGCATGGTCATACCGCGTGCCTATCGTGCCTGCGGGGGCCCGGCGGAGGCTCGGCTCAGCTCACAGTTCTGGGTGCCACTGCAAAGGAGCGCGAAGCAGTTCACATTTTGTGGTGACCGGTTGTGCTGTTTCTCACCGGCAGGAGCCGATACTATGTCCACAATGCCCTGGTGGCTCCGTTTCCTAAGCAGTGACGCGGCGACCAGTGCGGCTTGCAACGCTAGTATGATTGGCGATCATCTTGGTACGACAGACTATGGGCGATTCGAACGATAACGACCGGGAATCACGCCGCAGGCCCAAGCCAATGGACCGGCCGGGCGCCGTTGAGCATGACAAGCGCGGCAACGCGGTATGGAAATGGGCTGTGGACTCCAGTCGCGACATGCTCGATTCCACATCGAAGCTGCTCAAGCGCCTTGAGGTCCCGGGCCTGTCGATTGATGGCGGCGAGCCCGAGATCGAGCCGCTCAGCGTGGATCGACACGCAGGGTACGATCCGTACGGGACCAACCAGCCCAAGCGTCCGGCGCATTCGAGCTTGGGTGTAACTGCAGAGAAGAAGCCGCCGGCACTGCCTGCCGGCAAGGCGAGCGCTCCTAGGACGCCTGCTCCAGCGCCTGACGCGCCGCGCTCTTCGGTGCTTGGGCGCCTGCTGCGGAAGCCGTAGACGGATCCGCGTAGTCGACTCCGGCGGCTGCAAGCCAGCGCGCACCCGAGGATGAGATATCCCCCTTTGCGATGCAGTGGAAGCCCAGCACGCGTGCGCTCTGCGTAATGGCGGCGAGCGCCGCGCGCGCAAAGCGATCGTTCATCGCGCTGCTCGTCAGCTGCGGATCGAGCTTCACCATTCGAATCGCCTTGCTGCGCAGGATCTGGAACCCGTCGTGGCGCAGACTGAAGTCATCGAGCGTTACCGGACAACGCAGCCGCTCGCACTGAGCCAGCAGCGGCGCCGTGCCCGGATGGCGCCAGGCGGCGCTCGGTAACAGCAGTCCGAGCATGCCTTCCGGCAGCGGGCGATGCGTTAACACCCCACCCAACGCGGCGACAAATCGCCCGTCCAGTGCCGCCGCAGCGGTCACCGGCACGGCGAAGCTCGCATGCTCTTCGGTGTACTGATCTAGGTGATGGCTCAGCCACGCGCTGACCGCCTTGAGAATCCGGACATCCTGGCCTTCGCCGGGCGAGAGAATCGTGACCTCATAGCGCCGGTTCGTGCCCCGACCCTGCAGGCGCACGAACTTGCGCGCGCGTATCGGCAGAGTTTCGCCAGTCACCTGACTGAGCACTGCCGCAGAGGCAAGCGCAGCAGCAGGCGCAAGCGCCGGAATCGGCGCGATCATCGTCACCGCATTCGCCTCGGAAACTGCTTCAGCTTTCCGGGCAACTTTGGGACGCGATTCGGATTTGGGCGTGGACTGTTTGGCCGGCGGCTCAATAGGATCGAGCTCAAGCTCCGTGACTTCAACCGCAGCAGGCAGCGTCCTTGCCACCACGGCCGCAGCGGCGCGGGCAGCGGGTGCAGCAGGCACAGCAGCTGGCTTGGCCGGCGCCGGATCGGGTTCCAGTTCAAGCTCGGTGACTTCAATGTCCGCTGCTTGTGCACTGGCAGTGCGTGCTGCAGCGGCGCGCGCCGGAGTCGGTGCGGCGTTCTTGGCGGCCTGCGGCGCCAGCAGCATGCTCAGTCGGCGCATCAGCGCTGCGAGCGGCTGCGGCATAGGCTGATCCTCTTCCGGACCGCCGGGACAATCGAGTATCACGAACACAACGCCACAGCAGGCGCCCGCCGGATTGCGCGCTCCCATAAACAGCGCCCGCCGATTGTCGGCCAGCCGGCGCTGCATGTGGGTACGCTCTGGTTCAAGCGCCAGCTCATCGAGCGCATCCAGTACATAGCCGTGCTCGTCGGGACCAATCACGCCGGCGTTGAGCCACAGCACATCACCGGTGGCATCGTGCAGTGACAGGCACTGCGGACGACACGCATCGAGCGCGCGAAGCAGTTCCGATCCGATCTGATCAAAACTAGCACCGCGCGCCAGCATGGTTGCATCGGCGCTTGACTGGGTCATTGAGACTATGCTCTCACGGAGCACCCGCCGTGCACCGTGACCGTGCTCGCAGCGCGGGCGTGCAGAGTCCCTAATGCCGGCAGGCCGCAACTTGTCATATTGCCTGTGCCGCTGGCAGCTCCCGGTACTCGGGTCAGGGGCACGCGCTATCCCCGGGGCATGGCGACGCCGGGTGCGACAGTGTGCCGCACGGCGGCAAATTAGGCTTTTGCCAGCTGCTTCAAGTCACAAGCAATTCGTACGCCCGGCGGTTGCCAGTCGCCGCCGAGTGCTAGCTCGCGTGGCTCAGGGCCGGCACCATGTTGGCCACCAGAAATTCAACCAGCGATCGTACCGGCGCCTGGGCGGCACGCTTCAGATCCGTCACCGCATGAATCCACAGCAGATCGGCCACCTGCCAGCCTGGCAGCACGCGCGTGAGCTTGCCGAGCGCCAGACCCTGCCGGCACAGGAACTCCGGCAACACGCCGACCCCTGCACCCGCGGCGGTCGCGGCATGGATCAAGGCCGGATCGTTGACCAGCAGCCGCGGCGCCACGCGTAACGCTGCACGTCGCTCCCCACTTTGCAGCCGCAACTCACCCGCCTCGGCGCTCGCGATCAATAGCGAGTGAGCGGACAGATCAGCTGGTTGCTGTGGCACACCGTGCTTGGACAGGTAGGCGGGAGTTGCACACAGGATCACCGGCGGAGCGCCGAGCGGCGTGCCGACCAGGCCTTCCTGGCTGGGAGCGCCGTTTTGAATCAGCACATCCCAGGGGCCATCCGGGTCCGGCGGCAGCGGCGTGGCGGTATCGACTTCCAGCGGGATATCGGGATAGCGCTCGAGGAAACGTGGTACGAGCGGCGCGAGCAGCAGGCGCCCGTAGGCCGGATCGGCCAACACGCGCAGGGCCCGGGAATGGCTCGTGAGGGGCGCCAGCGCTCGCCTGGCGGCTTCGGTCTGCGCCCCGATGGCGATGCTATAGGGCAGCAGCGCACGGCCCGCCGGAGTGAGCGCAATGCGGCGGGTGGTGCGTGTCAGGAGCGGTGTACCAACGCGCTGCTCGAGCGCCTGGATCAGACGGCTGATGGCCACTTTGGGCACACCCAAGGTGCGTGCGGCCGCGGAGAAGGAGCCCAGGTCGACGACCTTGGCAAACACGGACAGCTCAGCGGCAAGCCACATGGACTGTACCGTATATGATTCAATAAGCTCTTTACAAGGCCTATTGATTAAAAAAACAGACTAATAGTGCGACGTATTCTCCGCGGCGCTGTCGACATTTTCGGCTATGCGAAAGCCCACATGATTGTCGGCGCTGGCGCGGTTGATACTGGTTCGCGTCTCCAAAATCCCATCGGCATCGCTGATCCACGCCCCGACCAGCGTGGCCTGTTGGCTCTCATCGCAATTGCCCAGCCACGCGATGCCACTGCGTGGCGCATGTTTGTAGTCAGGGTGCCAGCAGTCCTCGACCAGTTCGCTCGCGTTGCCCAACAGATCATAGAGGCCAAAGCGGTTGGGCTTGTTCGAGCCCACCGGCTGCGCTTCGAGCGTGCTGCAGGGAGCCGTCGTGGCACCCGCAGCGGCTGCGGCGGGTTGCGCACAGGTGTCTGCCCCAGTCTCGCTGGCACCATCCGCACGCGCCGAAAACTCCCATTCGGTTTCACTGGGCAAGCGGTAATGGTGCAGCGAGCGCCCATTGAGCCAGGCGAGGAAGGCGTGACTGTCGTTGTAGCTCACGCACACCACCGGGTGGCGCTCGGTCTGGGCAAATCCGGGACTGTGCCAGCTGGCACCGGCCTGGAAAACAGCCGGTTGCCCGGCACCGGAGGAGATCCTGCAGCCGGGCCCCTCACCATGATTGAGTTCCGCATCGGTCTGGTAGCCGGTCTCGCTCACAAACTGCGAAAACTGGCCGACCGTGATCTCGTAGCGGCTGAGTCGGAAGGGCTGCACGATGGCAAGGTGCGGTGGCCGCACATTCTCAGGGCCGGTGGCACTGCCCATCCGGAACAGGCCCCCGGGCACTCGCACCATTTGCAGATCGGCAAGCACCGGCGCCGCGGGGGGGACGGGGCCATGGGGTACGCCGCCAACCTCGGAGCTCGCACAGCCGCTCAGCGACAACAGCAGGCCGATCGCGGCCAGCGCGCCTGCTTCAGAGTTGTTGAGCACCAACCATCCCATGCAAAGCCCTCGAGGATGAGCCGGCAGCGCCCGTGGGCGCGCTCCGATAGGCGCCATGATGCCAGCCTTGGGCCTCGCCGGTAACCCTCTGCTGCCGGTCGCAGGACCGAAGCGCCCGGTCACGGCCAGCCTGCCTGAGTGGCGGGCGCTGCCGCGCGCTCTAGGCCTCGCCGCGAAAATGCTGCTCGATGCGCGGATCGGGCAGGAACCAGAGCACTGCTACCCCGATGTAGAGCAGCAGGGATACCCAGGGCACTACGAAGGCCAGCCCGATGCCGATTGCATAGGCGAGCAATGAGAGCTTGCCCTTGCGGTCGTGCCCGATGGCGGCCGCCAGGGGCGAGTCGCGGCCCTGGTCGCGGATCAGCGCCAGCTGCAGGATCGTATAGGAGAGGGCGGCACCCAGCAGCACCAGGCCATAGAGCGCCACCGGGCCCCGCGCGTAATCGGACTCTGCCATCCAGCGGGTCACGAACGGCACCAGCGACAACCAGAACAGCAAGTGCAGGTTGGCCCACAGGATCAGACCATTGACGTGCTTGACCAGGTGCAGCATGTGATGGTGGTTGTTCCAGTAGATGCCGACGAACACGAAACTGAGCAGGTAGCTGCCGAGCACCGGTGCTTCGCTCTCGAGCGCAGCCAAGTCCGTGCCGGTGGGAACTTTGAGCTCGAGCACCATGATCGTAATGATGATCGCGAGCACGCCATCGCTGAACGCCTCGAGCCGTCCCTTGCCCATCTGCGCACCCCCAGGCCGCGCATCAGCGCGGCGTAAAGACCTGCTGCTGGGACGCTTCCCAGTGCTGCCCATCGAACGGCAGCACGGTCAGCTGGCCGACGGTGCCCGCATCAAGGCAGCGCGCGTTGACACTGATGCCATCCGGATGCGAGCGCGGCGCATAGTAGGACTTGATGCCGCACACGGCGCAGAACAGGTGCTGGGCCGCGCCCGTATTGAAACGGTAACTGCCCAGTGACTCGCTGCCCGTGAGCAGGCGAAAGGCCTCGGCCCGCACGATCAGGTGCTGGTAAGCCACCATCTTGCAGATCGAGCAATTGCAGTCGTAGACCACAAGCTGCGAAGGCGCCTGGACTTCGAAGCGCACTCGCTGGCAGTGGCAGCCGCCGCAATGCGTGATCAAATCCCCCGGACTGTTCATGATTCCTGTGACTCCCTCATCAGCAGGGCGCGTACCGGCCCGGTATCCGGGCGCACGCCGCGCCAGAGCTGAAAAGCCTCGGCGGCCTGCTCGATCAGCATCCCAACCCCTGAGGCCGTGCGCGCCGCCCCGTGGCTCTGCGCCCACCGCATAAAGGAGGTCGGCCCCCGCCCGTAGGCCAAGTCATAACACAAGCACCCGGGACCCAGCAGCTGCGCGCTCAGTGGTGGCAACTCGCCACTCAGGCTGGCACTGGTCGCATTGAGGATCAGATCCCAGTGCGTGCCGGCAAGCTCGGCCGGCGTGGCGGCCCGCACCGGCCCCATATCGGCAAACAGGCGCGCCAGCACCTGCGCACGTTCGGGACTGCGATTGGCGATGCACAGCTCATCGGGCTGCAGATCGAGCAGCGGACCGAGGATGCCGCGCGTCGCGCCGCCGGCGCCCAGGATCAGCACGCGCTGCCCGTGGATCGGGGCCTCGAGATTGGACAGCAGGTCACATACCAGACCGGCACCATCGGTGTTATCGCCGATCAGTACCCGCCCGCCCGGATCGATCAGCAGCGTGTTGATCGCGCCGGCGCGCTGCGCGCGTGCGCTCAGGCGTCCGGCAAGCGCATAGGCGCTCAGCTTATGCGGGACCGTGATGTTAAGACCGCTGCCGCCGCCGGCAAAGAAGTCCGCCACCGTGTTCGCAAACTGCTCGGGGGCGACTTCTATGGCCTCATAAGTCATGTTCTGGTGAGTCTGCTCGGCGAACTGGCGATGGATGCGCGGCGAGAGGCTGTGGCTCACCGGCTGGCCCAGGAGCGCGTAGCGATCAGGGCTGCTCATGCACCAGCCATCGCGATGCGCTGCCGCCTTCGGATCCTACGTGCAGTGCCCGCGCCAGCTGCGGCAGCCACTGGGCGAGGCGGCTATCAAACTGGTAAGGCGGATTGATCAGCACCAGGCCCGAGCCGTTCAGTGCCACGCGTGAATCACGCGGGTGCAGCCACAGCTCGCTGATCAGGCACGGGGTGATCTGCAGCACCTGCCGCAAGCGCTCGAGCCACGGCGCCAGCGCCCGCTCATCCTTGATGGGGTACCACAGCGCAATCACGCTGTTGTTCAGTCGCCGCAGAATTTCCTGCACCGCGACGAGCGCGCTGTGCGCGTCCGCCGACGGATCCTCATACGGTGGATCGATCAGCACCAGCGCACGCCGTTCAGCCGCGGGCAACACCGAAGTAAGCGCTTTGAGCCCATCGGTACATTCTGCCCGCATCCGTGCGTATGGGGCGAGTGCGCGCTCAAGGGCCCGGTATTCGGGACTCTGCAGTTCGAAGCACACCCCGCGATCCTGCGGGCGCAGTGCGCGCGCGGCCAGCACTGCCGAGCCCGGGTAGAGCTGCGCATCGCCGGCCTCCTGGCGCAGCGCCTTCACCGCCGCCAGATAGTGTGCGATCTCCGGCGGCAGTTCGCGATCCTCATGCAGAGCGCCGATACCCTGGCGCGACTCATGCCCGGCACCGTCGCCACCGAGCGCATAGAGGCCGCGCCCGGCGTGGGTGTCGACGTACAGGAAGCCCTTGTCCTTGCGGCCCAAGGCCTCGATCAGCGCCAGCAGCGTGATGTGCTTGTGGACGTCGGCGAAGTTGCCGGCGTGAAAACTGTGGCGGTATTTCATCGGCCCCTCACAACTGGCGAGGCGGCCGGTGCAGCGCGGCTAACGGCTCTGCCCGGCAACCTTTTTCTTGGCGGCGGCCTTGCGCTGTGGTGGACGCGGCAGTGCCGCCGCCGCCGCCGCCGCCGGTGCGGCGCGCGCGCGGCGCCGTGCAGCAGCCGGCGGGGGCGCAGTGCCATCGACGGCAGTTTTCTTGCTCGCCGCTTTGCGCGCTGGCTTCTTTGCTGCAGCAGTTTCACTGGCGGCAGCAGTGGCGCTCTTGCCCTTGGCAGCCGGACGGCGGCCGAAGCGACCGCGGGTGCCAGCGGCCGGTGCCGCGGCCAGCAATGACTGGCAATCGCTGAGCGTCAGGCTCTTGGGATCCCGATCCTTGGGGATGCGTGCATTCTTCGCCCCGTCGGTCACATACGGACCGTAGCGGCCATTGAGTACCTGGATCTTCTCGGCCGCGAAATCCTGGATGATGCGATTGGCATCGGCGATCTGCTTGGCCTGGATCACCTCGAGCGCGCGCTCGAGGGTGACGGTGTACGGATCATCTTCCTTGAGCGACACGTACTTGCTGCCGTACTTGATATAGGGACCAAAGCGTCCAACGCTCGCGCTGATTGCTTCACCGGCAGCGGTCGCGCCAAGGGCCCGCGGCAGCTTGAACAGCTCGAGCGCCTCGGCGAGTTCGAGCTTGTCCATTTTCTGGCCGGGCCGCAGCCCGGCGAACTTCGGCTTGTCCTCATCATCCTTGGTGCCAATCTGCACGAACGGGCCAAAGCGCCCCATGCGTACCGAGACCGGCTTGCCGCTGACCGGATCGGTCCCGAGCTCGCGCGCCTGCGCCACCTGCTCGCGCGTGACATTCTTCTCGGTCAGCTCCACCTGCGTGATGAAGGGCTTCCAGAACTTATCAAGTGGCGTGGTCCAGGGTTCCTCGCCGCGCGAGACGGCATCGAGCTCATCTTCCATGCCCGCGGTGAAGCCGTACTCGACGTAGCGGTGGAAGTGATCGGTCAGGAAGCGGCACACGATCTTGCCGATATCGGTGGGCGTGAAGCGCCGGTTATCGATCTCCACGTACTCACGATCGCGCAGCGTCGAGATGATCGAGGCATAAGTTGAGGGCCGGCCGATGCCGTGCTCCTCGAGCGCCTTGACCAGCGAGGCTTCCGTGAAGCGCGGCGGTGGTTCAGTGAAATGCTGCTCCGGGTGCAATGCGGTCAGCAGCACGGTATCGCCCTCGTGCATTGGTGGCAGCACGTGATCCGAATCATCCTCCACCGCATCATCGCGCCCTTCCTGGTAGACGGCAATGTAGCCGGGCTTGATCAGTGTCGAGCCGTTGGCGCGCAGCACGTGACGCGTCGCTCCATCCTTGCCCGCCAGCAGGTCCACAGCCACGGTGTCAAACAGCGCATGCGCCATCTGGCAGGCTACCGCACGCTTCCAGATCAGCGCGTAGAGCTTGAACTGATCGGCATCCAGATAGCGCTCGATGTCTGCGGGCACGATCGCCGCGGAGGTCGGGCGGATCGCTTCATGCGCTTCCTGGGCATTTTTCGATTTGGTCTTGTACACGCGCGGCTCTTCGGCGAGCGCTTCCTTGCCGTAAAGCCGCTCGATCGTGGCGCGGATCTCGGTCACCGCCTCGGCGGCCAGGGACACCGAGTCGGTGCGCATGTAGCTGATCAGGCCCACGCTTCCCTCGCCGATATCGACACCTTCGTAGAGCTGCTGCGCCAGGCGCATGGTCCGCTGGGCCGAGAAGCCGAGCTTGCGGGCCGCTTCCTGCTGGAGCGTCGAGGTGGTGAAGGGCGGGGCCGGATTGCGGCGGCGCTGCTTGCGATCAATCGTGAGCACGCTTAAGGCACGCGCGTTGCCGGTGGCCGCAGTCAAGGCGGACTCGGCGGCGCGCGCGGCAGCTTCGTTGGTGAAGCTAAACTGCTCGACCTTCTTGCCCTGGAACTCAACCAGTTTGAGCGGAAAGCGTTGCGCGGTGTGCTCGCCCTCAGCATCGATAGTCCAGTATTCCTGGGCAATGAAGGCGGCGATCTCTTCCTCGCGCTCACAGATCATGCGCAGCGCCGGGCTCTGGACGCGTCCGGCTGAGAGGCCACGGCGCACTTTTTTCCACAGCAGCGGTGAGAGATTGAAGCCGACCAGATAGTCGAGCGCGCGCCGCGCCTGCTGGGCATTGACCAGATCGAGTGACAGTCCGCGCGGTGTGGCCACGGCTTCGCGGATGGCATTCTTGGTGATCTCGTGGAACACCACGCGATGCACCTGCTTGTTCTTGAGCTCGCCGCGCTCGTTCAGGATCTCATGCAGGTGCCAGGCGATGGCTTCGCCTTCGCGGTCCGGGTCGGTGGCAAGATAGAGCGCCTCGCATTTCTTCAGCGCCTTGGAAATGGCCTCCACGTGCCGCTCGTTGCGCTCGATCAGCCGGTACTGCATTGCGAAGTTGTTCTCTGGATCGACCGCGCCTTCCTTCGGTACCAGATCGCGCACGTGACCATAGGAGGCCAGGACCTCGAAATCCTTGCCCAGGTATTTCTTGATCGTGCGCGCCTTGGCAGGCGATTCGACGATGACCAGGTTCTCAGCCATACAAATGTTCTACAGGATCCAGAAACGAAAAACCGCGGACGGACCGCGGGCGCGCTGCGGGTGAGCTGCCAAGGTGACGCTACTCAGTGCGGCACCATGCCCGGCAGGTCATACACCAGATCTTCCATGCGGGCGCAGGCAGCTTCCTGCCCGGGCTGGCTCGATAGCACCATCAGCACCACCCAGCGCACCTGCTCAAGCCCAAGCTCCTCGGTGTCGAGCGCCAGCAGCCGCTCGATCACAATTTCGCGCTGGCCCGGCGAGAGGATGCCGCTCTGCTCCAGGGCCAGCAGCAGCCCACGGCAGGCGGTGTCCATGCGCGCCAGTTCCTGGGCCGAATAGATGCGGAACGCGCGTTCGTTTCCGATCAGTCCCGGGCGCTCGCGCTGCTCGGCCAGATCCGCCAGCCAGTCGAGGGCCCGCTCGACGCTCGCGCCGCCGAAGCCGGCGCTCTCCAGATCACGTGCCAGCGTCTCGCGCTCAGCGGTCGGCAGCTCCTCGAGCAGATAGCGATCGAAGACATAGACAAGAATGTCAAATACTGTGCTGTCCATCATCACCTATGGGGAGCGCACCTGACCATCCGAGGCCCTGGCTGGCCCGGTCAGCGCGATCCCGCCTACCCCTCACACGCAGCGGCTTAATAGTAGAGAGCTCGAAAAGCCTCGTCGCCGGCCCCCCGCAGACCCCCAGGGGTGCTGCGTAGCCCTGCTGGCGGAGCTTCGTTCCCGCCGCATCTAACAGGATTTTAGAGTGCTTGTCCAACCGCGGCGCGAGCGCCGGTGCGGCGCCTTAAAGACTCGGTCTCGGAATAACTCGTTGATTATTAATGTATATCTTGTCAGCGCCCCGGCCCAGCTATCAACCTAGGTAGCGACTGGCGCCCAGTGCTGTTGCGCGCAAAGCGCCAATGAAAACGCCGCGGGCTCCGTTTTTGGGGCCGCGCGGCGCGTAGGAAATTCATCAGTTAGGCCCCGGCGGGCCCGCGGCTCAGGGACCGCTGAACACATCACCCTTGTGAACCGGATTGGTCTCGTTGAGCAACAGGGCAAAGCTCAGGTGCTGGTAGGTGCGGAACACCAGCAGGGCGCCAGCGCCCTCAACAGGCAGCTTCTCGCTGTGGAACTTCACGCAGGTGCCATTACCCTCGATCCGGGCGCAGCGATCGTCCGCTTCCACCTCGGCGCTCTGGTAGACACGTACGACGTGGCCGGGCTCCAAGCCGTCATTACTGCCGCGGTCAATGGCCACCACATCGTATTGCCCGGCGCGCAGCACGCCGTTGAGGATGGCTATGATCTCGCCATGCACCGGCTGGCGCGGCGCATGCGGTACGAAATCGGCGCGATTGGCGGTGCTGGTGGCGACCAGCACGTCGCCGCGCAGCGTCTCGCGTTCGGATTCGCTGAGCACGGCCGAACCGGTGGCGCCGGTGCGGGTGATCTGCGCGGTCGCGGTGTAGTTGCACAAGTAGCCCAACAGCTGGCCGCTGCCCGGGTCCTTGAGCATCTGATCGACGTGCAGCACCGTGAAGCGCTGCGAAATGCTGGCATCCGCCATACCTTTGACGTAGATCAGATCCGTATCGCCGGCGATGACATGACCGTCGGGCAGTGACAGCACGTAGGGCGCCTGCTTGACCTGCTCCTTCGAGAGCACGCCCGGGCGCGAGAGGAAAGCGGCAATCGCATCGTAGGGGATCGTGGCGATCGGCCCATCGAGCGGGGAGCTGCGCAGCAGCGGTTCCAGGCGCCAGGCGCGTCCGGCCGGGCCGGGCGTTACCATCAATTGGGTGCGACCGTCGCTCCCCTGGGCAAGACGGATCGTGTCGCCGGGGAAGATGCGGTGCGGATTGGGGATCGAGGGATTGACATACCAGATCTCGGGCCAGGACAGCGGGTCCTTCAAAAACCTCGAGGCAATGCCCCACAGCGTATCGCCGCGCTGCACGACATAGCTCTTCGGCGCCGTGCTGCTCAGCGCGCCACCCACATCAGGCAGGATCGTGGTGCTATCCGGGCTGACCGCCACGGTCTCGTTCGCAGGCTGATCTGCCACCGCTTCGGTGACAGTCTGCGGACCTTCGGGCGCCACGACCGCGCTCGCCGTGGTCTCGACCGGAGAGGGCTGAGGGGCCTCTTCCTGGTGCGCCCTGAACATTGAACAGGCGCCCAGTAGCAGGGCCGCTGCCGGGACACTGACCCAGCGCATTGCCCGGCCATAGCTAACTATTTGATTCACGAACATCCCTCGCTCCTCGTCGGACCGGGTAGGGTACAAAGCCCAAGCTGTTATAAACTCATTGACCGGTAAACGCCCACGGTTGCTTCCCGACTTTGTGCGCTGGATCACGCCGATGAGCCATTTTTGGCGTAATTCGGGCGCGGCGCAGGCCGGAGACCGCGAGACATTAGCAGCATTTGCCCGCCAAATGCACCCACGTGACTCTGATAACTAAGGACCCGATTGCCTATGGCGCTTCTGCCCATTCTCGAATTTCCCGATCCGCGGCTGCGCACTCGCGCCGTGCCCGTGACGGTGTTCGATGAAACGCTCGCCCAGTTGGCCGCCGACATGCTTGAAACCATGCATGCCGCCCCCGGCATTGGTCTGGCGGCGACCCAAGTGAACGTGCACCGCCGGCTCATCGTCATGGACCTGAGTGAGCAGCGCAACGAGCCACGGGTTTTCGTCAATCCCGAGATCCTGACGCGTGAGGGCGCCGAGGTGAGCGAGGAGGGATGCCTGTCGGTGCCGCAGGTCTTTGAGGATGTGGAGCGCGCGGCACGCGTGCGCGTGCGCAGTCAGAATCTCAAGGGCGAAGTGATCGAGGAGGATCTCGATGGCCTGCTGGCGATCTGCCTGCAGCATGAACTCGATCATCTCGAGGGCAAGCTGTTCGTGGATTATCTCTCGAGCCTCAAACGCGAGCGCATCCGGCGCAAGCTCGAGAAGGAGCGCCGCGAGCGCACTACAGCCCCACGCGCGCGTGCCAACGCCCGGGTGATTTAGCGTGAGCCTGCGCGCGGCCGGCATTGCGCCGCGCATCCGGACGCTGAAAGGCAACCACTGATGATGCGTGTGGCTTTTGCCGGAACCCCTGAATTCGCGCTGCCGGCACTCGATGCGCTCGCGCGCGGCCCTCATCGGCTGACGGGTGTGCTGACGCAGCCGGATCGTCCCGCCGGCCGCGGCCGTGCGATTCTGCCCGGTCCGGTCAAAGCGCGCGCCCTGCAGCTGGGCCTGCCCCTGGCGCAGCCCCGGCAACTCACGACACCCGAGGAGCAGGCGCCGCTGCGCGCCTGGTCGCCGGATGTGCTGGTGGTGGTCGCCTATGGCTTGCTACTGCCGCCGGCCGTGCTCGCAATCCCCACACGCGGGTGCCTGAACATTCACGCCTCGCTGCTGCCGCGCTGGCGTGGCGCCGCACCGATCCAGCGGGCCATCCTTGCAGGCGATGCGCAGACGGGCGTGTCCATAATGCAGCTCGAAGCCGGACTCGATACCGGGCCGGTATTTGCGCAGCGTTCCGTTCCGATCGGGATGCACACCACAGCGGCGGACCTGCAGCGCGAACTCGCCGAGCTGGGTGCGCAGCTGCTGCTTGAAACGCTGGCGCGGATCGAAGCTGGCAGCGCCCGCGCGCTGGCGCAGCCAGCCGAGGGTGTGAGCTACGCGGCGAAGCTTGCCAAGTCCGAGGCCCCGATTAACTGGCAGCGCGGCGCGGCTGAGCTTGCGCGGCAAATCCAGGCCTTCAATCCCTGGCCGGTCGCGCAGTGCCAGTGGGCCGGCACGCCCCTGCGGCTGTGGAATGCCGAGCCCGTGAGCCGTGAGATCGGCGAGCAAGTGCCGGGCACGGTGCTGGGCCTGCGAGATGGGCGCATCGAAGTGGCCTGCGGCACAGGCGTGCTGGGTATCCTGCGCCTGCAGGCGGCTGGGCGTCGCGTGGTCAGTGCCGCAGAGTTCGCCAACGCCCACCCGCTCGCCGGGCAGCGCTTCGCTTGAACGCCGGCGCGAGCGCTGCCCCGGCGCACGGCGCAACACGGGCGCTGGTGGGCGCCGTGCGCAGCGTCGCCGCCGTCATCGATCGGGGCGCAGCAGCCGATGCGGCGCTGCAATGGGCCGAGGAGGAGCCCGACCGTGCCGCGATCCGTGCCATCTGTCTCGGGACCTTGCGCTGGTGGTTGCGCCTGGAGCCGGCGATTGCACTGCTGATCTCGCACCCGCGGGCCCAGGTTGCCCCCTTGCTCCGTGCGCTACTGGTCACGGCGGCCCATCAGCTCGAGTATTCGCGCAATCGACCCGAGGCCGTGGTGTTTGCAGCCGTTGAAGCGGCGCGCGAGCTGGGGCTGGCGCGCGCCGCCGGGTTGACCAACGCCGTGCTGCGCCGGTTTCTGCGCGAGCGCACGGCGCTGCTGGCGAGCACCGATAAAGATCCCGCGGTGGCGAGTGCGCATCCGCGCTGGTTGTTCGAGGCGCTCGGTGCTGCGTGGCCAGAGGAGCGCGCGGCGGTGTTGATTGCGAATAACGCCCATCCGCCCTTGAGCCTGCGCGTGGATCGCTCGCGGCTGAGCCTTGAACAGGCCGTGGCGGCCTTGGCCGGGATCGGCATTGAGGCCCGCGCGCTGCCCTGGTGTCCTACGGCACTGCTGCTCGACAGAGCGGTCCCGGTGGCCAAGCTGCCCGGTTTCGCCGCGGGGCAACTGTCGGTGCAGGATGCCAGTGCCCAGCTGGCAGCGCAGCTGCTGGGCGCACGAGCAGGCGAGCGGGTGCTCGATGCCTGTGCGGCCCCGGGCGGCAAGACCGGCGCGCTGCTGGAAGCGGCCGGTGGTGAGCTGCGGCTGACCGCGGCCGACAGCGATGCCCAGCGCCTGGCCCAGGTTGCCGACAACCTGCTGCGCCTCAAGCGCGATGCCCAGCTGGTGTGTGCGGATCTGAGCGCGGAGCCGGCCTGGTGGGATGGGCAGCCTTATGACCGGATCCTGCTCGATGCGCCGTGCTCGGGCACCGGCGTGATTCGACGCCATCCGGATATCAAGCTGCTGCGCCGGCCCGGGGACATTGGGGCGCTGGCGGCAACCCAGCACGCGCTGCTGCGACGGCTGTTTGCACTGCTGCGCCCCGGTGGCCGGCTGCTGTATGTCACCTGCTCCGTGCTGCCAGAGGAAAATGCGGCACTGGTCGGGCGGTTCCTGGCCGAGGAGGCGGCGGCCTGCAGCCTGCCGCTGCCGGCTGCGGAGGCGTTGCGGCCGCTATTGCGCCCCTGTGCCGTCGGCTACCAGATGCTCCCGGACGTTCAGGCAGGGGGCGATGGCTTCTATTATGCTTCGCTGACGCGCCGGTAGGCGCCCTTGAGGGGCTGGCCCTTGGGGCCACGACCGCCGCTGCAGTAAGGCGTTTTCCCAAGGCATGAACCATCGACTTATCCGGGGGCTGTGGCCCTTTCTGCTCGCGGCCCTCCTGACGGGTCCGGCGGCGCTGGCCGATGGTCCGCTCGATGGCGACTTCGAGGTGGTCTCGGCCTACGCCGTCACCAACCAGGGGGTGGTGCAGCTGAGCGCCCGGATCCGCTATCCGGTGACCGAGCGCGTGCGCATGGCCCTGCGCGATGGGGTCACGCTGGATTTTACCTTGGATGTGAGCATCGAGCGCTACCGGCGCTTCTGGTTCGATGCCAAAGTCACCGAGGCGACCTTGCGCCGCGAATTGTCCTATCACGTGGTGACCGATCGCTACATCGTGTGGAACGCCGATGGCACCGAGCTCGATAGCTTCCCGACACTGGCAGGTGCGATTGAACGCATCGGCCAGGTTGACAGCTGGCCCGTAGTCACCGAATCGCAGCTGCCCGGGGACGGTCCGTGGCAGATCAGCGCCCGCGCCGGCGTGCGCCGTGGGCGCCTTCCCGATGCGCTGCAGACGCTGATGTTCTGGAGCGATGCCTGGCACCGTACGAGCAACTGGTACTCATGGACACTCGTACACTAAGGCTGTGGCTGGTGCGGGCGCTGGTGGCGCTCGGTATCGGTGCCGGTGGCGGGGCGCTGCTGCTGCTCGAGCGCAGCGTGGAGAACTCGGCCGAGTTCAGCCGCTGGCAGCCCTCGATTCTCGTCTGCGGCGTGCTGGCGGTGCTCGCGTTAGCGGTGCTGCTGGCGCGGCAGCTGTGGCGCCTGTACAGCGATTTTCGCCATCACGTGCCCGGCTCGCGACTCACCGCGCGCACGGTGACGATGTTCGGTGGACTGGTGATCGCACCCCTGCTGATCGTCTATCTGTTCTCGCTCGAGTTCATCAACCACGGGATCGACAGCTGGTTCCGCGTCGAGATCAAGCAGGGCCTGAACGATGCGCTGGTGCTCTCGCGCTCGGCCCTCGATCTGCGCCTGCGCGAGCAGGCGCGCCGCACCGAATCCTTTGCGCGCGCCGTGGCGACGCTGCGCGGCGGGGAACTGCAGACCCGCATGGATGCCGAGCGGCGCGCGGCCGAAGCGGCTGACATCATCATCTATGATGCTAACGGCCGGCCGCTGGCCATCAGCAGCGCCGCAATGAGCGCGCAACTGCCCGGGCCGGCCTCGGCCGAGGTGATGCTGCAGATTGCCTCGGGGCAGAACTATGTCAGCAAGGAACTCGAGCCCAATGGCCGTTACGCCATTACGACGGCGGCGCCGATTCCGACCCGCCCGGGAGAGCTCGAGCGGCGCTATGTGCTGATTGACTACGATGCGCCCGAGGCCCTGTCCGCACTCGGCGAGGCGGTGCAGCGCGCCTACTCGAACTACGGATCGACTGCCGCTGAGCGCGAACCGCTGAAGGAAACCTTCGGGCTGACACTGACACTGGTACTGCTGGTGACGATGCTCGCGGCGATCTATGGAGCGGTGTTCTCGGCCCGGCGCCTGACCCGCCCGGTGCAGGATCTGATCGCCGGCACGCGCGCCGTTGGCAAGGGCGATTTTGGCACGCGCCTGCCGCTGCCTTCGCGCGATGAGATGGGCTTCCTGGTGCACTCTTTCAATGACATGACCAAACGCCTGCGGCGCGCGAGCGAAGAGGCGGCCATGAGCCGTCAGGCAGTGGAGCGCGAGCGCGAGCGGCTTGAGGTGATTCTCTCGCGCCTCTCGAGCGGCGTGCTGGTGATTGACTCGCAGCTGAACGTGCGCAGCGCCAACCAGGCAGCGAGCGCCATTCTCGGCGCCGAGTTTCCCCCGGAGAGCGCAACGCTCGTGCCGCCCCCGGGTGCCGAGCACACGCGCCTGGCGCAGTTCAGTACAGCGCTGCGCGAGCGTTTTGCCGTCGGCCGGCGCGAGTGGCGCGAACAGCTGAATCTGGGCGGCGAGACCGGCGGGGTCGTATTGCTCTGGGCCTGCACGCCGCTGCCGGATGAGGATGAGCGCGGCGGGCTGGTGATCGTGTTCGATGACATTACCGCACTGCTCACGGCGCAGCGCAGCGCCGCCTGGGGTGAAGTGGCGCGACGGCTTGCGCATGAAATCAAGAACCCGCTGACCCCGATCCAGCTCTCGGCCGAGCGCTTACGCCGCAAGTTGCTCGCGGGCCTGAATCCCGAGAACGCTCAACTGCTCGAGCGCGCGACCCATACGATCGTGCAACAGGTCGATGCGATGAAGCAGATGGTCAATGCCTTCAGCGACTACGCGCGAACGCCCGATATGCAGATCAGCCGTTTTAGCTTGAACGTGCTGGTCGGTGAGGTGGCCGAGCTCTACCGGCTGCGCGACCCAGCGATCGAAATCGCACTGGACCTGGGGGCGCGGGTGCCCGATATTGAGGCCGATCGCGGGCGACTGCGCCAGATCCTGGCCAATCTCATCAGCAACGGCATCGAGGCACTCAGCAGCACCCGCGGGGGCCAGGTGCGCGTGGCCACGCGGCTGCTCGATGGCACGGGCGCGGGCCGGGGCAGCGAGCAGATTCAGCTGATCGTGAGCGACAATGGGCCGGGATTCCGCGAGGATATCCTGGGGCAGGCCTTTGAGCCGTACGTGACCAGCAAGGCGCGGGGCACAGGTCTTGGGCTTGCGATCGTCAAGCGTATTGTAGAAGAACACGGCGGCCAGATTACGGCCGAGAACATTCCGGGCGGTGGGGCACGTGTCAGCGTTGTGCTGCCCGCCATCGCCGAGCGGCGTACGGAGCTGCGGAGGGAACGAGCATGAATGCCAACAAGATTCTGGTGGTTGATGACGAGGCCGAGATCCGTCGGCTACTGCAGGAGATCCTCACCGAGGAGGGTTTCGAGGTCGAAGTCGCCGCCAATGCCGAGCAGGCACGCGCCGCGCGCCGCCAGCAGCTGCCCGATCTGATCCTGCTCGATATCTGGATGCCTGACACCGATGGCATCACGCTGCTGCGCGAATGGTCGGCCGATCCGGCCGCCACCTGCCCGGTGGTGATGATGTCGGGTCACGGCACGGTCGAGACCGCGGTCGAGGCCACGCGCCTGGGTGCTTTTGATTTCATCGAGAAGCCGCTCTCGCATGCCAAGCTGCTGCTGACAGTGAACCGCGCGTTCGCCGCGCATCGCGCGCAGCACACCGAGCGCTTTGTGCGTACGCGTGCCGCAGCCCCCTTTGGGCGCTCGCGTATCGTGCAGCAGCTGCGTAATGAGCTGCAGCGCCTGGCCGCCTATCCGGCGCCGCTCCTGCTGGTGGGCGAAAGTGGCACGGAACCGGAGGCAATTGCACGCTACGTCCATGAGATTGGTCCGCGCAGTAACGGGCCGTTTCTGGCGATGAGCGCCCGGGCGCTGCGCGAGGATGATGCCGTCGCGGTGCTGGCCGGTAACGGCAACTCCGATATCGGGCTGCTGCAGCAGGCACGAGGCGGAACGCTGTACCTGGGCGACATCGAAGGTCTGCCCGAGGCCGCGCGCCGCTGGCTGAGTGGTGTGCTCGAGAGCGGCACACTGCGCGTGCCCGGGCTTGCCGAGCCGGTGCCGCTCGATGTGCGGTTGATCTCTACAGCACTCCCCGGGGCGGATGCACGAATCGGTGCCGCGGGCGTCGGGCGCGATCTGTATGCGCACCTGGCCGCCTTGCCGCTGCAGCTGCCACCGTTACGTGAATATGCCGAAGATGTTCCGGACCTGCTGCGACATACGATCGATGAGCTGACCGAGACCGAGCGGCTCAAGTTCCGCCGGTGCAGCGTGGCGGCACAGAACCGGCTGCGCAATTATCCGTGGCCCGATAATCTGCGGGAGCTGCGCAATCTCGTGCGCCGGCTGCTACTGCGCGCAGGCCCGGAGGAGATCTCACTCGAGGAGGTCGAGCGCGAGTTAGGAGCGCAGGCGTCCATCGAGGCGCCGCTGGTCAAGCAGGATCTGCTGGCGCTGCCGATGCGTGAGGCGCGCGAGCATTTCGAGCGTGCCTACCTGCAGCAGCAGTTGCAGCTGTGTGCCGGTAAGGTAGGGCAACTGGCCAAGCGCGTCGGCATGGAGCGCACGCACCTGTATCGGAAGCTGCGCTCGCTCGGAATTGAAATCAGCCAGACGGCTGACGACTAAGGTCGGGGCGCGCGACTTCCGACACTTCAATAATATTAGAATGGCGCGCCTGCAGTCGCTGAGCGGCGCGCACCGCGCGCAGGTTATTGTTACGCAGGTCGCTTCATGCTCAAGTCCCTAAGTCCTGCTTTCCGCCAAGCCTTTACACCCAAGACGATTGCCGTCTGGCGCGAAGGCACGCTCAGGACCCAGTGGCGCCAGGATGCGCTTGCCGGGCTGACCGTGGCGATCGTGGCGTTGCCGCTGGCTATGGCGCTCGGTATTGCCAGCGGCGCCTCGCCCTACCAGGGACTGATTACCGCCGTCATAGGCGGATTCCTGATCTCGCTGCTGGGCGGTTCGCGAGTGCAGATCGGGGGACCCACCGGTGCCTTCGTCGTCATTGTGGCGGGGATCATTGCCACGCACGGCTACTCCGGGCTGGTGCTGGCAACGCTGTTGGCCGGCCTGATGCTGATCATCGCCGGCTACTGCGGCATCGGGCGCTTGATCCGCTTCATTCCAATGCCGGTGGTGACTGGCTTCACGGCCGGCATTGCCGTGATCATCGCTTCCAGCCAGGTCGGGGAATTTCTGGGATTGAGCGCCGGCAAGGTGCCGGCTGAATTTATTGCCAGATGGCACGCCTATGCGCAGGCCATCGGCACGGTGAGTGGTGCGACGGTCGCAATCGGCGCCGGCACGCTCGCGCTGATCCTGCTATGCAAGCGCTTGGCCCCACAGCTGCCCGGTTTTCTGATCGCCCTGCTGCTGGCCACGCTCGCCGTCAGCCTCCTGCACCTGCCGGTGGCCACCGTCGATGATCGCTTTCCGGCCATGCCCACGGGTATCCCAGCCCCGCACTTGCCGGAACTGTCGTTCGCGCTGGTACGGCACGTGCTGCCCTCGGCCTTCACGATCGCACTGCTCGGTGGTATCGAGGCGCTGCTCTCGGCCGTGGTCGCCGACGGCATGAGCGGCTACAGCCACCGCTCCGGCCAGGAACTGGTCGGGCAGGGCGTGGCCAACATCGCTTCAGCACTGTTTGGCGGGCTGCCGGCCACTGGTGCGATTGCGCGCACCGCCACCAATGTGCGCGCCGGGGGGCGCACGCCTCTGGCCGGCATGCTGCACGCCCTGTTCCTGTTGATCTTCATGCTGCTTGCTGCCCGCGTGATTGCGCATGTGCCGATGGCGGCGCTGGCCGCGATCTTGCTGGTCGTGGCCTGGGGCATGAGCGAGGTCGAGCGCTTCCGAACACTGCTGCGCATGGATGCCGGGGAGCGTGCGCTGCTGCTGCTGACTTTCGTCCTGACCGTGCTGGTGGATCTGACGGTCGCCATCGGTGTTGGCGTGACGCTGGCATCGCTCCTGTTCATGGCACGCATGAGCGAGAGCAGCAAACTGCTGCCCGATGAGCAGAGCGTGGATGATCCGGCGCAGCGCGCCGCGTTGCCCAAGGGGGTAGAGGTGTTTCGCTTTGCCGGCCCGATGTTCTTTGGCGTCGCCAACGAGATGCTCGATACCCTCAAGCGCACCGGCCGCAAGCCAAAGACCATCATCCTGCGCATGGAGCGCGTACCCTACATCGATGGCACGGGTGTCACGGCGCTGCAGGGCTTCATTCGCAGTGCGCAGCGCGATGGCACAGTGGTCATCCTCAGTGAACTGCGCGAGCAGCCCTCGGCGCTGCTGGAGCGGCAGTGGAGTAGCTTCGGCAGCGCGCAGCGCGCTCCCACCCTGGCAGCGGCGCTTGCGCTGGTGCCGCAACCGGAGTGACGCGCGCGCGCCTCATTCGTCGACGCGGATCACCAGCGAATCGATGTCGGCTGCCTGCAGCTGGTGACGCAGCGCATTGAGCTGTCCTAGATCCTTGATCGGACCGATGCGTACCCGAAACCACACATCGGCGTCCACGGCCACGCGCTGCACATTGGCCGGAATGTCCTGGCGCGCCAGCTGGGCGCGAATCCGCTCAGCGTCGGCTTCCCCCTTGTAGGAGCCGGCTTGCAGGAAGTAGATCCCGGGCCGCTCGATCTTGGCCTGCGCATCGACGCGGCGCACGTCGCGCTCCTTCTCGGGCACGACCACTTCGAACTTAGGCAGCATCTGGTAGAAATCGTAATTGTTGTTGTCGGCGCTGTTGGCGGCTGCCGCCACGGCGGCCGTAGCACTGCGGCGCGGCTCAGGCTTCTCTTCCGGCGCCCGCGCGGCGCTGCGATGATCGGCAATCCACACCAGCAGCGCGATCAGAAGTCCGATGCCCAGGCCATAGCCGAACTGCTGCCAGTGCGCCAGATCCATTCCGCCGCGCCGCGGAGTCTTGTAATCGCGTGTGGAGAGCCGGCCGCTCATCTACATGCTGTCGGGTGCCGAGACGCCGAGCAGCCCCAGGCCGTTGCGTATCACCTGACGCACACCGTGCGCGAGGGCCACGCGAGCATCGCGCAGCCCTGCCTCATCCACCAGAATGGGTGCGGCGTTGTACCAGGTGTGGAAACTGTTGGCGAGCTCGCGTAGGTAGTGGACGAGGGCGTGCGGGGTGCGCGAGCGCGCCGCCTGCGCCACGATTTCCGGGTAGCGATCCAGTGCTACCAGCACCGCCTGCTCATGGCTTCCCTCGAGCAGTCCGAGGTGCGTGAGGGCACCCGTCTGGTCCCAGGCGAAGCCGCGGGCACTGAGCTGGCGCATGATGCTGGCGACGCGCGCGTGCGCGTACTGGATGTAGTAGACCGGATTCTCGTTGCTGCGTGATTTGGCCAGCTCCAGATCAAAGTCCAGGTGCTGATCGTGGCTGCGCATCAGATAGAAGAAGCGGCAGGCATCATTGCCGACCTCCTCACGCAGCTGACGCAGCGTGACGAACACGCCGTCGCGCTTACCCATCGGAATCTTCTCACCGCCCCGATAGAGACTGACGAACTGGATCAGGCACACCTCGAGGCTCTCGCCGGGCTCGCCCATGGCGGTTAAGCCCCCGCGCACGCGCGCCACGTAGCCATGATGATCAGCACCGAGCACGTCGATCAGGCGCGCGAAGCCGCGCTCGCGCTTTTCTAGGTGATAGGCAATGTCGGAGGCAAAGTAAGTCTTCTCGCCGTTGGCCCGCACCACGACCCGATCCTCGTCATCACCGAACTGTTTGGCGTGAAACCACAGCGCGCCATCCTTGCGATACAGATGATGCTGGGCTTCCAGGCGTGCCAGGCAGCGCTCGATCGCGCCATCGCGGGCGAGTTCACGCTCGGAATACCAGCGCTCGAAATGCACGCCAAATTCGGCCAGATCCGTGCGGATCAGCTCGAGCATGCGCGCGAGCGCCAGCTCCTTGACCGCTGCATAGCCCTCGGCGCCCAGTAGCGTGCGCATACGCTCAATCAGCGCATCGATGTATTTTTCCTTGTCGCCCGCCGGCGCATCCTCCGGCAGTCCGGGGAACACCGCACTCGCAGGGCGCAGCAGCCGCTCGCCGGCCGCGTCGCGCAGCTGCTCGCCGATCGTGCGGACATACTCGCCCCGGTAGCCATTCTGCGGGAAGGGGAGCTGCTCCCGGTAGAGCTCAAGGTAGCGCAGCCACACGCTGGCGGTGAGGATGTCGACCTGCCGACCGGCATCATTAATGTAGTACTCACGCTCGACTGCGTGCCCGGTGGCGCGCAGCAGGTTCGCGAGCGTTGCGCCCCAGGCCGCCTGACGGCCGTGGCCGACGTGCAGCGGTCCGGTCGGGTTGGCTGAGACAAACTCGAGCAGCACGCGCTCTCCAGCGCCGATGTCGCTGGTGCCGTAGGCATCGGCCTGCGTGAGCACGGCGCGCAGTGCGGCGGCGTGCGAGCCCGCGGCCATACGGAAATTGATAAAGCCAGCCCCAGCCACTTCAGCCTGGCCGATCAGAGAATTGGCCGGGAGCGCCGCCACGATCGCCAGCGCCAGCTCGCGCGGCTTGTGGCCCGCCGCCTTGGCCAGGCGCAGCGCGATGTTGGTGGCCCAGTCCCCGTGCAGCGGATCGCGGCACCGCTCGATGTTGATCTCATCGGGCTTTACTGGGACCTGCAGCAGCGTGCCCTGGAGTTTTTCCAGCGCCGTGCTGAGGAGCGCCTGAAGCTGCGGTTTCACGAGGAAAGGGCCTTCAATTTGCTGCAAAAGCGGGCGCGCAGTCTAACCAAAAACCGTTCACTGGGTATCGAGGGGATCGACGTCAAGCGCCCAGCGCACTGGACGTGCTTCGGGCAGCGCCTCGAGGCCGCCCACGAACGTGTGCAGGAAGCGATGGAGCGGTGCGCGCTCCGGACTCTCGATCAGCAGTTGTGCGTGATAGCGCCCGGCGCGGCGGGCCATCGTGGCTTCGACCGGCCCGAGCAGTCGCACCTGTACGGGCCTGCCGGCGTGCGCCCGAGCGGCGGCCAGAAAGCGCATCGCCGCACCGGGAGCCCGCGCCGACGCACGCAGCAGTGCCAGTCGCGAGAATGGTGGCCAGCCCGCGGCGGCGCGCTCGGCGAGCGCCCCACGGGCAAAGCCCTCGTAGCCACCGCTGAGCAGCTGCTGCAACAGCGGATGGTCGGGGTATTCAGTCTGGATCAGCACTTCACCAGCCCGCTCAGCGCGGCCGGCGCGACCTGCCACCTGCACGATGGTCTGCGCCAGACGCTCCGCGGCACGAAAGTCGGTGCTGAACAGCCCGTGATCGGCATTGAGGACCACGACCAGCGTGACGCCCGGAAAATGATGCCCCTTGGTCACCATTTGCGTGCCGACCAGGATCCGTGTCGCGCCGCTCAGGACCGATTCCATGACCGCTTCGACGCGGGTGTGGGCGCGCGCGACATCTCTGTCCAGCCGTGCCAGCGCATGGGCGGGAAACATTTCCTGCAGTGTTTCGGCCACGCGCTCGGTGCCCTGCCCGACGGGTTTGACCGCATAGCCGCAGCGCGCGCACCGCTCCGGCAGCGCCTCCTCGGCACCACAGTAATGACAGCGCAGCTGCTCTGCGCCACGGTGCACGGTCATGCGCGCGTCGCAGGCGTGACACGGAGCAATCCAGCCGCAGCTCGTACACAGCAGCGTTGGCGCGTAGCCGCGCCGGTTCAGATAGACGATGACCTGTCCGCCTTCCTCAAGATGCCTACCGATCGCCTGGAGCACGGGTCCGCCGATGCCCGCATGCACGGCGTGGGCACGCAGATCGATCAGCGCGATGCGCGGCGCTGCGGCCTGATCAGCACGGCGCGGCAGCAGCAGCCGCGTATAGCGGCCGCTGGTCAGGTTGTGCATGGTTTCCAGGGCCGGGGTTGCCGAACCGAGCAGCACCGGCACTTTCAGCTGCTGTGCGCGCCACACCGCCAGATCGCGGGCCGAGTAGCGGCAACCGCCTTCATGCTGCTTGTAGGAGGCATCGTGCTCCTCATCAATGATGATCAATCCGAGCGCCTGTACCGGTGCAAATACCGCCGAGCGCGTACCCATGACAATGCGGGCTTCCCCGCTCCGGGCCATTCGCCAGGCACGCAGCCGCTCCCCATCGCTCAAGCCCGAATGCACCAGGGCCATCGGGATCGAAAATCGCTCGCGGAAGCGTCCGATCAGCTGCGGCGTCAGGCCGATTTCGGGCACCAGGATCAGCACCCGCTCACCACGCGCCAGCGCCTCGGCCGTGGCGCGTAGGTAGACCTCGGTTTTGCCGCTGCCGGTGGCGCCCTCGAGCACCAGGCAGGAGAACTGGTGCGCGGCGGCGCCAATGGCGCTCACGGCGGCGGCCTGCGCATCGGTCAGGGGCGGCCCACTGACTTCAAGCCGTGGCTTGGCCGCGGTTGAGGTGCCAAGATCGGCGCGCTCGGCCAGTTCAAGCCAGCCCCGCTGCTGCAAGCCGCGGGCTGCTGCGCGCCAGGCCGGCTCGAGTACATCGAGCTGTGAGGCGCTGGCCTCGCCGGCGCATCCGCCCAGCAGCTCGAGCAGCGCGCGCTGGCGCGGTGCGCGCCGCGGCTCCCCGCTGCCCACGGCCGCGAGCCCGGCGCTCGTCAGGGCTGCGTACTGTTCCTGTGCAGCAGCGCTGACGCCCCCGCGCAGCAGCCGCGGGAGCGCCGCGGCAATCACCTCGCCGAGGGGATGGTGGTAGTACTCGGCCGTGCGGCGCAGCAGCTCCAGCAACGCGCTATCGAGCAGCGGCTGCGCATCGAGCAATTCGCTGATCCGTCGCAAACGTTCCGCGGCCAGCATCGAGTGCGTTGCGTGCCCGACGACGATGCCGACAGCCAGGCGGCGCCCGATCGGTACCCGGACCCGCGATCCGGCCGCGACGGCGGCGGCGGGGTGAGCTGCCATCGGCAGATAATCGAGAGGCTCGCGCATTCCGCGCTCCAGCGCCACGCGCACAATCGCCGGGCCGGCCGGGCCCTGTTCGGCCCCATGCGCTGTGGATAAGTCTGTGGACAGCGCCGCACCTTCGCCGTCCGCTGGAGCGGGCAGGAGCAGGTTCAGAGTCTTAAAAGGCGGTTCGGGGTACAAATGAAAGTCACTTAAAACAATAGATTACGAGATATTGCGCTGCGGCTTCACCATCCGGCGGAGGGTAACGGTACAGCCCGATATGGCTCAACAAGTTAGGTGGATGATTCGGTGCGAGTTCTCAAGATTGGGCCCCCGCTGTCAACCCCCCGGGGTGTCAGGGCGTTTAGTTCTCACACAAGTGTCCCTTATCTATGGGTCGAGCGGAGGCACACATCCGATGGGCGCGTTTGCTACGCTGATTGCTGGCGCCGCCGGAACTGCTCCGCTTAGGAATGACCCATTGCAGGATACGACGCAGCAAGGCATGCGGGAAATGGACGTGTTCCTTGCGGGCGTCGAGCGCAAGGCGTTCCGAATGGCGCACATTGCGTTGCGCGATGAGGACGATGCGCTGGATGCCGTGCAGGATGCCATGCTGCAACTGGTCCGGCGCTACGCACAACGCCCAGCCGAGGAGTGGCGGCCGCTATTCTATCGGATCCTGGAGAACCGCATCCGGGACATGCAGCGTCACCGCAGCGTTCGCGGGCGGCTGCTGTCGTGGGTGCCCTGGAATTCAGAGGAAGCCGAGGAAGGGACCGATCCGATCGCCCAGGCACCGGATCCAGGCCCGGGGCCACAGGCTCAGTTGCACGCCGAGGATCTGCGCGCAGCGATGGAGACAGCGCTGGCGAAGCTTCCGCCCCGGCAGCGCGAGGCTTTTTTGTTGCGCAACCTCGAGGGCCTGGACGTCGCCGGCACGGCGGCTGCGATGGGTTGCTCGGAAGGGAGTGCGAAGACACATTATTTCAGGGCGCTGCAGTCGCTGCGGGCCGAGCTTGGAGAATTCTGGACATGACTGGCGAGAGTGCTGAGACCGAATTCGAGCGGCGCACGCGTGCGTTGCTGCAAGCCGGCGTCGAGGAGCTGAGCGGGCATGTGCGCTCGCGTCTGACTCAGGCTCGGCATGCGGCACTGGATCAGGGGCGCGCCGCGCGCCGCGTGCCAAGTTGGCAGCGCTGGCTCCCGGCCGGTGCCGCTGCTTCGGTCGTGCTGCTGGCGCTGCTGTTCAGCGGCGGGCACCTGGGCGCTCCGGCGCCAATGGCGGTCGCAACCGTAGCCAGTCCGATTGATGATCTGGAACTGCTGGCCGACTCGGATGCGTTTGAAATGACACAGGATCAGCAGCCCGGATCAGGCCCTGCATCCGACTTTGATTTCTATGAGTGGGCGGCAGGCGAATCCACTGGCACAAATGGTGGGACGGCTGGTACTTGAAGCCGCGCGTCTGGCAAGTCCTGATTCTGCTCAGCGGCATGGCCGTAGCGCAGAACAGCAAATCGCCGGTGGACGGTGATCTGCTGGAGTTCCTTGGGTCTGTGGATTCGGAAGGACCGGGCTGGTCAGAGTATCTGGAGCGAACCGACGTGAGCAAAGTGGCAAAACAGAGCCCTGGCGCAACGCCGGCGGACCCGGTGTCCTCGGCGACGCCGAAGCCGCCGCAGAAGGGCACGGGCACATGAGGCGCTGGCTACACCTGCTGGCGGCGGCCTGCATGCTCGCCTCGCCGCTGACGTTTGCGGCCGAGGACGGCGCGCCAGTCAGCTGGTCGAGCCTGTCTGCTGCGCAGCAGCAGACACTGGGCAGCTTCGCCGACAAATGGGCGCAGCTGCCGCCCGCGCGGCAGCAGGCGCTGGCGCGCGGCGCACAACGCTGGGCGCAAATGAGCCCCCAGCAGCAGGACAGCGCGCGCAGCCGCTTCCAATCCTGGAATTCCCTACCGGAGGAGCGACGCGCACAGATCCGCAAACAATATGAGCAGTTTCGCTCGCTGCCGCCTGAGCAGCAGGCTGCGGTGCGCGAGAATTTCAGCCGCTTCCGGCAGCTGGCACCTGAGCAGCGTCAGGCGCTGCGCCAGCGCTGGCACCAGGCAACGCCCGAGCAGCGTCGGCGGATGCTGCAGCAGACGCGTGAGCGTCGCCAACGCGTACGGCCTTAAGGGGATTCAGGCGGCCGCTGTCCAAGGCGTGGCCGCGGACAGCGCGCGCATCGCCAATTGTGATGAGTCTGCGCAGCCGCTAGAGTGCCGCCGCAAATCCTGACCAGCGGAGCGGAGACCCATGATCAATCTGCGCGCACTGAGCGCCGTTGCTGGCGTGCTGCTGATGACCGCAATCGGCCATGCGGCCGAGCCGGAGTGGGTCACCCGCAGTAACGAAAATACCAAGCTGTTGCTCGATGTTGATGCCCATTACGATCCTGAAACCGCCAGCCAACTGGGCGAAGAGGCCTATGACGAGGCGATCCTGGATCTGTCGCGCGATCACTATGCGCAGCAGCAGGCGGACCTGCGTGCGGTCGTCATCGAGTGCCGGCGACGGCTCATGGGTGAATCCGATATCCACCTCAAGCAGGATCTGCAGATCCTGATCGATGCGGCGCAACGGGAAATCCGCACCAATGCGCTCAATCGCAAGTACCTCCTGCAATACACCGATGTGGCGCAGACGATATTTACTGCCGCCCAGGCGACCATCGATCCGCAGGTCCCGCTCGAGCGTCAGCAGCATTTCCTGGTGCGATTGCAGAAGTACGCGGGGCTTGCCGAGGGTTACCGCCCGCTCACCGAACTGGCTCGCGAGCGTACGCTCGAGCGCCTGAAGGCTGACAGCGGCAGCAAACTGCTCGGCCCTTACCGTGGCGCGCTGGAGCAGAGCATCAAGGACAGCCCGACCTTCATGGCCGGCCTCAAGGATCTGCTCGAGCACAGCCAGCTGCACGGCTGGGAAGGGAGCTACGCGGCGCTCGAGCGGCAGCTCACTGATTACAATTTATGGCTTAGCAGCATGCTGCTCCCGCACGCGCGGTCTGAGGCCCGATTGCCGCCCGAGGTGTACGCCAACCAGCTGCACCAGGTGGGCGTGGACTTGCCACCCGATGAATTAATCTCGCGCGCGCTGACCGCATTCGCGGAGATTCGCAATCAGATGCAGATTGCGGCCACGTTGGTCGCGCACGAACAGGGGCTTTCCGACCCGGACTACCGGGCGGTGATTCGCACGCTCAAGCAGCAGCAGATCCCTGATGATCAGGTGCTGCCGCTGTATCGACAGCGGCTGGCGCAGATCGAGGATCTGGTGCGTGCCAATCACATCATCACGCTGCCGGAGCGCAAGGCCTCGATCCGTCTGGCAACCCCGGCGGAGAACGCACAAGTGCCGGCGCCGCATATGGACACGCCGCGCCTGATCGGCAACACGGGCGAGTATGGTGAATTCGTGCTCGCGACCGCCTTGCCTCCGGACCCCGCCGGCAAGCAGGCCCGCTTTGATGACTTCACGCACCAGGCCATCACCTGGACACTGACCGCACACGAAGCGCGGCCCGGGCACGAACTGCAGTTCGCCAAGATGGTCGAGCTCGGAGTTTCCACGGCGCGTGCGATCTACGCCTCCAACAGCGCCAATGTCGAGGGCTGGGCATTGTACTGCGAGGCTGAGATGCAACCCTTCGAGCCGCACGATGCTCAGCTCTTTACACTGCAGATGCGCGCACACCGCGCAGCACGTGCATTCCTCGATCCGATGCTCAACCTCGGGATGCTTACGGCCGAGCAGGTCAAGCGCTTCCTGATCGACGCGGTCGGCTACTCCGAAGCCTTTGCCACCTCCGAAGTGCAGCGCTATCAGTTTCGCGCCCCAGGGCAGGCCACGTCCTACTTCTATGGTTACCAGCAGCTCATGGCCACGCGCCAGGCGGCGCAGCTGGCGCTGGGCGAGCAGTTTGATCGGCAGAAATTCAATGATTTTGTGGTGGCTCAGGGACTGTTACCGCCCGAACTGATGCGCACAGCGGTCATGGATGAGTTCGTGCCCGCATCGCAGGGCAATTGAGCGCCAGTGACCTGCTGCCGAAGCACTCCACACCAGCTCGGTGCCAGCAGCAGCGCGAGGGTTCTGGCCGGCCGCTGCAGCGGCCGCCCAGAGGATCAGACGGCCTTGACCGCCTGAATCAGCTGGCTGACCGCCGCCTGGCCATCGCCATACAGCATGCGGGTGTTATCAAGATAAAACAGCGCGTTCTCGATGCCTGAGAAGCCCGCGCCCTGCCCGCGCTTGATGACGATTACATTCTTGGCCTTGTCGGCATTCAGGATCGGCATGCCGTAGATTGGGCTCGATTTGTCGTTGCGCGCCACCGGGTTGACCACATCGTTGGCGCCGATGATCAAGGCAACATCGGCAGTCTCGAATTCGGCGTTGATCTCATCGAGATCGGCGATCAGATCGTAGGGCACGCCGGCCTCGGCCAGCAGCACGTTCATGTGGCCGGGCATGCGACCGGCAACCGGGTGAATCGCGAAGCGCACCGTGACGCCGCGCTCGATCAGCAGCTGACACAGTTCCCAAACCTTGTGCTGCGCCTGTGCCACTGCCATGCCGTAGCCGGGAACGATGATGACCTTCTGCGAGAAGGCCAGCATGACGCCGACATCGGCGGCTTCGATCGGCTTCATGCTGCCAGTGACCTCGCCGGTGGCCGCGGTGCCGCCGGTATCACCGAACCCTGAGAACAGCACATTACCCAGCGAGCGGTTCATTGCCCGCGCCATCAGCTGCGTCAGCAGCGTGCCGGCCGAGCCGACCACGGTGCCGGCGATAATCATGGCCGCATTGCCCAGTACGAAACCCTCGAAGGCCACCGCCAGACCCGTCAGCGCGTTGTAGAGGGAAATCACGACCGGCATGTCGGCGCCGCCGATCGGCATCGTCATGCTCAGACCCAATACCAGGGCCACTACAAAGAAGGCCGTCACGAAGGCGGTGGAGGTATAAATTCCATGGGCCAGCAGCGCGCCGAGTATCAGGGCCGCGGCCAGGATCAGAATGTTGAGAATCTGCTGCCCGCCGAAGCGGAACGAGCGCTTGATCAAGCCTTGGAGTTTGCCAAAGGCGATCAGGCTGCCACTGAAGGAGATTGCACCGATCAGGCCACCGGTCACCGCCAGGACCGCGATCGGCAGTGGCAGGCGCTCGCCACGGTAGAGTTCGACCGCTGCGATGGCCGCAGCCGCGCCGCCACCAATGCCGTTATAGAGCGCAATCATCTGCGGCATGTCAGTCATCGCCACACGTCGGCCGCTGACCCAGGCGATCACGCCGCCGATGATGATCGCCACAATGATCAACGGGTAGTTGGACAGCCCCGGGTAGATGAAAGTAATGGCTGTTGCCAGTGCCATGCCGGCGCCCGCCCACAGGATGCCGCTGCGCGCAGTGACCGGGGAGCTCATGCGCTTGAGACCGACGATGAACAGGAACGCGGTGAGCAGGTAGCTGGCCTGGATTACCAGCTCGGGGTTGAAGGCGGCAGGCATCAGTGTGCTCCCTTCTTGGGCCCACTCTTGGCGCCACTTGACTTGAACATCTCAAGCATCCGCTCGGTTACCGCATAGCCGCCCACCGCGTTGCCCGCTGCCAGCAGCACGCCAATGAAGCCGATGGTTTTCTCAAGTGGCGTCTGTGCATGCCCCAGCGCCACCATCGCGCCGACCAGCACGATGCCGTGCACGAAGTTGGACCCGGACATCAGCGGCGTATGCAGAATGACCGGCACGCGCGAAATCACCTCGTAGCCGGTGAATGCGGCCAGCATGAAAATATAAAGGGCAACGATACCGGTCATGTTGCGGTCTCCAGCGCCTTGCGCGTGGCTTCGTGTTTGATGGCCCCATCGTAGGTCAGGCAGGATTTCTCAAACACTTCATCCTGCCAGTCGATTGCGAGCGCGCCGGACTTGTCGATCGCCGGCTTGAGGAAATTGTAGAGGTTGCGCGAATACATTTCGCTTGCGTGATAGGCAAGCTGCGCCGGCAGGTTTACTGGCCCGAGGATCTTCACGCCGTGATGCACGACGGTCTCCCCGGCGCGTGTCAGTTCGCAGTTGCCGCCGGATTCGGCCGCCAGATCGATGATTACGGCACCCGCCTTCATGCGTTCGACCGCGGCGCGGGAAATGATGCGCGGCGCGCGCCGTCCCGGCACCGAAGCGGTGGTGATGACGGCATCGGCCACGGCGACCCGCGCCTCCAGGACCGACTGCTGCTGAGCCTTTTCTTCTTCGGTGAGCTCGCGGGCGTAGCCGCCCTGGCCTTCGGCCGAAACCCCTGTGTCGATAAACTTGGCGCCCAGTGAGCGCACCTGCTCCTTGGTCGCACTGCGCACATCGTAGGCTTCGACCTGGGCACCGAGCCGTTTCGCGGTCGCGATGGCCTGCAGACCCGCAACGCCCACACCCACGATCAGCACCTGCGCGGGGCGGATCGTGCCCGCGGCAGTGGTCAGCATTGGCAGGAAGCGGTCGAGAGTATTAGCGGCAATCAGCACGGCCTTATAGCCGGCGATTGCCGCCTGGGAAGAGAGTGCATCCATGGACTGGGCCCGCGAGATGCGCGGCACAAACTCCATTGCAAACGCACAGATTTTGCGATCGCGCAGTGCCTTGACCTCAGCCGGTCTGGCGTGGGCCTGCATGTAGCCGATCACAACGCTGCCCGGGCGCAAGGCGTTGATCTGCGCAAGCTCAGGGGGCTGGACGGTGAGCAGTACGTCCGCCTGGGCCAGCACGGCAGCGGCCGAGTCCGCCCACTCAACCCGCTTATAAAGCGCATCGGGAAACTGTGCCGCGATGCCAGCACCGCGCTCGATTAGCACGCGGGCCCCGGCCGCAGCCAGTTTCTCGGCAACCTCCGGCACCAGGCTTACGCGCGTTTCCCCGGGAACGCACTCGCGAAGCGCCCCAATTGTCACTGCCATGCAATTTCTCCGTGGTACCGCGTAACCCCGTGTTCGCGGCCTGAGTGCTTATGCGTTGAATTGTGGCACACAGCTGCCTTATCTTACACGGATGAAGCGCGATTTGGCTCATATGACCCCGCCCGCGGGGGATGATGCGGCATTCGTCATACGCACTGCCGTGCATGGCCTTGGGCAGATGGTTCTGCGCACCGATGTGGCGGGTATGCCGCTCGAATGGATCGACTACCGCGAGGCGGCGCGGCTCTATCACCAGCAGCAGGTGGCCTACAGCTGTGGCTCGCTGCTCTACCGGCTGCATGGCGGGCATAATGCGCTCAACGGGCGCCGCACCGTGGTCGAGGTCAACTCAATCGTTGCGACCCTTGGGCATACGGGCAATCCCGGGAATTCGCGCCACGACTACGTGCCGCCTCTGAACAACGAAACGCTGTTTCGGCGCGATGCTTATCTGTGCATGTACTGCGCCCAGAGGTTCCCAAGCCGGGAGCTCTCGCGCGATCATGTGCGACCCTTCATCCAGGGCGGCCAGGATGTCTGGACCAATGTGGTTAGCGCATGCCGCAGTTGCAATAACTTCAAGGCCTGGCGAATGCCGGAGCAGGCCAAGCTGCAGCTGATTGCGGTGCCCTTCACACCCACTTACGCGGAATACATCTTCCTCAAGGGCCGCCGCGTGCTCGCCGACCAGATGGAATATCTGCTGGCGCACTTTCCGCGCTCGAGCCCTTTGCACGAGCGCCTGCAACGCTGGCTCGGCTAGTACCAGGCAGCGGCGGTAAGTGGTCTATCTAATAGATGCTTCCGTGTTCGTATTTCGGGCGTGGTATTCAATGCCTCCCGATCTGCACGACGCTGACGGCAATCCGACGCACGCCCTCTATGGCTTTGCCCGCTTTCTCAGCGACCTGATCGAGAAGCGCTCGCCGCAGTACATTGGTGTTGCCTTCGATGAGAGCTTGGGCGGGGGTCACCGCCGGCGCCTTTACCCGGCTTACAAGGCTAATCGCGAGCCCGCACCCCCCGAGCTGCTGCGGCAATTCGCGCTGTGCCGGGGCTTCTGCCGCCATGTGGGCGCGGCTGATTTTTCCAGTCCCGAGTTTGAAGCAGATGATCTGATAGGCACGCTCGCGGCACGCATGCGTGCCAGCGGGCTGCCGGTCACGGTCGTCAGTCGCGATAAGGACCTGGCGCAGCTGATAGGGCCGCGTGATGTCTACTGGGACTATGCCGCGGGCATCGAATATCGCTACGAGCAGATTGCGGAACGCTTCGGCGTACGTCCCGAGCAGATGGCTGACTATTTGGCGCTTACCGGTGACAGCGTGGATAACATTCCCGGGGTTCCGGGCGTCGGTCCGAAGACTGCGGTTGCACTGATGCGCGCCTACGCATCACTCGATGCGATCTATGAGAACCCCGAAGGCGCCAGCGTGCTGCCGATCCGTGGGGCCTCAGGATTGCCGGCAAAGCTGCGGCTGCATCGCGAGGCCGCCTACCTCGCCCGCTCGCTGACGCGCATTGACTGTGCCGCGCCGGTGGAGGCTGAGCGGGAAACATTGCGCCGGCGGACCCCGGATGTCGGCGCGCTGGGCGAATTTTGCCGTCAGCATGGTTTCGGCGCGATGCTGGCCCGCCAAGCCGAGCGCATAGCAGCACGCGTGGGTTGAAGCCTCGGCGCGCTGGCGCTGCTCCGCCCCAGCGCGAGCAACGGATCCGATGACTTAGGTCTTCTTGACGTACACCTTGCACCAACCGTTGGCGCTGACCACTTTGCCGGCGAACAGTGTGCACGGGCCAAAGGTGTCGCTCGCCTGCCCCTTATACTGCAAGCAGGTGCTGCAGCGCTGTCCGGCCGCATAGGTCGGAAATTTCTTGACGTCGACCTTCGAGGAATCCTCAAAGTACGACAGCGATACCGCCATCGGATCGGTCGGAGTGACATGCGGCGCCGCGTCGGCGGCCAGCGCGCGGCGACCGGCCTGGCTTGCCACCACCACGCCAGCAAACAGGGCCAGACTCTTCAGTGCATCGCGTCGGGAAATGGGATCGCTCATAATCAAATCACTCCAAGGCTGCTACATTTCGCTCAATTATAATCGCCGGCAGGCTCGGCGGCGTAGGTATAAGACGCAGGCGCCCGCTGCGGGTCGAGCTGGGATCGGTAGATGCCGGCGCGTATTACATCCGGCGGCGTGCCCTGCGCTCCAAGCTGGCGCAGCGCTGCCCAGCCTCAGGAGCAGCGCGGCGAGGGCGGCGGTGCGCACGGTAAGATACCAAGGACTGTGCCTGTGATTTTCTCCGAATTTTATTGAATTGAGCTACCGCAAACAGCGCGCCGCCGCTAGCGCTAGCAGGGGATCAGGTCAGCGTATTCTCCGATGCAAACCAACCAAGCTCAGCGCCTTGCGGCGCCGGCGCAGTGCCTTAGGCACCTAAAGGGGACTCTCGCCCAAGGCCTGATGGCGCTGTTACTGCTCAGCGCCTGTAGTGCACCACCGCCTGCGCCCGGCAGTGCCGCATCGCGCGCTCCCCCGGCGCCCGGTGCGCAGCGCTACCTGATCGATGGTGAGCGCAGCGAGGTACTGATCTGGGTGAGCCGCGACGGCCCGCTGGCTGAGCTGGGACACAACCACATCATCGAAGTCGCGGATTTGAGCGGTGAAGTGTGGCTGGCTCCCGAGCTGCAGCGCTCCGTGTTCAGTGTCAGATTTCCGGTGGCGGCGTTGCGTCTGGATGAGCCGGCGAGGCGCGCACAACAGGGCAGTGGCTATGAGGAAACCCTAAGCGAGGAGGACGTCGCGGGGACGCGTGCCCACATGCTCGATGCTGCGCTGCTCGATGGGGCCAACTATCCTGAGATCGAGCTCGACTCCGAGTCGATCAGCAAAGCGGACTCCGGCTGGATCGCGCATGCTGCAATCCGGGTGCGCGCCCATAGCGCTCACATCGACGTTCCGGTGCAGCTCGAGTCAGCCACCGGCCAGGTCATTTTGAGCGGGCAGTTCACGGTCACGCACGCGGCCCTCGGTTTGGTACCCCACAGCGCGCTGCTGGGTTCGCTGCGGGTCGCGCAGGCGCTGCGCATCCGCTTCCACATCATCGCCCGACGCTGATGCCGCTGGCGCCTATATCGGGGCCTTGAGCAGTAACAGCTGCGTGCCCTCGGGGGCAAGGATCAGTCCGTGCCCACGTGCCTTGAGCTCGCGGGGCAGTTCCGCTGAGAGCTCGATGCCCCGTGCCTCCAGCTCGCGCAGCCGCGCGCCCATTTCCGGATCCCGGAAGGTCAGCAGCGGCCGATCAAACAGGCTCGGGCGGTGCAGTGCAAGCTCCAGGCCCCGGCCAATCAGCGGGCGATGCTCGTAGGGCAGTTCCAGCGGTTCGTGCGCCACGCAGCCGGCGCGTTCCCAGAATTGCTGGGTTTCCTCGGGCTCGAGCGCCGGAATGCTGCAGGCTGTGAAGCGCCCGCATGGCGCTCGCGTGCCGCCAGGCTCAGCGGCGCCGGGCGAAAAGGTGCGCGCTTCCAGCGCGGTGATGTCGGTGCCGCTGGGGTCTTGCAGCTGCACCTCATGGAAATCGGTCTCACCAAGCCGCACGAAATGCGGCTCAAATCCGGCTGCCCGCCAGGCGCTTACGTGACGTGCAAGCTCGGGCTGTACGAACGTGATGGAGAAATCGGCGCCGCGCCGCTCATGGAGCCCGATCACGAGTCGGCCATCGGTCAGCACGCCATAGCGGTGCTGCCAGATATCGCCGGTCAGCAGCTGACGGAACCCCAGTTCCTCGTAGAACTGGACCGAGGCACGGATATCGCGCGTGGCAATACTGAATTCTAGAAAGCGGCCAAAGATCATCGGCTCAATCTTACGCCAGCAGCAGCTCAGCGAGCGCGTGTGCGTGCTCAGGGCGATCGTTAAGCGCTGGCACGTAATCGAAGCGCGCGCCGCCGGCGTGCAGGAACACTTCGCGCCCGCCGATGGCAATCTCCTCGAGCGTCTCGAGACAATCGACCGAGAATCCGGGACAAAAAATGGTGACCGCTCGGATGCCGCGCGCGGGCAGTTGTGCCAGCGCTGCGTAGGTGGCTGGCTCCAGCCAGCGCTCGGCGCCGAAGCGTGACTGAAAGCTGATCGTCCATTGCTCGGCGGTCAGCTGCAGCGCACTGCTCAGGCGTGCCGCGGTATCGCGGCACTGCCGCTCGTACGGATCGCCCTTAGTAACGCAGCGGATGGGTATGCCATGAAATGACATCAACAGGTGCGTTCTACCCCCCTGCTGCTGCCAATGCTGCTCGAGGCTCGCGACCAGCGCAGCGATATAGTCCGGTTGCGCAGCGTAACCAGGAATCAGGCGCAGCTCGGGCACATCGCGCAGCACGCTCAGGCAGCGCGCGATCTCATCATAGGCTGCGCCCGTGGTGGTGCCGCTGGTTTGCGGGAACAGCGGCAGCGCGATGATGCGCTCAGCGCCAGCCGCGCGCAGGCGCTCCAGAGCTTTGCCCACACTCTGCCCGCCATAGAGAAACGCTGCCTCCACGCGGGTCCGTCCGGGTCGCCGGGATTCCAGTTCGCGCGCCAGCGCCAGGCGCAGTCGCTCCGTGTAGACCGCGTGCGGTGAACCCTCGCTCATCCAGATGCGCTGGTAAGCCCGGGCACTCTTGGGGCCGCGTACGGGCAGCACCAGCCCGTAAAGAATCGGATACCAGGCGAGCCGTGGCAGCTCCACGACCCGCTGATCACTGAGGAAGCGGCGCAAGAAGCGGCGTACTTCGCGCGCCCGCGGTGCCGCGGGCGTGCCTATATTGGTCAGCAAAATACCTAGCATTGCCTGTTTGCTGCCCGTATCTGCCTACAGCGGCGTGATGCCGCCGACGCACACGTACTTCATCTCCGTGTAATCGAGAATCCCGTACTTGCTGCCCTCGCGCCCAAAACCTGATTCCTTGATGCCGCCGAACGGCGCGACCTCGGTCGAGATCAGGCCGGTGTTCAGGCCGACAATGCCGTACTCAAGCGCCTCACAGACACGCCAGGAACGCGCCAAGTCACGCGTATAAATATAGGAGGCGAGGCCAAACTCGGTATCGTTGGCCAGGGCGATAGCCTCGGACTCGGTAGCGAAGCTAAACAGGGGTGCCACCGGCCCAAAGGTTTCCTCCCGAGCCAGCAGCATCTGCTTAGTCGCCCCGGTGATTACGGTCGGCTCATAGAACTGCCCACCGAGCGCATGGCGCTTGCCACCTGTGAGAATCTTGCCACCCTTGGCGAGCGCATCAGCCACATGCTCCTCGACCTTGTTCACGGCCGCCATGTCGATCAGCGGTCCCTGGTCGGTCGGACCTTTGAGGCCATCGCCGACTTTGAGCTTGCCGACCGCGGCGGCCAGCCGCCGGGAGAACTCCGCGTACACGCCCTGCTGAATCAGGAAGCGATTCGTGCACACGCAGGTTTGTCCGGTATTTCGATACTTGCTGGCCAGCGCACCCTGAACTGCGGCCTCTAGATCGGCATCGTCAAAAACGATGAACGGCGCATTGCCTCCCAGTTCCAGCGAAAGCTTCTTCAACGTCGCCGCGCTCTGCGTCATCAGCAGCTTGCCAATGCCGGTCGAGCCGGTAAAGCTGAGCTTGCGCACGATCGGGCTGCTGGTGAGCTCGGCGCCGATCTCGCTGGCTTTGCCAGTAATGATGTTCAGCACCCCAGCCGGAATCCCGGCGCGCTGGCCAAGCTCGGCCATGGCCAGTGCCGACAAGGGGGTCTGCGCGGCTGGCTTGCAAACGAACGTACAGCCGGCAGCAAGCGCGGGTGCCGCCTTGCGCGCGATCATGGCGGCCGGGAAATTCCATGGCGTGATGGCGCCCACCACGCCCACCGGCTGGCGCAGGACCAGAATCCTCTTGTCCGCGTTGTGACCGGGAATCACATCGCCATAGACGCGGCGCGCCTCCTCGCTGAACCATTCGATGAAGGCGGCCGCATAGGCGATTTCCCCGGCTGCTTCTGCCAGCGGCTTGCCCTGCTCGGCGGTCATCAGGCGCGCCAGATCCTGCTGGTTGGCCATCATCAGGTCGTACCAGCGGCGCAGGATGATCGAGCGCTCCTTCGCAGTGCGCGCCGCCCAGGCCGGGAAGGCGGCTGCGGCCGCACGGATGGCCAGTTGCGTGGCGTGGCCATCCAGCAGCGGGACAGTTGCGATTTTCTCGCCGGTGGCCGGGTTGATTACAGCGCTCGTGCGTCCATCGGGCGCGTCGATCCACTGGCCGTTGACGAAGCACTGCGTGCGCAGCAACTTCTGATCTGTCAGTTGCATGGGGGCAAGGTCTCCTGAAGCTTCAGAAAATCACACATCATTTCAGCCGCAGCGCTCGCGCCGGCGTGCGCGCATTGATCAGCCCACGTGCTGGGCAAGGAACTGTGCGGTGCGTTCCGCAGCCAGTTGCGCGCTCTGCGGATGGTAACTGGGCCGGGCCGGGCAGTTAAAGCCGTGGCCTGCCGGGTAGAGGTGATAGATGCCGGCTGGAAATGCGCTCTGGATCGCCGCGCGCTGCTCAGGCGAAGTGTGTGTATCCTGCTCGCCGAAGTGCAGCATCATAGGCGCGGTCGGTAACTGCTCCAGCGCCGCCCACAGCTGAGTCCCGTAATAGGAGACCGCCGCATCGACACCGAGGCGGCTGGCCGCGTACCAGGCGAGCTGGCCCCCCCAGCAGAAGCCGATGATGCCCACGCGGCCCGCATGGCGCACCACCGCGATCGCTGCAGCAATATCCTTTAGCGCATCGCTGCGCTCGATCTGCAGCATATAACCGCGGCCAAGTGCGGCCTGCTCGGGGGTGTAGTTGAGTTCGATGTTGCGCCCGATGCGATCAAACAGCGCCGGTGCAATGGTCAGGTAGCCGGCGGCCGCATACTGTTCCACCAGCGATCGGATATGTTCGTTGACGCCGAAGATCTCTTGCACGATGACAATGGCGCCCCGGGCCCGGGCATCGGGCTTGGCCAGGTAGCAGGCAAATTCATGCCCGTCGCGCGCCATCAGGGTTTGCCAGCGTCCTTTGGGCACGCCCGTCTCCTTACATGCAGTGGACTGATCGGGTCCGTTAATCGCCGAGGTACGCGTCCGCTTCGATTTCGATCAGCATATCGGGCGCGATCAGACGTGAGACTTCCACCATGCTGGTGGCTGGCCGGATCTCGCTAAAACGCTCGCCATGTGCGCGGCCCACCTGTTCCCAGTCGGCGATATTCAGGACAAATATGCGCGTGCGCACCACTTGCGCCAGTGTGCCGCCGGCACGCACCAATACCGCTTCGATATTGCGCAGGCACTGCTGCGTCTGGGAGTAGACATCATTGATGCCAACGATCTTGCCATCACTCCCGGTGGCGGTGGTGCCCGAGATATGCAGGTAGCCACCCACGCGCACAGCGCGCGAGTAGCCGACGATCGGTTCCCAGGTCGAGCCAGAGGCGAAGTTCTCGCGCGCGCGGCTCATGCACGCTCCACGATCGCGCTGACGCCCATGCCTCCGGCGGTGCACACCGAGATCAGACCGCGCCGCGCCGTGCTGTTGTCCTGCAGCAGCTTGGCGAGTGCAGCCAGGATGCGCCCGCCGGTGGCCGCAAACGGATGGCCAATGGCCACACTGCCGCCCTTGACGTTGATCTTGGCTGGATCGATGCGACCCAGTGCGCTGGCGCGCCCGAGACGCTCGCGGCAGTAGTCATCAGATTCCCATGCCCGCAGCGTGCACAGCATCTGTGCAGCGAATGCTTCGTGGATTTCATAGTAGTCGAAATCCTGCAGTGTCAGTCCCACATCCTGCAGCATCGCTGAGACTGCATAGACCGGTGCCATCAGCAGCCCTTCGTGCCCCGAGGCGAAATCCACGGCCCAGCTCTTGCCGGCGCTCAGATAGGCAAGGATCGGGAGCTTGCGCGCCTGCGCCCAGGCCTCCGAGGCGAGCAGCACGGTGGCGGCGCCATCAGTCAGAGGGGTGCTGTTGCCAGCGGTCAGCGTGCCGCTGGGCGAGGTGTCGAACACCGGACGCAGCGTGCCGAGCCGCTCGAGGCTCGTGTCTGCGCGCACATTGTTGTCGCGATTCAGGCCCAGATACGGCACAACAAGATCATCATAGAAGCCATCCTTCCAGGCTTGTGCGGCCTTCTGATGGCTTTGCAGGGCGACCTTGTCCTGATCCTGGCGGCTGATCTTCCAGGTCTTGGCCATCAGCTCGCAGCTCTGCCCCATCGACAGCCCGGTGCGCGGCTCGATCACCCCCGGCAGCACCGGCTTGAAGTCACCGGGACGCATTTTGAACCACGGTCCCAGACGCTCGCCGAACTTGCGGCCGCGGTAGCTTTGCATCAGCAGCGTGCGAAAGCGCTCGGCAAACACCACCGGCGGGTCACTGAGTGTCTCAACGCCACCGGCTATGCCGGCATCGATCTGGCCGAGCGCGATCTTGTTGGCCACCAGGATGGCCGCTTCCAGTCCCGTACCGCAGGCGCGCTGCAGGTCGAGGCCCGGGGTCTGCGGGTCGAGGCCCGAGGAGAGCACTGACTCGCGAGTCAGGTTGAAATCCCGCGAGTGTTTGACGACCGCGCCGGCAATGACATCCCCCAGGCGCTCGCCTTTCAGTGCAAAGCGCTCTACCAGTGAGCTCAAGGCCGCGGTGAGCAAACTCTGGTTGGTTTGCCCGGCGTAGGCACCGTGGGAACGGGCGAAGGGAGTGCGGATGCCGCCGATGATGGCAACGCGTCTAGGGGTGGATCCGACCAGCATGGAGCCTCCGGTGTGGGGCGGTGGTACCGCCCAGTGGCGGCTAGCAGGCTCGCTAGAATGCCACGACGGCTAGGACCGGGCCATGCACGCCAACTGTCAGTCGCCTGTCGGCAGCGCAAATGATTGCGGGTTGAGGGCTGCACGGGGCAAGATGCCGCCCCCGCATCCTGCGTGCGAGTGGCATCGATACCCTTCAGGTTCAAGGAGTTGCAGATGGCCGGTGCCGGAATTGATCGCGAGTTCGAACGCCGCATGGCGGGTCTGCTCAATGGGGGCTCGACGGCGGTGCTGCGCGGCGGTCGCCGGGGGCTTGAAAAGGAGTCACTGCGCATTACGCCGCAAGGGCGCATTGCGAGCACCGCTCACGAGCGCGGATTGGGCTCAGCCTTAACCCATCCTTCGATCACCACCGACTACTCCGAGGCCCTCCTGGAGCTTGTAACCCCGACCTTCACGGACAGTGCCGAGCTGCTGGCGTTTCTGTCCGACCTGCACCAGTTTGTCTACAAGCAGATCGGCGAGGAGCGGTTATGGGCGGCTTCCATGCCGGGCGAAATTGCTGCTGAGGCCGAGCTGCCGATCGCCGAATACGGGCGTTCCAACCGTGGCCGGTTCAAGCACGTCTACCGCCAGGGACTGCAGACCCGCTATGGCGGAATGATGCAGGCGATCGCGGGCGTGCACTTCAACTACTCGCTCCATGAGTCCTTCTGGCCAGTGTTCGCACAGATCCTTAAGTCACGCGAAGAAGGGGCCGCGTTCATTACTGAGGGCTATATGGGGCTGGTACGAAACTATCGCCGCCACGGCTGGCTCGTGCCGTATCTGTTCGGCAACTCGCCGGCCCTGTGCAGCTCGTTCCTGAGTGGGCCAGTGCCCGAGGGGCTTGAACGGCGCGGACCCGGAACGCTGGCCGCACCTTACGCGACCTCGCTGCGCATGAGTGATGTTGGCTATCGCAACCGCACCGAGACCGCAGTGACTGTCACTGCCAACACGCTGCACGGCTATCTGCGCGATCTGGTCAGCGCCGTACTCAAGCCGCACGCCGCGTACGCCAAACTGGGTGTCCTTGTCGATGGTAAGTACCGGCAGCTCAACGCCAATCTGCTGCAGATCTCGAACGAGTACTACACCTATATCCGCCCCAAGCGCGTGCCGCGCGCCAACGAAAACATGTGTCAGGCGCTGCTGCGCGCCGGCGTCGAGTACGTCGAGGTGCGGGCGCTGGATCTGTGTGCGCACTCGGCGCCGGCAGCGGATCTGTCCGAACTGCTGTTCATCGAGGCGCTGTTAGTGCTGTTGGTGCTCAAGGATAGCCCGCCGATCGGTGGCTCGGAGCAGGAGGCGCTTGACCAAAATCATGCGCGTGTCGCGCGCCAGGGGCGCGAGCCCGGATTACAGCTGGCGCGCGAGGGTCGTCGCGTTGCCTTGCGTGCCTGGGGCGAGGAGCTGCTCGACTCGCTGCAGGGCATTTGCGAGCTGCTCGATGCCGGCCTGGCCTCGCGCCCTTATCAGCGCGCGCTGGCCGCCCAGCGGCCGAAACTTGCCGATCCTGAACAGCTGCCTTCGGCGCGCGTCCTTCGCGAGCTCACCGCCCAGGGGCAGGGCCACGCGGCCTGGGGGCTTGAGCTCTCTACCGAGCATCGCCGGCAGCTGCTCGAGGAGCATCACGCCGATGACAAACGCCTGCAGGAGTTCAAAGCGCAGGCCGAGCAGTCCCTGCGCGAACAGGAGAGTATCGAGGCTGCCGACAAAATGAGCTTCGAACAAACCCTGGAACAGGAGCTTGGACGCTACCGCCAGGTCGCGGCAGCGGTCGGCTAGCGCACCGCCTTGCGGCCCAGCAGTCGACCCCTGCCTCAGCGCGGGCCTGGAGCCCGGCCGGCGGCGCGCCGCAGGGCAAACAGGCCGCTGAACGCACCGCTGTCGAGCAGGCTCCTGGGGCGCGCGCGCCAAATTGGTGCCAAGTGGCGTGGGACCCAGGCATCTGCTCAAGGATCGGGCTCCTTTCCGCAGGTGGAGCCATGGCACGAAAGGTGCAATTCCGGAACGCCGGATGGCCGCCCCATAACAACGGACGCTGGAGTTGGCGCATGAAACTGGTTACTGCAATCATCAAACCCTTCAAGCTGGACGATGTGCGTGCGGCGCTGTCTGAAATTGGTGTCTCGGGCATGACCGTGACTGAGGTCAAGGGCTTCGGCCGCCAGCGCGGGCATACCGAGCTGTATCGCGGGGCTGAATACGTGGTCGACTTCGTGCCCAAGACGCGCGTCGAGGTGGCGGTGCGCGGCGAACTGCTCGAGCAGGTCATCGAGGCGATCGTCAAGGCTGCCAAGACCGGCAAGGTCGGGGATGGCAAGATCTTTGTGACCGACATCAGCCGCGTGATCCGTATCCGTACCGGTGAGACCGACACCGCCGCGCTCTAGAATCGCTCGGCGCTGCGGGCAATAGGCCATCCATTGCCTGCGCTCGTGGCACGCCCCGCAGGTGCTTGCGGGTGGGGCGGGGACACCGGCGCGCCTTCCGTAGCATAATACTGCCATGGCCAACGCAATCTTCGTGCGCGAGCACGGTACAGCCGATGTACTGCGCTGGGAGCCGTCCGAGCCGGGCGCGCCTGGAGCGGGTGAGGCGCAGGTTGAACACAGCGCGATTGGTCTGAATTTCATCGATGTCTATGATCGCAGCGGGCTGTACCCGCATGCGCTGCCTTTGATTCCCGGCCGTGAAGCGGCCGGCCGGATCACGGCCCTCGGCCGCGGCGTGCGCGGGTTGCGCATCGGCCAGCGCGTGGCCTACGTGCTGCAGACGCCCGGCGCCTACAGCCAGCTGCGCAATGTTCCCGCGTCGCGTCTGGTGCCCTTGCCCAGCGCCATCAGCGACGAGCAGGCGGCGGCCCTGATGCTCAAGGGTCTCACCGCCCAGTGCCTGCTGCGCAAGACTTACCGGCTGCGCGCCGGCGAGTGGATCCTGGTGCATGCGGCTGCCGGCGGCGTCGGGTTGTTGTTGTGCCAGTGGGCGCGCACGTTGGGTGCAAAGGTCATCGGCGTGGTAGGCCACGAGGACAAGGTGGCGCTGGCTCGCCGCCATGGCTGTCGCCATGTGCTGGTGGCCGGGCGCGATGAACTGGCCAGGAGCGTGCGCTCGCTGACGCGCGGGGCAGGGGTGCAGGTAGTCTACGATTCCGTGGGCCACGACACGTTCTTTGAGTCCCTGGATTGCCTCAAGACGCGCGGATTGATGGTGAGTTTCGGTAACTCCTCCGGTCCGCCACCGCTGATGGCGGCAACTGAACTGGCCAAGCGCGGCTCGCTGTATCTGACCCGCCCGACGCTGTTTCACTACATAGATTCGGCGGCCGAACTCACGGCCGCAGCGCGCGAGCTGTTCGCAGCGGTGCGCAGCGGCAAGCTCAAGATCCGCATTGGACAGCGCTACCCGTTGGCCGATGCCGCGCAGGCGCACCGCGATCTGGAAGCGCGCCGCACGGTCGGCTCGACCGTGCTCATTCCCTAGAGCAGTTCCACTCCGGCCGCCGCGCGAGCCCGTTCTAGGCCGGTTCGACCAGGCGCAGCGCGCGCGCCGCGCGTGAGATCCCCAGTGCACCGCTGCGCACGACCTCGGTCAGCTCGCCCTGGGTGGCGAGCTCGCGCATGAAGCCATTGATCTCCGCCTCGCTCCCCAGCAGCTCGACGATGAAGCTGTCGCTCGAGGGATCCAGTACCCGTCCGCCGGTGCGGACCACGAAGCCACGCACTGCATCGCGTCGCTGCGGATCGATCCGCAGCTTGAGCAGCACCAGTTCGCGCTCCAGGTGTTCGCCTCCGGTCATGTCCTCGACGTTCACCACATCAATCAGCTTGTGCAGCTGATTGGCAATCTGGCGGATCACGGCATCGGAGCCGGACGTCACCAGGGTCAGGCGCGATACCGTCGGATCATCGGTCGGGGCGACCGCGAGTGATTCGATGTTATAGCCGCGACTCGAGAACATACCGGCTACGCGTGACAGCGCGCCGGCCTCGTTCTGGAGCAGGATGCCGATAATGTGTCGCATGCTCGTAGCCTACAGCAGCCCCTGACTGGAGGGGAAACGATGCAGATTAGCGGAGTTTTGAGCCGGCCGCTCAAGCTGCTACGCTCTGGGGTTCTGACCTGGCAAGGTAGCGATTCTCAGAATGACTGAAGCTGTCAAAGTAGCCCCGGCAACCTCGCCGCCGGCCCCCATGCACCCGCTCTGCGGCAAGACCCTGAGCGGAGCTGAAACCATTGTTCAGGTCCTGGCCGATGAGGGGGTCGACACCATCTTTGGCTACAGCGGTGGCGCGATCCTACCCACCTACGATGCCATCTTTGTCTACAACGAGCGCCAGAAGCAGCTCGGTGAGCGGCAGATGCCGCTGATTGTCCCAGCCAATGAGCAGGGTGCCGCGTTTATGGCCGCTGGCTACGCGCGCTCCAGCGGGCGGGTTGGGGTGTGTGTCGTGACTTCCGGCCCCGGGGCGACCAATACCGTTACTCCGGTCCGGGACAGCCTGGCCGATTCGGTGCCGCTGGTGGTGATCTGCGGCCAGGTGCCGACGGCGGCGGTTGGCACCGACGCCTTCCAGGAAGCACCGGTCACCGCCGTTATGGGATCGGTCGCCAAGCATGTGTTTCTGGTGACCGATCCCACGCGTCTTGAGGCCACCGTGCGCACCGCCTTTGAAATCGCGCGCAGTGGGCGGCCTGGTCCGGTCGTGATTGACATCCCGAAGGATGTGCAGAACTGGTCAGGACCCTACCGCGGGAGCGGCGGACTGGCCATTACCGGCTATCGCCAGCGGACCGAGGCCCTGCGCGCCAGCGCCCTGAGTGCGGAGCAAGTCAGCGCACTGATCGGACAGCTCGCCAAAGCGCGCCGCCCGCTGATCTATGCCGGCGGTGGCGTCATTAACGGTGAAGCTTCGGCAGCGCTCACCGAATTTGCCGAGGCACTACAGATCCCGGTGGTCACCACCCTGATGGGCATCGGCGGCCTCGACACCATGCACCCCCTGGCCATGCACATGCTGGGTATGCACGGCACTGCCTACGCCAACTATGCAGTGGAAGACTGCGATTTTCTGCTGGCGGTGGGCGCACGCTTTGATGATCGGGTGGCGGGGGATCCGCGCAAGTTTGCTGCGCGCGCGCGCTTTATTGCCCATCTGGATGTAGATCCGGCTGAGATCAACAAGGTCAAGGTGACACAGTGGAGCCATGTGGGCCTGCTGCCCGAGGCGCTGCGCGCCTTGCTGGCCGGCGCCCGTCGCGCCGGATTCGCCAACGACTTTTCACCGTGGCTCACGCACCTGCGCGAGCTCAAGAGCCGCTATGCGATGAACTACGATCGTGCGAGCGATCTGGTGCAACCGCACTACATCATCGAACAGATCAATAGCCACACCCGCGGCGAAGCCATCATCGCGACCGGTGTCGGCCAGCACCAGATGTGGGCGGCGCAGCTATTTGATTTCCGTGGCCCGCGCCGCTGGCTCACTTCGGGCAGCATGGGCACGATGGGCTTTGGGCTGCCGGCGGCCATCGGCGCGCAGTTTGCCAATCCCGGCCGGCTGGTCATCGATATCGACGGCGATGCCAGCATTCGCATGAACCTGGGTGAACTCGAAACGGTCACGACCTACGATCTGCCGGTCAAGATCGTGGTGCTGAATAACTTCGGCGATGGCATGGTCAAACAGTGGCAGAAACTGTTCTTCAAGGGGCGGCTCTCGGGTAGCGACAAGTCCTTGCACAAGAAGGATTTCATCCGCGCGGCGCAGGCCGATGGTTTTACTTACGCCAGACGCCTGGATCGCAAGCAGGATGTGCCGGCCGTGATTGCCGAGTTCCTGGCGCACCCGGGGCCGGCGTTTCTTGAAGTGATCATCGATCCGGATGCCGGTGTGTACCCGATGGTCGGACCCGGGCTCGGGTACGATGCGATGATCACCGGCGAGTTTATCGCCTCGCGTGCGCCGCACGATGCCGGCGAGGCGGAGCCGGATCCTTCCGGGATGTTCTAGCGCTCAGTAGGTCGCCTGCGTCGATACCAGCAACTGCAGACCGTGAAGATTCGGATTGCCGGAATTCAGCGGCGTTGCCAGATCGATGTGAATCACGTTGCCAAGGGAGGAGCGGTTGTTGCCCAGGCGCAGCCCGATGCCGGCGTCGCTGAGCCACCCGAGCGGCGGTTCTTGAACGAGATTCGGGCCCCACGTGCGGCCCACATCGAAAAATGCCGCGCCACCGATATCGAGCAGGTGCAGCAAGGACCAGGGGGTATAGCCGCGCTCTTCGACCGTCATCAATGCCCGCGAGGTGCCCATCTGGTAGCGCAGCGGATAGCCACGCAGACCGCTGTCGCCGCCCAGCAGATCGTAGTGATCCAGATCAACGTTCCGTCCACTATCGCCACTGGCCCGGAAGTAAAACAGCGTGCGCTCGGAGGTCCGCCAGTACAGCGTCTCCTGGCCGCCCGCGTGCTCATCGTCGGTCAGGCCGTGTTCAAGGCGGGTGTTATAGGTGAGCGAGGTAAAGTTGTCGACGCCGTGGGGCAGCCGCACGCCGTAGGTCAACTGCCCGTTGACGATTCCGGCATCGCGATCGGCACCCAGGCTCGGGCTGGACCAGCCCAGCTGCAGGGTGCCATTCCAGCCGAACTGCAGATCTTCAGTGCGGGCAATCCGGTTAAGGTCGCGCGTGACCTTAAACTGGTCGGTGACCAGGGCCAGCATGATGTACGGATAGACCAGATTACGGTTGGCTGGGAGGGGGCCAAGCGTGGTGTCCCCGGGGGGCGTGGCGAACTCATCGTTCTGCGCCTGCAGACCGGCGCTCACGCGCCACGAACGGCCATCGATCAGTCCGCTTGACCAGCCGGCATAGATGTTGGCGGCGTGGATGTCATGCCGATAATTATCGTAGGCAATACCGAACCGGTAGCGCGTGTCAGTCTCGACGGTGTCCGATAGCAGCAAGCCATAGCTGCGGGTGCTGGCCAGCTGATAAAAAGGCAGAGCGAGCTGCAACCCGTGGCTGTAGCCATCTGAATTTGTCAGCCATACGGCCGTATCAGTCCAGTGGGACCCCAGCACGTTCGGATCATTCCACGCAAAGTAAGTGCCGGTGCGATCAACAGTGCGCGACCAGCCGATCCCGAGCTGCTTGCCGTAACCGAGGATGTTGTCATCTGCTACGCCGAAACTGGCGCTGTTGGCGCCGCCGGCGCGACTGAAAGTAGGTCCGAGCTGCAGCGTCCAGACATCGTAGGTATCCACCTCAACATCAACCACGCCGTCATGCCAGGCGGTGGCCCGGACCCGCGGTTCCCGTATGTAAGCCAGCTGCCGCAGGTTGCGCTCGGTCTCCTCGAGCAGCCGGGCGTCATAGGGATCGCCGCTGCGGAACAATAACTGGGCGCGTATCGCCGACTGGCGCGAGCGCATGTGCAGCGCGTCGGCGAAGCGATAAAGCGCGGCGCTTTCGTGGGGGTCGCTCAGGTCGAAGATCCGGTGCGGACGGATCGTGATAACCCCGACCCGTGCGTGGGCTGCCTGCAGGGCCGCGGCATCGGGAACTGCTGGGTCCGCGGCAGCCGGGGGCTCGCCGGCCAAGCTCAGTGTGGCCGCCAGCACAGCGGCGAGGAGCCCGAAAGCGCGGAAGCCGTACATTGCCCTAGATAGAACCTGAACGGCACGGGCCTCGTCAATCAGCACTTGCATATGGCGCGCCGTGCCAAATTCTGCCGAGCAGTTGGCAGTGCGGCAAACTGGGTCCGGCATAAGCTGCACGGAGCGCCTTTGGAGCCCTCCGCGGGCGCTTTTTTCCGTGTCAGGTTGGTATGCTTGCCGTATGGTTCCATCCTCTCAACGCCGGACCGATCGTGGGGCGGCCGCCTCGCCCGGTGCGGCTGCGGCCAGCACGCCGCGCGTACGCCGGGCTTATTTCGAAAGCCGCTATGGCCAGCTGCACGTGCATCATGTCATGCCGAGCGGAGGAGGGTTTGACGAAGCCACGACGGTGTTGTGCATTTCGGGAGCTCCAGGCTCCGGCCGCGCCTTCTACAGCGTACTGCTGGCGCTTGGGCGCGACCGCTCCGTCTATGCTCCGGACCTGCCAGGTTGCGGAGAATCAGACCCGGCGCCGCCCGGGGCGGGGGCTGCTGAACTTGCCAATGCGCTAATTGATTTTCTCGACTCGATGCGCTTCCGACGCCTGCATGTTATCGCCCAGGGCAACGGCGGTGAAGTCGCGCTGGCGCTGATCGAGGCGCGCCGCGCGGTGGTGAGCAAGTTGGTGCTATCTGCGAGCGGGAGTGTGGCGCCGCCAGCGGGACTGCCGGTACTGCAGCTTGATTTGGGCCCGAGCGGCGAGTCAGGGACGCATACGGCGTCTGCGACCGAGCTGCAACGACTGATAGATTTTCTGGGTGTGAAATAGCCTGCGCGGGCGTGCCATGAAAAAACTGCAGGACAATGAGAGCGATACCGCGGCCGAGGAGCTGCAGCGGACCGCCGTGATGCCCGGACTCACGGATCTGGAGGCGACCGCCCCCGATATATCGGACACGGCTACCTGGGTTTCGCCGCAGCCTGAAGGGGCGCCGGATAGCTCTGCCCTGAAAGCCGCCGAAGCGGCTCGGGATGCCGCACTTGCTGCGCGCGAGAGCCTCGAGCAGGCGGTTCATGCATTGACCGTGCGCTCGCGTGAGCTTGAGGAGCGCGTGCAGGGACGCAGCGAAGAGCTGCATGAGTACGAGCGGCAGCTCAATATGCGCGACCGCCACATCAGTGAGCTGCAGGACCAGGCCAGCGCGCTTGGTGCGCAACTGAGCGCTGCGCGGACTGAACAGCGCGAGCTGCTGCTCCGTGCAGACCGTGGCGCCGCGGAAATCCGCGCGCTCGAAGCGCGGCTTCAGCAGACGCCGTCGCCGTTGAGCAGCGCGCCGACCGTGCTGCCGCCCGTGAAACGGCCGATTGCGCCCGATGAATTGCATGTGCGCGCGCAGCGCTATCTCGAGTCGCTGCGCACTCTCGAAGCGCGCCGCCAGATCTTCGACGACATGCTGCACGAGGCCGAGATCCGGACCCGCGAGCGCGAAGTGCAGGTCGCGGACCTCGAGCAGCAGCTGCACACGGCTTTCAACGCAGCCGCGGTGGACCGGCGACGCATTGCCAAGCTGGAAAGCTCGCTGGAGGAGGCGCAGCACCGGCTTGTTGAAGCCAGCGGCCGGGCGCAGTTGGCCGAGCAGCGCGCCCTTGAACTGCAGGGCCGGCTCGAGCGACCGGCCGCCGGCAGCAGCGCTCCGGCAGCGCCCGTGGCCGCCGAGGCGGCGCCAAGCGTGCCGGCGGCGGAGCTGGCCACGGCCACTGAGCGCATTGCGTCGTTTGAGCAGGAGCTGAGTGATCACGCCGAGATGATTCGACTGGTGCACCGTCAGCTCAGCACGGCGCAAGCCGAGCTTGAAACCAGCCAGCATCGGCTCCAGCAAGCGCAGGCGCAGAACGAGACGCTCGAGGCCCACCTGAGATCACGATCCGCGCCTCGCGGGAGCGCCGGCGAAGAGCAGGCACTACGTGCCGAGATCGGGAAGTTATCAAGTGCCTTGCAGGAGCGCGAGCAGCAGGTGTCGCGACTGCAGGCCGAGGCGCGCCGACGCACGACACCGGGCAGTCCCCTGCTGGTGAGGCGGGCGGGCGCGACCAACATCGCGCACGTCCTGACTGGCCGCACAACCATCGGGCGTACGCCGGATAATTCGATCCAGATCGACAGCCCTTCGGTCAGCCGTCACCATGCGGTGCTGCTGCTGACCGCCGAGGGCACGGTAGTGGAGGATCTCTCCAGCACAAACGGGGTTTACATCAACGGCTCCCGGGTGCGACGGCAGGCACTGCGCGAAGGCGATCTGCTGACCATTGGCAGCACCGAGTTCCGTTTCGTATTCAAGCCCGGAAACTGAAAGCCGAGCTGATGGGGTGCGGGCAAAGCGGCGGCCAATGCCTTAAGCTTCCGTTCCATGAGCGACGACTACCTCCAGCGCATTCTCAAGGCCAAAGTCTACGATGTGGCGATCGAATCGCCGCTTGAGGAAGCAGCGCGGCTCTCGCGCCGCCTGGGCAACCGGGTACTGCTTAAGCGCGAGGACCTGCAGCCGATCTTTTCCTTCAAATTGCGTGGTGCCTATAACAAGATCGCGCACCTCTCGGCCTCGGTGGCCGAGCGCGGCGTCATCTGCGCCTCCGCGGGCAATCATGCACAGGGGGTTGCTCTGGCAGCTAAGCACCGGCGGATACCGGCCGTGATCGTGATGCCGCAGACCACCCCTACCATTAAGGTGCAGTCGGTTATCGATCTCGGTGGCGAGGTGGTGTTGCACGGGGACATGTTCGACAGCGCCTACGATCATGCCGTGCAAATTGCGCGGCAGCGCAATCTGGCCTTTGTCCATCCCTTCGATGATCCGGATGTGATCGCGGGGCAGGGCACGATCGGCATGGAGATCGTGCACCAGTCAGGCGGCGAGATCGATGCGATCTTTGTCCCGGTGGGCGGGGGCGGACTGATCGCGGGCATCGCGGCCTATGTCAAGCAGCTGTATCCGAAGATCAAGATCATCGGTGTCGAACCCGAAGATGCCGCAGCAATGTACGAATCTCTGCGCGCGTCGCGTCGCGTTACGCTCGATAAGGTTGGATTGTTCGCCGATGGGGTGGCTGTGCGCCGGGTGGGGGAAGAGACATTCGAGCTGGCAAAGCGCTACGTCGATCAGATCGTGCTGGTCAACACCGATCAGATCTGCTCGGCCATTCAGGACATCTTCGAGGACACGCGTTCGATCGTCGAGCCCGCCGGGGCGTTGGCCGTTGCCGGCATTAAACACTTCGTGGCACGCGAGAAATGCCGCGAGCAGCGCTTTGTCGCGATCAACAGCGGCGCGAATATGAACTTCGATCGCCTGCGGCATATCGCCGAGCGCGCCGATCTCGGTGCAGGCCGGGAAGCGCTATTCGCAGTAGAGATCCCGGAGCAGCCCGGGAGCTTCCTTAAGTTCTGTGAGCAGCTCGGACAACGCAGCATCACGGAATTCAACTATCGCTACCAGGGCACCGACAAAGCACACATCTTTCTCGGTTTCGAGCTCTCGCAAGGGCGCGAGGAATGCCAGCGGATCGGCTCGCAGCTGCGCGAGGCGGGCTACTCGCTCATCGACATGAGCGACAATGAGGTCGCCAAGCTCCATGTGCGCTTCATGATCGGCGGCCGCGCGGCGGCCGTTGAGGAGGAACTGCTCTATCGCTTCGAATTTCCTGAGCGGCCAGGCGCATTGTTGCGCTTCCTGCAGGCCATCGGCACGAAGTGGAATATCAGCCTGTTCCAGTATCGCAACCACGGGTCCGACTACGGCCGGGTGCTGGCGGGAATCCAGGTGCCGCGCAGCGAGCGCGCCGAATTCCTGCAGCACCTGAACGATCTGCGTTTTCCCTACACTGAAGAGACCAATAATCCCGCGTACCGGATGTTTCTCGGCAACTGATGCACAGCCCCCAGCCCTCTGCCACGCGCGCGCCTGAATCGGCTGGCTATCAGGCGCGCCGTGCGGCGCGCACCGAGATGCTGGAGACGCGCGAGGGTCGCATTGCGCTTACGCGCTGGGGAGCAGGGGCCCAGCAGCCCTACCTGCTGTTGCATGGCTGGATGGACTGCGCGGCGGGCTGGCAACTGCTGGTCGATGCGCTTCCCGAGCACTGGTCGTTTCTCGGCATCGACTGGCGCGGGCACGGCGCCAGCGCCTGGCGCGCTGAGCGCTACTGGTTTGCCGATCGCCTGGCTGAATTGGACGCGGTGCTCGAGGCACTGGGATCGAGCGCGCCCTGGCGCGTGATCGCCCACAGCCTGGGCGGAATGGTCGCCAGTCTCTACGCGGCGATTCGTCCCGAACGCTGCGCGTGGCTGGTGAACATCGAGGGCCTTGGCATGCCCGAGATCCGGGCCGAGGAGTTTGTCGCGCACCTGGGCAGCTGGCTCGAGCAGCTGCGCACTGCGCCACTACCCCGGCGCTACGCAAGCCTGGCGGAACTGGCGCGCATGCTCCAGCGGCGCAATCCGGCATTGCCTCCTGCCAATGCCCTGTATCTGGCGCAGGTGTGGACCCGTCCACACGCCGAGGGTTTTGAAATGATCGCCGACCCGCGAGTCCAGCTCAGCACACCGGTGCGCTACACGCGCGCCCAGGTCGAGGCGGCCTGGGCGCAGATCAAAGTGCCCGTACAGCTCCTCTACGGCAGTGATTCGGAGCTCATGCATAAAGCCGACCCGACTCTGCTGCAGCGCTTTGCGCAAGCCATGCCGCGGGCCGACATACAGTGCGTGAGCCCGGCTGGTCACCTGCTGCACCACGAGCAGCCGCTCCAGAGCGCGGCGCACATCGTGCGCTTCGCCGCGGCGGCCGAACGCAGCCGGGGAGGCTGATTTGGAATCGCAGATGCCAGAACCGTGGCTGCGCCGCACGCTGACGGGGCTGGTGCTCGCGGCGTTGCTGGTGCTCGGCTTTGCGGTACTGCGGCCTTTCATTGTGCCGGTGATCTGGGCCGGCATCCTCTGTTATGTGAGCTGGCCGTACTACCTGCGTACGATTCGTATCCTGGGCGGCTCCCGTACCGCTGCGGCGCTGTTGATGACGCTAGCGCTGACTGCTGCGGTCATTGTGCCGATGGCGCTGCTGCTGATGATGCTGCGCTCGGAGCTGGCACAGATGTATCGCGATTTTGCGCCACTGCTTGCCGGTGGCGTGCAGCTGCCCGACTCGCTGCTGCACCTGCCTTTGCTCGGGCCGATCTTCCAGGATCTCAATGAGCGAATGCAGCGCGATCCACAGTGGCTGCACGATTCGCTGCGTGGCCTGTTCAGCTCGTTAAGTGGCAATGCCGCCGCGGTGCTGGGCAGCCTCGGTCGCAACGCCGGCAAACTGTTCATCACCGTCATCAGTATGTTTTTTCTCTATCTCGACGGCGATCGTATCGCGCTCAAGGTGAGTGCGATGGTGCGCGAGTATCTTGGCGAGCGTGCGCAGGTCTATTTGCAGGCGATGGGCCAAACAGTCAAGGCGGTGCTGATCAGCCTGGTGCTGTCGGCACTGGTCCAGGGGGTGCTGGGCGGCCTGGCTTACTGGATTGCCGGCGTACCAGCACCGGCCATGGCGGCAGCGGTGACAGCGATGGCGGCGCTCGTGCCCTTTGGCGCGATTGTGGTGTGGGCCGCGGTCGTACTCTGGCTCGTGGCGATAGGCAAGACCGTGGCCGCCACCGCGCTCCTGCTCTGGTGCCTGCTGGTGCTGAGCTGGCTCGACTATCTGGTGCGCTCGATCTTCATCAGCAACAGCACGCGTGCGCCCTTTTTGATGGTGCTGTTCGGTGTGTTCGGTGGTCTGGCCGCCTTTGGTCTGGTCGGGCTGTTTATTGGACCAGCCATTCTCGGCGTACTGCTGGCGGCGTGGCGCGAGTGGCACGCCATCCGCAAACCGGCACCTCCACGTTGAGGAGCAGCGAACGGCTGGCAACGCTCGCTGTCCTGCGCCACCGCGAGTTCGCGCGCTTCGCCATTGGGCGCATGGCCGCGATCATTGGCTGGGAAATACTGATGCGATCCGCGGCCGCGTCAATGCAGTCACCTCGATGTTCATCGGCGCCTCAAACGAACTGGGCGGCTTCGAATCCGGCGTCACCGCGCCCTGGTTGGCACCGGTCCCTCCATCGTCATTGGCGGCCTGGCGACTCTTGGCATCGTGGGCTTATGGGTAGCGCTGTTCCCACCGCTGCGTCGTATGCAGGACTTGCGCTGAAACTGTAATTATATACAGTATTGTTCATGGGAACTCCAATCAAGGGGCGGGGGGCGCTCAGCAGCCCGCAGCCACGGTTTGTGCGCACCGAGGTCACGGCGCTCGATGATGGCTGGTACGCGGAGGAGGCCGAGCAGTCGCTTGCGACACACGTGCAGGCCGAGGCGGCGCGCAGCGTAATCTCGCGCAACGACTCCCCGGATGTGCCGTTCTCGCAGTCGATCAATCCTTATCGGGGCTGCGAACATGGCTGCATCTACTGCTTTGCCCGACCCACGCACGCCTACATGGATCTGTCTCCGGGGCGGGACTTCGAGACCCACCTTTTCTACAAGGCCGGGGCGGCGGGGCTGCTGCGCCAAGAGCTCGCGCACCCGGCCTATCGCTGCGAGCCCATTACGCTTGGGGCCAACACTGATCCGTATCAGCCGATCGAGCGGCAGCTGCAAATTACCCGCTCGCTGCTTGAGGTGTTTGTCGAAACCCACCATCCAGTCACGATTCTGACCAAGGGCGCCCTGATCCTGCGCGATGTCGAGTTGCTGGCGCAGCTGGCCCGCGAGCAGTTGGTGCGTGTTTACATGAGCCTGACGAGCCTAGATAACGAACTCAAGCGCACGCTGGAGCCGCGCACCGCAGCCCCCGCAGCCCGCCTGAGGGTGTTGCGCGAACTGACAGCGGCCGGCGTGCCATGCGGGGTGCTGATCGCGCCGATCATTCCGGCAGTCAACGATGCCGAACTAGAACAGCTCCTGGAAGCGGCCGTGGCCAATGGCGCGCGCCGCGCCGGCTACGTGCTGCTGCGCCTGCCGCACGAGGTTGCGCCGCTGTTTCGCGAATGGCTGGCGGCGCATATGCCCGAGCGCGCCGCCCACGTCATGTCGCTGGTGCAATCCGCGCATGGGGGTCATGACTACGATGCCCGGTTCGGGCAACGCATGCGCGGCAGTGGCGCCTGGGCCGAGCTGCTGCGTGCGCGTTTTGCGCTGGCCACTCGGCGCCTCGGCCTGCCCTCGACGCCGGCACCGCCTTTGAGCACCCACTTGTTCCAACCCCCGGCGCTTGGAGGGCAGCTGCGTCTGGAATTGTGATTGCCGATCGCTTGTGCGTTGAGCAATCGCCACCGTAAGCTCAATGCCATGGCAGAAGTGAACAAACGCATCGCCTGGATCGTCGGAACCAGTGGCCTGGTGGGCTCGCAGCTCCTGCCAGTGCTGCTCAATAGCGGCGCCTATGAGCGCGTGGTGGCTCTCTCGCGGCGGCCGTTGCGATTGGATCATCCGCGGCTGGCCAACCGGATCCTGCGCTTCGAGAATCTGGAAAAGGAACTCGCCTCACTGGCCTGTACCGATGCCTACTGCTGTCTCGGGAGCACACTCAAGCAGGCCGGTTCGCGCGAGGCGTTCCGCGCCGTGGACTATGATCTGAGCGTGCGTTTCGCACGCTATGCGCGCGCCAACGGGGCGGTCAGTCTGGCGGTGGTGTCAGCCATCGGGGCCGACATCGGGGCCAAGAGTTTCTACCTGCAGGTCAAGGGCGAAACGGAAATTGCACTGCAGACGCTGCGCTTCCCGGCGCTGCATATATTTCAGCCCAGCCTGCTGCTCGGCTCGCGCCGTGAGCTGCGAGCGGCCGAAGCGCTTGCACGGCTGGTGGCGCCGCTGCTCAATCCGCTGCTGCTCGGCAAGCTGCAGCGCTATCGCGCGATCAGTGCCCGCCAGCTCGCTGCCGCCATGGCACGCGCTGTGCTTTCAGGACGGCGCGGCACGCATCGCTACACCTATGCCGAGATCAGCAAGCTGGCAGGTGACGCTGAGGAACCTGCGCGAGTGTGACGTAGTCGACACTGGCGGTGCCTAGTGCATCAATTCGGTGACCTGGTCGGCGCCGATCCGCTGTGACTATCGTTAAATTGCGCTACTCGCAGCCGGATAGCCACGTTTCCAAATGTCGCTGATAGATTCTGCCCGTCCCAAGCCGATGATCTGGCGGCTGCTGCTGGTCTGCAGCGCGTTGGTCGCGGCGCTGCTGGCCGCCGGTATCTGGTCCGGCGCGCAGGCGCTCAACAGCAATGCCGACTCCCAGATGCTGCAGCTCGTGGGCGCGCGCAGTCAGAGTGTTGCGGCTCAGATTCGAGCTCGACTTGCCGCTGCCGGTCTGACCGTGCAGGCCGTGACGAGCGTCGATGCCGGTGCGGGCGCCAGCGTCCTGCAGCAGCGGGTGCTGCGCGCCGATGCGATCGGCGGAGTCATTCTCGGCAGCGTACTGCCACGCGCTCCACGCTGGCCCATCGCGCTGAACAGTGCTGACCGGAACGCACTGGATGCCGGCCAAACCCTGCTGCGCAGCGCCCCCCGGGGCGCGACCGCCGGCCTCTATCTGATACACAACACGACCGCGGCTGGCGCGCCGATGATCGCCTTCTTCGAGCTGACCAACGAGTGGCTCTGGCAGGACATGGCCGACATCCCCGGCAGCCATTCAGAAATGATCGTGATCGACGGGGCCGGTAACGTACTGCGTGCCAGCGGCCCAGTCGACAAGAACCTGCTGCCGGTACTGGTGCAGGAGCACGACGGCGCCGCCAGCGACGTGAATCTTCGCGGGCAGCGCTCGTGGCAAGTCGGCGGCCAGGAATGGCGCGGCGCGCTCACACGGGTCATACCGACGGCATTGCATCTGAACAGCGATGCCTGGACCGTCGTTAGCTTTACGCCCTGGCATGCTGGCAGCTACGGGCTCAAGCGCATGAGTGCCGACCTCGCCTACCTGATCGCCTTGGGCCTGATCCTGGCGTTGGCGGCGGCTTGGTACCTGCGCGATTGCTGGGAACCGGTACTGCTGGCGCTGCGCCGCTCGCTACGGGATTTGGGCGATGGCCGCTATGAGAATGTACCGCTGGGCCGCGCCAGCGACACCCCGCGCCGCGTCGCGATCGAATTCAATCGCGCGGTCGCGTTGATGGGCGAGCGCGTGCGGGCGCTCGAGAGCCTCAATGAGATCGACCGGCTGTTGCTCGAAGCTGGTGATCTTGAGCACTCACTGGATGCCGTGCTGGCGCGCGTGCGCCGTATAACCGGCTGCCAGGCCGCGGCTCTGGCATTACTGGATCAGGATGCGCCGACCCAGGCGCGCGTCTATGTGGCCGCGGGCGGCACCATGGAGCGCGCCGTTACACGTATTAGTATCGATTCTGAGCTGGTGGAGAATCTCGCCTCGCACACTTCCGGGTTTACGGTGCTGCGCAGCGAACCCGGGCGACACAGCTTCCTGGAGCCGCTCCTGCAACTGGGGGCCCAGTTCTTCTGGCTCTGGCCGGTGAAGCTCCAGGGCACTGATCAGGTGGTCGCTATTCTGGCTGTCGGATATCACAGTGCGCCGGAAGTGCCACCGGAGCTGGCCAGCTACGGTACCGAGTGCGCCGCGCGACTGGGCGTAGCACTGTCGAATCGGGCGCGCGATGAACTGCTTTACCGCCAGGCGCATTTTGATGCGCTCACTTCGCTTCCCAACCGTCTGCTGTTTCGCGATCGGCTTGCCCAGGAGCTGGCCAGCGCCAGCGTGGGCGTCCTGCGCGGCGCTTTGCTGTATGTGGATCTGGATCACTTCAAGCGCGTCAACGACAGCGTCGGTCACACGGCCGGGGATCAGGTGCTCACGGTCGTCGCCCAGCGGTTGCGCGCCTGCGTCAAAGACGGTGACACGGTTGCCCGTCTGGGCGGCGATGAATTCACGGTAATCCTGCGCGGCGTCGGCGCGCCCGAAGGCGCGCAGCGCGTCGCTGCACGCATCATTCAGAGTCTGGAGCTGCCCGTGAGCGTTGCGGGGCGCGATCATCAGGTGTGCGCCAGCATCGGCATCACGCTATTCCCGGATGATGGCGGGACGATTGAGGAGCTGATGCGCAATGCCGATCTGGCGATGTACCAGGCCAAGGCCGGAGGCCGCTCGCGCGCGGCATTCTATGATCGCAAGATGGAGCGTATGCCGAGCGCCGCGGCCGACAGCGGGCTGTTCAAGGCGCTGCGCAAGCGCGAGTTCTCGCTTTACTACCAGCCGCAGTTTGATGTCCGCAGCGGATCGCTGGTCGGGCTCGAGGCTCTGCTTCGCTGGCAACCCCCGCGTGAACCGATGCGCTATCCGGCCGACTTCGTGCCGGCCGCCGAGCAGAGCGGGCTGATCGTTGACATCGGTGCCTGGGTGCTCGAGACCGCCTGCAATCAGCTGGCGATCTGGCGCGAACAGGGCATCGCCCCCGAGCGCCTGGCATTGAATGTGTCGGTCTACCAGTTGCGGCAGCCGGAGTTCCCGACGCTGGTGCGGCGGGCACTCGATCGGGTCGGTGTACCGCCCGAGATGCTGGAAATCGAATTGACTGAATCCGCATTCGCTGATGATGATGCGCGCACTTCGCTGCGGCGGCTGGCGGCGCTTGGTGTGCGCCTCTCGCTCGATGACTTTGGCACGGGCTACTCCTCGCTCGGCTACCTGCGCCAGCATCCAGTGCAGGCCATCAAGATCGATCGCTCCTTCATTGAAGAAATTCCGCACAGCGTAACCGCGTCAACGCTTGCTGAAACAATCATTAAGATGGCCCATGCGCTCGGCAAGCGCGTCGTTGCCGAAGGTGTCGAGACCAGTGATCAGCTCGACTTTCTGCGCGAGCGACAATGCGATCTGGCACAGGGATTTTTCCTCGCACATCCGCGCAGCGCGGCCGATACCACTGCGCTGCTTACCGCGCGCCTTAGTGTCCCGCCGGCTTCCGACCAGGCGGTGGGCTGACTCGGCGCGCGCCGGAGCGCGCCGGCCGGTGCCGCTCAGCGATTGCCGGCCGGATTTAACATACCGCGCGACACCATACGTATCCCCGCGCAGATGTGATCTGACTCTCGGAAGCTTTACTTGACCGCCCGGTCTGCCGTGTCACACTGACTGCGGGAAATTTCTTTTTTGGCAAACCTGCCGTAAGGCAGCGACGCAAAGCTTCCGGTCCTGGCGTCTAGGGATAGCGGGGTTGCCACGATTGCGCAGCGCACCCCGCCGCCCGTGTCACCTCGAAGCGCCACACCGCAGAGATTGGGTCGGTTTGGGGTATCGGGGAATAGCGTATGCAGTCAGCAACTTCGGCCGTGGGCGAACAAGTGCCTAGCGCCGGCAACAATTTGCCGCGCGGCACAAACGCGACGCAATTTGTCATTAACCTCAGTGCCTCAACCAGCCCGATGGGGCTGACCCCACCGACGCTGCCCGAACTCAAGCGCTTCAAATTCTTCATATCGCGCCGTCGTGAGGACGGACGCGAACGCTTCCGCCTGCACATGGGCTATTTCAATTCGCAGGAAGAAGCCGAAAAGCTGCTCGATCTGGTGCGCGAAATCTACCCGGCCGCGTGGGCGGGTGTCGCGCCGGGGCAGCGGCTGCACGCGCCGGTGCCCGAGGTCGCACCGCCGCCAGTCGTGGCAGGTCCGGTGTCGGTATCTACACCTTCAATTCCCGAGACTGCGCCCGCGGCCTCTGTAGCTGCGCCGGCGACTGCCGCCCCGGCGACGGTTGCCGCGGAGCGCCCCTTTGTGCTCAGCCTGGTCGAGGAGCCGCCCGTGTCGCGCTCGGCCACGAGCGCGCGCGAGACTCCGCGCAAGATCGATGCCACACAGGCCCCGACCCTGCAGGAACTGCCTGTGCTTACCGCCGCCCCGAAGCGCGATGAGGCAGCGGGCAGCGGCGCCGCCCAGTCACTCGACAGTGTCCGGGCCGCAATCGCCTCGCTCGAGGAGGCTAAGCCCGCAGCGATCGTACCGCCGCGCCCGAGAGCGCATAGTGCACCGCCGCCGCAGGCGTCGGTGCCCCGCGCTCCGCTGCCGCGGCCGGCGGCCTCAGCAGCAGCGCACGCCGCGGCGCAAGAGCACAATTCCCACAGTGCGTCGCAGACGCTGCGCGTGCTCGAACAGGGTGCGGCAGCAGCGGGCGCGACGCATACCGCGGCGCGTGCCGAACCGACGCTGTTTGCCGTGCAGCTGCACTGGTCCGTGCAGCCGATCGATCAATCTAAGATTCCGCCGCTGGCGATTTTCAGTGCCTACACGCTCTACGGGGCCGAGGGCAATCGTGATGGCCGTCGCTGGTACGGGCTGCGCCTGGGATTCTTCACCGACACCGTCTCGGCACAGCAGGTGGCCAACTACGTGCGTTCCGAGTTCGAGGCCGTCTCTGTAGTGCCCGTCAGCGTTCGCGAGCGCGAGCGCGCCTCCGGAGCGCTGCCGCAACTTAAGCCGACGCCAGCCCCGGCAGCGGCACCGCCGCCGCGCCCGGCCGGCCCGCCAAAAGCAAGTCAGACCGGCGAGTTCAAACTTATCGATGATCGCGCCATTGCTGCGCCAGTGACGCCCACTGCAGCCGCCCCGGTGGTCGGCAAGGCTGCTGCCGGCACCGTTACGCCGCGGCGCGGCCCCAAGCTCGCACCCGGCAAGCGGGCGAAGTACCGAACTGGCCGCCAGCCCAAGGCTGCTGCCACGGGAAAGCTGTCACTGGAAGAAACGCTTGAGATCTTAGGCGCGAACAGCCTGCAGATAGACCAGGGTCGCGGCGAACTGCTGAATGATTCGGGGATTCACCGCGTCAGCAAGGGGGGGGCCAAGGGTCAGCGTGGCTCATCGCTCCTGAGCCTGATCGATCGACTCACCGAGCGATTCGGCAACAACTAACGGCACAGCGCGCCGCGCGCGGCCCCCCCAGGCGCCTTCAGCTCTTGCCGAAGAGCTTCTCAAGTTCGGCGCGCGCGCGCTCCGCGGCACTGAGGTCGGCGACGGTCCAGGCGTTGCTCCGGGGTTTGAAGTAGTCACAGAAGTTGGACTCCTCCTTCTTGTAAACTTCCTCGGCAGTGGGTTCGCGGCAGCGCTTGGCCACTGTTTCATCGTATTCGACGCACATCTTGCAGACGTGCAGCTCGGCGCGACAGCGCGGACACTCATCGCGCCGCGAGAGCGGTAGCGTCAAGGCTGCCAGGCCCGCACCACACTTCCAGCACACCAGATCGTGGGCCATTGCACCTCCTAGCGAGCGCGCGCGGCGCCCGGGCTCCTGAGCGTGCGTGTCCCGAGAAAGCTCGCGAGCGCAGCGCCAGTATGTGAGCGGCGTGCGTGCTGCGCAATCTGTGCCGGGGCACCCTGCGCGACCAGCCTGCCGCCCTGATCGCCCGCCTCCGGCCCGAGATCGATGATCCAGTCGGCTTCGGCCATGATGTCAAGATTGTGCTCGACGATCAGCACCGAATGTCCGGCATCGACCAGCTGGTGAAGTACCGTAGTGAGCTTCTCGACATCGGCCATGTGGAGCCCGACGGTGGGCTCATCGAGGACGAACAACGTGTGATTGCGCAGCGGCCGCAGCCGTGCGCCGCCGCCAAGTCGTGAGAGCTCGCTCACCAGCTTGATGCGCTGCGCTTCGCCACCCGAGAGGGTCGGGCTGGGTTGCCCGAGCGTCAGGTATCCCAGGCCCACATCTGCGAGCAGCCGCAGCGGCCGGTGGATACGCGGATGGGCTGCAAAAAACTCGCTGGCCTCTTCGACGTTCATCGCCAGCACATCACTGATGGTGCGCTCGCGCCAGCGCACCTCGAGCGTCGCCTGGTTGAAGCGCTTACCGCCGCAGGTATCGCAGAGCACTTTGACATCAGGCAAGAAGCTCATCTCGATCGTGCGCTGCCCCTGGCCTTCGCAGTCGCTGCAGCGGCCAGCTCCGGCATTGAAGGAGAATCGCGAAGCGCTGTAGCCGCGCACTCGTGCTTCATCACTCTCTGCCCACAGGCGCCTGATATCGTCCCAAAAGCCGATGTAGGTCGCCGGGCAGGATCGCGGCGTGCGCCCGATGGGCGTTTGATCCACTTCCAGCACCCGATCGATAAGCTGCTGGCCGGTGAGGCGCTTCAATCCCACCAGCGCCGGCCGGTGGCGGGGATCCGCAACAGCAGCACGCAAGTTCCGATACAGCACGTCGCGCGCCAGCGATGACTTGCCTGAGCCTGAAACGCCGGTGATCACGACCAGGCGGTGCAGCGGTATCTTCAGATCCAGGTCCTTCAGGTTATGCAACGTGATGCCGCCGAGTTCGAGCTTTGGGGTATCGCTTCTCACCGCTCGGCGCGGCAGCGCCGGATGCATCAGCGGCAGGCGCAGGTAGCGGCCAGTGACGGAAGCGGCACTTCTTTGCAGGGCCGCGGCGGTACCGCAGGCAATGACCTGGCCGCCGCGCACACCGGCGCCCGGCCCCAGGTCAATGACATGATCAGCACGCCTGATCGTGTCCTCATCGTGCTCGACCACCACCAGCGTGTTGCGTGCGGCAGCGAGCGCGCCGAGTGCATCGAGCAGTACCGCATTATCACGCGGGTGCAGGCCAATGGTGGGCTCATCCAGCACGTAGCAAACTCCACGCAGGTTCGAGCCCAGCTGCGCCGCGAGCCTGATGCGTTGCGCCTCCCCGCCCGATAGTGTCGGCGCAGGTCGGTCCAGGGCCAGATAACCGAGGCCCACGCGGTTCAGGAAATCGAGGCGCGAGCGCATCTCGGCGAGCGCGTCCCGCCCGATCTCGCGGCTGCGCGCATCCAGCTTCAGACGATCGAGCGCGCGCTGCATATGGCTGACAGACAATGCGGTGAGGGCACTGATCGAACGTCCCGCGACTTTCAGGCTGAGCGCGACCGGATTAAGACGCTGGCCAGCGCAGTAACTGCAGCTGCGGCGCTCATCGGTCTCGGGCTCCATCCAGCGCTCTTCTTCCCCGGTCTGTTCTTCATCGAGCACCAGGCCTTCGAGTCCGGTGCCACGACAGTGCGTACACCAGCCGGCCGATGAATTGAAGGACAGCAGCCGCGGATCAGGCTCGGCGAAGCCGCGGCCACAGCAGGGGCAGGAGCGGCGACTTGAGTACACGGCCACACGTCCGCCCGGCGTCAGCACGTGCAACAGGCCCTGGCCCGCGTCGAGCGTGCTCTGGATTGCCGCGTGCAGCGCGCTCGCCTGCTTCTCACCGATCAGCAGTTCGGCCACTGGCATTTCGATCGTGTGCTCGACAAAACGCTTCAGTCGCGGGAAAGGCTCGGTGGGCACAAATTCGCCATCGACCCGCAGCTGCTTAACACCGCGGGCAGCCGCCCAGCGCGCCAGGTCGGTGTAGATGCCCTTGCGGCGGGCGATCAGCGGCGCGAGCAACTGCACCTTCTGGCGCCGGTACTTGCGCAGCAGCTGCGCGGCGATGGCTTCGGCGCTCTGCGGGGTGATCGCAACGTTGCAGTCCGGGCAGAACTGGGTTCCGACGCGCACGTACAGCAGGCGCAGGAAGTGATAGATCTCGGTGAGGGTCGCGACGGTGCTGCGCAGGCCGCCACGACTGGTGCGCTGCTCGATCGCCACCGTAGGCGGGATGCCGCTGATCGAATCAAGATCCGGCCGCGCAGCCGGCTGCACGAATTGCCGCGCGTAGGCATTCAGCGATTCGAGGTAGCGGCGCTGCCCTTCACCGAACAGGATATCAAAGGCGAGCGTCGACTTGCCCGAGCCGGATACGCCGGTGATCACAGTGAATTTGTCGCGCGGCACGTCGACATCGATGTCACGCAGATTATGCTCGCGCGCTCCGCGCACGCTGATCTGCGGCGCCCGGGCGCGCGCCTGCGCTGCCGGTTCAGCCACGCGCAAGGGCACGGGTTTGAAGTTTTCGCCTTCGGCCAGCGCCTGCCCGGTCGGGGAATGCGCGAGCGCCGCCAGTGCATCAGGAGTGCCGCTGGCGATAATCTGGCCGCCGCGCTCGCCGCCTTCGGGCCCGAGCTCGATCAGCCAGTCAGCCGCCCGGATCAGATCCAGGTTGTGCTCGATGATCAGCAGGGAGTGGCCGGCTTCGAGCAGCAGGCGCAAGGCACCGATCAGGCGCGCGATATCCTCAAAGTGCAGCCCGGTGGTCGGCTCATCAAACAGCAGGAGCTTGCCGCGCGCCGCCACCGGGGCGGTCCCGGCGCGATGCCGTGGCGCGAGTGCGGCTTCGGCCAAGTGGCCTGCCAACTTCAGCCGCTGCGCTTCGCCGCCCGAGAGCGTGGGCACCGGCTGGCCAAGTCGCAGGTAATCGAGTCCGACGTCCGCCAGTGGCTTGAGGCGCTGCAGAACCCGTGGGCTGTCAGCGAAAAACTCGATTGCCTCGGTCACGGTCATATCCAGAATATCGGCAATGCTGGCGTCGCGGCCACCGGTACCGGTGAGCCGCACCTCGAGTGTTTCGCGCCGATAGCGGCGTCCCTGGCACTCGCCGCAGCGTAGATAGACGTCGGATAGAAACTGCATTTCGATATGCTCGAAGCCGTTGCCGCTGCACACCGGGCAGCGGCCGGTGCCGCCATTGAAGCTGAAGGTGCCGGCGGTGTAGTGGCGCAGCTTGGCATCCGGTGTCTTGGCAAAGAGCGCGCGGATTTCATCGAAGGCGCCTACGTAACTGACCGGATTGGAGCGCGTGGTACGTCCGATCTGGGCCTGATCAATCAGGACCACCTCGTCAATCTGCTCGGCGCCCAGCAATCGCCGGTAAGCAAGCGGTGTAGCGCTGCTCTTACCCTTGGCCTGCTGCAATGCCGGATATAGCACCTCCTGCACCAGCGTGGACTTGCCCGAACCCGAGACGCCGGTCAGGCACACCAGGCGCCGCAGCGGCACCTCCAGCGTGATGTCCTTGAGGTTGTGGGCGGTGACACCCTCGAGCTTGAGGTGCCCGGCCTGGGGGAGCAACGCCGTGCTCGCGCGCAGCGGCGGCTGGCGCCGTCGGCCCGACAGCCACGCGCCAGTGACCGAGCGTGCATCGCGTATCAGCGCGGCCGGGGCTGCGTAGCTGACAATCTCCCCACCATGCTCGCCGGCGCCAGGTCCAAGATCCAGGATCCGGTCAGCCTCGCGCATCATCTGCGGGTCGTGCTCGACCACGAGCAGCGAATTGCCCGCATCGCGCAGGCGATGCATGACCGAGATCACCCGTCCCATGTCGCGCGGATGCAGGCCGATCGATGGCTCATCGAGCACGAACAGGGTATTTACGAGCGAGGTGCCCAGGGCGGTCGTCAGATTGATACGCTGTACTTCGCCACCCGAGAGCGTGCGCGACTGCCGATCGAGCGTCAGGTAGGCGAGGCCGACATCGCACAGGTAACCGAGACGTGAGCGCAGCTCCTTGAGCAGCAAATCCAGGGCCTCCACCAGGGCTGGCGCGAGCGGCATATGCGCAAAGTAAGCCCGACAGCGCTCCATCGGCAGCAGCATCAGTTCATGGATGTTGGGGCCGCGTTCAGCGCTGGGCTCCGTCGCTGGCAAGCGCCACAACAGCGGATCGGGCTTGAGTCGCGCGCCGTGACATTGCGGGCACTCGGTGTAGCTGCGGTACTTAGAGAGCAGCACGCGGATATGCATCTTGTAAGCTTTGCTCTCAAGCCAGGCAAAAAAGCGCTGGATGCCGTACCAGACCTTCTTGTTCCAGGGACCTTCGCCTTCGGTGACCCACTGGCGTACCGCCGGCGGCAATGTGCGCCAGGGCGCATTGATATCAATGCCGCGCCGACGCGCGTAGCGCATCAGGTCGTCCTGGCATTCCTTGAAGGAGGGCGTCTGGAAAGGTCGCACCGCGCCCGCGGCGAGCGATTTGCTCTCATCAGGAATCACCAGTTTGTAGTCGATGCCAATCACGCGTCCGAAACCGCGGCAGCACTCGCAGGCGCCGAGCGGTGAGTTGAACGAGAACAGCGCCGGCGTCGCATCCTGGTAATGCAGATCGCACTGGGCACAGTGCAGATCCGAGGAGAATCGCCACTGGCGCAGCTCTGCGCCTTCGGCATCGACCGCGTGAATGCTCACTCGCCCATGGCCGGCGCGCAGCGCGGCCTCGAGCGCCTGGATGAGGCGGCTGGGCTCGCCTGATGCAAGGCGCAGCCGATCCTGCACGACAGTCAGCAACGCCGGCTCCTCGCTGTGGATGCGGCTGTAGCCCTGCCGTTCAAGTTCGGCGCGGATTTTCGCGCCGGGCATGCTTTCGGGCACGGGCACCGGAAAGCAGATCAGCAGGCGTGGGTCGCCGAGCGCCGCGGCTGGCGCGGCGAGGGCCGCGGCGATGCTCGGCGCATCATCGCGCCGCACCGGCTGCTGGCATTGGCGGCAATAGAGCGTCGCCGCCCGGGCAAAGAGCAGCTTCAGATGATCATTGATCTCAGTCATCGTGCCGACGGTCGAGCGCGAGGTGCGCACTGGGTTGACCTGATCAATTGCAATTGCTGGCGGAATGCCTTCGATCAAATCAACTTTCGGCTTGTCCATGCGCTCAAGGAACTGGCGCGCGTAGGGCGAGAAAGTCTCGACATAGCGGCGCTGGCCTTCGGCATACAGCGTGTCGAATACCAGCGAAGATTTGCCCGAGCCGGATACGCCGGTGACGACGATCAGTTCGTTGAGTGGAAACTCAAGACTGAGATTCTTGAGATTATTCTGCCGTGCACCGTGCACGACGATCGCATCGGGCGCGCGCCGGCTCATGATTTTGCAGGTACCTTAAATCGAAGTGGGACGGGATCGGGCGCCGGTCAGGCCGGCCAGCCACAGCCGCCGCCGCAACAGGCGGCTCCGGCATCGCATATGGCAGCGCTGGCGCCTTTGCCGCTCAGCAATGTCGAGGCACTGATCAGCCTTCGGACCGGGGCGCTGGCTGGGGTCTTGCCCGAAGCGGTGCCGCTGCGCTGGCATAAGTCGCCCCAGGTCTCCAGCAGCTCGCTCATCCGGTGGCTGACCTCGACGGTTTGGCCATTGGCCTCACATAAGTACTCGTAGGTAGGCATATGGGGCATTTTAACGGAAGCTCAACCCCGGGTGGGGCAGAGGCCGGCTTATAATCCCGCAGACCATGCACATTGCCCCCGATCTGCGTTCCGCCACGCCCTCGACCCCTTTAAGGACGCCGGCACCGTTCCTTCCAATGTCGCGCCTCGAAATGGAGGCGCTCGGCTGGGACTGCTGCGATGCCATCATCGTCACCGGGGATGCCTATATCGATCATCCGAGCTTCGGCATGGCAATCGTCGGCCGGGCGCTTGAGGCCCAGGGCCTGCGGGTCGGTATCCTGGCCCAGCCGGACTGGCACAGCCCCGATGCCTTCCGCGAGCTCGGCCGCCCGCGCCTGTTCTTTGGTATTACGGCCGGCAATATGGACTCGATGGTCAACCGCTACACCTCGGACAAGCGGGTGCGGAGCGATGATGCCTATACCCCGGATGGCGAGGCCGCTCGGCGTCCCGATCGCTCGGTGATCGTCTACGCGCAGCGCGCCCGTGAGGCCTACCGCGACGTGCCGATCATCATCGGCGGAATTGAAGCGTCGCTGCGTCGTATCGCGCACTTTGACTATTGGTCGGAGAAAGTGCGCCGCTCGGTGCTGCTCGATGCGAAGGCCGATTTGCTGGTGTACGGCAATGGCGAGCGCCAGATTATGGAGATTGCGGCTCGGCTGCAGGCCGGTGAGCCCATCGCGGCGCTGAACGATATTCGTGGCACCGCCTTCGTGCAGCGCACGCGGCCGGCGGATCAGGTCGAGATTGACTCGACGCACCTGGATGCCCCCGGACCCTTGAATCCGCCGCTTGATCCCTATGCGATGACGCCAACAGCCGGTGCCGAGCGCACACCCGGCACCGCCGCCGCCGAGCGGGCCGCGAGCGAGGCTGGGGCTGCCGTGGCCGAACCTGCCGAGAAGGTGGTGCGCTTTGCGCGGCGCGTACCTAATGCGGCACGCGATCACAGCGTCATACGCTTGCCCGCTTATGAGCAGGTGGCGGCTGATCCGGTGCTCTATGCGCACGCCTCGCGGATCCTGCACATGGAATCCAACCCAGGCAACGCGCGCGCACTGGTGCAGCGCCACGGCGCGCAGGATGTTTGGCTCAATCCGCCCCCGATTCCGCTGAGCACCGCCGAGATGGACTGGGTGTATGACCTGCCCTACCAGCGTCGTCCGCATCCGCACTATGGCAAACGCAATATTCCCGCGTACAAGATGATCCGCTTCTCGGTAGCCATCCAGCGCGGTTGCTTTGGCGGCTGCACGTTCTGCTCGATCACCGAGCACGAGGGCCGCATCATTCAGAGTCGCTCGGAAGACTCGGTCATCCGCGAAGTGGAGGCGATCCGCGACTCGGTGCCAGGATTCACCGGGGTGATCTCCGATCTGGGTGGGCCGACGGCCAACATGTATCGCCTCGCGTGCAAGAGCCCGGAGATCGAGAGCGCCTGCCGGCGGCCCTCGTGCGTGTTTCCCGGCATCTGCCCGAACCTCAATACAGACCACAGTGCGCTGATTTCGCTGTATCGGCGCGCTCGCACGCTGCCGGGCATCAAGAAAGTGTTGATCGCTTCGGGCGTGCGCTACGACCTGGCGGTCGAGTCGCCCGAGTACGTTAAGGAACTTGCCCAGCACCACGTGGGCGGGTACCTGAAGATTGCCCCCGAGCACGTGCGCGAAGGGCCGCTCGCGATGATGATGAAACCGGGCGTGGGCTCCTACGAGCGCTTCAAGGAATTGTTTGACCGATACTCGCGCGAGGCCGGCAAAGAGCAGTATCTGATACCCTACTTTATCGCCGCTCATCCGGGCACGAGCGACGAGGACATGCTCGAGTTGGCACTGTGGCTGAAGCGCAATGGTTTCCGGGCCGACCAGGTCCAGGCCTTCCTGCCCTCGCCCATGGCGACGGCTACGGCCATGTACCACAGCGGCCGTAATCCTTTGAAGCGCATCACGCGCAACAGTGCACCGGTTGCGATCCCCAAGGGACTGCGTGTGCGTCGTCTGCACAAGGCTTTCCTGCGCTACCACGATGCGAACAACTGGCCGCTGCTGCGCGAAGCGCTGCGACGCATGGGGCGGGCGGATCTGATCGGCAGTGGGCGTCACCAGCTGATTCCGTCCTACCAGCCTGCCGGTACCGGCCAGCAGCGCGAAGGCACCCGCCGTGCGCCTGGCACGCGCCCGATCCGCACGCAGCACACCGGACTGCCCAGCGTTCCGCGCGCACCCGGGCCGCGCCGGGGCCGTCCCTGATGCCGGTGGCGGCGCGGCGCCTGATCGCATTCGCCGCGGTGCTGCTGGCGGCGGCGACACTGGTCGGGGCTCTGGGCGCGCACGTATTGAGCGCGCGGCTCGCCGCCGAGCGGTATGCGATCTTTGAGACCGCCGTCCTGTATCAATTCTTCCACAGCCTCGGCCTGCTGGCAGTGGGCGTACTTGCCATTAGTCACGGCAACCGCCTGCTCCATATTGCAGGCGCAGTGCTGGCAAGCGGCGTCGTGCTCTTCAGTGGCAGCCTCTACCTGCTGCTCGCCGGCGTACCGAGCGTCTTCGGCGTGCTGACGCCAATCGGCGGCTTGTGTCTGATCGTAGGGTGGTTGCTGGTGGCGTGCGCCGCGTTGCGCCGGCGCGCGACCGCTGGCTCATGAAATTCTTCGAGCGCCAGGATCTGCAGGCGCTGTGGCATCGCTGGGTCGTGCCGGCGCTCTCAATATTGGTTTTTGCGGGGGTAGCCTGGGTTATCCGCCGCCAGCTCGAGCACTTTCGCTTCTCGGGCGTGCTGCACCATCTGCGCGCGATCCCGGCCAGCGCCTTCGGCGGGGCGATGCTGGTGACGATAATGAGCTATTGGCTGCTGGGCTTCTACGACGTGCTCGCCTTACGCTACGTGGGCCGCGCGATACCGTACGCCAAGGCGGCGTTCACCTCCTTCATTGCTTACGCCTTTGGCCACAACCTTGGGGTCGCCACCTTCACCTCGGGCGCGGTTCGCTACCGCCTGTACTCCGCCTCTGGCCTGAGCGGCGCAGACGTCGCAGGCGTCTCCATGTTCTGCGGGCTGACGACGGCTATCGGTCTGGCAGTACTTGCCGGAGGCGCCTTCGTAGTGGGGCCGCAGCAGGCGGCGCTGGCGCTGCATATCGCTCCAGGCCTGGTGTTGCTGATAGGTGCAGCTTTGCTGCTGGCGGTGGCCGGCTACGCGCTCTGGTGCGGCTTGCAGCACGCGCCGGTAGAAATGTTCGGCTATGCGCTGCGTCCGCCGCCGCTGGCAATTGCGCTGCCGCAGATCCTGCTCGCCGCGATAGATCTTGCTTGCTCAGCAGCCGTGCTGTGGCTGCTGTTGCCGACGAATTCAGTAGTGGATCTGGGGTTGTTCATCGGCGTGTATGCCACGGCCATCACGGCCAGCGTGATCAGTCACGTGCCGGGCGGCCTGGGTGTTTTTGAGTCGGTTATCGTCGTGGCGCTCCCTGGCGTGCCGGCCGATCAGCTGCTCGGCACACTGCTCGCCTGGCGCGCCGTGTACTTCCTGCTGCCGCTGCTGATCGCGGCGCTGATGTTTGCCGGACAGGAGGTACTTGCCCAGCGCAAACGCCTGACGCACTTCGAGCAGCTGCTCGCCGTCTATGTCACGCCGGTCATTCCCCAGGTCTCAGGCACGCTGGTGTTTCTGGCGGGCTTCCTGCTGCTGGTCTCGGGCGCAACCCCGGTTATTGATACGCGCCTGGCACTGATTCGCGATGTTCTGCCGCTGGCAGTGCTGGAGATTTCCCATCTGGCGGCGAGTGTTATCGGGCTGGGTCTCATGGTCCTGGCGCGGGCATTGTTCCGACGGGTCGCCGCCGCCTATCAGATGACGCGCTGGCTGCTGGTGGCGGGAATCGTTGCCTCGCTCCTGAAGGGTCTTGAGTTCGAGCAGGCCATCGCGCTCTCCATCGTGCTGCTGATCCTGTGGCTGGGTCGGCGCGGCTTCTACCGGCCCTCGACAGTGATGGCCGAGCGTTTCACGCCGGCCTGGATTGCGAGCCTGATCATCGTGATCACCGCCGCGGTGTGGATCGGATTTTTTGCCCACCGCCATGTGGAGTACTCGCATTCGCTGTGGTGGACCTTCGCCCTCGAGGGTGATGCGCCCCGAATGCTGCGCGCGTCGCTGGCCGTCGTGCTGCTGGCCGCAGCCTTCCTGTCAATGAACCTGTTGCGACCGGCTCAACCGGAACCGGAACGTGCCGGAGCAGAGGATCTTGAACGCGCGCGCCAGATCCTGTCGGGCAGCTCGCAGGCGCTCGCCAATGCGGCCTTGATCGGCGACAAGCGGCTGCTCTTCAGTCAGGACCAGCGCGCCTTTGTGATGTATCAGATCAGCGGTCGCAGCTGGGTAACACTGGGCGACCCGGTGGGGGATGCGGCGCGCCACGAAGAACTGCTCTGGCAGCTCCGTGGCCTTGCGGATCGGCACGCAGGCTGGTCGGTGTTCTATCAGGTGAGCGCCGAGAAGCTGCCGCTGTACGTGGATCTGGGCCTTGCTATCCTCAAGCTGGGCGAGGAAGCGCGCATCCCGCTGCCGGATTTCTCACTGGAGGGCAGCCGGCGCGCCGAGCTGCGCACGCAGCGACGGCGAGCCGAGCGCGATGGGGCGACTTTCGAGGTCATCAGTCCGGGTCAACTGGCGCCTTTGCTGCCTGCGCTGCAGGCGATTTCAGACAGCTGGCTGCAGGAGAAGGCTGCGGCCGAGAAAGGCTTCTCGGTCGGTGCCTTCTCCCCGGAGTATGTGAGCCAGTTTCCAGTGGCCATCGTGCGCTGCGAGGGCAATCCAGTGGCGTTCGCCAGCCTCTGGGCTGCTGCGAGTGGTGAGGAGATCGCGGTTGATCTGATGCGCTTTGGTCCGGACGCGCCGCGTGGGGCGATGGATTACCTGTTCGTCGAGCTGCTGCTGTGGGCGCGCGCGCAGGGCTATCAATGGCTTAATCTCGGAATGGCGCCGCTGGCGGGTCTGGAAAAGCACCCGCTAGCCCCGGCCTGGCATCGCGTGGGCAATTTCATCTTCCGTCATGGCGAGCATTTCTTTAATTTCGATGGTCTGCGCCGCTACAAGAGCAAGTTTGACCCGGTCTGGGTCTCCAAGTACCTGGCCTCACCCGGTGGCCTGGCACTGCCGCGCGTGTTGCTGGATGTATCGGTGCTGATCTCCGGGGGCGTCAAGGAGCTGTTCATTAAATGAGAAGTCTGATCGCGCTGCTGCTGTTATCGCTGCCGTTGGCTGTCCCAGCGGTGATTGCCGAACGCACGCTGGCCTACGGGGCGCCGTTTGGGGAAGTAGCCATCTACACCCCCGGGGGCGAGCCTCACAGTCTGGTGCTGTTTGTCTCCGGTGATGGCGGTTGGAATCTTGGCGTCATCAGCATGGCGCGCCATCTGGCCGATGAGGGCGCGGTTGTTGCCGGCCTCGATGTGCGTCATTACCTGGCCGACATCGCAGCCCATCCGGGAACCTGCCGCTACATGGCCGCAGATTTTGAAGAGCTCAGTCACCGGCTGCAGCGACAGCTGAAGATCGACAGCTACCTGGTACCACTACTCTACGGCTACTCCTCCGGTGCAACGATCGTGTACGCCACGCTGGTGCAGTCCCCGCCGGGCACGTTCGGTGGTGCAGTCAGCATCGGTTTCTGTCCCGACCAGAAATTTGGCGGAGTGCCGCTGTGTGCAGGATCCGGCGCCGGCCTGCACTACGAGCCCGGTGAGAAGGGCACGGTGGTGTTTGCGCCGTCTGCCGACCTGAGCGATCGCTGGATCGCTTTCCAGGGCGAGCTCGATCAGGTGTGCGGCGCAGCCGCAGTGCGCGATTTTGTCGCGAAGACCGGCCATGCCGAGCTGGTCGCGCTCGCGCACGTAGGACATGGGTATGGCGTGGAGCGTAACTGGCTGCCGCAATACCAGCAGGTCTATCACGAGCTGGTGGCGCAGGCGGCGCCCGCGCCGATCAAATCGGCCGAGGTTTCGGATCTGCCGTTGACTGAGCTGCCCGTGACTGGCGCGGCCCCCGATGTCCCGCTGGTACTCATGCTGACCGGCGATGGTGGTTGGGCGGGTCTCGACCGGGGAATGGCAGGAGCTTTTAACGCCCGCGGCCTGCCCGTTGTCGGCCTGTCGACACTCAAGTACTACTGGCACGAGCGGCAGCCGGAGGAAGCGGCACGCGATATTGCGCGGATCCTGGACCATTATCTGGTGGCCTGGCACCGCGAGCGTGTGCTGCTGGTGGGCTACTCCTTCGGCGCCGATGTGCTGCCCTTCATCGTCAATCGCCTGCCCGCGCAGCTGCGCGAGCGGGTACAGAGCGTCAGCATGCTCGGCCTGGAGGCGCAGGCCTCATTTGAAATCAAGGTCAGCGGCTGGGTGCCGGGATCGAGTTTGAGCGGACATCCGGTGGCTCCGGAGATCAGCCGTATGCAAGGTATCAAAGCGCTGTGTCTGTACGGCGCGGGCGAGGCCGATGATCCGTGCCCGCAGATGAGCGGTCCGGCGCTGACGGCGCGCAGCGTTGGCAGCGGGCACCACTTCAGCGGTGACTACGGCGCCCTGGCCGCGGCGGTGCTCGAGTTCTCGGGCATTCCGTCGGCGGCTGCTGCACCAGCCCGGTGAGTTCTGCGCTCGGGTTGCCGGCGCAATCGCTGACCGAGCAGGTACGCGCGGCCTTCACCTCCCATCACGACTGCATACTTCAGGCCGCCCCGGGTGCCGGCAAGAGCACGATCCTTCCACTGGCGCTGCTATCCGAACCCTGGGTCGGCTCGCGCAAGCTCCTGATGCTTGAACCGCGGCGCATCGCGGCGCGCGCGGTAGCGCGCCGTATGGCTCACACGCTGGGCGAGGAGGTGGGGGCAACCGTCGGCTATCGCATGCGGCTCGATACCCGCGTGTCACGGTCCACGCGCATCGAGGTAATTACAGAGGGTGTGCTCGGACGCCTCCTGCAGGCCGATCCAGCGCTCGAGGATGTGGCCTGTGTGATCTTCGATGAGTATCACGAGCGCAGCCTGAACGCGGATGTCGGCCTGGCGCTTTGCCTGAATGCACGCCGCGAGCTCGACGCCAAATTTCGGCTGCTGGTGATGTCCGCAACACTGGAGGCCGAACGCCTCGGCGGCTTTCTGCAGCAGGCCGCGTGTGTGAGCATTCCGGGCCGCAGTTTTCCGGTGCGGATATGCTACCTGGGGCGTGGGCCTGCGGCACTTCCGGGCGAAGGAAGATCGCCGGAGTTGCTTATCGTGCCGGCGGTTGAGCGGGCGCTCCGTGAAACCGAGGGTCATGTACTGGTATTTCTGCCCGGTGCGGGGGAGATACGGCGTGCGCAGTCATACCTTGGCCAGCATGCCTGGCCCACGGCGCTGGACGTACTGCCACTATTTGGAGAGTTGTCGGCCATCGAGCAGGATCGGGCGCTGAGCGCCGGTGATGGGCGGTTCCGAAAGATCGTGCTGGCGACCAACATTGCCGAGACCAGCCTGACCATTCCCGGCGTCGGCGCCGTGGTTGATTGCGGTCTCGTGCGCCGTTCGCGCTTTGATCCGAATTCGGGCATGAGTCGACTCGAGCTCATGCGTATCTCAAGAGCCTCTGCCGAGCAGCGTGCCGGTCGCGCCGGCCGTACGGGCCCGGGCGTGTGTTATCGGCTGTGGAGCGAAGGCGCACAGGATTCACTCGCGGCGCAGACCCCACCAGAGATCAACGAGGCAGACCTCGCGGATCTTGCGCTCGAACTTGCCGACTGGGGCATCGCCGATGTCAGGCAGCTGGACTGGCTCGATCCGCCTCCGGCAGCGATGATGGCGCAGGCGCGCGCATTGCTGCAGCGCTTGGGCGCACTCGATGCCGGCGATCGCATCACGGCGGCGGGCCGGGAGATGGCGCGGCTGCCCACGCATCCACGACTGGCCCACATGCTGCTGGCCGCACGCGGCAGTGAAGCTATCAAGCTCGCCGCGGAAATGGCGGCATTGCTGTCGGAGCGTGACCTGCTGCGACGCACAGGGCGCGACCATGATCCGGACGTGCGGACGCGGCTGGAAATCTTAAGGCGCGAATCCCACGGCGCAGTCGCCGAAATCGATCGCGGCGTACGGGAGCGGGTGCAGCGCACCGCCGAACAGCTCGCACGCTTGGCAAGTGCCCGAGGCGCGGCTGCCAGCGCAGGATCCGGGACGGGCCCGGGTGCATTGCTCGCACAGGCTTTTCCAGATCGGATTGGACAGCGACGCGAAGGAGAGGGTGGCCGATTTCTGCTCAGCAACGGCCGTGGCGCGGCCTTCTCAGGCCCGCAGGCGCTGGCACGTGCTGAGTTCCTCGTTGCCGTGGAGCTTGATGATCGGGAGCGCGAAGCGCGCATCGACCTGGCCTGCCCGCTGACGCGCGAAGAGTTGCTCGCGACGATGTCCTCACAGCTTAAGGAAACGCGCAGCGTCAACTGGGATCCCCGCAGCGAATCGGTCACCGCGCGGCAGCGACTGGAGTTCGGGGCGCTGATCCTGGAAGACCGGCCACTGCGGCAGGTGCCGGCAGAAACCACGGTCGCGGCGATGCTCGAGGGTGTACGGCAAATGGGCCTTGCCTGCCTCCCGTGGGATTCGGCCGCCAGTAATTATCGGGCACGGCTTGAATTCATCCGGCGCCTGGGCCGTGCCGACCTTGGTGCGTGGCCCGCCAGCGATGATACCGCGCTGCTCGAGCAACTCGATTCCTGGCTGCCGATGTGGCTCGGCGGAATCACGCGCCGCGAGCACTTGAGCCGGATACCACTGCAACAGGCACTGCGTGAGCGGCTCAGCCACGCGCAGCGCCGCGAACTTGAGCAGCTGGCGCCGGCTGAACTGGTCGTACCCTCGGGCTCACATGTTCCGATCGACTATCTGGATGAGAGTGCCCCGAGCGTGTCAGTGCGCCTGCAGGAGGTATTTGGTCTGGCGCTGACACCGCGCATCGGAGGCGGTGCGGTGCCGATTACTTTCAAGCTGCTGTCACCGGCGCGCCGGCCCGTCCAGGTCACGCGGGATCTGGCCGGATTCTGGGGCAGCAGCTACGCGTTGGTGCGCAAGGAAATGCGCGGGCGCTATCCCAAGCACAACTGGCCGGAGAACCCACTTGAGGCCGCGCCGAGCCGCGGCCTCAAGCGTCGCTGAGTGGCAGCGCCCCGGGGCCGATCAGGCCGCCGGCTTGAGCAGCCCTTCAGCGCCCAGCGCCGACTGCACCGCGGGACGTGCCTTGACGCGCTCGATGAAGCTGCGCAGGTTCGGCCACGGCGTCAGATCGATCTGAACGCGGCCGGTCCAGTTCAGGATGGTAAACAGATAGCTGTCAGCGACCGTGAAATCCTCACCAGTCAGGTAGCTCTTGCCCTGCAGTGCCTGATCGACGTAGGCCAGGCGGCGGCTCAGAATATCGCGCTGAAACTGAATCGTGGGCTCCGGCGTACCGGGACGAAACAGCGGGCTAAATTGCTTGTGCAGCTCCGAGCTGATGTAGCCGAGCCACTCGCGTACCCGCATGTTGCCGACCGTGCCCGCCTTGGGAATGAGCCGGCCCTTGGGGTCCAACTCGCCGATGTAACCCAGCAGTGCCGTGTTCTCCGTTAGCAGTTCACCGCTATCGAGTACCAGGGCGGGTACGTAGCCCTTGGGGTTGATGGCCGTGAAATCCTTGCCAGTCTCAGTGGTCTTGTCCTTCAGGTTCACCTTGACGATGCCAAATTTTGCGCCAGCTTCAGTAAGCGCAATGTGTGAGGCCAATGAGCAGGCGCCGGGTGTGTAATACAGCAGCATGGGTCGTTCTCCGGGAGAGGGGGGGCGGTCATGCTAGCGCGTGTGGCGCCAAGCGCAAGGGGTCGGATGAACCCTGCAAGGCGCGAGGGCCAGGCTCGCCAGAGGCGGTCTGTTAGAATCATAGGAGCGATAACGGCGGGCCTGTAGCACAGCGGTTAGTGCAGGGGACTCATAATCCCTTGGTCCTTGGTTCGAATCCAAGCAGGCCCAGATTGTTATACAAGATCAGTCCGAAGATCCCACCCGCGAATTCAGCAGCTTCACCCGGGGATAATGGCTCGCGCGGAAACCCGCCCCCGCTGAGTCGTGAGTGGTTCGGTCATCCGCGGGGACTGTATGTGCTCGCCGGCACGGAGCTGTGGGAACGCATTTCGTTCAACGCGATGCAGGCCCTGCTCGTGCTCTACATGGTAGGGCAGGTACTGCTGCCGGGCCACCTCGAGCATGTGGCCGGTATCGGCGCGCTTCGCTCATTCATCGAACGCCTTACCGGGCCGCTTTCGGCACAGTCGCTGGCATTGCAGGTCTTTGGCCTCTATATCGGCCTGGTTTCGTTCACGCCGCTGTTCGGCGGCCTACTGGGAGATCGAGTGCTTGGGCGTCGCTTCGCAGTGGCGCTGGGCGCGCTGCTGATGACTGCCGGTCACTTTTGCATGGCATTCGAACGATCGTTTCTCTTGGCGCTGCTGTTATTGATCCTCGGAGCGGGGTTCTTGCGCGGCAACCTGGCGTCGCAGATGGGTCAACTCTACCCGCCGGCCGACCATCGGCGCGCTGCGGCATTCCAGCTCTATTACATTGTGATCAACTGTGCTTCCTTTCTCGCGCCACTTATTGCCGGGGAAATCTGGAAGCTCTACGGCTGGCAGGCCGGCTTCGCGTTCGCGGGCGCGGGCATGCTGTGTGGACTGCTGATCTATCTGAGCGGCCAGCGTGATCTGCCGCCCAACCGCGGCCGCTCTGTGCTAAAGCGCAATCCACTGCAAGCCGGCGAGCGGCGCATTGTGTGGCTGCTCGTAATGATGGTGCCGTTATTCGCAACGTTCTGGGTGGCCCAGTCGCAGGTCTGGAACACCTACAACCTTTGGGCGCGCGATCATGTGAATCTCTCTGTCTACGGCTGGGCCGTGCAGGTGCCGTGGTTACGCGCGCTCGACAATCTGGCTGCGGTCATACTGGTGCCTCCGATCCTCTGGCTTTGGCGGCGCCAGGGCCTGCGCGGGCAGGAGCCGGATGAGTTGCGCAAGCTTGCTTGCGGGTGCCTGATTTTTGGAATTGCGCTGATGTGGCTCGTTACCGGCTGCTCCGTTATCGGGCCGGCCGCTAAGCTCCCGCTGCTTTGGGTGGTTATATTTCATCTGTGTGCGAATATTGGCTGGATCTATTTCGCGCCCACCGCTGTCACACTCTTTACCCGCGCTGCGCCCGCTGCCGTGAACTCGACAATGGTCGGCGTATGCTATCTGTCAATATTTGTTGGCAGCACGGTCAGCGGCCGCCTGGGTGCACTCTATGAGCATTACACCGCGGCCAAATTCTGGCTTATTCACGCAGCGATAGTCAGCGCCGGTGGGCTGCTATTGATGTTACTTGCGCCGTGGTTGCGGCGCGAACTGCCACTGCAGCCTCTGCCGCAGGCAGCCTCAGCACGATGACGCGCTGCAGTGAGTTGCATGCCGCGCCGATCGCGCTATTGGCATTAGCTGGCGAGTAGCGTACTCAGTAAGCCGTAGATGCCTATGCTCAACGCTGCAATCGCGTCGCCGGCGATGAAGCCACCGCCCACCAGCGAGGTGATGCTCATGTCCGAAGGCAGCGCGCCTCGTGTGCCTTTGTGCACGCGCTTGAGCAGCCATTCCGTTATTTCCGAGATCACGCTGCCGGCAGCGAACCAGGCCGAGGTGGGAAGATTGACGAATCCGCCAAAGGAGGAAGCGTACGGGGAGGGCAGGAGCACGCCAAAGACCGTGAAATCTATGGCTTGGCCTACTGCGCCGGATTTTATGTACTGACGGTAGCGCTGGCTGGCCGCAATCAGTTTGCGCGCCAGTTCAGTGGCAAAACCGACAGCCATGCCCACCACGATGGCCGTTCGCTGATAAGGCTTGTCATCTGTCAGGCTGCGCAGAGCACCAACAAATTTGTAAGTCATCGCCGAGCTCCAGGCGGCCGGCTGCTGTGCAGCACTCATGACCGTTTGATCCTGCTGCAATATCGGGTAGGCGGTCATAAACAGCTTGGCAAAGCCGACTCCCGTGATGGCGCCCACGACAATGCCGGCGACCTGATAGCGGAATTGGTAGGTGCGGTTCGTGCCGAGGCGATAACCGGTAGAGCGATCCTGCTGCATGTCGCTGCCAACGTTGATGGCTACCAGGAGCGCAGTGCCAGCGATCAAGCCAACCATCGGGTCCTTCAAACCGAGCTCGGCCATCAGTACGACTGTGACCACGAACGCCGAGGAGATCGGATTCCAGTCAGTGAGGCCCTGCGATATGCCGTTCACCATCGCAAATACGAACACCAGGATGAGCGCAAAGATCAGGTAGAAAGCAGGCTGTCCCATGAGCTGCGTGCCCACGATTACGACACCGATACCCCAGCAGATCACCCAGATCACCAGGCGTGAGAGCTGGGTTTTCTTCCACGGCTCGATCTCCTCTGGCGGCTCATCTTGAATCGCGCGCGCGCGCTTCCAGGCGCTCCAGAAGATCACTGCCAGATCGATGATCGAGGCACCCATTACCATGCCGAGCGCGATCAGGAACGAGATCTTTCGAAACGGCTCGCCTTCGTGAAGCCAGCCGATTGAAATGAAGTAGGGTATCAGTGCTTCGAATACCAGGCCGCCGACGAGAGCTGGTATACCAACACGCGCGCCGACGATCATGCCGGCCCCGAGCGTGGACATCGACAACCCGGTCGCGCCAATCCACGCATACCGGGCAGCCCCGAGACCCCCGAGCAGGCCCGCCAGGATGCCACCGCCCAGGCGCGACACCGAACGTCTGAGCAACACCGGGTCCGTCAGTGCCCGCAGGATATTGGCGACCGCGAGGCCGCTGGGGTAGGGCAGCTTGAGCCTATCGACGAGGATGGGCGTGTACAGCATGCCGACGCCGGCGCCATACATGCCGATGCACATCATGTAGAGCACCAGGTAAACCACGGGTGGCTGGCGCATACCCATCCACACCATCGCCTGGATGACTACTCCCATAGCGCTCAATCCGGCGACCGATGCGGCTGTGGTCTGGATGTAATTTGCGCCGTGTTTACCTTCCGGTCCGTAGCCGAAAGTGATCGTCGAGCCGAGAATTCCGGCCAGTACCTGCCCGCCAACAAAGAACCCGAGCGAGAAATTCATATAGGAGGCGGTAACGCCACCCAGCGGGCCGAGTATCAGGATGCCGACGGCGCCAAGCAGCAGGTGATATTTCCAGGTGTCGACCGCGGGTAGCCACTTCCAACGCGGCGTGTGAACCGTCCCGGTCATGGTGTTCTGCTCATAGTTAGCGACAGTCTTGCTTCATATCGTCCGCGCCCAGAGTTACCACACTCGCCGATGGCTTTTACAAGAGGCCAGGATCTATAGCGGGTAGGAATTGGCGCTGCGCCGGTTAAGGATTTTGCGTCGGCGCGGGAGCTGGCGGGAGCGCGTTGCGGGCCGTGAAAGGATTAAATGCTCGCTCCGCCAATGCGGCCCAGGCGCTGGCACCGAGATGGGACAGATGCAGATAGCGCCGCGGGAGGCTCGGGTCACTGGCAAGCGCAAATCCGGTTGGGCTACCTGCCTCCCGCGTTGCATAGTACCCGCCATCCGCGCTTCGTTCGGCGGCGACCGCGATGCCCAGAGCGTCGGCTGTGGTTTTCTGGCCGAGTAACGCATAGAACAACTGCATTTGAGCGGTGCCCTCGGTCCACAGGCCAGTACCTGCCTCGCTGTAGGCGAAACCGTCGTCAGCACTCAGGCGCTTTACAACAGTTGCGACGGCGCCGCTGTAGCGAGCCGCCGCGCCGGGAATGGCCAGCAGTGGCCAGATCTGTGCGTCCAGGGCTAAGAGCGTATTTTGGGTAACGCCGTCGGCAGCGGTGCCGGCAGCGAAGCACGCACACTGCGCACTCCACATCGCATCGACAAAATGTGCCGCCGCAGTCGCGTCCCGACGCCAGCGAGCGTCGCCGGTCGCTAAAGCGAGCCCAGCAAAGGCGGCCACCAAATCAGTATTGTGCTCGGTGGCCTTCCAGCCATTTTCGGCCGGCGTGGGCTCCGAGCCTTCAGTGCCGCCAGTAAAACCGCCGGCGCCGCGCGTGTCGCGCCGCTTTTCAATCCAATGCCCAATCCGTTCGGCAGCTGTTACATACCGAGCATCTTGTTCACCGCCGCGGACCGCAAGCAACGCCAGCATTGCCCAAGCGAGGTTGCCAACATCGGACCCTACCTGATAGCGGTCCTCGAGCCACTTGCCTTGTTGCTTGTCCCACCAGCCGCTGAGCTTTATCGGGCCCGCAGGGATCGTGCCTGCGGCATATCCGTTGCGGAGCCGGCCGTCATGCCAGTGACGATCCCGCTCCTGAGCCGCGAGCAGCGCATCCGCCAGCCGGCGCGCCAGCTGCGGCTGCCCACAGCCCACCAGCGCGATAGTTGCGACCGATTGGTCATAGAGGAAGCTGGTCTTGTAGAGCGGGCCCTGCGTCACGGTCGGAAAACTGGCCAGAAACAGCGGGCCGGTGGTCATGCCGCCTATCTGGTGCGCCAGTGCTTCGCAAGCACTCGGAGCACTGGCTGTTGCAGCCGCAGCCGCTGCCGAGAGCAGCAACCCGCAGCTGCTGAGCAGTGCCAGCGCATAGTATCGGGGCAGAACGAGCGATTGCGACATTAGGCTCCCGAGGTGAACGAACCGCCACCGCAGTGGCCTACTCGCCCTCCGTCACTGCTGCCAACTCGCCCTTTAAGTAGGACCGGCGTAGGCCGGATTCTGGCATGATTCGAGCACGCGTCGTAGGAGAGCCTGCCGACGCATTTGCGCGGTTGCCGAACGGGGTTCCTGCATCGTGCCCCGACACCGCAATTGCTTGGAGCTTGCCGTGCTGACTATGTTCCTCGGGCTGGTGCTTTTTTTGGGTACCCATTCGATTGGGATCGTGGCCCCTGCCTGGCGCGATCAGGTCAAATCCGTCTGGGGTCCCGGCCGCTGGCGTTTGCTGTATTCAATCCTGTCAGTGATCGGCTTTTTGCTGTTGCTCTATGGCTTTTCACGCGTACGTCAACAGCCTATTGTCTGGTACGCGCCGGACTACGCGCTGCGCTCAGTTGCGCGAGTGCTGATGGTGCCAGTTCTGCCGTTGGCGCTGGCCGCGTACCTGCCAGGCAGGATCCAGCGCGCGATAAAACATCCGTTGCTTGCAGCGGTCAAACTGTGGGCGGTCGCTCATCTCCTGGCCAACGGCACTGCGGCCGACGTGGTGCTTTTTGGATCGTTCCTGATTTGGGCTGTTGCCGATCGCATTGCACTCAAGCGCAATCCGAAGCCAACGGCAGCGGCGCTGCCCGCTTCAAAGTGGAATGATTTCATTGCGGTGGTGCTAGGGCTGGTGCTTTACGTCTGGATACTCGAGTGGCTGCATCTGCATTTGATCGGAGTCTCGCCGCTGGTCTAGATTCTTCGGTCTTTTGAGCCAATTGCCGCTGGCGCATGCCGGGTACGGTCATAATGTGGTGGCCGCGGTTGCCATAATCCGAGTAGTTTTTGCCGCTCATTGTAATCCGTGAGCATGATCATGGTTAACGCGCACAGTTGTCCGCATGCTGTGCCCCATGGAAACCAAAGACACCTTCATGCGCATCGTCGTAATCGCCTCCATCATTGGAGTGTTCGGGCTAGCCATTCTGGTGCGCATGCACTCGTAGCGTCCTCGAACGCACGGACTCAAGCGTGCTGTTTCAGAGTCGCTGGCCCCCGATCGACATCCCGGCAATCGACCTGTCAAAAGGGTGACGCGCTGATAAGTCGTAGCCCGCAGTGTCTAGACACTCAGGACCGTCGCAACGGGCAGGCCGACCTCTGTCAGGCGACCCAGCCCGGCAAGTGCCCGGAGCTCAAGCAGCGCGACGACGCCGCTTACATGGCCTCCAGCGCCTCTTACCAGCTCCTTAGCGGCCAGCAACGTGCCCCCGGTTGCAATGACGTCATCGACCAGCAGCACGGCCGCATTTTTTCGAATCACCTGCGGTTGAATCTCAAGCGCGCCTTGACCGTATTCGAGACTGTAGGTCGCAACCGCAGTCGGCGGCGGCAGCTTGCCGCGCTTACGGATCAGGATTAGCCCGCGACCCAGCCGGCTGGCCAGTGCCGAGGCAAAGATCAGCCCTCGGGATTCAATCCCCGCTACCTGGTCTATGGGCCACGTCTGGCTGAGCCGCAGCATTTCATCCAGCGCCTGTCGGAATGCGGCTGCATCAGCTAGCAGCGGGCAGATATCCCAGAAGGCAATTCCCGGTCTGGGAAAATCCGGCACAGTGGGTACATAGTCGAGCAGGTTTAGCATGGGTTCCGACGCAGTCCTTAGAGTTGATCGCAATGATAGTTGGAGCCGTTGGACGAACAGCTGTCACGACGCCCGCGCGGTTCCAAACCATTCCTCAGGCGGACTGACGCGCAGTGGAAGTGGATCGCCACTCCGTACGGCATCGCTTCATTCACTCAGCCGCCGGTGTGGATGCGTATGTGGATGGGCCTCTCCGGAAGCCGCCGCTGCGGCGGAAGGTTCGGTCTCGTGAAAGCGCGTCAGATCCAGGATCGTATGTCCTTGGTCCGGGATCAGAATATCGACGAAGCGGTGATCGAACAGGATATTCTCTGCGTTGTACTCCCCGCGAGCATGCACGGTCTGTTCCAGAATCTCATCCAGACCTGTCACTGAGACCGCGATAAGCAGATCGGCTTTCAGATCCTTCTGCGTGTAGCCATGCAGCGGGCTTTCAATGGTTATCGGGTGCATAATCGTCCAGCTGAGCGCAAACGCGGCCGAATGGCGCCGAATCAGGTGCAGATCATGCTGGCGCCGAAATTTTTCGCCATCGGAAGTGCTTTCGATGCGAATCAATGTCATCGAGACATCAGCCTCGAGAATGGGATTGTGCCGCTCGTTGGCCACCCGGACCATCAGAGTCGGCGCACCGTCAAAGCGCCCCACGACTGCTACCTTGCTGAACAAGATTCGAGCTCGTGGACGCGAGAAGCGTGCAAACATCAGTCCGGTTACCAGGGCCACGCTCAATAATCCGATGAAGATTTCCACGGACGCCACGACGTGGGCGTAAACCGTGACCGGATACATGTAGCCATATCCGACGGTGGACAGTGTTTCGATGCTGAAAAACAGGTAGTCGAGAAAGCCGCGGGTGGTATTGGCGACCGCGCCGGGCTGGAGCTGATAGATAGCCGCGAAAATCAGGTTTGCGGCCACGTACACAAACACTATGAGCAAGAAGAACTGCAGCCAGTTGAGCGCCAGGATCAGATGGTAGGCGTCTCTCCAGTCGCGGGTGCGTACGCCGATCTTGGTGAATTTGCGCCCGCCGAGCAGCACCCGAACTGATTTGGCCTTGCGTGGCTTCACTCCGTCACCGATGAATATGTGGTGCAAGCCTGGTCGCTATCATGGAAGTGGTTATTCAAGCGTTTACCATTTCATATGCTGGTACCCAGTTAATCTGAGACCCTACCTCGGCCACTGACGCGCTCGCCGGGAATTCTACGTCCTGTCGAGTCCCGTGCCATCATCAATTTGATGCAGCCAGCAGCATTTATGGATACATTTTCTGGATCGGTTCCCGCTACCATCGAGGCCACGGACCGTCACGCAGGAGATCTTGGATCCGAATGAGCGCACCAGAGGCTGATTTTCCGAGTTTAGTTGCCACCGGCTGGTTGGCAGCGCACTTGAGCGATTCGGACCTGTTGGTGTTTGACGCCACGGTCTACCTTCCGAACGAGGGTCGCAACGCCCAGGCCGAGTTTGCCGAAGGCCACATTCCCGGAGCGGGATTTTTCGACATTGATGCCATTGCGGACAATGAGAGTTCCCTGCCGCACATGGTGCCAACCAGCGGGCGCTTCGAACATCTGGTCGGTGCACTGGGAGTCTCCAATGCCAGCCGCGTGATCATGTATGACCAGAAAGGGGTGTTCTCGGCACCCAGAGCGTGGTGGATCATGCGACTGTTCGGTCATAGCCGCGTGGCAGTCCTGGATGGCGGTCTTCCCAAATGGCGTCGCGAAGGCAGGGAATTGGCCGCGGGGCCGCCCAAAGTCAGAGCGCCGGCCGTATTTCGGGCAAGCCTTAATGCATTAAAGCTGCGCGGTGCCGGAGACATGCTCAACAACATCGGCAGTCGGCAAGAGCTGGTTCTCGATGCCCGTTCCCCAGAGCGTTTCTGTGGGCGTGTGCCGGAGCCGCGGCCCGGACTGCGCGGCGGGCACATTCCGGGCGCGGTCAATCTGCCGTTTCAGGAACTGCTAGCGCCCGATCAAACGCTTCGCGATGCGGGGGAACTGCGAGCGCGCTTTGCTTTGGCCGGAGTCGACTCACGAAGAACAGTGGTAACAACCTGTGGTTCCGGGCTGAGCGCCGCGATCCTTACGCTGGGTCTGCACGTCGCGGGCCTCCCCGAAGGCGCTCTCTATGATGGTTCATGGACGGAGTGGGGGGGGCGGCCCGACACACCGGTCGCAACCAATGCAGACTAAGCCGATGCGAATGAAGATCAGGCTACCCACGAGCGCAGGACCAAGCAGCCTCAGGTCTTTGGCGTTGTAAGTCATGGCAAGCAAGCTGGCAGCACGCGCAGAAGCGACCTTCAATCAGGCACTTGGCTTGCATCAGCAGGGCCGCAATACCGAGGCGCAAGAGCTGTGCCGAAAGGTGCTGCAGGTGCAGTCCCGGCACTGGAATGCCCTAAATCTGTTGGGATTAATTGCACTTCAGAAAAACGAACTGAATGTCGCCGTAGATCTGCTTCGTCGGGCGACAATGGCTAATCCGCAAAGCGTCGTTGCACGAAGCAATCTTGGCAATGCTTACTACCTTCTCGGGAATTTTGAGCAAGCGATTGCCAGTTACGATGTAGCGATAGCGCTTAAGCCCGACTTCGCGGACGCCCACTACAATCGAGGCACCGCACTGCGCGGTCTTCGGCAGAACGAAGCCGCGATTGAGAGTTTCGATCGGGCAATCGCGCTCAATCCAAGCTACGTGCAGGCCTACAACAATCGCGGCAACTCGTTGCGGGATCTCGGCCGACCTGAGCTCGCAATTGCAAGCTATGAGCAGGCACTGGCGCTTAAACCCGATCTGGCCGAGGGCTACAACAATCGTGGCAGCGCGCAGCGGGATATGAAGCAGTTTGAAGCGGCCGCGGCATCCTATGATCGGGCCATTGAACTCAAGCCTGATTATGCCGAAGCCTTTAACAATCGTGGCAACACCCTGCGGGATCTGAGGCAGTACGAGGCGGCTGGCGCAAGCTACGATGCTGCGGTTGAGCTCCGACCCGATTATGCAGACGCCTACAACGGTCGAGCCACGCTGCTATTCGAGCTCAAACAGTATGAGGCGGCAATTTCGAACTATGAACGGGTAATTGCGCTGAAATCTAGCGCACCGGGTCTTCATGGCCAGTGCCTTCAGGTCAAGATGTTCATCTGCGATTGGTCGGGTGCAGATGCGGCGCTGGCGGACATAGAAGAACGCATTAAACGTGGCGAGCCGGCTTCCAATCCATTTTGCCTGCTGGCACGGACGGGTTCAGCAGCCCTGCAGAAGACCGCTGCGGAGGTGTGGATTCGCAATGAGCATCCGATCAGCCATGCGCTGCCGGCACTTACGAGGCGGCCGGCTCGCACGCGTGTCAGCGTCGGATACTTCTCGGCTGACTTCTATAACCACGCGACGATGCAGCTTATGGCACAGCTGTTCGAATTTCACGACCAGACACGGTTTGAGATCACGGCGCTGTCCTTTGGGCCGGATATTAGAGACGAAATGCGTAACAGACTGGCAGCTGCGAACATACGGTTAATCGACGTGCGCAATATGCCGGATAAGGAAGTGGCTGCGCTCTCCAGAAATATGCAGCTGGATATTGCCGTGGATCTAAAGGGATTTACGCACGACTGCCGTCCCGGAATCTTTGCGATGCGGGCCGCGCCCGTACAAGTGAGCTACCTCGGATATCCCGGCACAATGGGCGCTGAGTACATTGACTACCTGATTGCAGACCGCACGCTGGTACCGGAACACAGCCAGCAATATTACAGTGAGAAGATCGTGTATCTTCCGCACAGCTACCAGGTCAATGATTCGAAGCGCGCGGTAGCCGAGCGCGTCTTCACTCGCGAAGAAGTTGAACTACCCTCTGTGGGCTTCATCTACTGCTGCTTTAACAACACCTACAAAATAACTCCTGAGGTGTTTTCCATCTGGATGAGGATCTTGACGCAGGTGGATGGCAGCGTACTGTGGCTGATTGAGGATACTCCCACCGGTTCGGCGAATTTGCGGCGCGAAGCAGCGCGGCGGGGCATCAGTCCGGAGCGGCTGGTATTCGCAAAGCGCATGCCGTCGCCTGAGCACTTGGCAAGGCAACGTCTGGCCGATCTATTCATAGACACCTGGCCCTACAACGCCCACACGACGGCAAGCGATGCGTTGTGGGTTGGGCTTCCGGTGCTGACCTGCATCGGCGAAGCTTTTGCGGGCAGAGTGGCCGCGAGTCTGTTAAATGCCACGCAGCTCCCTGAGCTCATCGCCACAGACCCGAAGCGTTATGAGAGTCTGGCGGTTAAGCTGGCGAGGGAACCCGATCAGCTGCTGGCACTCAGGGGCAGATTGATTGAGAACCGCCTCAGTTGCCCGCTATTCGATGCCCGGCTTTTCACAACCCACGTTGAGGCGGCTTACGCCAAAATCGCTGAGCGTCAGCTGGCCGGGCGGCCCCCGGAGCACATCTACATCGATCCCTAAGCGGGCACCCAACATCCGACCACTGACGACGAATCTTCTTGCTAACATGAGTTATCCCGAGCGCCCACCGGTTACGATCTGGGCCGATGGCATAGTGATCGAGAATAACAGAGTGTCTGAAATCGGAATCAGCGCGTGAGTGAACCGACGGATGCAGCTGGCGCCGATGCTGCGGTATCCGCAAGCCAAAGCGGCCTGGCAGTAAGAGCGACGGCTGGTACGGTGCGCCCGGTACTGAGCATTTGCCTGATCACCTACAACCGGGTGCAGTTTCTGGAATCGCTGCTGCAGCGGCTCACCGCGGCCGGTATGGCCGGGCTGAGCTACGAGATCGTGCTGTGCGACAACTGTTCGACCGACACGACGATGGCTGTGGCGTCACGCTGGGCTCAGCAGCATCCCCAGATCCGCTATTTTCGCCAAAGCCACAATGTCGGTGCGCTCAACAATCTTCTGACGGCCTATCGGCTCGCGACGGGCACCTACGCCATCTATCTGGCCGACGATGACTTGCTTATCCCGGATGCGGTCGCGGAGGCAGTCGGATACCTCGAGCAGCATCCCGAGGTTGTCGTAGCCCATGCGCCATGGGAAATGTGGGACGACGTTGCTAAGCAGGCTCAGGGCTTATTTTACCGCGTGGAGGAGACGCGGATATTCACCAGAGGCGAGGCGCTGGCGCTAGCCAACTTTGTGGTAGGGCAGCATATTTTTCCCGAGATTTGTATCTACCGCACCGCCGCGCTGCACAGGATGTACGTGGCGCCGAGCGTAGGCTTCTGGGCATTCGTATATCTGGCGGTTTGCCTGAATTTCGGACAAGTGGCATTCCTGAAGCGACCCTTTTACAGATCGGTCACCCGGCATTCTGTGGGCCTCGATCGCGAGCAGATGGGCGTCGTGGATGTGCTCAGCAAGCTGGACAGCTACCGCGTGGGGCTCGAAGTGCTGATCAACGCGGCCTACCGCTTCCAGGGACTACCAGGAGTGCCCGCGGGCAAAATCGAGATCGTGCAGCAGATGATTCGAGGCTTCATCGCCGTGCGCGTGCAAGTAGCGATTCGCTTCCTTAAGCAGGCGCGTAACTTCACCGCTGCTGCACAGTACCTAACAAGGCTGCAGGTTGCAGGAGCGATTACAGTTGAGCAGCTTGCCTCGGAGCGCCAGCAACTGGCCGGCCCGATGCTCGGCCAGACATTGGTTGAGCTGTGCACTGGCATATCGATGCTTAGCGAAATCGTTCTGTGTGACGTTGAAGGTGCACAATCCTCGGTTGATCTGCTGCGAACACTTAAGCCGGAACTTCGGGTACGGCTCACCTCCCTTGATTCGCTGCTAGCCGATAGTTTGCCAAGCTCTGCGCTGGTGGTGACCAGCTACGCTGTCCAGCGCGACCGCCTAATCGAAGCGGGGTACCCCTCTGGCCTGGTAGTCAGCGAGCAGGAGTTACTCAGCGTGTTTGGTGTGTACTGACGCGCCGGTCGGGATAAGTGCGCGACCGACCGTGCCTTGTTTCGCACTCATGTGAGTGTGCTGCAAAAAATTGTCTCGAGGAGCCTAGACCATGTACACCTTGTACGATTATTTGGACTCCGGCAACGGCTACAAGGTCCGCTTGCTGCTCTCACAGCTGCAGCTCAGCTATCGCTACGTGGAGGCCGACATCATGCGCGGCGAGACGCGCACTAAGGATTTCCTGCAACGCAACCCGAACGGGCGCATCCCTGTACTCGAAATTGAGCCGGGCGTGAATCTGGCCGAATCCAACGCGATCCTGTGGTATCTGGCTGAGGGCAGCGCACTCGCTCCGGCAAGCCGCTGGGCACGCGCCCAAACGCTACAGTGGATGTTCTTCGAGCAATACAGCCACGAACCGTATGTCGCCACAGCACGCTTCATCATGCGCCACCTCAGTGCGGATCATCCACGCCGTGAGGAAGTACCGCGTCGCCAGGAGCAGGGACGAGCGGCGCTAGCGGTCATGGACATGCATCTGAGCCGGCATCCTTATTTCGTGGACAACCGTTATGGCATTGCCGACATTGCCCTCTACGCCTATACCCATGTGGCCGAAGAGGGCGGCTATGATCTGTCGCCATATGGCCATGTATTGGCGTGGATTCGCCGCGTGGCGTCGCTGCCTAATTATGTTGGGCTGCAGGATCGACCGGCCTAACCGGTATTGAGCGCCTTGCCGGAGCTAGCTCAGGTGAGGTTGCGAGGCTCGGTGCGCCGCTTTATCACTGGCGCCGCTACCCCGCCAACCAATATGGCATTAGTAACAGCAGCAACGTGGAGTCGCTGTAGTTGGCACCCAGCAGCATGCCGGCGATCAGCGGATCCGCTACGGAGCCGCGCTGGTCCCCGAACATAGCGCTCTGCCACGCCTGTGGCCGCAGCCGGGCCGGGTACTCGGCGCGGCGGCCGGGAGAGCTGCCGGCTAACCCATCGAGGCGACCGACATCTGCTAATGCAGGTTATGGTGCCAGGACCTGGACTAGAATGAGCCCCGGTCCAGGATGCCTCAGACTCCCCCGTACGATGAATGCCCAGCTACAGGCCGAGCTTTTCAGCAAGCTGCCGCCAACGGAGAGCGACGCCCCGTTGCGGCTACGCGAGATTCCGTACAACTACACGTCATTTTCTGATCGCGAAATCGTCATTCGGCTCCTGGGAGAATCCGTATGGAATCTGCTCGATGAGCTGCGGCACGAGCGGCGAACCGGACGCTCTGCGCGCATGGTGTATGAGGTGCTTGGCGATATCTGGGTGGTGCGACGCAACCCGTATCTGCAGGATGACCTGATAGAGAATCCGAAGCGAAGACGCCTGCTCAACAGCGCTCTGAACCATCGACTCAACGAGGTCGAGCGGCGCCGCGATGCCCAAGACCCGGATCGTGACCGAAAAGTCGGCGAACTACTCGCGGCCACGCGCGCAGCCGTTGCCGATTTTGAACGTGATTTTAACGCATGCGCTTCGCTGCGCCGCCGCGCGCTCCGCGCTTTCCTGCGCCACACTCGCGCTGACAATATCCGTTTCGACGGCTTTGCCCGGGTAAGTCACGTTACCGATGCCACCGACTGGCGCGTTGAATACCCCTTCCTCGTGCTGATGCCGGACACGGAGTCGGAACTGCCCGCGCTTGTGCGGACCTGCGTCGCGTTGGGTTTCACCATCATTCCACGTGGCGGCGGAACCGGTTATACCGGCGGCGCCATCCCGCTCACGGCGCTGTCGGCAGTCATCAACACCGAGAAGCTCGAGCGTCTGGGGCCGGTCGAACAGTCGGTGCTTCCTGGTCTTAGCGATTCGGTGACCACCATCTTCTCAGAAGCCGGTGTCGTTACGCGCCGGGTTGCGATTGCTGCCGAAGAGGCTGGCGCCGTATTCGCCGTCGATCCGACCTCAGCAGACGCCTCATGTGTCGGCGGCAATATCGCTATGAATGCTGGTGGCAAGAAGGCGGTGCTGTGGGGTACCGCGGTCGACAATCTTGCTTGGTGGCGCATGGTTGATCCAGACGGCAACTGGCTGGAGGTGAGCAGGATTGCTCACAATCGGGGCAAGATCCATGACGTTGCGCTCGCCGAATTTGAGCTTGTATGGAAGGAAGGCACGCCGGAGCCGGATCGGGCCCGCGTATTGCGCACCGAGCGCCTCTCCATCCCAGGGGTACGGTTTCGCAAGACCGGTTTGGGCAAGGATGTTACCGATAAATTTCTCGGCGGCCTGCCCGGAGTCCAAAAGGAGGGCTGCGACGGGCTCATCACTGCTGCGCGCTGGGTGTTGCACCGCATGCCGGCCCATGTGCGCACGGTCTGCCTGGAATTCTTTGGTCAAGCGCGCGAAGCCATCCCGGCGATTGTCGAGATAAAGAATTACATCGACCGGATAGCTCAAAGCCGTGGAGTTCAGCTCGCTGGCCTTGAGCATATGGATGAGCGCTACCTCAAGGCTGTCGGTTACGTTGCCAAATCCAAGCGCGGATCAATGCCGAAGATGGCCTTATTCGGAGATCTCGTCAGCGACGACGAGACGGCGCTGGCCCACGCTACCTCGGAGGTGGTGCGAATTGCCAACTCGCGATCCGGCGAGGGTTACATTGCCGTGAGCGCCGAGGCACGTCGCAAATTCTGGCTAGATCGAAGTCGTACCGCGGCTATTGCACGTCATACCAATGCATTCAAAATCAATGAAGATGTCGTCATTCCGCTCGAGCGCATGGGTGAGTACACAGACGCTATTGAGCGTATCAATATCGAGCTGTCTTGCCGTAATAAGCTGCGGCTCATTGAGGAGCTGGAAGCCCTGTTTGAATCGAATCAGGCCATGGCCCGCGCTGCGGATGGCCCGGCAGATCGACTGCTGGCCGGAGATGTGGCGGGTGACCGACCCGAGCGCGCGCGCGAGCTCTTGTCACGCACCAAGCGCCGCTGGCATTGGCTGCTTGCCAACCTCGACTCCCGGGTAGCCGATTCAGGGGAGGCCCTTGCCCAGCTGGGGCTTGGCGCGCTGCTGGGCGAACTCTCCGGCCGGCTCGCGCTGGCTCCTAATCTCACCGTACTCGATCTTTTGCAGGATCGGACTTTGCGCGTTTCCTGGAAGATTGAGCTGCGCCAACCACTGCAGGAACTGTTTGTCGGGGGACCCTTTGCAGCACTGCTGGCAGCCTGCGATGCCACGCATACGCGTATCCTGCACGGCCGCCTGTTCGTGGCACTGCACATGCATGCGGGCGATGGCAATGTCCACACCAACATACCCGTAAACTCAGATGACTACGAGATGCTGCAACAGGCCAACGTCGCGGTCGCCCGCATCATGGGCATTGCCCGAGGCCTCGGTGGGGTCATTTCCGGTGAACACGGAATCGGCATAACCAAGCTTGAATACCTCCAGGATGATGAGATCCTGGCGTTTCGTCACTACAAGCAGCGCATTGATCCGGAGGGGCGGTTTAACCGCGGCAAGCTACTGCCCGGGGGCGGCATGTCAAACGCCTACACGCCGAGCTTCAATCTACTGGGACATGAATCGCTGATCATGCAGCAGTCTGACATCGGATCGATATCCGATGCGATCAAAGACTGCCTGCGTTGTGGCAAGTGCAAACCCGTATGCGCAACCCACGTACCCCGTGCGAACCTGCTTTACAGCCCGCGTAATAAGATTCTGGCAACCTCGTTGCTCATCGAGGCGTTTCTATATGAGGAGCAGACGCGTCGCGGCGTATCGATCCGCCACTGGGATGAGTTCGCCGATGTCGGGGATCATTGCACCCTTTGCCACAAGTGCCTGAGCCCGTGCCCAGTCGACATTGATTTTGGCGACGTATCGATGGCAATGCGCAATCTGCTGCGCCGCATGGGTCGCAAGCGATTGAATTTGGGCACCAGCGCGGCGATGCTTTTTCTCAACGCCACAAGCCCCGAGACGATTCGGCTCAGCCGCAAACTGATGATTGGTTGGGGCTACAAACTTCAGCGCCTAGCCCACGGCTTATTTAACTCGCTGGCCAAGAATCAGACTGCGCGACCGCCAGCCACGACCGGACGCCCCAAGGTTTCCGAGCAGGTGATTCACTTCGTCAATAAGCGTATGCCAGGAGGTCTACCGAAAAAGACCGCGCGCGCGCTGCTCGACATCGAGAACTCCGATTACGTACCGATAATTCGTGATCCCGTGCGCACCAGCGGCGATACCGAGGCGGTGTTTTATTTTCCAGGCTGTGGCTCCGAGCGACTTTATTCCCAGGTTGGGCTGGCGACGCAGGCGATGCTCTGGCATGTGGGCGTGCAGACAGTGCTCCCTCCTGGTTATCTGTGCTGTGGTTACCCTCAGCGCGGTGCCGGACAGCTCGAGAAGGCCGAAGGCATGATCACCGGCAACAGAGTGCTATTTCATCGCGTGGCAAATACGCTGAACTATCTTGACATTCGTACCGTTGTTGTCAGTTGCGGCACCTGCTTCGATCAGCTGCAAGGCTATAAATTCGAGGAAATATTCCCCGGCTGCCGGATCATCGACATTCATGAGTATCTGATGGAGAAGGGCATTCGTCTGGAGGGAGTAACCGGTGTGCAGTACATGTACCACGACCCCTGTCACTCGCCGATGAAGAGTTATGAGCCGTTGCGAGTGGTGAACGCGCTGATGAATGCGGAGCTGAATGGGAAGATTGCCAAAAACGAGCGCTGTTGCGGTGAGTCCGGCACGCTGGCATTGTCAAGGCCGGACATCTCGACGCAGGTGCGGTTCCGCAAGGAACAGGAACTGCAGAGCGCCGCGACGAAAATTCGCAGCGACGGTTTCAGCGGCGAAGTCAAGGTACTGACATCCTGCCCATCCTGTCTGCAGGGGCTGAAACGGTTTAACGATGATACTGGAACCGATGCCGACTACATTGTTGTGGAGCTGGCCCGCCATATACTTGGGGCGAATTGGCTCGTTGACTACGTGGGTCGGGCCAATGCCGGCGGCATCGAGCGCGTGCTTGTGTAGCCGGAAATATTCTTGACGCAGCCGCTGGTATGAAATCTGGCACCCTGATGGTACAGGGCACCACCTCCGATGCTGGCAAAAGCACTTTGGTGACCGCTTTATGCCGGGTTCTGCTGCGCCGTGGTGTCCGCGTGGCGCCGTTCAAGCCTCAGAATATGGCACTCAATAGCGCGGTCACCGCCGACGGCGGCGAGATTGGGCGCGCGCAGGCATTACAGGCGCAGGCTGCCGGGATTGCTCCGACAACTGACATGAATCCAATCCTGCTCAAGCCCACCTCGGATCAAGGTGCCCAGGTAATTGTGCACGGACGCGCTCTGTCAAACATGGAAGCGGGTGCTTATCACGAGTACAAGAAAATTGCCTTGGGTGCCGTACTCGCTTCCTACCAGCGTCTGCTGGCCGAGTACCAGGCCATTATCGTGGAGGGAGCCGGATCGCCGGCCGAGATTAATCTGCGCGCCGGAGACATTGCGAACATGGGTTTCGCAGAAAATGTTGATTGTCCGGTTGTGTTGATCGCCGACATTGATCGCGGCGGCGTGTTTGCGCACTTGGTGGGCACGCTGGCACTTCTGAGCGAAAGCGAGCACCAGCGGATTACCGGATTTGTTATCAATCGCTTTCGCGGTGACCTGGCGTTGCTTGAGCCGGGCTTGCGATGGCTGGAGGAACGCACGGGCAAGCCAGTCTTCGGGGTTTTGCCGTACCTGCAAGGACTGCATTTGGATGCCGAGGACGCTTTGCCCAGGGACATCACGGCCGCCAACGCAGACGCCCTGCGCATCATCGTGCCCGCACTGCCTCGGATCTCAAATCACACCGACTTCGATCCCTTGCGGGCCAACCCGCAGGCGGCGGTGCGATTCATCGGGCCGGGAGAGAGGATCCCAGAGGCGGATGTAGTCATCCTCCCGGGCTCAAAGAGCGTGCGCGCCGATCTGGAATGGTTGCGACGTAATGGCTGGGAGCCGTTTCTGGCACGCCACCTTCGCTATGGCGGCAAAGTCATGGGGATATGTGGCGGCCTACAGATGTTGGGACGGCGGATACATGATCCGATGGGCATCGAGGGCGAAGCAGGGGACAGCACGGGTCTGGGCTGGTTGGATCTTGAAACCACCCTCACCCCTGAGAAGCAGCTGCGCAATGTCATTGGCGAGCTGTACGTGAGTAAGACGCCGGTCACCGGCTACGAGATTCACGCTGGAGTGAGTACCGGTGCAGACTTGTCCCGGCCATTAGCGTTGCTGGAAGGCGGCCACACCGACGGTGCCGTGAGCACAGACGGCCAAGTGCTGGCCACATACCTTCACGGCATATTTGAACGGCGCGAGGCTTGTGATGTGCTGCTGAGATGGATGGGCGCGCGCGATCCGAGGTCGGTCGACTATGTAGGGTTGCGTGAGGCCGCTATTGAGCGGCTCGCAGACATGGCCGAAGCTGATCTTGATCTGAAGAGGTTGTTAGAGCCTCTGCGTCTGGCAATGTGAGGCGAGCCCTCTGAGCCGCCGGCTAGTAAGCCGCTCTCAGGCTTGACCCAGATCCCTTACGGCGACGGCCCCGTAACGCGCCCCTTGGCGCCCGTACACGGCAGGGGTGTCGCTGCCTCGGACGGTAGCAAGCAGCTTCTGGACCCGGCCGAGCTTCACCTTGACCACGGCGCCATTGCGATCATTGAGATTCTGGCACCGGCGGGCCGCAACGAGATTGGCCTGCCATTGCCGGCGCAATGCGCCGCTCCGATCGCACCAGCTCATGAGTTTCTCAAAGGCAGCAGGGCCCTGTCCGAAGGAGAGCATCTTGCAGGCCGAGCTTCGCTCGGCTTCCAATCGGATCAGCGCGGCCACGCAGTCGTGGCGATTGGCGCCGATCCGCTCGATGGCAGTCACGTCATTGCTCTGAAGTACACCAGCTTCTTTGCCAAGGAGCACTTCAAGGGCGGCAAGCAGACCAGATTCTTCCTTGAGAATCCGCTTCATCTGCTCTTCTACGCCGTCAGGCTGCACGCTCATTTATTGGACTGTGAATTCTTGCCGGCACCGCGCAGATCGCTCTCAAGCTGAATTATGCGATCGGCGATCTTTCCGGCATTAATCTTATATTGACCGCTGCTTAGCGCCTGGTGCACAGCGGCAACGCGATTTGTGTCGACGTCGGGTACATTATTCACGGCCTGCTGCAGGTCCGCCATGTGGCGGGCAGTGGCGGACACCGTAACCGTATCGCTCGTCGAGGAGGGTTGGTTCTCAGAAGACGAGGACGAGATTGCGGGCTTCGGGCGCACGGAATCCACAGGCCGGCTCGCGCCAGCGTCAATGGGACCGCTTCCTGCTCCTTTAATGTTGTCTGTCACAACGCTCTCCTGTTTCTCACGACTGTACTATCGGCCCATACAGCGGATACTTTAGGCGAAATCCGCTTCATAACACGACTTCGATCACACCCGCGGAGCGAACCACGCCCTCGACCACCCGCTGAGATGACAGATTCTGGGCACGGATCCGATCGTCAGGGCGGCCATCTGACAGGGCTATGGCGCTGGCGCGGATCTGCATCCCGCCGGCCTGGGCGATAACCGTGATCTGGTCGCCGCGATGAATGACCGGGGCGGTCAGCAGTGCATCGGCCGTTAGCACTTCGCCCATAGCGAGTGTGCGGCGCAGGCGTTGCCCGGCTAGCAGCGCGGGGTCGCTTATATAATGAGTGTACAAGCCCGGCATGCGTCGGGTCTCGACATCAAAATCGCTTGCCGTGGGCGCGCTGTCTTGGGCTAGCGCGTGGCGAGCGATCAGGAGGGGGACCGAGCAGCCGATCGAAACTTGAGCATAGATCGTCCAGTGCGCGGTGCCATCGCAGCGAATTCCTACCGCCGTATGATCACGAAGCTGTCCATCTCCCGAAATAAACCCGCTCAAAGTCTGACTGCAGGCGGGCAGCCGCAGGCGCGGATCCAGGTTATCTACCGTCACATCGGCAACGCCCTTGGCCACATCAAGTCTCTCGAGCACGGCTCTAGCCGCCGCTTTGCGGATGAGCTCCGGGTCTGTGATGGCTGCGTCTGCAGCGTGCAGGCAGGTTCCCGATAGCGGCGTCCCAATCAGTAGCAGAATCAGGGCGGCTCGACGGAGGCTCAGGTGCGTATTCATGTTCTTAGCCAAAGCAAGAGGCATGCCATAGAAAAGCGGCGAATCTCCGACGCTAAAGACCTGCATAGGTATGCCGATACAGCAGAGGCGGAAGACCAAGCCCGGCAACCTGTTGCCGGCTGTTTGCGGCGCGCGGCCATCCTCTGCCGCCTCAATCTGCTCGAACGGCTGAACTTCTAGACGCCCGTCACACTTTCACGCGCCAGTTATTTGACATGCAGGGCATGGCACAGCGCTTGCTCCATCGACGACCGACAGAGTTGTTCTTGGAGTTCACGTGTCACTGGATATCAACAGCTATCTCGGAGTCCACGCGCAGGCGCTGATGGTCGAATCGCGTCGCACCGAATTGCTGGCGTCGAACCTGGCAAATGCCGATACGCCTAACTACAAGGCGCGCGATATAGATTTTAAGCAGGCGCTGGCGGCGGCCGGATCGCCGGCCACTTCCTCGCTTGCGCTGCTGACGACGCAACCCGGGCACCAGAGCTCCGAAAGCGGCGCAAGCCCGACGGCCGAGCCCGGCGTCCAATATCGGGTGCCCATGGCGCCTGCTCTTGATGGCAACACCGTGGATGAGCAGCTCGAGCAATCGGCATTTGCAGAGAACTCGGTGCGCTACCAGGCAACGCTCACAATTCTCAACAGCAAGCTGCGATCGTTGATGACCGCGATCACCGGCAGCTAGATGGCTATAGGAGCCATACACCATGTCCACCTTCGATGTTTTCAACGTAGCTGGTTCAGGGATGAGTGCTCAGTCCGTACGACTGAACACCGTCGCCAGCAACCTGGCCAACGCCGAAAGCGTCAGTACAGATCCGAACCAGGTCTATCGGGCCAAGCACCCGGTGTTCCAGGCGGCAACTTCGACCAACGGCAACAAGGCGTCGACCGCGGTGAATGTGCTGGGTATCACCGAAAGCACTGCAGCGCCAGACAGCCGCTATGACCCAGGCAATCCGCTCGCCAACGCTGATGGCTATGTCTATTCGCCCAACGTCAATGTGGTCGAGGAGATGGCCGACATGATTTCTGCCTCGCGTTCCTACCAGAACAACGTCGAGGTTATGAACACGGCGCGCAACATGCTGCTCGACACACTCAAACTCGGCCAGAGCTGATCCAGTCAGCACGGAGAATCTCGATGTCCACAACTAACAATGTCTCGACAGTCAACAACGCGCTTAACAGCGCGCTGAACGGCGGCTCCTCCAGCTCCAGCTCCAGCTCGTCTGGTGCGGCCTCCTCGCTGACTATGAGCGATTTCTTGACGCTCATGACCACGCAGCTCACCAATCAGGACCCGACGCAGCCGATGGACAGCACCCAGTTCGTGTCCCAGCTGGCGCAGTTCGCGCAGGTCTCGGGTATCCAGTCGATGCAGAGCTCGTTGGCTACACTGACTTCATCGATGCTGTCGTCGCAGGCCCTGTCAGGGGCCAGCCTGGTCGGCACCAGCGTGCTCACGTCAGCCACTGCCGCCAATCTGAGTACAGCCGGTGGCTCTCTGAGCGGCGCAGTCACTGTCCCAGCTGGGGCCTCTAACGTCGTTGTCCAAGTGGTCGATGCCTCGGGTGCGACCGTGGACACCATCAACGTAAGTTCACAGCAAGGCCAGAATGGCTTTACCTGGAACGGTCAGACCAGCAGCGGCGCCAGCGCGCCGACCGGCACCTACACCTTTAAGGCTGTTGCCAATGTGGGCAGCGCTTCCCAGGCCCCGGCAGTGTCAATGATCGGCACGGTCGAGAGTGTCTCGATCAACTCGACCACCAACGCCCTGACGCTCAATACACCAGAGCTGGGCGCCGTGCCCTTCAGCAGCGTTCAGTCAATTAACTAGCAGCCATCTCAACCAAATCAGGTCCTAAGTAGGAGAATTTCATGTCTTTCGGCACAGCACTCAGTGGTATCGACGCTGCCCAGACGGCACTCGACGTCGTATCGAACAACATCGCCAACTCGAGCACCACCGGCTTTAAATCCTCGACTGCCAACTTCTCCGACATCTATGCGGCCTCGCAGGCCGGTCTCGCCAATACGCAGGTCGGCGAAGGAGCGCAGGTCTCGCAGATTGAGCAGCAGTTTACCCAGGGCAACATTGAGACGACCGGCAACGCCCTGGATCTTGCAATCAGTGGCGAGGGATACTTCGCAGTCGGCAACAACGGCGCGATCTCTTATACCCGCGCGGGTTCGTTTCAGACCAACGCAGCTGGCTTTGTGATGAATGCGGCTGGCCAGAAGCTTCAGGTCTTTCCCCCGACGACCAATGGCAATTTCAACACCAGCACATTAACCGACCTGCAATTGCAGACCAGTGACAACGCACCGTCCGCTACGACCAACGTCGACATGACAGTAAATCTGCCGGCCAGCTCCACAGTCATACCGGCCGTCCCCGCATTTGATGCCAATACACCGTCGACCTATACGAATACGACCTCCGCAACGGTTTACGACTCCCTCGGTGCCGCGCATACGGCCAGCGTCTACTTTTCCTATGACGGCATCGACGCCGCGACTGGCGACAGTCAGTGGACGGCGAACCTTACGGTCGATGGCCAGACGACTGGCACGCCGCAGACACTTGAGTACTCATCCAATGGCACGCTGGTGACCCCGGCGGCTGGCGCGGTCGACTTTGGCACCTACACGCCGACCACCGGCGCCGCGCCGATGGCCATGAACTTCAACTTCAGCACCTCTACGCAGTACGGCGACTCGTTCGCGGTCAATTCGATCACCCAGAACGGCTATACGACCGGCCAGCTCTCTGGCGTCAGCGTCGGTACCACGGGCATCGTGCAGGCCAACTTCACCAACGGTCAATCAGTGGATCTGGGTCAGGTGGCCCTGGCGACCTTTGCCGACCCCAATGGTCTGGCGCAGCTCGCTAACACCGGTTGGGCACAGACCGCTGATTCGGGCCAGGCTCTGATGGGAACGGCGAACACGGGGAGTTTTGGTGAGATTCAGGCCGGTTCGCTCGAGCAGTCGAACGTCGATGTCACCGCGCAGTTGGTCGACATGATCACGGCACAGCGTGCCTTTCAGTCGAACGCGCAGATGATCTCGACCCAGGATCAGATCACCCAGACCATCATCAACATCCGCAACGGTTAAGGGACAAGAGAGTAATTCATGGATCGGCTGGTTTATGTGGCAATGTCGGGCGCGAAGGAGACCCTCCGCGCTCTCACGGCCAACAACCACAATCTGGCGAACGTCAGCACGACCGGATTTCGTGCCGATCTATCTGCGTTCCAGACCAACCAGGTCACGGGCGCGGGTTTACCCTCGCGCGCCTATGCCATGGACTCGAGCGTCGGTTGGGACGCCAGCGCCGGGGCCCTGCAGCACACCGGGCGCAGCCTGGACGTTGCAATCAAAGGCAGTGGCTGGCTCGCCGTGCAAAGCGCCGATGGTTCTGAGGCCTACACGCGCGCCGGCGATCTGCATGTCGATGAAAACGGATCACTGGTGACGGCCAATGGATTGCAGGTGCTTTCCGATTCCGGCGTGGTCACGGTAGCCCCATACAACTCAATCACGATTGGCGCGGACGGCACCCTCTCGATCGTGCCTGCAGGACAGACGGCAAGCACGAGTGCCATCGTGGGACGCATCAAACTGGTCAATCCGCCGGCGCAAAACGTTGTGCGTGGCCAGGACGGACTTTTTCGCCAGGACAACGGCGAGTCGGCACCCTCGGATGCTTCGGTGAGCCTGGTGCCTGGGGCGCTCGAGGGCAGCAACGTCGATGTCGCTCAGGTGATGACCAACATGATCGAGCTCTCGCGTCGCTACGACCTGCAGGTCAAGGCGATGCGTACGGCCGAAGACACGGCCAGTTCAGGCACGAAACTACTGCAGACCAGTAGCTGATCCGAAATTTAGCCGAGGAATAGCAACCAATGATTCCAGCACTATGGGCCGCGAAAACCGGTCTGGATGCGCAGCAGACCCAGATGGATGTGGTCGCCAATAACCTGGCGAACGTCAGCACCACGGGCTTCAAGAAGCAGCGCGCTGTCTTCGAGGATCTGCTCTACCAGAATGTCAGTCAGGTGGGCGGTAGCACGAGCCAGAACACGCTCGCTCCCTCCGGCATGCTGCTTGGCACCGGCACGCAAATTGTTGCCACCGAGAAGATCTATACGCAAGGCAACCTGAATCAGACCGGGAATGCACTGGATCTGGCGATCAATGGCGAAGGCTTCTTCCAAGTGTTAATGCCGGATGGCACCCAGGCCTATACGCGGGATGGCTCGTTTCAGACCAACGCGCAGGGTCAGCTGGTGACCGCCAGTGGCTACACGGTGCAGCCTGCCATCACGATTCCATCTGGCACCCAGAGCATCACCATCGCCAACGATGGCACCGTGAGTGTCATGGTGGCTGGGCAAACCAATCCGACCACAGTCGGCACCGTGCAGCTAGCGAATTTTGTCAATCCGTCCGGCCTGCAGCCGATCGGTCAGAACCTGTTGCAAGCCTCCGGTTCCAGCGGCACGGCTCAGACCGGTAATCCCGGCATTTCCGGCCTCGGCACGCTTCAGCAGGGCGCGACCGAGAGTTCGAACGTCAACGTGGTGGAAGAAATGGTCAACATGATCGAGGTACAGCGTGCCTATGAAATGAGCACCAAAGCGATTCAGACCACGGACCAGATGCTCAATGATCTTGACACCAATCTGTAGAGAAAAATAATGCGACGCATGTTTTTGAGGAGTCTGATCGCTGCGCTGGCCGCGTCGCTGGGCGGCTGCTCATCGTTCATTGACAAGCCTGAGCACTTTCCGGCGACTTCGCCTGAGGATCTAAGCCAGGCGGCCGAACTGAACGGGGCAATCTTTCAGCAAAATCAGAATGTGCCCTTGTTTTACAACGCTGTCGCACTTCACGTGGGTGACGTACTGACGGTAGTGCTCGAGGAATCCACGGCTGCGACCAAGACTGCGACCACAACGACCAAGAAGTCGACCAGCGCAACCATGCCGGGCTTGAGCGTCGCCGGACTACCGCTAACGCACAACGGCGTCAATATTACCAGCGCTTCGCTCAATGATGCTTCGGCATTCGATGGCGAAGGGGCGAGCGCGCAAAGCAATAATCTGACCGGCTACCTCTCCGTGACTGTCTCCAAGCGCTACAGCAATGGCAACCTGCAGGTGCGCGGCGAGAAATGGATTACGCTCAATCAGGGCAAAGAATTCATTCAAGTTCAGGGCATTGTCCGGCCCGTGGATATCGGGCCGGATAACTCCGTGCCCTCTTACCGTCTCGCAGACGCGAAGATCCTGTATGGCGGCACCGGTACCTTGGCGGATTCGAACACCAAATCCTGGCTCGCCCGAATCTTCGACTCACCCTGGATGCCTTTCTAATGAACAGCCATTGGTCAAAATTTCTGTGGGCATCATTTGGCGCTGCCTTCGTGCTGGCTGCCGCGCCTGTGCCCTCGCTTGCCGAGCGCGTCAAGGACATCGCTGTGGTTTCTGGTGTTCGCAGCAACCAGCTGGTGGGCTATGGATTGGTGGTTGGTCTGGACGGGACCGGCGATCAAACCACTCAGACACCTTTTACCGTGCAAAGCATTACCAACATGCTGGCGCGCTTTGGCGTCACCATTCCGGCGGCCGTTGCCTCACAAATGCAGCTGAAGAACGTTGCCGCTGTGACCGTCACGGCAGAGCTGACGCCGTTTGCAAAGAGCGGTCAGACGATAGATGTCACGATTGGCTCGATCGGCAATGCCACAAGCCTGCGAGGCGGGTCGCTATTGATGACGCCGCTGCGCGGCGCCGATGGCGAAGTCTATGCGATGGCTCAGGGTAGCGTAGTCGTCAGCGGCTTTGGCATCGCGGGCAAGGATGGTTCGCGCGTCACAGTGAATGTGCCAAGCGGTGGCAGTGTGCCCAATGGGGCGACTGTCGAGCGGGAAGTTCACACCAACTTCGGTGTCGAGCCCTTTGTAATGCTCAATCTTAATACGCCCGATTTTACAACGGCCTCGCGCATGAGTGATGGCATCAATAAGTTGCTGGGCGGCACGCTCGCGCAGGCGATTGATGCGGTGTCGGTCAAGGTCACTGCGCCGACTAATCTATCCGATCGGATTGCCTTTTTGTCGGCACTCGAAGAGCTGCAAATCGATCCGGCCGAGGCGCCGGCCCGTGTCATCATCAACTCGCGCACCGGAACGGTGGTCATCAGCTCCCATGTGCGCGTCTCGCCTGCCGCAGTGGCGCACGGCTCACTGTCCGTGACCATCACGGAGCGCCAGGATGTCAGCCAGCCCAACGCCCTGGCCCAGGGAACCACGCAGGTCACCCAGCGCAGCGAGATCAACGTCAGCCAGGCGCCGGCGCGCATGTTTGTGTTTGACGCGGGTGTCAGCCTCGATGAGATCGTGCGTGCTGTAAACCAGGTGGGCGCCGCGCCAGGAGACCTTGTGGCTATCCTCCAGGCCCTGCGCGAAGCCGGTGCGCTGCACGCCGAGCTGGTCGTGATCTGACCTCATGAGCGCTCCGGTTAACTCGCCAGGCTTCTATGCGGACTTCAACGGGCTCGCCGCCCTGAAGAGCTCTGCGGCTGCGAGCAATCCGTCAGCGCTGCGCGAAGCGGCCCGGCAGTTCGAAAGTATGTTCACTGCGATGGTCCTCAAGTCGATGCGTGAAGCGAACCTTGGACCGGGGCTCGGCGATAGCGATGCCACCAACACCTATCAGGAGATGTACGACCAGCAGCTGGCGGTGCAGATGTCGCAGGGCAAAGGCCTTGGGTTGGCCGATATGCTGGTACAGCAGTTGACCCGCAGCGGCCTGAAGGGCACCACAGCTGCCACTGGCGGTGAGGCCGGCGCCACGGCTACACCCTCACAGACGACGAGCGTACCGAGTACCGCCCAGCGCAGCAGCTTCGTGCAGCGCGTGCAGCCCCTCGCCGATGAGGCTGCAGGCCAGCTCGGAGTGGCTCCTGATACGTTGATCGCGCAGGCGGCCCTGGAAACTGGTTGGGGACAGCACTTGCCGGCAAGCTCTAACGGTTCGAGCAGCTCAAATCTGTTCGGCATTAAAGCCGGCGGCAGCTGGCAGGGTGCCACAGCGACCGCCGACACCGTCGAGTACACCGCAGGGACTGCCTCGACAACAGCGGCGAAGTTTCGAGCCTACGACTCGACCCAGGCCAGCGCGCGCGATCTGGTCTCGCTCGTCAGTGGCAGCACCCGATATGCGGCCGCCCTCGGTGCCGGAAACGATGTCGGCGCATATGCGACCGCTCTGCAGCAAGGCGGGTATGCCACCGATCCAGATTATGTGAAAAAGATGGTGGCCACAGCCCAGAGCCTCCAGGAACTGCGCGCATCGGGCGCCCTTAACTTATCCGCCCGTGTGTCGATATCTGCGGGCGAGACTTCTACATGATTTTATATAAGCCACTGAACGGACGGGTGTTCTGATGGGCGATATGCTGACCAACGGCGTATCGGGCCTGCTCGCGTTTCAGCAGGCTCTGGATACGACCAGCAACAACATTTCCAATGCGAGCACGGCCGGCTACAGCCGCGAACTCGTGAATCTTGGCACCCAGGATTCGAACGTCTATGGCAACGGCTGGATGGGCAACGGCGTCCAGGTCCAGAGCATTCAGCGGGTCTTTGACGAGACGGTTGCTGGCCAGGTGCGTAGCGCCACCAGCTCCTACAACCAGCTGAACACATTCGCTACCCAGGCGGCTCAGATCGATGATCTGCTCGGCAGTTCAAGTGCCGGAATTTCTACGCAACTGCAGAACTTCTCGAACGCCGTGCAGAATGTCGCGGATTCGCCGACCAGTACTTCAACGCGCCAGGCGCTGCTCAGCCAGGCAACGACGCTCACAAGTAGCCTGCAGGGTTTTGACAGCAGCCTCCAAACCCTCGATACCGAGGCTAATGCCAGCATAGGCTCCGAGGCGACCACGATCACATCGCTGGCCCAAAGCATTGCGCAGATTAACCAGCAGATCGCGGCGGTCAATGGGCAGTCGCAGCAGCAGCCAGCCAATGATCTGCTCGACCAGCGTGACCAGCTCATTACGCAGCTGTCTTCACACATCAATGTGACGACCAGCATGCAGAGCGACGGCACGGAAAACGTCTACATCGGATCTGGCCAGGCGCTCGTGAGCGGCGATAAGGCGGCAACGCTGGTGGCGACAGCCAACGTCTACGACCCCGCCGAAAGCGATGTCTCTCTCAAGTCACATGGCGGCAGCGTGGATGTCACGCAAAACCTGAGTGGTGGCACGCTCGGTGGAATTCTGCAGTTTCGTTCCCAGATGATCGATCCGACGCGTAACAGCCTGGGTCAGATCGCCGTGACCGTCGCCAACGCTGTCAACCAACAGAACAATGCCGGCATGGACCAGAACGGTAATCTCGGCGGCAATGTATTTTCTGTCGGCGGCGTCGGCGTAGATCCCTCGTCAGCCAATACGGGTAATGCGCCTGTCACGGTCACGCGTTCGGATCCGAACGCGATCACCACGGCGAACTACCAGCTAAGCTACAGCAGTTCGGGCTGGTCGATGATCCGTACCGATACCGGTGCCGCGGTACCCCTGACACCCACCGGAGCCGCCGGCACATACACGGCCGATGGCATGACCATCACTATCGGTAATGGCGCAAGCGTTGGCGACAGCTATCTAATCCAACCGACGACCGATGCGGTGCAGGGCATGACGGTGCTCCTGACCAGCCCCAGCCAGATCGCGGCGGCCTCGGCGGTCATCACTTCGCCAGCCACCGCCAATACCGGCACCGGTACGATCAGTTCTGGCACTGTGACTAGTCCGGGCACCTATGTAGCTGGCACCTACACGCTGGGCTTTACCAACGGGAGTGCTGATTGGCAGGTGACTGACTCGAGCGGCAACTCGGTTGCGACCGGCATCTATACTTCCGGTAGCAACATTGACTTCAACGGCATGCAGGTGCAGGTCACTGGTGCGCCGGCTTCAACCGACACTTTTACGATCAGCCCCAATTCAGCCGGTTCGAGCGACAACAGTAACGCCAATGCGATGGCCGGGCTGTTTGACCAACTGACCCTCGGAGGCGGCACGCAATCGATCAACGGCACGGTGCAGCAGCTCGTGACGACCATCGGCGTGCAGACCAACCAGGCACAGACCGGCGCGACCGCTCAGCAGTCGGTGCTCACGGATGCGACCAACACCCAGCAGAGCCAGTCAGGAGTAAATCTCGACGAAGAGGCGGCAAATCTTGTGCAGTACCAGCAGGCCTACGAGGCCGCCGCGCAAGTAATCAAGACTGCCAACAACCTGTTCCAATCCCTCATCGCTGCGGTAGGCGGAACCCCGCTGGGCTGATGAGGAAACTTAGTTGCAAGCGTGTATTGGCGAAGACTGTGGAATGCATTCCGGTGCCAATATCCGCATTTTTGTCCTGCCTTAGGAGCTAGCCATGCGTATTTCCACTTCAATGCTCAATGGAAACGCCGTCAGCGCGATTCTTCAGGATCAGAGCAATCTCTCTAATACGCAGCAGCAACTTGCCAGCGGTCTGAAAATCAACAACCCATCGGACAACCCTGTGGGCGCAGCTCAGCTGCTGGCCCTGAATAACATCAGCTCCCAGGATACGCAGTACACAACTAACGGCCAGGCGGCCAACACCAACCTGACACTGGAGCAGACGGCGTTGTCTTCTTCGACCAGCACGCTGCAGTCGATCCGGGATCTTGTATTGCAGGCCAACAGCGGCACGAACACACCCAGCGACTTAAAGGCGATTGGCACCCAGATTCAGACGCTGGAGCAGCAGCTGATGTCGACCGCCAATACCAAGAACGATGCGGGTCAATATCTGTTCTCCGGCTATATGCAGAGCACGCAACCCTTCGTGCGCGGAGGCAGCGGATCGGTAACCTATGCCGGAGACAGCGGTACGAGCACGATTGCGCTCGACAGCGGCACCTCGGTGCAGACAGGCGATCCGGGCTCGGGCATTTACATGAACATCCCGGCCGGCAATGGCACCTTCACCACCGCTGCTGGCGCGGGCAATACGGGTACCGGTGTCATTGATACTGGAAGCGTTACTGACGCCGCAAGCTGGCAGCCCGGCCAGTACACGATCAAATTTACCGACGCCAGCGACTACGAGGTGCTCGATAGCAGCGGCAATCCGGTCACCGACAGCAGCGGTAATCCAGTTACAGGCACCTACAACGGAAGTAACGGGGAAGTATCTTTCAATGGTATTCAGGTGGGAATCAGCGGAGCACCGGCTGCCGGCGACACCTTCACAGTCTCTAGCGCGGGCACTCAGAGTATCTTCACGACGCTAGACAATGTGGTCAGTGCGCTAAATAGCGCCGGTTCCAGCTCGGCCGCTCAGGCCCAACTCGCAACGTCTCTGGGCGGTACCGTGCAGCAGATTGACCAGGCCTTGGGCCAGATATCGACGGTGACGACCAGCGTCGGCACGCGAATCAACCTGATTAGCAGCGTCAATAGCTCATTGACCACAGACAGTACCGCGGTGGCGACGCAGATCTCGAATCTCTCGAATGTCGATGAAGTAGCAGCTACTTCCCAGTACAGCCAGGAGTACGTCGCACTCCAGGCAGCGGAACAGTCCTATGCCCAGCTGGGGCAGCTTTCGCTCTTCAAGTACATCTCTTGAGGCTGTTGTGACGCTGTTCCCAGAATGCAGCATTCCCAGCTCTGAGATTCAAGTTCGGGATGGTCATTCCGATAACCACACTGAACGGGATGGGGCCAGAAAGGGCCCCCCATGGCCCGCAGAGCGACGGACTGGTGTCCGGCGCCTGAACTAAACATCAGGAGCATCTGACAATGTCACTAGTCCTTAATACGAACATCGACTCCATGAATGCGCAGAACAGCTTGAGCACTTCGGGCTCTCAGCTGGCCACTGCTCTCGAGCAGCTGTCATCGGGACTGCGAATCAACACGGCGGCTGACGATGCTGCCGGTTACGCGATCGTGCAGGGTATGACCTCACAGATCAACGGCCTGAACCAGGCCGCGCAGAACGCCAACGACGGCGTGTCGCTGGCCCAGACCGGCGCCGGCGCCCTGCAGGAAGTTACCAATGACCTGCAGACGATGCGCGATCTCGCTGTCGAGTCTCTCAATGCCACGAACAGCTCTGCGGACCGTTCGGACCTGAATCAGCAGTTCCAACAGCTGAAGGCCGACGTCGACCAGGTCGCCTCGACGACCGCGTTCAACGGTGTCAACCTGCTTGACGGTACTTTCCAGGGCGCGACCTTCCAGGTCGGTGCCAATGCCGGCCAGACGATCACGGTTTCGTCGGTTGCCAGTGCCAAGACCTCGAACCTGGGCGCAATCTACCAGCTCGCTGGTACAGGCGTGACGGCCGGTGCCTACGTGGTCACCTCGGGCGACACCGGTACGTTCACGATCAACGGAGTTACGACCTCCGCAGTGACGCTCACCGGCGTCCAGGCCACGGATCTGACCACCGTAGCCGCCGCGATCAACCAGGTATCGGCCTCGGATGGCGGCGTGATTGCCACGGTCGGCACCACGGGCGGTATCAACCTGAGCAGCGCCACGAGCAATCAGACGATCACCGCGGCTTATACTGCGGGTACCGGCTCAGAAACGATTGCTACATTCGGTTTGGCCGCGAGCGCCAAGACCGGTACGGCGGCCAGCTACATCAGCAGTGCCTCTGTGAGCACCGTTGATAACTCGAACCTGGTGCTGACGCAGATTGACTCGGCCCTGCAGCAGGTCGCGCAGACTGGCGCGCAGCTCGGCGCGTATCAGAACCGCTTCCAGGCCGCCATCACGGGTCTGAATACGGATTCGACCAACCTCAGCGCGGCCCGCAGCGCGATTCAGGACACGGACTACGCAGCGGCCACCTCGGCCCTGTCGAAGGCCCAGATCCTGCAGCAGGCTGGCACCGCGATGGTCGCACAGGCCAACACGGTTCCGCAGAACGTGCTGACGCTGCTCCAGAAGCTCCCGTAGCGCAGCTGGATGAGTGACGGGTACCTAGTACTCGAACCCCAGCAGGGCGGGCGCCGTAAGGTGCCCGCCTTGCCTCGCTTTTCCGTATTTTTGCTTTCGCGCCGGCAGCGATGCTGTCGCGCCCAGTTTAATGATGGGGGAGTCCTCGCATGAGCACCAGCAGCACAACCACTACCCCAGTATCAGTAGCTTCGAGCAGCAGTGCCGGCGCCGCGGGCGGCTCTGTCATCAACGTCAGTAGTTTGGTGTCCCAGCTGGTGCAGGCCACCGAGGCACCTCAGCAGACGCTGATCAATAACCAGACCAGCGCGGTAACGACCGAGATTTCGGCAGTAGGCACGCTCAAGAGCGCACTCTCCACATTTCAAGCCTCGCTCTCTGCACTCAACACTCCAGTGGCATTCAATTCGGAAACAGCCAGCAGCTCCGATCAGAGTGTGTTTACCGCCACTGCCAGTTCGGGTGCGATCAACGGCAACTTCAGTGTAGGCGTAACGAGCCTGGCTTCGGCGCAGCAGATCTTGTCCAAGGCTTTCACCGGGGGCAGTTCGGCCACGGTAGGCACCGGCACGCTCAAGCTATCGCTCGGCGGCTCAAGCTTCAGCCTTACGGTCAACAGCAGCAACAATACCGTGGCAGGAATTGCCGCGGCCATCAACAGCGCCACTGATAACCCCGGCATCAGCGCGGCGGTTATCCAAGGCACTGACGGCGCGCATCTGCTGCTCACCTCGACCCTGACAGGCCAGGCGAACACCATTCAGGTGACCGAAACCGACGCCGGCACGGGTCTCACCGCGCTGACCTACGGCACGGGAAATCCTGGCAACTACTCGCTGAACTCCAGCGCAGCGGACGCGTCATTCAGCATTGCCGGAGTCAGTTACACCAGTCCAAGTAATACGGTAAGTAACGCTTTGAGCGGCGTTACTCTTGATCTGCTTGGCACAACTCCGACGAACACGCCAGCAACCCTGACGGTGGCCAGCGACACTGCGACGATCGTCGGCAATGTCCAGACGTTCGTCACAGCCTATAACACGCTGCAGACTTCGCTGCAGAGCTTGGGCAGTTACGACGCCTCGTCGCAAACGGCGGGTCCGTTGATGGACAATCCGCTGCTGACTGGCATCCAGAGCCAGATCCAAAGCGCGGTCTACAGCCTGGTGGGCAGCTCCAATTTAAACTCGCTGGCCAGCGTAGGCATCACTTCCAACAGCGACGGCTCGCTCACGTTAAATAGCACAACGCTAACTAACGCGCTGACGAGCAACTTTAGTGCTGTTAGCAACCTGTTCAGCAGTGCAAACGGTGTGGCCACGCAGCTTAACACCCAGATCGCGTCGGACCTTTCGAGTGGTGGCACCGTTGACACGGCCAGTAGTTCATTGGTGACGCAGGAAAGCAATCTCACCAAGCAGACCAATCAGCTAAACACTCAGATGACTGCGCTCTCGGCCAGCCTGACGGAACAGTACTCAGCACTCAATGCTTTGCTCTCATCGCTCCAGAGCACCTCGTCCTACCTGACACAGGCTTTCGCCAGCTTGCCGCAGGTCCAGGGCACCTCTAACGCCTGAGCGTAGGCGCTCAAGTCGCGCGTAGTTGCGCCGATAAAGGCTCCAGAGAGATTCAAAGGAGCAGCGAGCTGTGAATGCCTACGCCTTGAGAAACAAGCTTGCCGCTTACCAGAGCGTTTCGGTCCACGGCGGCGTCGCTACCGAGGATCCACATCGCTTGGTTCTGATGCTGATGGACGGCGCGCTGGAACGCATTGCCGAGGCACGGGGTTGCATAGAACATGGCGACATCGTTCGAAAGGCCAAGCTTCTGAGCCAGGCAGTGCACATCCTTACCGAGCTTCGCAGCTCGCTCGACCTGGCCAAGGGCGGGGATCTGGCGCGAAATCTCGACAGCCTCTACGACTACATGACTCGGCAACTGGCTCGCGGCAACGCCGAGAGCAAAGTCAATTACCTTGATGAAGTCGCGAGTCTTATGAGCCAGATTCGCAGCGCCTGGGTCGCAGTACCGATGGCGTTGCGGGCTGCGACGCCGGGGCAGCGCTGAGGTAGAATCGCACTGCCAACGTCACTGTGACGGGCGGGCGAGGACATCATGTACGAAGGCGTTGATACAGTCGTACTTCACAACGAGCTGGCCTGTAGCGATGTGCTGCCGGTTGAATGGCAGACGCTCACCCAGCCCCTGAATTCCTACAGCCTCGCTTCGATGGAAGAAGCCAACATCCTGTTGCTGCAGGCATGCGTGGCGGTCGAAGAAAACCCGGTACGCGATAAGAATGAGGATCTTGGTCCGGTCGCCAACGAACTGGCGCGCCTCGATTTCAAACTCAATCTGGTACTTCAGTTATTGGGCACCCTGGTCAAGAAGCATCTGCCCACCGAACCGGTCGGCGTACAGTTCAATGCCTTGGGCGCCACCTGGGAGCCGCGAGGCGTCGCGCCGATGACGGATGCGCACGGTATATTGCGGATCCAGCTGCGTGGCTCGCTGCCGCAGACCCTGGATCTGCCCGCTGAAGTCAGCGAGGTCGATGATCGCAGTGTCAGCGTCCGTTTCACCCATATGACGGAGACGACCCGCGATCTGATACAGAAGTTTTGCTTCCTCCGGCATCGCAAGCACATCGCCGACTCGAGAAAATCACGCGAAGACGACTAAAACTGTGACGCCGGCACGAGAGCCGAGTGAACCGGTTCGCGCTCTGGGGCAAAGTTGCGCTCAAGTTGACGCAAACGGCGCCGATAGAAGTGACAGAGACGCTGCGGAGCAGTCCTTGGCTAGTTGACCAAAGTGCGACCGGCGCACGAAAGCCGTGTGATCCGGTGCCGGTTCTTTCCATAATGCGAGCTCTAGCCTCTCACCCATGGACATTCAGTCAGGTGAGAGGTTCAGTCGATGAGCAGCACAGCTGCAGTGGAAGTTATCGCCACTGCCCCCCCCGCTTCGATGCTATCGCGCTCCGCCGCGGTACGCGCTGAATCTGCTAACGCCGCGCTGGTGCATCTGCCTTCGGGGACTTCGGCACCAATCCGCGCCGTAAATCACCTGATCCGCCAAGTCTCTGCCTTTGATAGCACCGTGTTGATTCTTGGAGAATCGGGCACCGGCAAGGAGGTAGCGGCGCGCGCGGTTCATGATTCTTCGCCCCGCCGCGACCGGCCATTCATTCCCGTCAATTGCGGCGCCATCCCCAGTGAGCTTCTGGAGAGTGAGCTGTTCGGACACGAGAAGGGTGCTTTTACCGGCGCTCTGGCGGCCCGCAAAGGCCGCTTCGAGCTTGCCGAAGGGGGCACCCTGTTTCTCGATGAGATCGGGGATATGAATCCCACCATGCAGGTTAAGTTGCTCCGAGTTTTGCAGGAAAGAACCTTCGAGCGCGTTGGTAGCTGCCGTTCCCAGCGCTGCGATGTTCGCATCATCGCGGCAACCCACCGGAACCTTGAGGAGTCGATCGCGAAGGGCTCCTTCCGCGAGGACCTGTACTATCGTCTGAATGTGGTCCCGATTGAAATGCCGCCGCTGCGCGAGCGCAGTGCCGATCTGCCGATTCTCATCAAGGCACTGAGCGAGCGCATTACCGCAAGCCAGCGTCACCTCATTCGTTTCAGCCCCGCCGCCGTGGCCGCTCTGCAGTGCTATCGCTGGCCAGGCAATGTCCGAGAGCTCGGCAATCTGATCGAACGGCTCACGATCCAGTGCTCCGGGCAGGAAATAACCGTGGATGATCTGCCAGCGCGCTATCGGCCAGCCGATTGGTCGCCGTCAGCACCGCAGGTGCCGGAGCTCGACCAGAGTCTTAACGGCACGGGCGTGGCTCAGATCAGCGGCATCAGCTTGGAGGGCGCGCCGGAGCTGCCGGCGGCGCCCGGTCCCGAGAGCGCGACCACCGAAGCGGGCGCCGATCTGGTACCGGAACTGGCAGACCTGCTGTTCGAGCTGCCTGCGGGCGGCATGGATCTTAGAAATCACCTGGAGACCCTTGAGCGCCGGCTCATCACGCGCGCCCTGGAAGCCGCTGAAGGGACCGTAGCGCAGGCGGCGCGTCTGCTTGGGTTGAGGCGTACCACGCTGGTCGAGAAACTCCGCAAATACGGTCTCGCGGCCCCGGATCTGGCGGCGTCGGGTTCTTGACGGAGTGGATGGCTCGCGGCGTGGGAAGCGCGACACGCATCACAGTTCTACGGGCGGCACGCAAATTGCTTTGTCTACCCGCAGTCACTTCAACATCAGGCCCAGGCAACGTTCATGGACCCGTCTGAACAGACCGAGAGCGCAACAGGGCAGCTTACAGCGCGCCCGCCCGGCACCGTCGATCCGGTGGCGTGCGCGTCGGTATCGACCCAGCTCAACAGTCTCGCGCGGCGCGTCGCGAAAAGTGATTGCACGGTATTGGTGTCTGGCGAATCCGGGACCGGCAAGGAAATTCTTGCCCGCTATATACACCAGCATTCCGGGCGTCGGACACAGCCGTTCGTTGCCGTCAACTGTGCCGCGATTCCTGACAACATGCTTGAGAGCCTGCTATTTGGCTGGGAGCGCGGCTCGTTCACGGGGGCGCACGCCGCGCATTCTGGAAAATTTGAACAGGCCCAGAGTGGCACGCTGCTGCTCGATGAGGTCTCGGAGATGCCGTTGCCACTCCAGGCCAAGCTGTTGCGCGTTTTGCAGGAGCATGAGGTCGAGCGCCTTGGTGGACGTCAGCCCATTGCTTTAGATGTTCGAGTCATCGCCACCACCAATCGCCGTCTGCGGGATGAAGTGCTGCACAAGCGCTTTCGTGAAGATCTCTACTACCGGCTGAATGTATTTCCTCTTGAAATCTTGCCGCTCCGAGCCCGGCGAGAGGATGTAATTCCCCTGGCGATGCGAGTACTCGCTAATCACTGTCGGCGGCGCGGGCGTGTGCCTGCGCTGCATGCCGAGGCCGCCCAGCGCCTACTCGTGCATGAGTGGCCAGGCAATGTCCGCGAGCTTGAAAACGTCATGCAGCGCGCGCTGGTGCTCTGTGATGGCGATGTCATTACAGCCGAGCACCTGAGCTTCGAGCCAGTAACCGAAGTCGTTGCGGTTTCCAATATATCCGCGCCGCTCACCAAGAATTTCATCGCTCCCCTGCAGCAGGCTTCGTCCAGCGAAACAGAACTGGCGGCATCGCTGGCGGTGGCCGAGCAGCAAATTATTCTCGAGGCATTGCGCAACGGGCAGGGCAGTCGCGAGCGACTGGCGGAGCGACTGGGTATCAGCCCGCGCACGCTGCGCTATAAACTGGCGCGCATGCGCGCCGCTGGCATCGATGTCAATTGCGCGGCAAGGAGTGTGGCATGAGCCAAATGCAGATCGATCAGGTACTGGCGCAGATTCGTGCGATCTCCGCGCAGACCACGGCCCTGAGCAAGCCAGCCATTCAGGCACCCACCAGTGGTCCCGGATTCGGTGACCTATTGAAGAAGGGTATCGCAGAAGTTGATGCCGGCCAGAAGACCGCTGCAACCGCGGCGGATGCTTACGAGCGCGGCGTCAAGGGCGTTGATCTTGCGCAGGTCATGCTCGAAACGCAGAAGGCCAGCGTGTCATTTCGGGCACTGACGGAGGTACGCAACCGCATGGTCAGCGCGTACCAGGACGTCATGAACATGTCGATTTAGAACAGGTGTAGTGCATGGCTACTGAGCAATTGACGATGACTCGACCTGGAGGCTTGAACCTGCGCCCGCTGCTGATGCTAATCGGCATCGCGGGTGCGGTGGCCGCCGGTGTCGCCGTAATGTTGTGGTGGCAGGGCCCGAACTGGAGCTTGCTGTACGGCAATCTCTCATCCTCGGATGCGAGTCAAGTGACCCAATCGCTGCAGACTGCGGGCATCAAGTACAAGTTTGGTGACTCAGATGGCTCGATCATGGTGCCGGCGGAGAACGTACACGAAGCGCGGCTAAAGCTCGCGGCGCAGGGTCTGCCTGAGTCAAGCGCCTCGGGGCTTGATCTGATCAACAAAGACAGCGGCATCGGCGTGAGCCAGTTCATGGAGAGTGCGCGTTACCAGTACGCCCTCGAAACCGAGCTGGGCCGCACGATCTCGGCCCTTAAGAGTGTCGAGGCTGCCCGCGTCCACCTGGCCATGTCGGGGCAGTCCGCCTTTGTGCGCGATCGCCGGCCGGCCAGCGCTTCGGTGCTGTTGAAGCTGCGTCAGGGCGGGCGTCTGGAGGCCGAGCAGGTTCAGTCGATCGTGCATTTGGTCGCTTCCAGCATTCCCGAACTACAACCTGAGCAGGTCACAGTCGTCGATCAGCAGGGACACTTGCTCTCCTCGGCGGGTTCCGCCCAGGCCACAGCGACCGCTGAGCATTTTGAGGCGGCTCACCGGATCGAAGACACCTACGTGGAGCGCATCGAGCAGTTGTTGGTGCCCCTCGTCGGCTCCGGCAGGGTACGGGCGCAGGTGACTGTCGATCTGGATCCGGGCGACAGCGAGGAGTCCCACGAACAGTATAAGCCCGAGGGTGCTGTGGTTCGCAGCGAGCAAACCTCCGAGGAAACTAGCCGCGGCGGTTCCGTACAGGCCGGGGGAGTACCGGGTGCCCTCACCAATCAGCCGCCCGGGGGCGGCGTGGCTCAACCTGCGGCCGTGGCCGCAGCCAAACCGGCTACACCTGCGGCCGGCGCCGCTCCTGGCGCGGCTGCTGGCAGCGCGGGCTCAACTGTGGCTAAGAATGGCGCAACACCGCCAGGCGCGGGCGCGCCAGCGGAACCCGAAAGCATCAGCAAGCAGGAAACCCGCAACTACGAAATTGATCGCACCCTCAGTTACGAGCGTCATCCGGGCGGCCGCATCAAGCGCCTGACCGCGGCCGTGCTGCTCGATAACGTGCACAAGGCTGGCGCTGGCGGCAAAGAGACATCTGAGCCGATTACCGCCGCACAGATCGATGACATTACCCGTTTGGTAAAGAACGTCGTGGGCTATGACGAAAGCCGCGGTGACAGCGTCAATGTAGTCAATGAGGCCTTCCACGAGGAAGCTCAGGCACTGACACCGGAACCGCTGCCGCTATGGCAACGTCCTGGCCTGCAAGAAGGTGTGCGACTGGGCTTGGGGGCGCTAATCCTGCTGGCCATCGGACTCGGTGTATTAAGGCCGATGATCAAAAATTTGACCACGCCACCGCCGCAACTGGTCGATGCGCGCGCCAGCGCGGAGACCGGCGCTGGCGCGCAAAGCTCGCAGGGCGCGGCCGGATCCGGACAGGGAGGGAGTGGGCAGGCACTGGCCTTTGAGCAGCAAATCGTACAGGCCAAGGGTCTGGTCGCGCAGGATCCCAAGCGCGTGGCCCAGGTCGTCAAGAACTGGGTGGGCGAGCAGTGAACGATACGCAGATGTCCCGATCCGGCGTCGAGAAGGCGGCCATTTTGCTGCTCACCCTCGGCGAACAGGACGCCGCTCAGGTGCTCAAGCATCTGGGCGCCAAGGATGTGCAGCGCGTGGGCTCAGCTATGGCGCAGCTCTCTGGAATCTCACGCGAGGAAGTCGTGACGGTGCTCAGCTCCTTTTCCACGGAACTTGAGCAGCAGACCTCTGTAGGCATCGATGCTGATGCCTATGTGCGCAAGGTGCTGATGGAGGCTCTGGGCTCGGACAAGGCCAATAGCATCATTGATCGCATTCTGCGGGGGCGCAACGGACGCGGCCTCGAGTCGCTCAAATGGATGGAGCCGCGGGCGATCGCTGACATGATGCGTACCGAGCACCCGCAGATTACTGCGATCGTGCTCTCCTACCTGGATTCGGATCAGGCGGCCCTGGTACTTGCCGCAATGCCAGAGAACATGCGGGCCGACATCATTACGCGCATCGCAACCCTGGATGGCGTGCATCCCTCCGCGCTTAATGAGCTCGATGACGTTCTTGAAAAGCAGTTTTCCGGTAATGCTTCCACAAAATCCTCTGGCTTTGGAGGCCCCAAGGTAGCCGCGGAAATCCTCAACTTCGTTGGGAACGCCGTCGAATCCAAGGTTCTGGAGGAGATCAAGACCGCCGACGAGCCGCTCAGTCAACAGCTGCAAGATCTGATGTTTGTGTTCGAGGACCTGATTGGCATCGACGATCGCGGGATGCAGGAACTGCTGCGTGAAATTCCCGGAGACAAATTGATCATCGCTCTGAAGGCCACGGATGAGGAGATGAAACAGAAGTTCTTCAAGAATATGTCAGAGCGCGCAGCGCAGATGCTCAAGGACGATCTGGAGGCTAAGGGGCCAGTGAAATTAAGCGAGGTAGAGGCCTCTCAGAAGGAAATCCTGCTGACAGCCCGCCGGCTCGCCGACGAAGGGCGCGTGCAAATTGGCGGCAAAGGCGGCGAAGAATATGTCTGATCAGGGCGCCAAGATCCTCTCTTGGGTGCCTCCTGAGGTCAACGGACCGGTGGTCGGTTCGCGCCGTAAACTGGAGGATTTGTCCGCCATTGAGCGGGAAGCTTGGGAGCGGGGATTCGCGCTGGGGCGCGAGGCGGGTGTGGCGGCCGTCCAGCAGGAGCAGCATCGGCTGCTCGGTGACCTGGCGCAGCGGGTGCGGCGACTTGACTCCATTCTCGAGTGTATGGGCAAGCCGCTGCAGGACCTCGACAGCGCGGTCCATGAACAGCTGGCGTTCCTGGCCGGTGCCATTGCGCGGGCGCTGATCAGACGCGAACTCAAAATCCAGCCTGGCCAGATCGTCGCGGTCATTCGTGACACCGTTGCCCTGCTGCCAACCTCGGCGCGCGAGGTCCGAGTCCATTTGCATCCCGAGGATGCGACATTGGTGCGCGAATCACTGGCGGAAACTACTATGGATCGCGCCTGGGCAATCGCCGAGGATCCGGTGCTCTCGCGGGGCGGCTGCCGCGTCACCAGCGACAACTCCACGATCGATGCCCGAGTTGAAACGCGATTGGGAGCGGCCATTGCCGCGGCACTTGGCGATGAGCGCCAGAGTGCTGCCGGGCCCAGTTCATGAATTCGCCACGTGCTGACGCACAGCAGCGCTGGGCGCAGGCGCTGCAGCTTAGCCAGCAGCGCGTCGCAGTCCTTCCCCCGCCGAGCGTCGCCGGCAGGCTGACCCGCATGGTCGGCCTTACCCTTGAGGCATCTGGTTGTCTGGCCGCCGTGGGCGACCGCTGCGAGATAGTCGGTGCCGATAACAAACACCTTGAAGCTGAGGTGGTTGGCTTCTCTGGCGAGCGACTGTTTCTGATGCCGACCGGAGACATTCACGGCCTTAAACCTGATGCCCGCGTGCTGCCTATCGATCGGGCCGGCACAGTGGCCGTCGGCCCGAAGCTGCTGGGCCGAATTGTCGATGGCGCCTGCAAGCCACTGGACGGCCTGGGTCCGATTCCTACCGTGACCAACGTGCGATTGACCGGCACGCCAATCAACCCGCTGGCGCGAAAGCCGATTTCGCAGCCGCTGGATGTAGGCGTGCGTGCGATCAACGGCCTGCTCACCGTGGGACGCGGCCAGCGCATAGGGCTATTCTCCGGAAGCGGTGTTGGCAAGAGCGTGCTGCTCGGCATGATGGCTCGTTACACCGCGGCCGATGTAATCGTCGTCGGGCTCATCGGCGAGCGCGGCCGCGAAGTCAAAGAGTTTGTGCAGAGAATTCTCGGCCCTGCGGGCCTGGCACGCGCGGTCGTTGTGGCCTCGCCAGCCGATTACCCGCCGCTGATGCGCCTGCACGGCGCATGGCTCGCCACGGCCATCGCCGAGTATTTTCGCGATCAGGGACGCAACGTGCTGCTGATCATGGATTCGCTGACACGCTTCGCCCAGGCCCAGCGGGAAATTGGTCTGGCGATTGGCGAGGCGCCGGCCACCAAGGGATACCCGCCATCCGTCTTCGCACGGCTCCCGCAGCTCGTGGAGCGGGCAGGCAACGGTGATGCCGGAGAAGGCTCGATTACCGCCTTCTATACGGTGCTGGCTGAAGGGGATGATCAGAATGACCCGATTGCCGATGCGGCTCGGGCGATCCTTGATGGACACATCGTGTTGTCGCGGCGCATCGCAGACGGCGGGCGCTATCCGGCCATTGATGTCGAGTCGTCCGTGAGCCGGGTCATGCACGAGGTCGTGCCGGCCCCGCAGCTCGCGCTCGCGCGCCGGCTGCGCCAGAGTTCGGCACTCTATGAGCATAACCGCGATCTGATCGCGATCGGTGCCTACCAACGCGGTGCCGACCCGCGCATCGACGCGGCGATCAATCGTTGGCCGCAAATTGAGACCTACCTTCGCCAGGACATGAACGAGCGCGTGACCTTCAACGAGAGCGTCGCGCAGCTCAATGCCGTGATGCATGAATCTGAAATGAGTAAATCCAAAGAGAATAAATGATGGTACGAGCCAAGCGTTTGAAACCGGTACATCAGGCGGCCGAGGATGCGGAGCGCCGCAGCGCCGCGCGCATAGTATCGGCCCAGAGCAGGCTCGCGGAGGCGGAGCGCCGCGGCCAGGACCTTGAGCAGTATCTGGTCGAATACCAGAACACATTTCGCGCCAAGGCCTCAGCGGGCCTGGATGCACGGGCGCTGCGCGCCTATCAGATCTTCATTGCGAAGCTGACAGAGGCCATTGCCACGCAGCGCGCCTTGATCGCGCAGCTGCATTTGGAGGCCGAGAAGGAGCAGCAGCAGTGGCGTGAAGCAGCGACCCGAACCAAGGCGGTTGGCAAGGTGATCGAGCAGGCCACCGCCGAGGCCAGCAAGCTGGAAGAGCGCAAGATGCAACGCGAGACTGATGAGCACGCACAACGTCAACGAGGCATTCAATGAGTATGGCAGCCGCGGCAACACCTAATTCAGCATCCAGTCCTGCGGCCGCGCTCGGCGGCAGCGCGCGCATTTCGGACGATGGCGGGTCAGGCGCCGGCTCTGGCTCCAGCGATGCGGGGACGCCTTCATTTGATTCGGCACTGGCGGCGGCGCAGTCGAGCCGCGCCAACTCGGGCAGCGGGATTCCGGGAGCCAGCAATTCGCCGGCCGCCCCGCCGGCCGGCTCCGAGCAGTCCGGCGAGGCTGCATCTGGGGCAGCGCCACTCGCGACCAAGGCGGGCGCAACGACTCCGGGCAAGGGATCGTCCAAGCCGGTGCCGGCGCGCGCAACAACCGGTCCCGTATCGGCCAAAGCGGTGGCGAGTGCGCAAGCGGCCGCGCTTACTGCCACGACGGAGCAAACTGCCGATTCGACCGATTTGCAGGCCTCGAGTGATGCTCAAGAGCCCGCAGCGGCCCGCAACGAGGCGATCTCCGACGACACCGTGACAGCAAAGAGTTCGGCAACGGACTCTTTGAGCGCGAGCAGCTCGACGAGCGCCGCTGGCGGTCCGGCCGTGTCCGACTCTGTGGCGCAAGCGCTGGCCGGCCTCGTGCACCAGCTACTCGCCAAAGACACTCGCAGCGACCCGACGCCGCCTGTCAGTACCACTGGCACCGCCGAGCCCACCGATGACGCGCTGGCAACTGTCGCCGGCTCCACCGCCACCGCAGCTCGCACCGCCGTCGCCGCAGCGAGCCTCGCTCAGCTGGTATTGGCCAAGTCGAGTCTGGACAGCGACTCAAGTGCCGATCCGGAGGATGCCAGCGCCGCTGTGGACTCCTCCGGCCAAAGTGCAGCGAGCGCCGGCGCGATGGCAGTGGCTGCCGCCACCCAACCCACGGGCGCCGCGGTGATTCCGGAGCGGGTCATCGCCGTGCCGGTCCAGAGCAGCCAGTGGCCTCAGGCGCTGGGCACTGAAATCCGCTGGCTGACCAGTCAGAATATCCAGTCGGCCGTGCTGCGGCTCTCACCCGACCACCTGGGTCCCGTCCAGGTCAATATCAGCGTCAACGCCAGCCACGTCAGCGTGAGCTTCGGTGCGACGCACCCGGATACGCGTGCGGCGCTGGAGCAGGCGATGCCCAAGCTACGGGACATGCTCTCCGGTGCCGGTCTGACCCTGGGCGAGGCCACAGTGCAGCACCAGGCGAGACAGGCGTCACAAAATCCGAACTCCGCAGCACGCCGTTTGCTCGGTGGCGCCGATACAGATGCACAGCCAGCTTCCGCGGTGACCTGGAGGTCGGGCCTTGTGGATGAATATGCGTAAGGCTGGATGCGAGCCGCCAGAAAACCGTCTGGCACGTCGCTTGCTCTGTATTACGCAGCGTCTTTAGTGACCGAAAATAGTGGAACCGACTGATGGCCAAAGAAACCAAACCCGCAGCTGTCGAAGCAGCCGCCAGTGCTAAACCAGCCAAGAAAGGCGGCAAGCTGCTGTGGACCATTGTTGGGGCCGTAGTGCTGGGCGGTGGTGGGCTGGCGGCCTTCCTGCCGAGCGGACACAAGCCCGCGGCGACGCCTGCAGCCGATGCTGCCACCGATCCGGCTACCGCTCCTGCAGCAGCGCCGCACGCTCCACCGATCTATTACAAATTCGACCCCGCTTTTGTCGTCAACTTCGGCAGCGAAGGGAACACCCGCTATTTGCAGATCACTGTGGAAACGATGAGCCGCGATCCGGCCGTTATAGAAGATATCAAGACCAATGAGCCTGCCATCCGCAATGATCTGGTGCTGCTCTTCTCCGGGCAGCAGTATGAGTCGCTGGTGACACCTGAAGGCAAAGATAAGCTTCGCCAGGCCACACTGGAGACCATTCGCAAGACCGCGGCGGCGGAAGGTGCCAAGCCTGAACTCGTCGAAGGCGTTTACTTCACCAGCTTTGTGATCCAGTAAGCATGGGCGCGGAAATTCTCAATCAGGATGAGATCGACGCACTGCTCAAGGGTGTCGACACCGGCGCCGTTCCGGCGGCTGTCGACTTGCCCCCACCGGGCGAGGCGCGCAATTTTGACCTGGCCACGCAAGTACGCATCGTGCGCGGCCGCATGCCGACCCTGGAAATGATCAATGATCGTCTGGGCCGGCTCTTGCGCGTTGGGATCTTCAATATGATCCGCCGCACGCCGGAGATAACCGCGGTGCCGGTCCAGGTGATGAAATTCAGCGAATATGTCCAGACGCTGCCGATGCCCTCCAGTCTGAACATGGTCAAGATCAATCCCTGGCGCGGCACGGCATTGTTCGTCCTTGATCCGAAACTAGTGTTTGCCGTGGTGGACAATTTTTTCGGCGGCAACGGACGGCACACCAAGATCGAAGGGCGAGATTTTACCCGCACCGAGAGCCGCATCATCCAGATGGTGCTGCAGCAGGCGTTTACCGACTTTCACGAAGCATGGGCTCCGATCGCCAATGTGAATGTCGAGTATCTGAGTTCCGAGATCAACCCGCATTTTGCCAATATCGTGAGCCCCTCAGAGATCGTCGTCGTCACCTCCCTGAAGATTGAACTGGAAGGCAGCGGCGGGTTTTTGCAGGTCACCGTGCCTTACTCGATGATTGAGCCGATCCGCGACATCCTGGATTCGGGCATGCAAAGTGACCGTGCCGAGCGCGATGAGAACTGGATTCAGACGCTGCGTGAAGAACTGGAGGATGCCGACGTGGAGTTCGTGCCGCTAATCGGCCATGCGCAGCTGACGGTCGGCAAGCTCCTGGATCTGAAGCCCGGGGACATTATTCCCTGTGACTTCGACGGTCACCTGACGATTATTGCCGAGGGTGTCCCGGTGCTGCGCGGAAGCTATGGCAGCTCGCGTGGCCAACAGGCCATCAAGATTTCCGAGCGCCTGGCCAGACGCCGCCCCCCAATACTGCACAACATCATGGCAGGAAAGATATGAACGCACAGATACAGCCCGCACCGCTGGAGAATCTGCAGCCCGAGGGGCCGCCGGAGGGCGCCAGCGGTGACATCAACTTGGATGTCGTGCTCGATATTCCCGTCACATTGTCGATGGAAGTGGGTCGCAGTCGCATCAGCATCCGCAACCTGCTGCAGCTTAATCAGGGCTCCGTCGTTGAGCTCGATCGGGCCACCGGGGAACCGTTTGATGTATATGTCAATGGCACACTGGTTGCGCACGGCGAAGTTGTAGTGGTCAATGAGAAATTCGGAATCCGGCTCACGGATGTGATCAGTCCCGCTGAACGCATTCGCAAACTGAAGTAGGCTGCCGTCCTGCCTGGCAAGAGTCGCCAGTTTGCTGCGCCGCACGCCATTAGGAGCGGCGCCGTCAGGGATGTGAGGAGTTGATCTTGGCTGCAACTATGGCAACGAACACGGCGAGTAAAGAGGACTCAGGCTTCAGCATCGTGCAGCAGCTTGCGCAGGAGCTGTCGTCCGGGCGAGTCGATCTGCCATCCTTTCCAGATGCTGCTGCGCGCGTGCAGCAGGCCGTTTCGGACCCCAATTCAACCAGCGAGCGCATCGCGCGCGTGGTCAGTTCGGACGCCGGCCTCGCCAGCCGCATCATCACGATGGCCAACTCGACGTTGCTGCATCGGGGGGGCGACAAGGTCACGGATCTGAAAATGGCGATCACGCGCATAGGCTATCAGCATGTGCGTACCGCGGCGCTCGCCTACGCTTCGGCGCAGCTGCGCCGGGCTCCTGAGCTGGCACATATGCGCCAGGATCTGGAGAAATGCTGGAAAGAAAGCATCCGCGTGGCGGCGCTCACCAATGCTATTGCACGTGAGAGCCAGCGGGTGCGCAGTGACGAGGCGATGCTCGCAGGCTTGATGCACAACATTGGCAAGGTCTACATCATCGCGCGTGTTCCGGCTGATGCTGCCGTAATGCGGGATCCGGAGCGCAAGGAAGAGCTGGTGATGGAGTGGTATCCCAGCATTGGCCAGGCGCTGATTGAGAACTGGAAGCTGCCGGAGGAGATCGCCAGTGCAGTGGGCGGTCAGCGTGATCTGGAACGTGCCCATACCGGCCCCGCCGACATGCAGGATCTGCTGATCGTCGCTGTCGCGTTGGTTGCACAGATGGATAAGGGCGAGAGCAGCGAGGACAATCCGATCTCGGAGCTGCATGCGGCCAAAGTGCTTGGCCTTGATGACTCGGCGATGGTGCGGGTCATGCTCGAGTCGCAGACTGATCTGGAAATGCTCAACGCCGCCCTCGGCTAAAACGCTCACCCGAGGCGGCCCGCCAATAATCCGGCGCCCGGCATTGCAAGCCTCCGTCTCAAGGGTCCCACGGCACCCATGATACCTTAAAAAACATCCACTTAGAGACGATCCTCCGCCGCTGGCATGCCTGTTGCTCTTGTAGTGCTGGACTGAACAGCAACTGCAGGTAGTGTCGGCGTGAATAATCCAATTGGCATGACTCCTGGCGGCCACCGCGACCGCCTCAATCTGATTGTAGTGGCGCTGCTAAGCCTCGCCCTGTCCGCGGCAGCTCAGGCGGCAGAGCACCCCTTCGCGGCCCCGACACCGACCACTATTCCCGCCTCACCCGCAGGTTTGCTGCGCGTGGTGCTGGGCCTGGCCCTGGTGCTGGCGCTGGTTTTTGCCGCCGCCTGGCTGATGCGTCGGCTGCGCGCAATACAGGGCGCTGGCACCGATGGCATTATCGTGTTGGCACAAACCTCACTCGGCGCGCGCGAGCGCGTGATTCTTGTCCAGGTGGGCGGTCAGAAGCTGCTGCTGGGCGCAGGCCCCGGAAACGTGCGCACGTTGCTGGTTCTCGCGGCGGACGCACCTGCGGCAAGTGCGGTGCCCGCTGCGGCAGAGCAAATCACGCCAGAGCCGCTCTCGAGGACTCCAACGCGACCGAGCTTCACGGAACTTCTAAAGCGGAGTCTGGGCAAATGATGCGTCGCGCCTGGCTTTTGCTGTTGTGCTTTTCCCCATTGCTGGCTTCGGCCGCGGGCCCCGGGCTGCCGGCGTTGACCGTGCAGAACGCGGCTGGCGGGCAGACCTATACACTGACCATACAGCTGCTGGCGTTGATGACCGCCATCACGCTGCTGCCAGCAGCGCTGCTGATGATGACCGCCTTTACGCGCATCATCATCGTGCTCTCGATCCTGCGCCAGGCCATTGGGGCAGGTCAGTCGCCACCCAACCAGGTGCTCATCGGACTGGCGCTATTCCTGACGATGTTCGTCATGTCGCCGGTCATCGACAAGATTCGAACCGACGCCGTCAATCCTTACATGGCCGGCACAATCGAGGCCTCGGTAGCACTGGATCGCGGGATCGAGCCGCTCAAGACCTTCATGATGCAGCAGACCCGGGAGTCGGATATCGCTTCGTTCGTGCGCATCTCAGGTGGAAAAGGCTATGACAAACCTGAAGACGTGCCGCTGACTATTCTGGCACCGGCGTTTCTCACCAGCGAACTCAAGACGGCGTTCCAGATCGGATTTCTGCTGTTCATTCCATTCGTAATCATCGATCTGGTCGTTGCCAGCACGCTGATGTCGATGGGCATGATGATGCTCTCGCCGGTGCTGATTTCACTGCCCTTCAAAATCATGTTGTTTGTGCTGGTCGATGGCTGGACCTTGGTCATGGGGTCGCTGGCGGCAAGCTTCTATCGCTAATTAAATTGCTCAGTCAGAGCCTTCCTCAGGAGCCACTCAGATGACACCGGAAACCGTAATGACCATCGGGCAGCGAGCGCTCGAGCTGACCATCCTGCTGGCCGCGCCTATGTTGCTGGTGGCGCTGGCCGTGGGCCTGGTCGTCGGTATCTTTCAGGCCGCGACACAGATCAATGAAATGACGCTCTCGTTCATCCCGAAGCTGCTCGGCCTGGCCGCGGTGCTGCTGGTAGCGGGTCCCTGGATGCTCTCGGAGCTGGTCGGTTACACCAAGCAGCTGATCGAGAGCATTCCTTCGCTGATTGGTTGACCCTTGCTGGCATTCTCCATTCTGCAGCTCGAGCATTGGTTGGGCCTGGCGCTCTGGCCGTTCCTGCGCATTGCCGGCTGTCTTATGGTTGCACCAGTCTTTGGAGCGAGCTACGTGCCCGCGCGCATCAAGATCCTGCTGGCAGGAACGGCAACGCTCGCGGCGCTGCCGCAGTTGCCGCCGCTCCCGGCCGTGGCCATGCTCTCCGGCGATGGGGTACTGATCACGTTGCAGCAGGTGATCATTGGAATCGCCCTCGGTTATGCCCTGCAACTGGTTTTCGACACTCTGACGCTGGCGGGACAGCTGCTGGCAAATGGCATGGGCTTGGGCTTTGCCTTCAACGTAGATCCGCTGCGCGGTGTCTCGACGCCGGCAATGGGGCAATTTTATGTGGTCTTGGGCACGCTGGTCTTCCTCTCGCTGAATGGGCACCTGGCCTTCCTAGAACTGGTAATTGATAGCTTCCGCGGCCTGCCGATCGGAACCGCCGGATTAGAACCGCAGCAGTATTTTGCGCTGGCCGACTTGGGCAGCCATATGTTCTCCGGCGCGCTGCGCATTGCGCTGCCGGGTATCACCGCGTTGCTGGTCATCAACATGGCCTTCGGCGTCGCTAGCCGGGCCGCACCGTCCCTGAATCTGTTTGCGGTCGGCTTTCCGGTCACGCTGATCTTCGGGTTGTTCATCGTGTTGTTCGGGCTGCCCACCGTGGGTAGCGGCGTAGTGGACTTGCTCACCAGCCAGTTCGCATTTATGCGGCAACTAGTTAACGGTGGCTGACCATGGCAGAGAATGACGATACCGAACGCACTGAGAGCCCTACACAACGGCGCCTTGATAAGGCGCGCGAGGAAGGGCAGGTCCCGCGCTCGCGCGACCTGAGCGCCGCGGCCGTTACGCTCGCCGGCGGCATTGGCCTGTATTTGGTGGGTCGTGCGATGACTGGGCATCTGCTCTCAGTTCTGCATAATTCGCTGAGTTTCAGCCGAGCCGATGCGCTCGATCCGGGGCGGATGTTCGTGATTCTCGGCCGCGCCGCAGCAGGCGCGGGCCTCGCCATGGCACCCCTGTTTGGCATATTGCTGAGCGCCGCCATCTTGGCGCCGCTGGCCATCGGCGGCTGGACGTTCAGCCCCGCGGCCCTGGTGCCCAAGTGGGAGCGGCTCGATCCGATCAGTGGCTTTGGGCGGGTATTCTCGATCCGCGGCTTTCTCGAGCTGGTGAAATCGCTCGCCAGGTTCTCGGTCATCGCCGTCATTGCCATTGCGCTGCTGCGCCATCAGATGCATGAGTTCGACTCGCTGGCTACCCAGCCCATCAACACCGGAATCGTTCACGCCTTTAGCTTATGCGGATTCGCACTGATTGCTCTCGGCGGCGGCCTGGTGGTGATTGCCGCCGTCGATGTGCCGCTGACCTTGTGGCAGCACAATCGGCAATTGCGCATGAGCCGCGAGGAAATCCGCGAGGAATCCAAGGACACCGAGGGCAACCCGGAAATTCGTGGTCGCGTTCGGCGAGTGCAGCAGGCGATGGCACGCCGGCGGATGATGCAGGAGGTCAAGAAGGCCGATGTCATCGTTACCAACCCGACCCACTATGCCGTGGCGCTTCGCTACGATGAGAAGCACATGCGTGCCCCAGTGGTGGTGGCCAAGGGTGCGGATCTGATCGCGCTCAGAATCCGCGAGATCGGCGCCGAGCACGGCGTGCCGACTGTTGAGGCGCCGCCGGTCGCCCGGGCTCTGTTTGCCCACTGCGAGCTGGGTGACGAGATTCCGGCGCAACTTTATTCAGCGGTCGCCCAGGTGCTCACCTACGTCTACCAGCTACGCACGGCGCGTCGCTATGGCGCCACACCGCCACCGCCGCCCGATATCCAAGCTCCGGAGGCCTGAAAACTGTGACGCGCTGCGCAGTTTGGGCGCGGCGCGAGCGCCGGTAGTCCGTCGCTTCAGCCCCGGCACGGGAATTGCTCCTGTAGTCCCTAAGAACGAGTTTTGACCGACCTTCGAAGGAAAAACATCGACCATGGCAGAGATCGCCACCACATCGCCTCCGCCTTTCAGGCTCGCGCAGCTGCTGACCCACAAGGGTCTGGGTGCGCCAGTGATGCTGCTTGGCGTGCTGGCCATGGTGATCCTGCCGCTGCCGCCACTGGCGCTGGATGTGCTGTTCACGTTCAACATCGCCCTCTCGGTGCTGATTGTCATGGCGGTGATCAACGTTTCCCGCCCACTCGATTTCGCCATTTTCCCAACCGTGCTGTTGCTGGCCACGTTGCTACGCCTGGCGCTGAACGTCGCCTCTACGCGCGTCGTGCTGCTGCACGGCCATGAAGGAGCGAGCGCAGCCGGTCACGTTATTCAGGCTTTTGGAGAATTCGTCGTTGGCGGCAATTACGCTGTCGGTATCGTCGTGTTTGCGATCCTGACCATCATCAACTTCGTGGTGGTCACCAAGGGCGCCGGCCGCATCTCGGAAGTCAGCGCGCGCTTTACCTTGGATTCAATGCCGGGCAAGCAGATGGCGATCGATGCCGATCTGAACGCCGGCCTGATCAACCAGGATGAGGCGCGTGTCCGCCGTGCCGAGGTTCGCTCGGAGGCAGACTTTTACGGCTCCATGGACGGTGCCAGCAAATTCGTCCGTGGCGACGCGACGGCCGGCATCATGATCCTGGTAATCAATGTTGTCGGCGGCTTGGCCATTGGGACGCTCAGTCACGGGATGGGCTTTGGTGATGCCGCCAAGGTGTACACGTTGCTGACCATCGGCGACGGCCTGGTCGCACAGATCCCGGCGCTGCTGCTCTCAACCGCGGTGGCAGTCATCGTGACCCGCATGTCGCGAGCCCAGGATCTGGGCAAGGAACTGAACCGGCAACTGTTCCTGCAGCCGCGCGGTCTCGCGGTCGCGGGCGGCGTGCTCGGCATTATGGGTCTCATCCCTGGGATGCCTAATATCGCCTTCCTGCTGTTCGCGGCCGGCCTGGGGACGGCCGCTTACATGCTTAGGCAGCGGGCTGATGCAGCGGCTGCCAAGGCTGCGCTGCCGCCGCCGCCGGTGATACCGCAAACCCCCGAGTCGCGCGAACTCTCCTGGGATGACGTGCGGCCCGCCGACCTGATCGGCCTCGAACTCGGCTTTCGCCTGGTGACACTGGTCGACAAAAACAACGGTGGCGAGCTGCTGGCAAGAATCCGCGGCGTGCGCCGCAAACTTTCGCAGGAGCTTGGATTCTTGGTGCAGACGGTGCATATCCGCGACAACCTTGAGCTCGCCCCAAATGCCTATCGGATCAGCCTGGCAGGCGTCGCGGTCGCCGACGGTGTCATCTATGCGGATCGCGAATTGGCGATTAACCCGGGGCGCGTATTCGGCAAGCCCCCTGGCATCGATACCAAGGATCCGGCCTTTGGCATGGAGGCAGTCTGGATCGAGCCGGGCAAGCGCGAACATGCCCAGACGCTCGGTTATACCGTGGTGGATGCCAGCACGGTCATCGCCACGCACCTGAGCCACATCATCCAGACCCATGCACATGAGCTGCTCGGTCACGAGGAGGTGCAGCAGTTGCTCAACGGCCTGGGCAAGTCCGCGCCGCGCCTGATCGAAGATCTGGTCCCCAAGCAGTTGCCACTGGGCGTTGTTGTGCGCGTATTGCAGGGACTGCTGGCCGAGCGGGTGCCGATCAGGAACCTGCGCACAATCATGGAGACCCTGGCCGAACACGCCGCCAAGACCCAGGATCCCACCGTGTTGCAGGCCCAGGTGCGCATTGCACTTTCACGCCAGATCGTTCAGGACATTGCCGGTTCCGGCAATGAGCTGCCCGTGGTTACGCTTGAGCCGGATCTTGAGCAGCTCCTGCAGACTTCACTCAATGGCGTTGGAGCCAATGCCGCCGCGTTGGAGCCTGGCTTGGCGGAAAGGCTGCAGACGCGCCTGAGCGAATCAGTGCGGCGCCAGGAAGCGGCGGGTGAACCTGCGGTGCTGATGGTGGCGCCCGCGCTGCGCGCGGCGCTGGCACGCTTCTCCCGAGCGGGCATACCCGGCCTGCACGTTCTTGCGTGGAATGAGATTCCCGACAATCGCCGCATCCGCCTCGTAGCCGCGGTCGGACGCTGAAACCTGAGTTACCCATGAACCCTAAGACACCCAAGCCGTCATGAATATGAAGCGATACCAGGCGCGCGACATGCGCAGCGCCATGCGCCAGATCCGCGATGAGCAGGGTCCCGAGGCGATCATCATCAGTTCGCGCCGTACGGCCGAAGGCGTGGAGGTCGTGGCGGTGCTGGACATTGAAGTAGTGACTCAGCAGCAAGCCGAGGAGCTTGCGAGCCTGGCGGCCGATGCGCCGCTGATCAGCGATTCACCGCCAGCGGAGCCCGTCGCTGCAGCCTCGGAGAGCACCAGTGATGCGGTCACGCAGGAGCTGCGCAGCCTACGGCTGCTGCTTGAGAAGCAGGTCGCGGCACTGTCATGGAATGAATTCTCCCGCCGCGAGCCGCTGCGGGTACGGGTCCTAAGAGATCTGACCGAACTTGGCGTCAGCCGCGACATCGCCATCAGTATTCTGAATGAGTTGCCGGCGGTACTGAGTGCGGAACAGGCGCAGCGCCTGCCCCTTGGCCTTCTGGCACGCCGGATTTTCACTTGCCCTTATCCGGTGGAGGCGGGCGGCCTCGTGATGCTGCACGGTCCGTCCGGTTGCGGCAAGACGACGCTGCTTGGCAAGCTTGCCGCGAGCTGGACGCTCGAGCATGACCCAACGGACGTTGCCATCGTTTCAGCCGACGAGGATCGCATTGGCGCCCACGAGCAGATTCGCACCGTCGGCCGGTTGCTGGGCATCAGAGTATGGGAGGCCTCGAGCAGCGGTGAGTTGATCGCACGACTCGAAGCGCTGTCGCACAAACGCCTGGTGCTCATTGATACTTCGGGCGCCGCATCCCGCGGCGGCGAACCCCTGGAAATGCTTCGAGCCGTGCGCGAGGCCTTCCCCGCCATGCGCTGCGTGGCGGTATTGCCTGCGAGCGCGCAGATCGGGGTTCTCGAAGCCAGCCTCGATAAATTTAAGGATCTTGCGCCCCAGTGCTGTGCACTGACGCGCCTGGATGAGGTGGCCAGCCTTGGTGGCACGCTTTCGCTGCTGGCGCGCACCGGCTTGCCGGTGGCCTGCACAAGCGACGGAGCGCGTATCCCTGAGGACCTGCGCCCGGCCCGTGCTCACCAGTTGGTCGTGCAGGCCACGGAATTGGCGCGTCTTTCGCAATCGAGCGTCGACGAAGAATTACTCGCTCATCGTTACGGAGGCAGTGTCAATGCCGCAGCGTAGTGCTCTCCCCCGAGGTTTGGCTCGACCCGTGCAGGTGATCGCCGTCACCGGCGGGAAAGGCGGCGTCGGCAAGACCTCGGTATCGGTCAATCTGGCGATCGCGCTCGCGCAGGCGGGGCGTGAGGTGCTGTTACTCGATGGTGACCTGGGGCTGGCCAATGTCGATGTACTGCTCGGCTTGACGCCCAAGGGCACCCTCGAACAGGTTATTAAGGGCGAAGTACAGCTGCGCGACGTCATAGTCCCGACAGCAAGCGGCATCAGCGTCGTGCCGGCGGCCTCTGGAATTTCACGCATGGCCGAGCTCAGCAACGTCGAACACGCCACATTGATCCGCGAGTTCAACCAGCTGCCTGACAGCTATGAGGTGCTGGTGGTTGATACCGCAGCCGGCATTGCCGCTTCAGTGCGCAGTTTCACCCAGGCGGCGCAACATGTACTGGTCGTCGTTCGCAACGAACCGGCATCACTTACCGATGCCTATGCGCTAATCAAGGTGCTGAATCGCGAGCATCAAATCCATTCCTTCAAGGTACTGGTCAATATGACACAAGACAACAACGAGGCCGAGGGCCTGTTCCGGCGGCTGCAGTCAGTCACCGACCGCTACCTGAATGTGCAACTGAGCTTCGCGGGCGAAATTCCCGATGATCAGTACCTTCAGAAAGCCGTGCGCACGCAGCGCTCGGTGATGGAGGCGTTCCCGAGCAGTCGCTCCTCGCAGGCCTTCAGGCGCCTCGCCCAGGCATCAAGCCGCTGGCAGGTGCCAGCGGGCCCCAGCGGTCGACTTGAATTCTTCTTTGAGCGCTTGCTGGCACCCGCGCCAGTGCGCCTGCAGGTGGCAAAATGAACGGCGCAAGAGCCTATGAAAGTGCCGTGCCAGCTCGCGAAATGGACGAGCTGGTCCGCCGTCATGCAGATCTGGTCAAGCGCATCGCCTATCACCTGGCTGGGCGCCTGCCCCCGCAGGTAGAAGTCGAGGATCTGATCCAGTCCGGCATGATGGGGCTGCTGGAAGCCGCGCAGCACTATACGACCGGCCGTGGCGCCAGCTTCGAAACCTATGCCGGCATCCGCATCCGGGGCGCCATGCTCGATGCGCTGCGCAAGCTCGACTGGGCGCCTCGCTCAGTTCATCGCAAAGCACGCGCGGCGGCCGCGGCGCTGCGTGAGGTGGAGGCGCGGCGCGGTGGCGAGGCATCGGACGGGGATGTTGCCGCGGCCATGGGCGTACCGCTCGAGGAATATCACCGTATTGTCCAGGACGCTCTGGGCTGCCAACTGCTGCGCCTGAACGAAGGTAAGGAGGGCGAGGACAGTGCTCTCGATCGGCTCGCGGATGATTCGGAGAATCCGCTGGGTGAATTGCTCGATGACACGCTGCGGCAGGCCGTGATTGATGCTATCGAGAAACTGCCCAAGCGCGAGCAGCTCGTGCTCTCGCTCTATTACGAGCAGGAACTGAACCTGAAGGAGATCGGCGCGGTACTGAAGGTCACTGAATCGCGCGTCTGCCAGGTGCACGGGCAGGCACTGCTGCGCCTGAAGACCGCGCTGTTCGAGTGGCGTCAGTAACAGGTAGCCAAGCCTCGTGGATATTCTGAGCATCATCGGCCTGCTGCTGGCGTTATTCGCCATCATTGTCGGCGCAGTTCTAAAGGGCGCAGGTATCCACGCTCTGCTCTCCTCGGCTGCCTTCATGATAGTGATCGTCGGCACGGTCGCTGCGATTTGCGTGCAGACACCGGTGAATGTCATGCGGCGTGCGATCGTCATGCTTCCCTGGGTCTTTAGGCCACCGACTCACATTCCGGAAATCCAGATTCGCAAGATCTGCGAGTGGAGCAACATTTCCCGCAAGCAGGGACTGCTCGGGCTTGAGCCGCAACTGGCACGGGAGCCGGACGTCTTTCTGCGCAAGGGGCTGCAGCTGGTGGTTGACGGTTCAGAGCCGGATGTCATACGGGCGACGCTCGAGGTCGACATGCACGCGCGCGAAGCGGCCGATCTGCGCGCCGCCAAGGTCTTTGAGGGCATGGGCATCTATTCACCGACCCTTGGCATCATCGGCGCGGTGCTGGGCCTGATGGCGGTCATGCAGAACCTCGCCGACCCTTCCAAACTCGGCCATGGAATCGCAGCTGCTTTTACAGCGACGGTCTATGGTATTGGGCTGGCGAATCTGTTGTTCCTGCCGATGGCCAATAAGCTCAAGGTCGTAGTGCAGCGGCGCGCCCAGCTCTCCGAGATGCTTATCGAGGGCTTGCTCGCCATTGCACAAGGCGAAAATCCGCGCAGCATCGACGGCCGGCTGCGCGGCTATCTGCACTAGCACGGTCAGTCCATGGCGCGGCGACATAATCACGAAGAACACGAGAATCACGAAGCCTGGGCCATCCCGTATGGCGACCTGGTGACGCTGCTGCTCGCATTTTTCGTGGTGATGTACGCGATGTCTTCGGTCAATGCCGGCAAATACCGCGTGCTCTCGGATGCACTATCCTCGGCCTTCAAGGGCACACCGATAACCACACGATCGAGCGGTGATGGGACGCCGCCGCCAAGCATCACCGAGACGCTGCCGGCGACTGTCGTGAGCCGTATGGTGGTGGCGGGCCTGCCAGCCAATCACCCGATGCCGATTCCACAGGCGCGCGGCAGTGTGCGCCAAGGCGTGAGCCCGGCCGGAGCGGTCGATCCGCGCCACGCGCCCAGTAATAGTCCCACCGTACCTGAGCCACCCCCGAGTCCGGAACTTGCGCGCGTGCAGTCGGATGTGGCGGCTGCGCTGGCGCCGCTGATTCGCAGCAACGCCGTGCGCGTGACGCGCAAGGGCAGCCTGCTCGAGGTGCAGATGAGCACTGATATTCTCTTTAACAGCGGTGTAGCCGAGCTCTCACCCGCTGCTAACAAGGTCCTCGAGGAGCTGGCCACGGCGCTCAAGCCATGGCCTAACGCGGTGCGCGTGGAAGGTCACACCGACGATCGCCCGATCAGCTCGGCGCTGTTCCACTCCAACTGGGAACTGTCCGCTGCCCGGGCAGCGAGTGTCGTGCGGCTTTTTATCGCCGATGGCGTCAGTCCAGCACGCTTGGCCGTAATCGGCTACGGGCAGTTTCGACCGGTCGATTCGAACCAGACCAACGCCGGCCGCAATGCCAACCGGCGCATTGAAATTATTATTGTCGGATCGGGCAGCACCTCACCCGAAACTTGACCTGCGTCGCACTTTGCGGTGGCCTCATGGCACGTTTTCTGCTCCTTCATCATCAGGGGCTGCTGATTCGGGGCTGATTCGACGGAATCCCGGCACAGTGGCCCGAATTGCATGACTGATCGCAAGGAGTTCTGGAATGTTGATGCACTGGTTGGTGACCCACGATTGGACCCAGATCGCGCTCGCGGGCTCGGTACTGGCCCTGGGCCTGGTGGTCGCGCTGGAAGTGCAGGCCTTCGCACGGCTGCGCCGTGAAGTGACCCGCGATCTGGCGCGGATCTTCGAGCAGCTCGATCTGGTTCGCTTTGAGACCCAGCAGCTGCGCGAATCTCAGGTGCGTCCGCCAAGCACACCGGTCGCGTCGCTACGTCCGATCGAGCGGCCCGCACAGCGCGCCCCGGGCGAGCGCGGCATACCGGCGCCCGCAGCCGCCGTGGTTGCGGCAGCACGTGATAATTATTCCGATGCCGCGCGAATGGCCGCCGATGGTGCCGAGGCGCGCGAGATTGCTGAGAAGTGCGGCCTGGCCAGCGGCGAGGCACGCATTCTGGTCGGCTTGCAGGCGGCGCGGAGCCGTCGCATCAATTCCTGATCTCTACCGAGCGCAGCAAAATGGCATCTCTTCGACCGCCCGCCTCCCCGCTGAGCCGGGCGATTCCGGCAGCCGAGCCCTACGTTCAGCGGCTGCTGCACGAAATCTCCAGCGGACATGTTGAGCTGCCCTCCTGGTCGAACCAGACTGAACAGGTACGCATGGCCCTGGATTCAGACACGGTCCGCATCGAGGAGATTGCGCGATTGCTGGCGAGCGATGCGGGTCTCGCGGTGCGTGTCCTGGCGATGGCCAATTCAGCGCTGTTTGCCCGCACGAGGCGGCCGCTGATGGATCTGCGGCTAGCAGTGTTGCGATTGGGCCTGGAAAATGTTCGCGGCGCTGTCTACGCGCACGCTCTGGCACAGCTGCGTCGCGCGCCCAAGCTTGCGCCACTGCGCGCGCAACTGGCGCACCTGGCTGAAGAGAGTGCCTGTGTGGCGGCGCTGACGCGTCTGATTGCACAGCAGGTGGATGATGATGAGGTCAATCCAGCGCAGGCGTTGCTTGCCGGATTGCTGCATAACATTGGCAAACTCTATTTGCTGGTGCGCATGAACGAAGGTGCACCACCACCGGGTGATCGGAGCATCCGCGATGCGATTTTCAATGAACGTCAGGCCTCCATTGGCCAGGCGCTGGCGGCCAGCTGGAATCTGCCGGCACCGCTGTGCCAGGCCATTGCCGAGCAGCGCTGCGCCGCCGACACGGACTTGGTGGGACGCACCGGCTTGAGCAGGGTGCTTTCAGTGGCGATAACAGTGAGTCAGGATAGCGACACGCCCGAGCAGACCGCCGAATTCCTAGCCGATACCGGGACATTTCATGTCGATGTCAGCGGCTGGCTGGACCTGTTGAATCGCGCGCGCGAACAACGCGCCGGTTTGAGTGCGACCTTCGGGGACTGAAACCCGAGCCTGGCCAGAATGGCCACGCTCGAAATCCATCAGTCATCCATCAGGAAACTGCGCAGCTGTTCGCTGCGGCTTGGATGCCGCAGCTTACGCAGCGCCTTAGCCTCGATTTGGCGGATGCGCTCGCGCGTCACATCAAACTGCTTACCGACTTCCTCAAGGGTGTGGTCGGTATTCATGTCGATGCCAAAGCGCATGCGAAGTACTTTGGCTTCCCGGGGGGTGAGCTGCGCCAGCACCGAGTGCGTGGTCTCTTTAAGCGATTCCATCGTGGCCTGATCGATTGGCGAAGACACCGAGGTGTCCTCGATAAAGTCCCCGAGGTGCGAATCCTCGTCATCGCCAATGGGCGTCTCCATCGAGATCGGCTCTTTGGCAATTTTCAGGACCTTGCGAACCTTGTCCTCGGGCATTTCCATGCGCACCGCGAGCTCCTCCGGGGTGGGCTCCCGGCCCATTTCCTGCAGCATCTGGCGCGAAATGCGGTTGAGCTTGTTGATCGTCTCGATCATGTGCACCGGGATGCGGATGGTGCGGGCCTGATCGGCAATTGAGCGGGTGATGGCCTGGCGGATCCACCAAGTGGCGTAAGTGGAGAACTTGTAGCCACGGCGATACTCGAACTTATCCACTGCCTTCATCAGGCCAATGTTGCCTTCCTGGATCAGATCCAGGAACTGCAGGCCACGGTTCGTGTACTTCTTGGCGATCGAGATCACGAGACGCAGATTCGCCTCGACCATCTCTTTCTTCGCGCGGCGCGCCTTGGCCTCGCCAATTGACACCTCGCGATTGATTTCCTTGATGCTGTTCACCGTCAGGTGGTACTGGGTTTCGAGCTGCACAAGCTTCTTCTGGCGACGCTCGATCTCATCCTTCAGACGTGCCAGCGGGGCCGAGTATTTCTTGCCCGCCTTGATGTGCTTGGCAAGCCAGCGCGCACTGGTCTCGTTCTTCGGGAAGGTGCTGATGAAGTCCTTGCGCGGCATGCCCGCGTCACGGACTGCAATGACCATGATTTCCTTCTCAATCTGCCGGATCGAGCCGATGTGGGCGCGCAGCTGTGCCGTCAGGGCATCGAACATGCGCGGCGAGAGCTTGAGCTCCATGAACTCATCGGCAAGCTTCTTGCGCAGCTTCTGCAGCCGCGGATCATCCAGTTCGCTCTTGGCGAGCGCCGCCAGCACCTGTTGCAGGAGTTTGTGGATCGAGCCCATGCGGCGGGCGACTTCCGCCGGATCCGGGCCGGTGTCGATGACCTCTTCCTCAGCATCCTCCTCATCGCCTTCCTCTTCCTCGGCGTTTACGTCGGTGGCCTCGATCTCAAGCTTGGTGGGATTCTGCGGCTGAGCGATCACGTCGGGGGCATTGGGGTCGATGAAGCCGACCACCAGATCGACCAGACGCGCCTGCCCGGCCTTGACCAGCTCATAGGTGTTAAGGATGTGCTCGTGGGTGGCCGGGTAGCTGGCAAGTGCCAGACGCACGGCATCGAGGCCTTCCTCAATGCGTTTGGCAATGCGGATCTCGCCCTCGCGCGTGAGCAGTTCGACCGTGCCCATCTCGCGCATGTACATGCGGACCGGGTCCGTGGTACGACCGAGCTCGGCATCGAGGGCTGCCAGTGCCGCGGCCGCCTCTTCGATGGCTTCCTCATCAGCCGGCGAGGACGGATCGCTCGCCAGAATCGACTCGGCATCCGGCGCCTTCTCGTACACGGGGATGCCCATGTCATTAATCGTGTTGACGATGTCTTCGATCTGTTCCGGATCGACAATCTCTGAGGGCAAGTGGTCGTTCACCTGGGCATAGGTGAGGTAGCCCTGTTCCTTGCCGCGCGCAATCAGCAGCTTGAGCTGCGACTGGCGGTCCTCGGGGACGCGCTCGGGTAGCCCTGAGAGCGGGGTCTTGCCTTTGGGCGTGGCCGCTTCGGTCTTGCCCTTGGGCGCAGCCGCCTTAACAGGCTCACTGGGCTTGGCAGCCGGGGCTTTGGGCGCGGGTGCTTTGGCTACAACTGCCGGCGCAGCCTTGCGAGTCGCTGCGGGAGTCGCCTTCTTGGCGACAACCGCGGGCTTCACGGCCGGTTTACGGACAGCTGCGGGCGCTGGTTTCTGCTTGCGGGTCATCGGTGCTGCCACCCCTGAATTCGATCGAAAATAATAGAAACGGTTCCCGTCCCCCGCACCCTTGAGGATGGTGGGGGCTAAAGGAGGCTAATTGATCGCGGAAAATCTCGGAATTATACCCATCTCCTGACTCAACGGGCCAGTATCCGCATCGGCACGGCAGGTCTTATCTTGAGCGGCCTAGGGCTTGCGTAAGTGCCTGAAGCTCAAGGGTTTCACTAGCGTCGATGGTGCGATCGCGGGCCTTGGCGATCAAGTCATCGAGGCGCTGGCGGCGCACCTGCTCAAGCAGGCGTCCCAGAGTCTCTGTCAGTTCCCGGCCTGCAGCCACGCTATCGGTTACGAGTACCTCCGCGGCGGCAAGTTCCGCCAAGCGCTTGTACTCGCCCCGTTCCCGCCAGCGCTCGAGCAGTTGCGCCAGCGATTGGCCGGGCGCTGCGGCCAGGTCGGCCAACAGTTCGCGCAGCACCGGCATACCGGGCACATCGACCTGCTCAAGGTCGGCGCGCAGGCTGGCATCCACGCCCTGCGCGCAGGCCGGATAGTGCAGCAGCATCTGGATTGCGTGCGTGATGAGGCTGCGTCGAGCTCCGGCAATCGGCGCGATGCGCGCACGTTCTGGCGCTGGGACGTTCTCAGTAGGCAGTTGCAGTAGCGGGCCCAGACGCTCGCCGCTTAAACCAATTTCGCTCCCGATGCGCTCGAGCAGCAGCGCGCGGTAGACGCCAGCGGGAAGTTTCTCCAGCAGCGGGCGGGCGAGCGCCGCGTAGCGCGCCCGGCCATCCGCGTGTGAAAGATCCACCTGCTCACGCAAGTGAGCGATCAGATATTCCGACAACGGCAGGGCAGTGGCTAGCCGCGCTTCGAATGCCTCGCGACCCTCCCGTCCGACCAGCGTGTCCGGATCTTCGCCCTCGGGCAGGAACAGGAAGCGGATCTCGCGGCCTTCGCGGATCTCGGGCAGCACATTCTGCAGGGCCCGCCAGGCAGCCGCGCGACCGGCCCGATCACCGTCAAAGGCAAACACAATCTCACTGACCAACCGGAACGCGCGCCGCAGGTGTTCGGGCGTGGTGGCCGTGCCGAGCGTGGCCACGGCGTACTGCACGCCGGCCTGGTGCAGTCGCACGACATCCATGTAGCCTTCGACCACTACCAGGCGGCGCAGCGGCACGCGGGCCAGCCTGATCTCGTGCAACCCGTAAAGTTCGCGGCCCTTGTGAAAGAGCTCAGTTTCAGGTGAATTGAGGTACTTGGGTTCGCCCCGATCAATGATGCGGCCCCCGAACCCGAGCACGCGACCGCGCGGATCCCGAATCGGAAACATGATGCGGTCCCGGAACCGGTCGTAGTACGGCTCGCTGCCCGCCCGCGGCTGGTCGCGCTCGATGATCAGGCCGCCGGCCAGCAGCGCAGCGCGCGAGCTTTCGGTGGCCCCAAAGCGGCGCAGCACATCATTCCAGCTCTCGATGGCATAACCGATCTGGAAGCGCTCGATGGTCGCTGTCTCAATGCCGCGGGCGCTCAAGTATTGCCGCGCCCGCGCATCAGTGCCGAGGGTCTCATGGTAGTAGCCTGCTACGCGACCGAGGAGCTCGGTAAGCCCCTCGGTCTGGTTCTGCGCCGGGGCAGTTCCGCCTTCGCGCGGTACCTCAAGGCCCAGCCGCCCCGCCAGTTCTTCCACGGCGTCGGTGAATGAGAGCGTGTCGTACTGCATCAGGAAGCCGAGCGCGGTGCCGTGCGCACCGCAGCCAAAGCAGTGGAAGAACTGCTTGTCAGGGCTGACCCAGAATGAGGGTGTTTTCTCGTCGTGGAAGGGGCAGCAGGCTTTGTACTCGCGGCCGGCCTTCTTGAGTGGCACGCGACTGGCGATCAGCTCGACGATATCCGAGCGCGCGATCAGCTCATCGATGAAAGTCTGTGGTATGCGGCCGCTCATGATTGCCGAGAGTCTAGCGCCCCAGGGCTGCGCGCACAGCGGCCCAAATCTGCTCCAGATGGGCCGTTGCAGCGCCCAACAGTCGATTTAGGACAGCTTCGCCTTGATGCGGGCGCCCACTGCGCCCATGTCGGCGCGGCCCTGCGCCTTGGACTTAATCAGGCCCATGACCTTACCCATGTCCTTGATGGAGCTGGCACCTGTAGTGGCGATCGCTTCACTGATCAGCGCGTCCAGTTCGGCATCGGAGAGCTGCGCCGGCAGGTAATCGCTGAGCAGCTTGAGCTCTTCGGACTCACGCGCCACCAGGTCCTGGCGGCCACCGGCCTCGAACTGCGCAATTGACTCACGCCGCTGTTTGACCATTTTGTCGATGACCGAGAGAATCTGAGCGTCGTCGAGCTCGATGCGCTCATCCACCTCGCGCTGCTTGATCGCCGCCATCAGCATGCGGATCGTGCCCAGGCGCTCCTTGGCGGCAGAGCGCATGGCGCTCTTCATATCTTCCTGGATGCGGCTCTTGAGGCTCATGCTTCAGCCCCGGTTCCCGATGTGGGAACGGAGAATTTGAGGCCTAGCGCGCAGTGCGCACGAAATCGCGGGAAACGCGCTTAATATGGCGCTTGACCGCCGCTGCCTTCTTGCGTTTTCTTTCTTGGGTCGGCTTTTCGTAGAATTCGCGCCGTCGCAATTCAGCGAGAACGCCGGCCTTTTCGCAGGCACGCTTGAAGCGCCGCAGGGCGGCATCAAAGTACTCGTTCTCGCGGATACGGACGCTCGGCATCGAAACCTCAACCCATTGATTTATAACGACTTAGGCTTTCCTGCCTGTAAGGCAAGGGCCGCGATTCTAATCAGGTGCAAGGCAAAAGGCAAAATGCAGCGCGCAGCAGGCAAAAATCGGCCGGATTTCAGTTTTAGGCGCCCGTGCTCACGCGCGGGCTGCGGCCGCTACTACTGATGCGCGTCCTGGCGATCGAATCCTCCTGCGATGAGAGCGCGGTCGCGATCCTTGATCGCCGGCGCGGGCTGCTCGCGCATGAGCTGTATAGCCAGATCGAGCTGCATCGCGCCTACGGCGGCGTCGTCCCAGAACTGGCCTCACGCGATCATGTTCGACGACTCCTGCCGCTGGTCGTGCGCGCTATGGCCGCAGCTGATACTCGGCCAACGGACCTGACCGGCGTGGCCTACACCGCGGGGCCAGGACTGATCGGCGCGCTGCTCAGCGGCGCGGCGCTCGGGCGTTCGCTCGCTTATGGGTGGGCGCTGCCAGCCATCGGCGTTCACCATCTGGAAGGGCACCTCCTCGCGCCTCTCTTAGAGGTAGATGCGCCGCCGTTCCCGCACGTGGCACTGCTGGTTTCGGGCGGCCACACGATGCTGATCGATGTACAGGGTATCGGCCGCTACCGGATGCTGGGTGAGACGCGCGACGATGCGGCCGGTGAGGCCTTTGACAAGAGCGCCAAGTTGCTTGGCCTGCCATATCCTGGCGGCCCGCAACTGGCTGCGCTGGCAGAGCGCGGCCGGAGCGGTGCACTGAAGCTCCCGCGACCCATGCTCGATCAGCCGGGCTTTGAATTTAGCTTTTCAGGTCTTAAGACGGCGGTTCAGCTGGCAGCACGCGCCGAGGATCTGAGCGATTCGCGCCGCGCCGATATCGCGCGCGCTGTCCAGGATGCAATCGTGGAGACACTTTGCGTCAAGGCGCTGCGCGCCGTTGACTCGCTCGGACACCGCACCCTGGTAGTGGCAGGCGGCGTCGGCGCCAACCTGGAGCTGCGGGCGCGGCTCAGTGCCGGCGCAGCGGCTCAGGGCGTGCGGGTCTATTATCCGCGGCTGGAGTTTTGCACCGATAATGCGGCCATGATTGCGGTGGCGGGGCTCGAGCGGCTCGCCGCTGGCGAGCGGGAGCCCCACCGGATCAGCGTACGCGCACGCTGGCCGCTGACAGAGCTGGGCCCTCCGGGCTTCGCACATCGACTTCGGGTTACTGGAGACACATGAGCAAATCGGGTTCCACACTGGGCGATCGGATCTTTCTGCGCGCGCTTGAAACCGAATGCATCATCGGGTTCATCGATTGGGAGCGGCAGGTCAAGCAGACCGTGGTGCTCGATCTGGAGCTGCCATGCGATTGTGCGCGCGCCGCTCATACGGATGATGTTGAGAGCACGGTCGACTACAAGAAGGTCTCCAAGCGCGTGCTGGCCTTCGTCGGTGCCTCGCAGTTCAAACTCCTCGAGACGCTCGCGCACACGCTCGCCCTGCTGCTGATCAGCGAGTTCGATCTGGCGTGGGTACGGCTGTCGATCAATAAGCCCGGTGCCATTCGTCACTCGCGCGATGTCGGCGTGACAATCGAGCGCTTCCGGAGCGACCCGCCCGCCGCCGGAACCTGACAGCAGCCGCGTGGTACGGATCTACATCGCGGCGGGCAGCAGCATTGAGCCGGAGGAGCGCATGCGCCGCGCGGCGCGCGAGCTGCGCCGGCGCTTTGCCGGTATTCGTTTCTCCCCGTGCTATCTCAATCAGGCCTTCGGCTTCGACGGCCCCGATTTCATCAACGCGGTCGCGGGCTTTGAAAGTGGCCTTGAGCCGGGCGAACTCATTATGCAGCTCGAGGAAGTGGAGGCGCTGTGTGGTCGGCAGCGGACGGATCCGAAGTGGGCGCCGCGCGCCATGGATCTGGACCTGCTGCTCTACGGCGATCTGATCTGCAGCAGCGCGCGTTATCGGGTGCCACGGCCTGATCTGCTGCGGCGGATCTACATGTTGCAGCCACTGGCGGAACTGGCGCCTGAGCTGATTCATCCGGAGAGCGGACTTAGCATTGCGACACACTTCGCGGCACTGCAGGGCTCGCAGCCGGCGTTGATTCCGATGGCGCTTGACCTCAATGCTGACTGAGGGTTCCCTGCACGTCCTGGCGCCTCGGATACCTAAAGTCAGCCGAGGGTTAAAAGAGGTCTGATGAACGCTCGCCCCGATCAGTCGCTGCCACCGCTGACCCCCGCGCAGTCCGAGCAGGCGGCGCGCGTTGCCGCGCGCTTGCGTGAGGCGCTGGCGGACGCTGGCGGCTGGCTCTCCTTCGCGGATTACCTGCGCATCGTGCTATACGAGCCCGGCATTGGCTACTACAGCGCGGGTGCCGAGAAACTCGGTCCCGCTGGGGATTTCGTCACCGCGCCGGAACTCTCCGAGTTGTTTGCGCACAGCCTGGCGCGTCAGTGCGCGGCGTTGCTCGAGCCGCCTGGCGCCGATGTGCTCGAGCTTGGAGCTGGCACGGGGCGACTGGCCGCCGAACTGCTGCTTGAGTTCTCCCGGCTCGGGGCGCTGCCGCAGCAATACTACATCCTGGAGGTGAGTGCCTCGCTGCGCGCACAGCAGCAGGCCCGTATTGCCGCGCTGCCGGCGGCGCTCGCGCAGCGTGTGCAGTGGCTGGAGGCATTGCCGGCGAGCCCTATTAGCGGTGTCGTACTGGCCAATGAGGTGGCCGATGCGTTGCCCTTTGAGCGCTTCGTGAGCACCGCCGACAACTGTCTGGCACGTGGTGTGGTACTGGCGGACAACGGGGCGCTGCAATGTGCTGATCGAGCAGCCCCCGAACCGCTGCAACGGGCGTACGCGCAACTGACTGCGCAGCTTGGCAGTGCACTACCGCCCGGCTACTGCTCGGAGATCTGTCCATTGCTCGAGCCCTGGATCGCCTCACTGGCGCAGGTGCTGGCGCGCGGCGCGCTGCTGATCTTCGACTATGGGCTCGGCGCCTCAGAACTCTATCACCCGCAACGTCATGCCGGCACGCTGCGCTGCCACTACCGGCATCGTGCTCACGATGATCCGTTTCTTTTCCCGGGACTGCAGGACATCACGGCCTGGGTGGATTTCTCGCGCCTAGCCGCGGCGGCTGATCGCTCCGGCCTCGAGGTTGCCGGCTACTGCACCCAGGCGGCATTCCTGCTCGCCACCGGCATCGAGGCCGAGCTCGCGGCGATCACGGAGCCGCTCGCGCACGCCCGAGCCGCCTCCCAGGCTCGCCAGCTGCTATTACCGGGCGAGATGGGCGAAATCTTCAAGGTGATCGCTCTGACGCGCGAGTGGCCGCGGCCACTGACAGGATTCAGGCTGCAGGATCTGCGTCGGCTGCTGTGAGTGCACGCAGCCGCTCGGCGCGCAACCATGCCGCGATTTCCGGGCCGCGCCGGCTCGAATCGGCTGCAACGCGCACGCCACGAATGGCCTTCAGCGCCGCGCGCAGCCGCGCGCCCGCGCGCCACTCACCGCTCTGCTCGTTAACGGCCTGCACACGCGCTTGGATGGCGCTGAGCAGCGACTCGAAGCGCTCGGGCCGGCGGATCGCATCGGCTTGCTCTAGCAGATCCAGCAGCGCCTGAGCTGCCAGCCTGGCAGCCCCGGCCAGCTGCGTCCCGAGCCGCGCACATAACAGGGCCAGCTCCCGATAGGGTCCCGGTACACGCAGGCGCTTGCACAGCAGCTCAATCGACTCCAGGCTCAGTGATCCGAGCAACGCCGAAAAACGCACCGTCGCATCGGCGCCCAGATGGACCGCGGCCTGCAGTATCGCCGTGGGTTGCGCCGGCATCCGCCAGCCCGCAGCCAGCTCCGGCAGAATGACGCCCAAGGCGCCACAGCGCTCCAGTTCGATGAAGAAGCGCTCCGGGCAAGGCTCGGCCAGTGCCCGTTCAAGTTCACGCCAGACCCTCTCAGGCACCAGCGCAGCCACTTCCCCGTCGCGGACCATTCGCTGCATCAACGTCCGTGTCTGCGGGTCGACGCTGAATCCGAGCGGTGCGAAGCGCGCAGCAAAGCGTGCCAGGCGCAGGATTCGGACCGGATCCTCTATGAAGGCTTCTGAGACGTGGCGCAGCATGCGGCGCTGCAGATCCCCGCGCCCATCGAAAGGATCGATCAAGGTTCCATCACTTGCGCGCGCTATGGCATTGATCGTCAGGTCGCGCCGCAACAGATCCTGCTCGAGCGTCACGCTGGGGGAGGCGTCAGTGATGAAGCCGCGGTAGCCGGGCCCGCTCTTGCGCTCCATGCGCGCCAGCGCGTATTCCTCTTTGGTCTCGGGGTGGAGGAAAACTGGGAAATCGCGGCCCACGGCGGTGTAGCCTGCGGCCAGCATCTGCTCCGGAGTGGCGCCTACGACCACCCAATCCCGCTCCCTGACTGGCAGCCCGAGCAGTTCGTCCCGGACCGCCCCGCCCACGAGGTAGACTTCCATGCGCGCATGTTAACCGAGGCCCGCGTATCGCTTCCGCGTCATTTAACCGCCTCCCTGGTCGTGCTGATGCTTGCGTTGAATCTCAGTGGCTGTGGTGCTGGCTATGTGCTGCAGGCGGCAGGAGGCCAGTGGCAGGTCGTGCGTCAGCGGCGTCCGGTAAATCGGGTGATAGCTGATCCGGCCACCAGCGCGCCGGTACGCAGTCAGCTGGAGATGGCGCGCGAAGCGCGGGATTTCGCCAGCCGCGAGCTCGGCCTACCCGACAACAGCAGCTATCGCAGCTACGCGGCGCTGGGCCGCGACTATGTGGTCTGGAATGTCGTGGCGGCGCCAGAGTTCTCGGTTGACCCGCTGCGCTGGTGCTTTCCAGTGGCCGGGTGTGTTGCTTACCGGGGCTATTTCCGCGAGGCCGCTGCCCGCCGGTATGCTGCAAAGCTCGCCGCCCGCGGTAACGACGTGCTGGTGGCGGGCGTTGAGGCCTACTCCACGCTGGGGCGCTTTTCTGATCCGATTCTCGATACCATGCTGAGCGACGATGAGCTCGATCTGGCGGGGACGATCTTTCATGAACTGGCGCACCAGCTGATCTACGTCAAAGGCGATAGTGATTTTAACGAAGCCTTTGCGATGAGTGTCGAACAGGAAGGCGTGGCACGCTGGCTGGCGGCGCATGGCCGTACTGCCGAACTGGCCGGCTACCGCGAGCGCCGTCTGGGCCAGGAACAGGTCGTCAGCCGCCTTGCCGCGGGGCGCGACCAGTTGGCGGCACTGTATGCACAGGATCTGCCAGCGCCGCAGATGCGCGAGCGCAAGCAGGCCCTGATTGGCCAGGTGGTCGCCTCGATCGGCAGCTACGAGCAGGCAACGGGTCTGCGCTCGGGCTATGACAGCTGGATCGCTCAGGGCCTCAACAATGCCCATCTCGCATCGGTTGCGACCTATTTCGATTGCGTGCCGGCGTTCCAGCAGATCCTGACGGCCGAGAATGGCAACCTGACCCTGTTCTATGCGCGGGTGCGCGAACTGGCGCGCGCCCCAGCATTGGTGCGGCAGGCGCTGTGTCGTCAGACTTCGTCCGCCGGCGCCACACTGGCGTCGGCGGGCGAGGGGCCCTAGAGGATGTGCCATCCTCCGGGCAACCGCGTCTGAAGCTACTCAATTCACCTCGATGGTTACTCGTCGGGGCTCCGGAGCAGCCTGCTTCGGAATCACCACTTCGAGCACACCATTGGTGTGGCGCGCGCGGATCCCATCGGCTTTGACATTCTCGGGCAGCGTGAAGCGCCGCAGGAATGCACCCTCGAGGCGCTCATAGCGCTCGAAGCCACCCTCTTGGGGTTCGCGCTTTTCGATGTGCCGCTCGCCGCGGATTGTCAGCACGCCGTTGTCGGCGGTGACCTGGATGTCCTTCGCATCGACGCCCGGCAGGTCGGCGTGTACCGTAAACTGCGTAGCCTGCTCGTGCACGTCCACAGCCGGCGCCCAACTGGCGCTCAGACTGCCTTCGGCGCTCGGAGCGGCAAAGCTGTCGCCGAACAGTTGATCGATCTGGCGCTGCAGGCGGTGTACAGAGCGCGTCCAGGGCTGGTAGCTCACAAGAGTCATGGTCGTTTACCTCCATTGGTGGTGGGTCAGTAATCCGCTTCCCCGCACTCGAACCCTCGTGGGCTGGGCGCAGGCATATCGGCGCATGCCACTGATATGCGGCCTGCGCGCCGCCTTTCAAGGAAGGCCGTGTGGGTAAGCTGTGCACGAGCTGTGTGCGGCGGCTGAATACAATAGGTTGATCTTGGGACGGGGGCGCGCTTGCGGGGCCAGAAGGAATTTGTTGCCTGGAAATTGGGGCCACAGTGCCCATAATAGATTGATAGGACTGTAGATTTTTGGTGGAATTCGATTATTTCATAATCTTGACCGCGCCAATTTCGCTGATTAGTCTCCACCCTCTGGCCAACTAGATGTTGTGTCGGGGGAGATTGCAGGGTCAGCGGTTCTCGGGGCTGATACCAGGGGACGGGTTGCGTGCCGCCTTCGGCGGTACGATTCTTTTGGGGGAGTATTTATAAAGTGAATTCTGTCGTGAAGCTTGAATCAGCCGACCTTGATTTGATTCCCTACCAGGCGGCATCGCTTGATATCTGGGATAAGAAATATCGCCTGGTTTCCAAGGATGGCGAGCCGATCGATAAGTCGATGGACGAGACCTACCAGCGCGTCGCCCGCGCGCTCTCGAACGTCGAGCGCGAGGAGCTGCGCGATCACTGGTACGAGCGCTTCCTCTGGGCCCTGCGCCATGGCGCGATCCCGGCGGGTCGCGTGACCTCCAACGCGGGCGCCTTGGAGCACAAGCCGGCGACCTCGACGATCAATTGCACCGTATCCGGCACGATTCACGATTCGATGGACGACATCCTCGGCAAGGTCCACGAGGCTGGGCTCACGCTCAAGGCCGGCTGTGGCATCGGCTATGAATTCTCGACGCTGCGCCCGCGTGGCGCCTACGTCTCAGGGGCCGGCGCCTATACCTCCGGCCCGCTCTCGTTCATGGATATCTACGACAAGATGTGTTTCACGGTGTCCTCGGCCGGTGGCCGCCGCGGCGCACAGATGGGCACCTTCGATGTCGGGCACCCGGATGTGATGGACTTTATCCGTGCCAAGCGCGAGAGCGGCAGGCTGCGCCAGTTCAATCTGTCGCTGCTGGTGACCGCTGAGTTCATGCAAGCAGTGCGTGAAGACAAGGAGTGGCGCCTGGCGTTTCCGGTGACTAAGAAAGAGTACGACCCGGCCCTACACAATCTTAATGACACCGAGCAGTACATCTGGCGTGAGTGGTCGACGCACACTGGCTACGTTGTCAATGAAGAAGGCCTCGTAGCCTGTCGCATCTACAAGCGGGTGCCGGCCCGCCGCATGTGGGATGTGATCATGTCCTCGACCTATGACTTCGCCGAGCCTGGTTTCATCCTGATCGATCGGGTGAATGAGCAGAATAATAACTGGTGGTGCGAGAACATCCGTGCGACTAACCCATGCGGCGAGCAGCCGCTTCCGCCCTATGGCTCCTGCCTGCTGGGCTCGGTCAACCTGACTCGCTTCGTGCGCGATCCATTCACCGCCAAGGCGCGCTTTGACTGGGAAGAGTATCGCGAGCTGGTGAAGGTGTTCACGCGCATGCTCGATGATGTGGTCGAGATCAACGGCCTGCCGCTCGAGCAGCAGCGCAATGAGATCAGGCGCAAGCGCCGCCACGGCATGGGTTTCCTGGGCCTCGGTTCGACGCTGACGCTGCTCGGCATGAAATATGGTTCGCCCGAGTCGCTGAAGTTCACCGAGGATGTTTCACGCGAGATGGCGCTGGCCGGCTGGGAAACGGCGCTTGATCTGGCGCGCGAGAAGGGCCCGGCGTTGATCATGAATGAGGAATTCACGGTCACCAAGGAGATGCTGCGCAAACGCCCCGAGATGGTTCGCGATGGCTGGAAGCCGGGTGCAAAGATCCCGGGCCGTGTACTGCACGCGCGCTACAGCCGCTACATGCAGAAGGTGGCCGAAGTTGCCCCGCAGCTGGTTGAGCAGCTCTCCCAGGTCGGTGCGCGTTTTACTCACCATACTTCGATTGCGCCGACCGGCACGATCTCGCTGTCGCTGGCCAACAATGCCTCCAATGGCATCGAGCCCTCATTTGCCCACCACTACTTCCGCAACGTCATTCGTGCTGGACGCAAGACCAAGGAGAAGATCGACGTGTTCTCCTTTGAGCTGCTGGCATACCGGCATCTGGTGAACGAGCGCGCGATGCCCGGGGCGACTGCCAGTGCCGAGAAGCTGCCGGATTACTTCTCGACCACCGAGGATGTGACACCGCGGCAGCATGTGGATATCCAGGCCGCAGCGCAGAAGTGGATCGACTCCTCGATTTCCAAGACCGCGAATATCCCGACTGATTTTCGCTACGAGGATTTCAAGGGTATTTATCTGTATGCCGACGAGCAGGGCCTGAAGGGCTGCACGACATTCCGCTTCAATCCGGAAGCGCACCAGGGCGTGCTGGTGAAAGAGGATGATCTGAAGAACACCACCTATATCTTTACGCTCGAGGACGGCACCGATATTGAAGTGCGCGGTGATGAGGAAATTGAGTACGACGGTGAGCGGCACTCCGCGGCAAATCTTTATGACGCCTTGAAAGAAGGCTATTACGGGAAATTTTGAACATGAACGCTACTCGCATCGACAAACGCATCGTCAAGTACCGGGTTCAGAAGCCCGAGGACAAGACCAAGGACACGGGCCCGATAATTGTAGGCAGCAAGGTCAGTGACGGCGCTGAACTCACCAAGGGGCGCGATGGCCGCATGGCCAAAGTCATTCGCCTGACCGAGGAGGTGCAGCGGCCGGAGATGCTGATCGGCTCGACCTACAAGATCAAGACGCCAGTCTCCGATCACGCCATGTATGTGACGATCAACGACATCGTGCTCAATGAGGGCACCGAGCATGAGCAGCGCCGGCCATTCGAGGTCTTCATCAATTCCAAGAACCTTGATCACTTCCAGTGGATCGTGGCACTGACCCGCATTATTTCCGCAGTGTTCCGCAAAGGTGGCGATGTCACCTTCATGGTCGATGAGCTCAAGGCGGTGTTCGATCCGCGAGGCGGATACTGGCAGCCAGGCGGCAAGTTCATGCCCTCGATCATCGCCGAGCTCGGGCACGTCATTGAAAAGCACCTGCAGTTCATCGGCATGCTGCGGCGGCCGGAGCTGGACATACACCAGAAGAAAATGATCGATGAGAAGCGCGCCGAATTCGAGGCGCGCCAGAAACAGCAGGATGCCTTTGCCAAGTCGCACTTTCCGGATGGCGCACAGTTGTGCACCAAGTGCAGCACTGCCGCCGTAGTGATGATGGATGGCTGCATGACCTGCCTTAATTGCGGGGAGTCCAAGTGCGGCTAAG
>Ga0182030_10000052_pt1 | contig 157063 bp, 134 predicted proteins | sample 812S3MmetaG_FD_121299 | JGI IMG/M metagenome (GOLD analysis project Ga0182030, IMG submission 121299) | Permafrost microbial communities from Stordalen Mire, Sweden - 812S3M metaG (Illumina Assembly) | ecosystem: Environmental > Terrestrial > Soil > Wetlands > Permafrost | place: Sweden...
CAGGAAGCCGGACTGGTCCCGGTGGTCGAGCCGGAAGTGCTGATGGGCGGAGGGCATTCGCTCGACCGCTGCCGCGAGGCGACGGAAGAAGTCCTGCGCACGGTTTTCGCCGAACTGTACACGCAAGGAGTGATGCTGGAAGGCCTGATTTTGAAACCCAACATGGTGCTGCCGGGATTGACATGCCCGACGCAACCGGGGGTCGACGACGTGGCCGACGCCACGGTGGAGTGTCTCCTGCGAGCCGTCCCCGCGGCTGTTCCAGGGGTTGCTTTTCTGTCCGGCGGTCAATCCTGTGAACTCGCCTCGGCCCGTTTGAATGCCATGAATGTCCGATTCAAGTCGCGATTACCTTGGGCGTTGGCGTTTTCCTTTGCCCGCGCCATTCAGCAACCGGCGATGGAGATCTGGCGCGGTCAGGAGGCCAACCTTCCAGCGGCGCAGCAGGCCCTGAATCACCGGGCAAAATGTAACCGGGCCGCGCGCGGAGGAGAATACAACGCCGCGATGGAGACTAAATGAGCGAACAAACGAACCACGGGAATGAAGGATCGGCCAAGGAAAGGGTCCACGCGAATTACCCCGCGAATGAACCTTACTGGAAGCGCGCGCATCGCGAGGTGAGCTTCTGGATCGGCCTGATCCTGATGCTGGTGGCGATTACCATTTACGCCATGTGGGATGACCTGGCGCTGCTGATTCACCGCTGAGAACGCTAGACGTGAGCAACAAAGCCTCTTCTTCGAATGATCCAGGTGCGCGGCAGCGCCGGCGCCGGCTTTCGGTCGATGGCATTCCCGAAAACATCGAACATGCGGGAGAGAATTCCCGGGCTTCGAGGCGCTGAGCGGAGAGGCGAAATAAGGCTATCGCCCAGATGATCGAAACGTCCTCGTCAGGACGGGATCTACTTGATAGCGTCGATGCCACTCGATACCATACTTTCGTTCAGTTTCATCTTGATTCAAGCCCTGTCCACAACCGCCGGGCAACGAAAAACATTATCGGATGCGATTAACGATGCCAGCCTCACACCTCTCGTCAGCGAGCGGTCGACTGGCGCGGCGGTGATACGCGCCCAGATCCTGTTGTGCCGCGCGCAGTTCTCGGTGGGCCAGATCGACGGCGCGGCTGGTACGAATTTTCGCCGCGCGGTCCTGGAATTCCAAAGCTCCCGCGATATTCACCCCACCGGCGCTGTGAATAAAGCGACCTGGAAGGCGCTCAACATGGACCATGGCCCGGCGATCGTCGCGTATCGCATCACCGCGGCGGACCTGGCCGGACCCTTTGAGAAGATTCCCAACGACTGGGCGCAGATGGCGAAACTCGCCAAAATGGATTATGAATCCGTCGATGACGAACTGGGTGAGCGGTTTCACTCGAATCCGGAACTCCTGCACAAACTGAATCCGAACAAAGTTTTCGAAGCCGATACCGAGATTATGGTGCCTCACCCCGGCGCCCGATTCAGAGCGAAAGCAACCTCCCTGGTGGTGAGTAAGTCGAAGAGCACGGTAACCGCGCTCAACGGCCAAGGCAAGGTGGTTGCGCAGTTTCCCGCCAGTACAGGAAGCGATCATGATCCACTTCCGATCGGCGATTGGAAAGTGACCACCATCCATTACAATCCAACGTTCTCCTACAATCCGGATCTTTTCTGGGATTCCGGATCGAAGCAGGCTAAAGAGTTAATCGCGCCCGGACCCAGGGGGCCGGTGGGGCTGGTGTGGATCGGGATTTCCAAGGAGCACTATGGGATTCACGGCACGGCCGTCCCTTCCGACATAGGGCACACTCAATCGCATGGCTGTATCCGCCTGACCAACTGGGATGCGATGGAACTGTCAAAAATGGTTGGACCGGGCACACCGGTTCATCTCGTTGAGGAGTAGTTCTGCTTCTAACTCTGTTTCTCTATGGAGCGATTGCCCTTTGCTCCGATGATGCCGCTCTCGATATTTCTCTGCCTATGAGAGGACTGAAGGTGTCGGATATTCACGATACCTTCGAGCAGGTGCGGGGGGGAACGCGAAGGCACGAAGCGACGGATATTATGGCCGCGCGTGGTGCACCCGTCCTCGCGGTGAATGACGGAAAGATCGTGAAGCTGTTTCTGAGCAAGCCAGGCGGAAAGACCATCTATCAGTTCGACCTTTCTGAGCGCTATTGCTATTACTACGCGCATCTGGATCGTTACGCCGACGGGCTTGCCGAGGGGAGGATCGTACACCGCGGCGACACCATCGGATTCGTAGGCAGCACCGGCAACGCCGACCCTTCCGCGCCGCACCTGCATTTTGAAATACACAGGCTTGATCCTGAGAAGCTCTGGTACCGCGGAACTGCTATCAATCCTTACCCCTATTTGGTAAATGCCCTGCAGGGAAAACATTAACATCCCCTCCATTACTGTCGGGGCTCGGAAAGAAATCCGAACTCCGCAGGCGCGCCACGACTCCACTACCGAGCCCCGACAGTAATGGAGGGGGAGTGCTAACGGACTCGCTGCGACAGGCCACTACGCGATCCCAAGGCGCTTGAATACGGGCACTTTCGCGAAGTCCACCAGGAACGCAAAGACCACGGCGGCAAGGAACGTCGCTGCGATGGCGGACAGAGGCAGAGCGGCCATGGCGATTCCACAAGTCGCCAGCGTGGAGGCGATCAGCAGATCGACAACCGACGATGCGACCAGCCAGCGGCTGGGAGCGGAGGACCAGATATGCCGGCGCTCGCGATTTGTATACGTCGTCGCCTGATTGCTGAATACGATCGCCACGAAAGCTACAGTCTGCAAGGCTTCGATTCCGAAACCGAGGCGGAATTTGGCGAGGGCCAGGGCGGCCGTGCAAAAGACCAGCTCGGAGACGCCCATGAAGACGCCGGCGATGGTCAACTGGCCGATTCGCCAGGCGTTGGGCGTCGGTGACGGCCGCACGTTGTCCGTTGTCAGGGACATGCCGAGAAGGTCACCGGTGAGCATGATGATCACCATCAGCATCGGCGTGAGGATCGCATGCCCGGTCATGATCAGGCCAACGGTCAGGAAGAGAACCTGCACGACCTTTTTAGTGACCGAGTTCAGGGTGTAGGTCAGGATGCGCTGAAACGTGACGCGGCCTTCCTTCACCGATGCGACGATGCCGCCGAGCCCCGGCTTAGTGAGGACAAGCCCGGCGGCGGACTTGGCAACATCGGTGGCGGTGGATACGGCAATTCCCATCTGCGCCTGGCGTAGCGCCGGCGCGTCGTTGGCGCCGTCACCGCACATGCCGACGATGTGGCCGCTTTTTTGAAAAGCCTTCACGAGATCGTATTTGCCCTCCGGAAGAACGCCGGCGAAAACGGCAAACTCGTCGGGGCGAACATCGGCCGGAATGGGGCCCGGCGGGCAGACTTTTCCGTCCATGCCTACGGCGTGAGCGACGATCGCCGCCGTGGCCGCGGCATCGCCGGTGATCATAACCGCGCGCACGCCCAAGGTGTGAAGTTCGGTAACCAGCGCGGCTGAATCGGAGCGGGGCGGATCGCTGAGAGCAATGATTCCGGCCAATTTCAGAGCCGCGGGCGGTCCGAAGGCGACGGCCAGAACGCGGAAGCCCTGGGCCTCAAGGTCGCTCGCGATCTTGGTTGCGTCGGGCGATGGTTGCGCCAGGGGGGAGACCGCCGCAAAGGCTCCTTTCACGGCGCGAATGGTGGCGCCGCCGGAATCGGTGGCCGTGGCCTCCGACATTTTCGTCGCCGGATCGAAGGGAAGAAACTTCACAAGCTTTGGCGGATTTGCCGACGGTTTTTGCGTGGCGGCGGCGCGGATGGCGCCATCGACCGGGTCCTGGCCACCATCCGAACTGGCGAGCGCGGCCATTCCTAAAACATGCGATTCGTCGAAGCCGGACATCGCGTGGACGGTAGTTACGGTCAGTGCGTTTTCGGTCAGCGTTCCGGTTTTATCCACGCACAGTACGTCGATGCTGGCCGCTTCATCCACCGCGGAAAGCCTGGTGGAAAGAACTTCCAGTTTGGCCAGCGCCTTGGCGCCGAGCGCGGCGGCCAGGGTAAAGGTCGCCGGCAGCGCCACCGGGATCGACGCCAGAATTCCGGTGAGCACCAGGGGAACGATCTCGCTGCCCGGCATTTTGAGAAAATAAGCGTACGCCACCAGCAGACCGATGATGACGCCGTTGACCATGGCCAGATTGCGGACCACGCGCAGAACGGCCTTCTGCTGGGAACTTTCGACGTGCGCGGTGCGAACCAGCTCCGCGGTTTTTCCAAATTTCGTGCGCGCGCCGGTGGCGGTCACCTCGGCTTCGGCTTCGCCGCGCCGCACCAGGGCTCCGGCAAACGTCTCGACGCCCGCCCCGGCTTCGACTGGCACCGATTCGCCGGTGAGCATGGACTGATCGAGCAGAACCTCGCCCGATGTGATGTGCGCGTCGGCGGCGACCACCGTGCCGAGCGACAGTTTCACCACGTCGCCCGGCACCAGCGTGGTGGCGGCCACCGTCACCCAGGCATGATCGCGGCACGCCGAGGCCTTGAGCGCCAGGCGCGACTTCAGCGCGGCCAGCGTCGCCTGCGCGCGCCCTTCCTGGAAGAATCCGAGCGCGGCATTGAAGGCCAGCAGGAGCGCGATGATCCCGCCTTCGACGTATTTACCGAGCCCGATTTCGAGCACGATGGCCGCTTCCAGCATCCACGGAACCGGCGCCCAGAACTTCGCCAGCGCCCGGCGCAAGGGATTGAGAGCTGTGTCGGGCACGGCGTTCGGGCCGAACTTTTGAAGCCTGGCGCGGGCTTCCTCGCTCGAAAGGCCGGTCATTTCTCCAGCATTTTGCCGATGCGCTTCGCGGTGGGCTTGGTCGGCAGGTCCTGGAGTTTGACTTTTTCTCCGTGCCGCACGAGGAAGTGCTTGAAATTGATGTTCGTCTTCATGGAGCTGCTCAAATCACCCGCAAGTTGTCTTCCACGGCATCCCCCCAGGCGAGTCCTTGAATCGGGCAGATCCTCCCGTCGACATCGACCGGCAATTTCGTTACTCTTGTTGCGAGGGCCGAAATGTCTTCCCGCGACAACACCGCAATTGTCAATCGATTCTTCGAAGAGGTTTTTGGCGACGGTAATTTCGACTATATTGACGAAGTAATCGCCCCGGATTATACATTTAATGGACTGCCCAGCTCGGCCGAGCGCACCAAGAAATGGGCCAAGCGGAAGCGGCGCAAATACCGGAATCTCCGGTTCGAAATCGTCGATCTTCATGGCTACGGCGACTCCGTGTCTTTTCGCTGGACAATGCGCGGAGTGAATCTGGAATCCTTCGACGAAATGGTGGTCCGCCAGGGGCGCAACGAACTGATTTTCCGCGATGGGCAATGTGTTTCCAATATTCAAACCGACCGCGATCTGGACTATCAGCGGGTGGGAATGGAGCCAGCCTGATGGACACGATCGACAGTTCCGACTCTCTCGATCTGATGATCCTCAATTCGGCCAAGCCGAATGCCGCGATCGGATTCGCGCGGCGCAACGGCGATGTGATGATTTCTGAAATCCCGGGCGGCAAGGCGTTGCAGAACCTGCTCGATTTTACCGAGCGGATCCGCAAAGCCGTCGAACCGGGCGCGCCTTCCCGCCCGGCCGACGCGGAATTGATTAAATTCGGCAACGACCTGTTTGATTTCTGTTTCGCGCCGTCGCTCCGGAGTCTTTATACCGCGCTTCCTCCGTCCCACATCCGGCTGCAATTTCTGACCTGCGACGAGCAGATGAAAACAATTCCGTGGGAATTCATGCAGGAGCCCAGCAAGACTCCGGGCCCGCGACCTTACCGGTCCATCGTGCGCATTGTCCCTTCCTTCGGCAACGATATCGGACCGCCGAAGCCCACCGAACGGAAGATCAAGCTGCTGTTCATCGCCTCCTACCCCATCGACCAGGATCGAGTGAGCTGGGACGACGTCTCGCGCCGCATCGAGCGATCGATGAAGCCGTACAGCGCCTTCATCACGCTTGAAAAATGCATCCCCGGAACCTGGGATGGCTTTCGCAAAGCGGTCCGCACGTTCCAGCCGGACGTGATCCATTTTTCCGGCCACGGCCGCGCCGGTAAGCAGGGCACGCAGTTGTTGTTCATGGACCCGGATACAAATAAGAGTGTTCCGGTGGGCACGGACAAAGTGACGGCGCTGCTGCGCGACAAGGCGGTGCGCCTGGTGGTTCTTTCGGCCTGTGAAACGTCTACCCAGCCGCGCGTCCTGCAAACGGAATACGCGGTGCTCGCCGAGGAGCTGGTCAACAGCGGAATCAGCGCCGTGGTGGCGAATCAACTGCCGGTGCAGGACGACACCACGGCCACGTTCGCCGGTCCGTTGTATCAGAAACTGCTCGAGACAGGCGATATCGACCTCGCGGTCGCGTCGGGACGGCAGGAGCTGTTCGCGGCATTGGACAATTCCTCGGCCTCCGCCAACCTGGAATGGGGCGTTCCCACGGTGCACCGGCACATCGCCGGAGCGAGGATTTTCAAGGTATGAAGGAATTGGGCGCGACTCTGTTCCAAAGCGAGGCCGCCCGTATGGGAAAGGAAAAATTCAAGGCGCTTCTGGACAAGAAGATCGGACCAGGTACCAAGCCGCGAACGTTGAAAGCGATCGCCGCGGGCACCGTCGCCCTCAAACGCGGCGTGGGTAAGGAATCGACCGGGCCTCGCGCCGGGAGCGCGGCGTCAAAGCCGAACGTGAAGGCCTTCACCGTAGGCATCTGGGACGTCAATTCCCTGGTCGGCGACCTGGAGCTGGTCGCCTCGACGCTCAACCAGGCGCAATCGCAATTGCGATTCTTCGAGGTCAGCGGCGCCGTTCCCGCGGGACTGATCAGCGATCAGGCGCGCGTGGTGGCCTGGCTGGGCGAGCACCACCACCGGGTTACGGGACGAAAAAAAAGCGAGATTGAGGAAAACACCATCGCCGAGGATTTTTATCCCCAGGCCCGCAAACTGCGCCTCCAACTCGGCCTCGATGCGATTGTCGGACTCACCTCCAGCCTGATCGCCTTCGATGAAGGACGCCACATTGAATACAACTATTTCGCTTCCTGCGAAGACAAGCAGAAGCGCGAAATGCTGGTGTCGACCTACGATCTTCGCAAGTACGCCCGCCTGGCAGACCTTCCGCTCGAAGCCGCGATCGGCGGCGTGCTGCTTTCCATCGTGCTGGTCGCCATCAATCCCAAGCTCGAATACCACGACAATACCGGCTGCCTTTTCGACTTCAACGAGGATCGCGACACCATCGTCGATTCCCTGCGCGCGGCGAAGATCGATGCCGGATGCCTGAAGAAGATGCGCCCCGCCTTGCGCGAACCGGCCGAGGCGATGGTCCAGTCGTTGATGAAACTGCGAAGGAAATAACGATGAACCAATACCTCATTTTCCTCCCTGGCATCATGGGGTCCGAACTGTTCCGGGGCGCCGATCTCATTTGGCCCGGCCCGGCGAAAAGCCTGTGGTTCCCCTACAAGCTGATGGACCAGCTGCTCGACCCGGCGCTCCAGGTGGGCGATATCATCCGCTCTTTTTCCGTCTCCGAGCAGTACGGCGCGCTGATGGCCAAGCTTGGCCAGGCCGGATTCTCGGAGCAGAACCGGCGCCTCGCCGTGTGTCCCTACGATTGGCGCAAGCGCAATGAGGACGCCGCGGAGACGCTGGCGCAAATGATCGAAAAGACCGCCGCGGAGCGAGGGCCTGACGTCGAGATCACCCTGATCGCCCACAGTATGGGCGGCCTGATTTCGCGTTACTACCTGGAATCCGGCCTCTTTCATCAGCGGGCCGGATTCGCGCGCGTGAAGAACCTGTTTACGCTGGGCACGCCGCACCGCGGATCTCCGCTGGCCCTCACCGCCGCGGCGGGACTCGAAAAACGCCTGTTCCTGAGCCGGCAGCAGGTCCAGCAACTGGTGCAACTCCCCGATTTCCCTTCGCTCTACCAGTTATTGCCGCCTCCGGGAGACGATTTCGCCTGGGACGATCGCGACGGCAAGGATCTCTACCGGCCCTTCCCGGTTTACGATCGCGGAGCCGCGGACCTGGCGCTCACCGCGGAAAACCTGCAATCCGCGCGCGATTTCCGTGCGCGCCTCACCGGCATAGCGCCGGCCGGCGTCCGCTATTTCTGCTTCACAGGAACGCGCATGCCCACGCTGACGCACGTGCGCATCACCGCCGGCATCGACGCGCTGCAAGTGATCCGCATGGAAGCCGAGGACGCGGGCGACGGCACCGTCCCTTCCTGGAGCGGAGGGCTTCCCGGCGTGCAGGGCCAGTTCGTGGGAGGCGAGCACGGCACCATTTATAAAAGCCGCGAGCTTCTCACCACGCTGGGCGGCCTGCTGGGTGTGAAAAATACGTTGGCCGCCGATATCCCTCCGGTCCAGATCGCCATTCGCGATAAAGTGATGGAGCCGGGCGTCCCCGCGCATTTGTCCATCTCTTTCCCAACCTCCATCAACGGGCTTACCGGTGAAGTCGCCGTCGAACGGGTCTTTGAGGCGCCCGATGGAAAAATCGCCCGCACCGCCGTGATTCAAACTTATCCGGTGAAGTACGAAGGCATGGGCGCGGAGAAACTGAATCTGATGTTCAAAGCTCCTCAGGACCCGGGCTTCTTCCATATCCTCTTCCGCGCGCCCGGCATCGACGCTCAAGACGACTTTTTCATTCAGGACGAATAGCAGCTCTAACATCGCGACTATCCCCTCCATTAGTGTCGGGGTTCCTTAGGTCTGTTGTGGAACCCCGACAGTTATGGAGGGATTTAGTAACTGTTGCACGTCACAGGCTCAGGACCGGGACGTGGGACGCCCGAATGATCCCATAGCCCTCGCCGTTGTCTCCCAGGTGGCTTCGCCCGGCAAGGTGCCCGATGACCAGGACATCCGCCTTGGTTCGCTCCGCCGTCTGGTTCAACAGTTGCGGGACATTGCCGCTATCGATGACGACTTCGGCGTTGGTGCCCACTTCCTGTTGCAGCTGCGCGATCTGTCTGGTGGCGGAACTGACCAGCTTCTCCTTCCAAACCGGGTCGACGTAGGATCCGCCGGGGCCGAAGCTCTCGACGCCGGAGGTGATGTGGACCAGCGTCAGTTTTGCATCGACGGCCGCGGCCAATTCGGCGGCCCGCGACGCGGTGTGGCGGCTATGAGGGCTCAAATCCACGGAACAGAGGATGTGGCGGATGGAGAACTCGCGCGCCGCCGCGTCCTCAAGATGAACGCCTGTCCAGACGGGGCAATGGCTTTCGCGCAGCACCTTGGCCGTGACGGAGCCGAGCGAAACACCGCCGGTGGACATGAGAATCAAGTCGACATTCCGGTCGCGAGCGGTCTCCACGATTTCGCTGGCCGCGTTCCCTCTCAACAGCAACGGCGTTACTTCGATCCCGTCCAGATGCGGCCGGAGCCGCTCGAGGTCTTCCTGGGCGCGCTCGACGACGCGCGCGTGCGAATCGCGTTCGGTCATTTGATGCCCGGTTTCGAGGATGCCGGCGGGATAACTGAAAGGCGTGACCACGTGCAGCAGGATCGTCTCGGCGTGGAATCGCCGCGCGAACCAGGCGGCCTGGAGGACCACATGCCGGGATGCGTCCGCGGATACAACGGGAACAAGAAGTTTCTGAAGCCTGAACATGTGTTTCATCTTCTCCGGAAGAACCCGCCCATGGTCACTTCTCCAGGATCTTGCGGATGGATTTCAGCTCCTCCAGCCGCTTCTCAGTGGGCTTGGGGTAGGCCATCTTCAAGCCACTCAGCGCGTCGACGACGATCTGCGAAATAATCAGGCGGGCGTTCTCTTTATCGTCGGCGGGCACGGCGTACCACGGCGCATGACGGGTGCTGGTGGCTGCGAGGCAATCCTCGTAGGCCTCCTGGTATTTTTTCCAGAACTTTCGCTCGTGGATGTCGGAGAGGCTGAATTTCCAGTTATGGTCGCGCTCGTCGATGCGGGCCAGGAATCGCTTGCGCTGTTCTTCCTTCGAAAGATGGAGGAATATTTTTACGGTTCGCGTGCCGTTGCGATAGAGATGCCTTTCCAGGTCGACGATGGAGCGATAGCGCTCCGGCCAGATGGCTTTTTCGTCACGCAGCTCGGCGGAAAGGCCCTGGCTGCGGAGAATCTCGGGATGGACCCGGACTACCAGCACTTCCTCATAATACGAACGATTGAAGATGCCGATTTTCCCTCGTTCAGGCAGGCGGGCAATCGTTCGCCAGAGAAAATCGTGCTCCAGCTCATCGGCGCTGGGCTGTTTGAAACTCGACACCTGACAGCCCTGCGGATTGACGCCGGACATGACGTGGCGGATGCCGCCGTCTTTCCCGGCCGCGTCCATCCCTTGAAAGATCAGCAGCAGGGCATAGCGGTTGGACGCGTAGTGCAGTTGTTGCAGGGCGCTCAACTCGGCGACGTGCTCTTCGAGAATTTTTTGATATTGCTTTTTCGAATCGAAACAGGGCTTCACGATGGTCGGCCAGTCCTGGAGTTTTAATTTTTCTCCTGGCCGCACAAGGAAATCTTTAGTATTGATGTTCGTCTTCATGGGCTGCCCAAAATCACTTGCAAGTTGTGTTCCCAAGCTGCCCCGAAAGTCTTCCGAACAGTGCCCGCCTGGCTCAATGCGCGGATCTCAATTCTTCCGCCGCACGGAACCAATCCTCTTGCGACGATCCTTCCGGACAGCCTCTGGCTTCCCAGATTTCGTGCGCTCGGGCCGCGATCTGGTCATGACCGAATTTGGCGGCGCCCGGATGCAGTTGCGAGGTGCGCTCCCAGGCTTCCCGGGAGTGCTCCAGCGCTTGCCGGGAATGCTGCTGTCCTGTCAGGTGATCCTGTTTTCCGCTTTGCTGATCGGCACTCCGATGGGCGTGCGCGGCCATATCGTGGAGTTCCGCCGCCCGCTGGTGGTTTTCGTAATGCGATCCGTTGTTATAGCGTGTGGACATATCTATAGACTCACGATCTGCCCGGACTTCGTATGGGCTTCCTTGGCTAGTTTGTAGGCCTGGTCGGAATACTCCAGCGCGCGCTCGGAGTGCCAGTTGCCGGTGACATTATCGCCTTTTTCGTTGTGCTCGGCCGCGGTGCGATGGGCGTGTGCCGCGCGCTCATGTTCCTCTGCGGCTCTTCGATGTAGATTGTCGTGCATAATTTCCTCTCTTGTCCACTGAATCAGCAGCACGCGGCTGGCCATCCGCTCGGTGCTCGACGTGCTTGCTTGTTTAGCAGGAGATCGAGAAATGTCTGACAAAAATTCAGTCGTAGCAATTTATTTGAGCCATGTCGAAGCCGAAGAAGCGGTGAAGCAACTGCAACGCGGCGGCATCGATATGAAGGCCTTGTCCATTGTTGGAAAAGAAACGCACACGGAGGAACAGGCGGTAGGGTATTACAACAACTCCGATCGCATGAAATACTGGGGCAAAGCCGGCGCATTCTGGGGAGGCTTCTGGGGACTCCTGTTCGGTTCCGCCTTCTTCGTCATTCCCGGGATCGGGCCGCTGCTGGTGGCCGGACCTCTGGTGGCCTGGATTGTCGGCGCGCTTGAAGGCGCGGTGGTGGTGGGCGGATTGAGCGCCATCGGCGCGGGACTCTATGGCATCGGCATTCCGAAGGACAGCGTCGTGAAGTACGAACTGGCGCTCAAGACGGACAAGTACCTTTTAATGGTGCATGGCACGTCGTCGGAAGTGGGAAAAGCGCGAGAGATCATTCAGGACACCCACCCGATCAGCGTGGACCTGCACGCCGAACATCTGGTTGCCGCGACGAGATAAGGAATAAGCCATGCTTACCAACGCAACTTTTCTGAAAGGCATTGCGATCCACGCACTCGACGGAGAGCTTGGAACCGTGGAGGAATTTTACTTCGACGACGAGACGTGGACCATCCGCTATCTGGTGGTCAACACCGGCGGATGGCTCAGCGGCCGGCAGGTGCTGATCTCCCCAATCTCGATTCTGCGTGTGGATTGGGAGACAAAGCGCGTCGATGTGGCGCTGACCAAAAAGCAGGTGGAGAACAGCCCCAACATCGATACCCGGCAGCCGGTCTCGCGCCAGCATGAGATCGATTACTCCGCTTATTACGGATATAACTACTATTGGGGCGGCCCGTATATGTGGGGTCCGGTTTTCTACCCGGCCGATTTGTCCAGGAAAAGCTCCGCCGAAATGGCGAAAGAAAAGGTTCGCAAAGACTCGGCCGATTCGCACCTGCGCAGTTCCGAAGCCGTCACCGGCTATCATGTGGAAGCCACGGACGGTCAGATCGGTCATCTGGACGGGTTCATCGTGGACGACGAGCTCTGGGCGATCCGTTATCTTGACGTGAAGACCCGAAACTGGCTGCCGGGAAAGAAGGTCCTGATTGCCCCGGCGTGGGTACTGCGGGTGGACTGGATGGATTCCAAGCTGTTCGCGTTTCTCTCACGGGAGGAAATCAAGAGCGCGCCGGAATACCTTGTGTCCAGGCCGATCACGCGGGAATATGAAAGCCGGCTTTACACTCACTACGGCCATCCGCCGTACTGGCTGCATGAGGCCGAGCACAGGGCTTCCTTTTCGCTGAGCAGCGTTTAACTAAAACGGAGGCGTGTGGTGCATTATCATTTCGACCCAGTGGGGCCGCCAATCATGGCGGCGCGTTGGCGTTCCCGCGGACGCTGCCGCCAGAATTGGCGACCCCACAAGAGCCAGAAAACAGAGATACTGATCGCAATCTCTGACGCATCTGGCGGCGGCGGTCCCACGATTTCCGTTTCCTGGGGCCTAGCGCGCGTTTAAACGCGTTTTCCGAAATTTCCGCCATAGCGGGTCGGCGCAGGGTCGTCCGGCCCGCCGATTTTGGCGAGTTTAACACGCAAAAACTGATTCTGTGCGAGTTACCGGAATAACCCCCGGCGGTTTATGCTCGTGCCGTTCGAGTTGCCGGACGGGCGTGCAAACCGTTAGGAGGCTGCGTTTCGGGAACCCGGGATGCGCGCGGCGACGCCTCTTGCTCGAGCGACCCCAGCCAATGGTTCACCCGCCGCCGGGCGTCGCGCCTTGCAACTCCGTACCGATCGTGCAGTTGTTCGGATAAATAGTCTCGCCATGCTGCGATATGAGCTGGGTTCATCGTCACGATGCCTCCTCTGTGTTATGCAAGCACTGGACCTGCCAGCAACTAAGGGGCCATAACCCGTCTTTCAGAAGTGTCCGGGGACCGTTTGGGCATGACCGGCGGCGGTCGGATGACCGGCAATGGTCAAAGATCGCTGCGCGAGATCCCCAGCTTTTTCATCATGGCGTTCAACGTCGTCCGCGGCATCCCGAGACGAGTGGCCGTGGTGCTGACCACGCCTCCGGTTTCGCGGAAAACGCGAACGATGTAATCCCGCTCCACTTCTTCCAGAGTGGAACCGCCGTTGGCCGCGGCCTCGCCCCCGCGCAGCTCCGCCAGCGGAGCGCGCAGGCTGGGTCCTTGGGATAGGATCACCGACCGTTCAATAAAGTTCTCCAACTCCCGGACGTTGCCGGGCCAGGGAAAGCTGACCAGGGTGCGCATGGTCTCAGCCGGGATCTTGTCGATCTTTCGATCCATTTGCGCCGCGAATTTCTTGACAAAATGGCGCGCCAGGAGCGGTATATCCTCCGGATGATCCCGCAAGGGGGGCGTGATAATGGGGAAAACTTTGAGCCGGTAATAAAGATCGCTGCGAAACAGCTTATCGCCCATCATCTGCGTCAGGTTGCGATTGGTGGCGGCCAGCAGACGCACGTCAATGGGGATGGTCCGCGTGCCTCCCAGTCTCTCGAACGACTTCTCCTGAAGAGCGCGCAGCAGTTTGGGCTGAAGTTCTAATGGGATATCGCCCACTTCATCCAGAAACAACGTTCCGCGGTGGGCCATTTCGAAGCGGCCGATTTTTTGCGACAACGCGCCGGTGAAGGCGCCCCGTTCATAGCCGAACAGCTCGCTTTCCAGTAATCCGGTGGGAATCGCCGCGCAATTCAAGGTGATGAACGGAGCGTTGCGGCGCGGGCTCAGGCGGTGGATGGCGCGGGCGATCAGTTCTTTGCCGGTGCCGGTATCGCCGAGGATCAAAACCGTGGCATCGGTGGGAGCCACCACTTCCACCTGCCGCTGAACGCGTTTGAGCGTGGCGCTCGTTCCGACCATTTCCTCGAAGCCGTGTTCCAGTTCGGCTTCTTCCTCCACGCCCTCCAACCGGTCCCGATCCCGCAGGTCCTGGATGAAGGAGATCCAGTGGAATGGACAGAGTTTCAAAACCGCGGTGGCGATCAGGACTGGGACGCGGGTTCCGTCTTTGCGGATCAGTTCCTTCTCGAAAGGAGTGCAGGCGCCGAAGCGCAGACCTTCCTCATGCGCCAGCTCATCGAGGGGCGAGTATTCGGCCGGCGTGAGTTCGGGCCAGTTCAAGCGGCCTTCCTGCAGATCCTCGCGGGTGTATCCGACCAGCTTAAGAAACGCGTCGTTGGCCTCCGGGATTCGGTCGAATTCACCGGAAACGATGCCCGCGATCTTGGGTTTCGCCGGGACGGGACGCAGGCGCGCCCGGTCGCGGCGCAGTTTTTCGTCCAGCTCGTGACGGTCGCTGAAATCGCGAACGATGCGGGCGAAGCCTTGAAGCTTGCCGCTCTCGTCCTTAAGGGCCATGGTGATGGAATTGGCCCAGAAGCGCGAGCCGTCCTTCTTTACGTGCCAGCCCTCGGCGCCGACGTGACCTTCGGCAGCGCCCCTTTTCAATTTTTCCTGGAGTTTCAAAAGAGCGTCTTCGTCGGGATAAAAGAGCGACGCGTTTTGGCCGATAACCTCGCTGCTCGAGTAGCCGTAAATCCGCTCCGCTCCCGCATACCACGCGACGATCCGTCCCTCCACGTCCAGCAGGAACAGGGCGTAATCCTGCACCCAGGCGGGAACGCTGCGTTTCCCGTCTGGTGTTTTGTCGGATTTGTCATGCAGCACTACAAGGTGACGGACCGGTAAGACGTTTCCCTTGACGGAATACTCCACTTCCCGCCGAGTCCCGTCCGGCCCCACCAGCGGTACGATTCCCAACTGCTCGCCATTATGGAGGAACGCGTTCCAGCGCTCCGAAATCAACGGCTTGAAATCGGGGGTGGTAAAGTCGTCCAGGCTGCGCCCGATGATTTTTTCCCGAGGCAGGCCCAGCAGTTTGCTGACGCCGATGCTAGCCTCCCGGGACTGGCGATGATCGTCGGTCAGCAGGATAGGCGCCGACGGATAAAAAACGATCGCCCGGAACATCTGCTCTAGTTCCTTGGGACCGTTTTCCGAAAGCCAGCGATTTTCCTGTGTTTGAGCCGACGTACTTCTCTCTTTTCGCTCCGTGGATCCTAGTTTCTCCTACAGGGAGTAGCCGAGAAATCTCTGCGGGTCTCAACTATAGCACCAAGTCAGCGATTGCGCTTGCTTTTTGTGACCACCTTTGGTCACTTGGTCTTTTGGCAGCGTTCTCCCAAAAAGTGAGGGCTATCAGCCGGCAGCCGCCCCCAGGACGGCTCTTGTTTTCAATACGGAGAAGCCTGATGAAAGCCGGGCTGCCGGCTAAATAGCTACCCCCACACGGAGCTTGAGGAGGTTTTCACAGGAGACTCGCCCGCATGGGGTCGGTGCGCCGAGCCGAATCCAAACTCATGTGCCGACCATTTAACGTCGGATGACCGTCTCAGGTCAGTTTCCGCACCAGCGATGGAGGGGCGGCCGGAATGCCTGTTCACCGGCAAGTCGAGCAATGCCTGTCGGATAGAGGGAATCAGGGCCTCAATTCGTATCTAGGGCCTTCACCTGCTTCTCATATCCCGACTACCGCGGGGTTTAGAAGCGGATGAAACAGCCGGAGGCTGGATACGGCCGGAGATGGGGCATCAAGACATTACATGTTGCCCTTCCGGCCGTTTTACTTTGAAAGCGGGCTCTGGAATGACCGCGAGCGGTCAACTGACGCCCGGCGGACAATTCGCGAGACGAATTCACCCGCTATCTAGATACCTGGAGGATGCAATGTGTTTCGGGCCATCAAGTGCCTATTAAGTTTCTCAGATGGGAAGGAAGAGGTGAGTGATGGCAGCATCGTTTGAAGGCTTCCGATCGCTTATCGACCACAGTCCGGATGCAATCTCCGTGATCGATCCGGCCGGCGAGATCTTGTTTGGCAGCGCGTCCACGACCAGGATTTTTGGGTATCAGCCGGAAGAACTGGTGGGAAGGAACTGCCTGGAGCTGGTGCATCCGGAAGATCGCGACCATTCGAGCCAGGCTCTGAAGCAAGTGCTGGCCAAGCCGCCGGGGCCGTTCCAGTGGGACGCGCGCATCCTGCATAAAGACGGCAAGTACTGCTGGGTGGAGAGCACCGTTTCGAACCTGCTGATGGAAGCGGAGGTGCAGGCGATCGTGGTGCATCAGCGCGACATCCAGGCGCGCCGGGAGGCGGAGGAAGAACGCAAGAAGCACGCCGAGGAACTGGCGAGCGCCAACGCCCGGCTGGAGGAGTTCGCCTACATCGCGGCGCACGATTTGCGGGAGCCGCTACGGGCGATCTCGGCATACACGGAACTTCTGGTCCAGGATATGCACATGGACGAGAACGCGACGCAGATGGCGAAGTTTATTGTCGCCGGTACGGCGCGCATGTCCACGTTGATCGACGCATTGCTTTCTTTTGCCGCCACGGGAGTGCAGGAAACGCCGAAGTGCGTTGCCCTCGGCCTGGCCGTGGCGCAGGCCAAGCAGAACCTCGACCTGGACTTGAAAACCAGCGGGGCGCGGGTGACCATCGACCGTCTGCCGGTGGTGCGCGGGAATGAAATTCAACTGGTCCGCCTGTTCCAGAACCTCATCGGGAATGCGGTGAAATACCACGGCGACGACACGCCGGAAATTCACGTCGGAGCCCAGCGGCAGGGACACGACTGGATCGTCCGGGTGGAGGATAACGGCCTCGGCATCGCCAAGGAGGACCAGTCGCGCGCGTTCCTGCCGTTCGTGCGCCTGGCAAAGAAGCGGGAGATTCCCGGCACTGGCCTGGGACTGGCGGTGTGTAAGAGGATCGTGGAAGGAATGGGAGGCCGGATCTGGGTTGAATCGGAGCTTGGAACCGGATCGACATTCTCGTTCACCATCACGGAGACGGGAGTGGAGGAGCGATTGCCTGCCTGTATTGCGAGGAGTATAAGCACATGCCGCTCGTAAATCTGGTGGTCGTCCTGATTATTGTCGGGGTCGCACTGTACCTGATCAATCGCTACATCCCGATGGCTTCGGCCATCAAGTCGATTCTGAATATTGTCGTGGTGGTCGGCGTCTGCGTGTGGGTTTTGCAGGCGACGGGAATGTGGAGCAGCGTCTCCAATTTCAAGGTTGGGCGATGAGGGCCTAGCGGCCACATTTAGCCAAACGACCTTATTCGGTCAATTCCTGCCCGCACTTGAGATCTCATGAGCCCTTCGAACCGGGCGCCTGCGGGCAAATAGCAATTCCGTTTCCGACGGCCCCCCGAATGCCCGCTTGTAGCCGGCATGGGGATCCGTCTACAAAGTATCGAAAAAGGAAATAAGAAAATGAAACTATTCAAAGCAACAACTATGGTGGGCTGCCTCGCGCTGTTCGGCGCGGTGCTCACACCGAACGCAATGGCCGACGAGTGGAACAAGAAAACAGTGGTCACTTTCAGCGGTCCGGTGGAGATACCGGGCGTGCACCTGAAAGGTTGGAGTGTACTGCCGGCTGGGACTTATGTATTCAAGCTGTTGAACTCGGAGTCCGACCGCCACATCGTCCAGATCTTCAGCCAGGATGAAAAAACGGTTTACGCTACCATTCTGGCGATCCCGGACTATCGTATGAATCCCACCGACAAGACGGTGATCACGTTCAGTGAACGTCCGGCCGGCGAGCCGGAAGCGCTCCGTACCTGGTTCTACCCGGGCAGCAATTATGGCGATGAATTCGTCTATCCGAAGGCCCGCGCGATGGAGATCGCCAAGACGACCAACCTGCCGGTCCTGTTTACGCCGGTCGAAATCGCGGTTGAGGTCGCCGAGCCGATCAAAACCGCCGATGCGCCGGTGGTAGTGGAAATGAAGCAAGCGCCGGTCATGGCCGTCCAGCCGACGGGAGAACAGGTCCAGTTGGCGGCCGTTGTGACCCCGCCTCCGGCTGAGATGCCGGCGGTGGCCACGACCCAAGCGCCGGTCGCGGACACGCTGCCCGCCACGGGGAGCACGATGCCCTTGATCGGGTTGATGGGCTTGATCGCCCTCGGCGGGGCACTGTCCCTGCGTATGATCGAAAAACGCGTCCGATAGCGGGATTGATAGCCGCATGCGACCAATAGGCATCCCCGGGCGGGCGAAGCTGCCAAGGCGCGAAGCCGTCGGCTCCTATGAGACCGAGGCCCGGGGGCTGGCCGTGCTCAATTCACCGCAATTGAATAAGGGCACGGCCTTCACGGCCGAGGAGCGTGCGGACCTGGGGCTGATCGGCCTGCTGCCAACCGAGATCAGTACCTTGGAGGTGCAAGTCCAAAGCGCCTACATACAATACGAGCGGCTGACCGATGCACTGAGTAAGAACATCTATCTGACCGCCATGCACGATCGCAACGAGGTGCTGTTTTACAAGCTGTTTTCCGAGCATCTTCGGGAAATGATTCCTATCGTGAACGATCACACGGTGGGCATGGCGGTACAGCACTACCACCATGAGTGCCGCCGTCCGCGGGGCGTGTATTTATCGATCGACCAGCCGGAAACGATCGAGAAATCGTTCAACAATCTGGGCGTCGGCGCGGGCGATATCGACCTGATCATTGCCACCGACGCGGAGCAGATCCTGGGGCTCGGCGATTGGGGCGTGGGCGGCATTGAAGTGTCGATCGGCAAGCTGGCGATTTATACGGCGGCGGGCGGAGTCGACCCGACGCGCGCGATCCCGGTCATGCTGGATGTGGGCACCAACCGCGAAAGTCTGCTCCACGACTCCACTTATATCGGAAACCGGCACCCCCGGGTACGAGGGGAGAGGTATGATGCGTTTATCGAAGCTTACGTAAAAGCGGTTACCAAGCTGTTCCCGCACGCGCTTCTGCAGTGGGAGGACTTCGCACCGGGCAACGCGCGGCGGATTCTCGAAAAGTACCGCAACCGGATTTGCACGTTTAGCGACGATATGCAGGGCACTGGCGCGATCACTCTGGCCGCGGCAATCTCCGCCGTTCGCGTCTGCGGGACCCCGTTGCGCAACCAGCGGGTGGTCATCTTCGGAGCCGGCACGGCGGGTATCGGGATCGCCGACCAGATCCGGGACGCGATGGTGCGCGACGGGCTCTCAACGAAGGACGCAGGCCGCCGCATCTGGTGCCTGGACCGGCACGGATTACTCACGACAGCCATGGCCGGTCAACTGCGGGAATACCAGGCGACGTATGTCCGGCCAGCGGCCGAAAGCAAAGGCTGGAAGCACGACGCGGATGGAAACGTGGTCGGCCTGGGCGGCGAAGTTCTCGCCGGTGTGAGCCTGGCCGAGGTGGTGCGCCGGGTGCAGCCGACCATGCTCATCGGCGCTTCGACGGCCGCTGGCAGCTTCACGGAGGCGATTGTGAAGGATATGGCCGCGCACACCGCGAGGCCGATTATCTTCGCACTCTCCAATCCGCGGACGTGCGCCGAAGCGGACCCCTCCGATATCATCGCCTGGACCGATGGCCGTGCGTTGATTGCCACCGGTGGTTCCTTCGCCCCAGTGACCTACAAGGGAGTGACTTACGTCGTCGGCCAGGTGAATAACGCCATGCTCTACCCCGGCCTCGCGCTGGGCGTGATCGTGTCGCGCGCCAGCAGGGTCAGCGATGGAATGTTCGCCGCCGCGGCCAGCGCGGTATCGAGCCTGGTGACGGTGCGCCAACCCGGCGCCTCGCTGTTGCCGCACATCGACGACTTGCGCAGCGTATCGGTGACCGTGGCCGCGGCGGTGATCGAGGCAGCCAATGCGGAGGGCCTCGCGAGAGTCAAATGCGACGACATTGTGCAACGCGTACAGGACGCGATGTGGCAGCCGGAGTATCGCCGCATCCAGGCGTCCTGACGTCAGAGTGACCAAATATGGTCACTCCAGTCTTGAATGGCAGGCGGAACCGCCTGCCCCACGCAACAAATCATCCAGGTACAGAGTGGTGGGACAGGCGGTTTCGCCTGCCGACCGAGAAGGGCGTTGGCCCGCCGCGTGCCTACATCCGTAAGTAAAAAGGAGATATTATGCGTATAAGCTTCATTCGTTCGCTACTGTTCACAGGAGGATTGCTGTGCCTGTCCCCAGCGCTTTTTGCGCAAGTCGACGCATCCATCACCGTCGCGCCCCCGGAACTGCCCACCTATGAGCAGCCGATGTGCCCCGGCGACGGGTATATCTGGACTCCGGGATATTGGGCCTGGGATGGTGAGTATTACTGGGTGCCGGGCACCTGGGTATTGGCTCCCGAACCAGGATATCTGTGGACCCCCGGGTACTGGGGTTGGGGCGGCAGCGGATATTTTTTTAACGAAGGCTACTGGGGCCTGTCGGTGGGATTCTACGGCGGCATCAACTATGGCTTCGGATACTTCGGTCACGGGTATGACGGCGGCCGCTGGGAGAACGGACATTTTTTCTACAACACGTCGGTGAATCGAGTGGACCGGAACGCCATTCACAATGTTTACGAGGCCAGGGTGAACGAAAACAATAACCGCGTCAGCTACAACGGCGGCAGCGGCGGAATCAACGCCCGCGCGTCGTCGGAAGAAGAAGCGGCCGCTCGCGGGAAGCGTTCGGGACCGGTCGCCGCGCAGACACAACACGCTTACACCGCCCACAATAACCCGCAGCAGAAGTTTTCGGCCAACCACGGCGCACCGCCCATGACGGCCACGGCGCGTCCCAACACCGCGACCCATCCTTCGGAACTGCCACCGGCCAGAGCTTCGGTTGCCAAGACCGGGAACTCGAAACAGGACCAGAAAAACCAGAAGGAGCAGGAGAAGGTGGTCACCAAGCAGAACCAGGAGCGGCAGAAACTCCAGCAGACGCAGGAAAAGCAACATCAGCAACTGACCAAGCAGAAGGCCGCCCCGGCCAGAATGCAGCAAGTGGAGCAGCAGCACGCGCAGCAGACGCAGCAAATGGCGCAAAGGCATTCGCAGCAGATGCAGCAGGTGCAGCAGAGGCAGGCGCCCGCGGCCGGCGGAGGACGCGGCGGAGGGCGGAGGTAAATCGAGTTTCCGTTCCAGCCAATAGCCTCGCCGGAGAGGGAAACGCCACGGAGCTAACGCGGATCTCATGGTTTGCGGAGCCCCTCCCGCGCGTTTTCAAGCTCATTTTATGACCGGGCAACACGATCCACCGCTTCAAATCGAAGCGCCGAAGGCGGTAACAAAACGTCGATCTTCCTGGGCGGTCTGGATTGCCGTTCTGATCGCGGTGGCCGTCGGCGTCTATTTTCTTTGGCCGAGAATCAGCGGGGCGAAATCGGCCGCGGCGTCGAAAGCCCCCGCTCCGGCGCCTCTTCCCGTGGTCGCGGCGACAGCCCGCAAGGGGGACATCGCGGTGTATTACACAGGCCTGGGCGCGGTGACTCCCCTGGCAACGGTAACGGTGAAAACGCGCGTCGACGGACAGTTGATGAGTGTTCGCTATCGCGAGGGCGACACCGTCAAGAAGAGCGATCTGCTCGCCGAGATCGACGACGGGCCGTATCAGGCGGCGTTGACGCAGGCGCAAGGCGCTTTGATCCGCGACCAGGCCCTGCTGGCGAACGCGCGGATCGACGTGGCCCGTTATCAGGTTCTGGCCGCCCAGCAGGCCGTTCCGGAGCAACAACTCGCAACGCAGCAGGCACTGGTGCATCAGGACGAGGGAATCGTGAAGCTCGATGAGGGGCAAGTTGAAGCGGCGAAGGTCAATCTGGCATATTGCAAGATCTCGGCGCCCGTTGCCGGACGCATCGGATTGCGGCTGGTGGATCCGGGAAACGTCGTGCAGGCTACCGATACTACGGGATTAGTGGTCATTACGCAGATGGACCCCATCAGCGCGATCTTCACGATTTCCGAGGATCAGCTGCAAGTGGTGCTCAAGAAAATGGCCGCCGGGCAGACGCTGGAAGTGGACGCGTACGATCGCGCCGCGAAAACGAAGCTCGCGCAGGGCACGCTGACGACGCTCGATAATCAGATCGATCCCACCACTGGTACGTTGAAACTGAGAGCCACCTTCGCGAACACGAAGGGCACGTTATTTCCCAACCAGTTTGTGAACGCACGGTTGCTGGTAGAGGAGAAGCGCGGAGTCACTCTCATGCCGACGGCGGCCGTGCAACGCAATTCCTCGGCGACCTATGTGTACGTGGTGAAACCGGATTCGACGGTGACCGTGCGCAACATCACCATCGGCACATCAGAAGGCGATGACTCCGAGGTGACCTCGGGATTGACGCCCGGTGAAGTCGTGGTGATGACCGGCGTCGACAAATTGCAGGAAGGCACCAAGGTCAACGCGCAAATCCCCGTCGCCAAAAAGGGTAAATAGGTGAACCCGTCCCGGATTTTCATTCTCCGTCCGGTGGCCACCACCATGTTGATGGTCGGCATTCTGCTGGCGGGGGCGGTGGGGTACACGCAGCTGCCGGTGTCGGCGTTGCCGGAAGTCGATTATCCGATCATTCAGATCACGACGTTCTATCCCGGCGCCAGCCCGGACGTGATGGCTTCCTCGGTCACCGCTCCGCTGGAACGACAGTTCGGACAACTGCCTGGGCTCCAGCAGATGACGTCCACCAGTTCCGATGGAAGCTCCGTCATCACGCTGCAATTCAACCTCAGCCTGAGCATCGATATCGCGGAACAGGAAGTGCAGCAATCGATCAACGCTTCGGGAACCTACCTTCCGGCCGACCTGCCGACGCCTCCGGCTTATAGCAAAACGAACCCAGCCGACACCCCGATCCTGACGCTGGCGCTGACTTCGACCGATCTTCCTTTGTCGAAAGTCGAGGATCTGGCGGACACGAGGCTATCGCCGAAAATTTCTCAGTTACCCGGCGTCGGACTGGTCAGCATCAGCGGCGGACAAAAGCCCGCGGTGCGGATTCAGGCCAATCCCACGACGATGGCATCTTACGGCCTGAATCTGGAGGATCTGCGCACGGCCATCGTCGCCGCCAACGTCAATCAGGCGAAGGGCAATTTCGACGGCGCGCGGCAAGGCTACCAGATCGGAGCCAACGACCAGTTGCTGACCAGCGGCGACTACTCCGCGCTCATTATCGCGTACAAGAACAACGCTCCCGTCAAATTGACCGATGTGGCCAACGTCCTCGACGACGTGGAAAATGTCCGCCAGGCCGCCTGGATGAACCAGACTCCGGCCGTCATTCTGAATATTCAACGACAGCCCGGCGCCAACATCATCTCGGTGGTCGACCGGATCAAACAACTACTGCCTCAATTGACTTTGTCGTTGCCTTCGTCCATCAAAGTCAGCATCCTGACGGACCGGACCACCACGATTCGAGCCTCGGTCAGCGACGTCCAGTTCGAACTGATGCTGACGGTGGCCCTGGTGGTGATGGTGATGTTTTTATTCCTGCGCAACATCGCGGCGACCATCATTCCAGGGATCGCCGTTCCCCTTTCGCTGGTGGCCACCTTCGGCGTGATGTATCTGCTCGGCTACAGTTTGAATAACCTGACGTTGATGGCCCTGACGATTTCCACCGGCTTCGTGGTGGACGATGCCATCGTGATGATTGAGAACATCACGCGCTACATTGAAGCCGGCGACTGTCCGCTCGAAGCCGCGCTGAAAGGCTCGGCGCAAATTGGCTTCACCATCGTATCGCTGACCGTCTCTTTGATTGCCGTCCTGATTCCCCTGCTGTTCATGGCCGATATCGTCGGCCGCCTGTTCCGGGAATTCGCGGTGACGCTCAGCGTGACCATCCTGGCCTCGGCCGTCGTTTCGCTTACGCTCACTCCGATGATGTGCTCGAAATTGCTAAAGCACAAGCCGGAAGCCGCCCAGGGGCGGTTTTACAAAACCTCCGAGCGCGCGTTCAATTCCGTCATCGATTTCTACGGGCGGACGTTAAAGTGGGTGCTGGGCTGGCAACTCGCCACGCTTCTGGTCGCGGCGGCGACTCTCGGCGTTACCATTTTCCTGTTTTTCGTCATCCCCAAGGGATTCTTTCCGATTCAAGACACCGGCGTGATTCAGGGCGTCTCGGAGGCGGCTCAGTCCGTGTCGTTCCCCGAAATGTCGCGCCAGCAGCAGCAATTGAGCAAGATCATTCTCCAAGATCCGGACGTCGACAATCTGTCGTCGTTCATCGGAATCGACGGGACGAATACGACGCTCAACAGCGGACGCATTCTCATCAACCTGAAGCCTCTCGCTTCGCGCAAGACCAGCGCCAGCGACGTGATTCGCCGCCTTCAGCCGCAACTGGCGCAGCTGGCGGGCATCACGCTGTTCATGCAGCCGGTGCAGGATCTGTCGGTCGAGGATCGCGTCAGCCGCACGGAATTTCAATACACGCTCGAAGACCCCAACGTCGACGAACTGAACGCGTTCGCGCCGCGGATGCTGGCCAGGCTTCAGCAGCTTCCGCAATTGAGCGACGTGGCCAGCGATCAGCAGACCCTCGGCCTGCAAGCGAAGCTGGTCTTCGATCGCAACACGGCTTCGCGCCTGGGGATCACCACCGCGACCATCGACCAGACGCTCTATGACGCCTATGGCCAGCGCGAAGTATCCACCATGTTCACGCAGCTGAACCAGTATCACGTGGTGCTGGAAGTGGCGCCCGGATTCGACAAGAAGCCCGCCGACCTGAGCGATTTGTTTATTCAATCCGCTGTGCCCGCATCCGGCGCCCGTTCCATCGCATCCTCGTCGGCATTCCCGAATGCGGGCCAGATCCCGCTCGGCTCCTTCTCCAAGGTGGAGACGGGGACTGTTCCGATCACGGTGAACCATCAGGGCCAGTTTCCCGTGGTCACGCTGTCCTTCAATCTGGCCCCCAACGCATCCCTGGGCGACGCGGTGAAGGCGGTGGACCAGGTGAAAAGCGAGCTGAACATGCCGCCGACCATCGATGCCGCCTATCAGGGCACGGCCGAGGCGTTTCAGTCCTCACTGGCTAACGAGCCGGTGCTGATCGCGGCGGCGCTGATTACGGTCTATCTCGTTTTGGGCATCCTTTATGAAAGCTACATTCACCCCCTGACGATCCTCTCCGCGTTGCCATCGGCTGGAGTGGGAGCGCTGCTCGCGCTCATCATCTGCCGCAACGACTTCAGCGTAATCGCCCTCATCGGCATCGTGCTGCTGATCGGGATTGTGAAGAAGAACGCCATCATGATGATCGATTTCGCGCTGGCGGCCGAGCGCACCGAAGGCATGAAGCCGGAAGATGCCATTTATCAGGCCTGTCTGCTGCGCTTCCGTCCCATCATGATGACCACCATGGCGGCGCTGCTGGGCGCGGTTCCGTTGGCCCTTGGCTCCGGCAGCGGCTCGGAGCTACGGAGGCCACTGGGCATCACCATCATCGGCGGGTTGCTGATCAGCCAGCTGCTAACGCTCTATACGACGCCGGTCATCTATATATGGTTCGACCGCCTGGCGTCGAAACTGCGGGGCAAGGGATGAACATTGCCGAGCCCTTCATCCGAAAACCCGTCGCCACTACACTTCTCGTGGTCGCGATCAGCTTAGCCGGCGCGGCGGCATACCGGCTGCTCCCCGTATCGCCGTTGCCGCAAGTGGATTTTCCCACCATCTCCGTCAGCGCGTCTTTGCCCGGCGCGAGTCCGGAGACGATGGCCTCCTCCGTCGCGACACCTTTGGAACGGCAATTTGGCCGGATTGCCTCGGTCAGTGAGATGACTTCGTCGAGCAGCCTTGGATCATCGAGCGTCACGCTGCAATTCGATCTGAACCGGGACATCGACGCGGCGGCGCGTGATGTACAAGCCGCCATCAACGCCGCACGGGGCTACTTGCCCATCAACCTCCCCAACAATCCCACCTATCGCAAGGTGAATCCGGCCGACTCGCCTATTTTCATCCTGGCACTCACCTCGGGCACACTGACCCGGGGCCAGATGTACGACGCGGCCTCGACGATCATGGCGCAGAAACTGTCGCAGGTAAGCGGCGTCGGGCAGGTGACCGTGGGCGGGAGCTCTCTTCCAGGCGTGCGCATCGAACTGAATCCGACGGCGCTGAACAAATACGGCATCGGCCTGGAGCAGGTGCGGACCGCGCTCAGCGGCGCGAATGCCAACACGCCGAAGGGTCATTTTTCGGACGACCTCAGCTTGTGGGAGGTGGGTGCGAACGATCAGATCCTGAAGGCCAGCGACTATGCGCCGCTGGTGGTTGCGTACCGCAATGGCGCGGCGGTCCAGATCTCCGACATCGGCCAGGCCCAGGATTCGGTGGAGGACTTGCGCAACTCCGGCTACGCCAACGGCAAGCCTTCGGTTCTGGTCATCATTTTCCGCCAGCCCGGCGCCAACATCATTAATACGGTTGATAACATCCGCGCCGTCCTGCCGCGCATTCAATCGTCGATTCCGCATTCCATCGACGTGAGGGTTGCCATGGACCAGACAGTGACCATCCGCGCGTCGGTAGACGACACGGAAAAGACGCTGGTCATCTCGGTTCTCCTGGTGATTCTGGTGGTCTTCGTCTTCCTCAGAAACGGGCGGACTACCTTCATCCCCAGCGTTGCCGTTCCGGTCTCGCTGATCGGGACCTTCGGCGTCATGTATCTGCTGGGCTTCAGCCTGGACAATCTGTCGTTGATGGCGCTCACCATCTCCACCGGATTCGTGGTGGACGATGCGATTGTGGTCATCGAAAATATCACCCGTTATATGGAGCAGGGGATGCGCCCCTTCGAAGCCGCGTTGAAAGGCGCGCAGGAAGTAAGCTCCACCGTGTTCACCATCAGCGTTTCGCTGATTGCCGTGTTCATCCCGTTGCTGCTGATGGGAGGCATCGTGGGGCGCCTGTTTCGCGAGTTTGCGGTGACGCTTTCGGTCGCCATCGCGGTCTCCATGGTGGTTTCGCTCACCGCGACGCCCATGATGTGCGCCCATTTATTAAAGGACACGAGGGGGACATCCCACGGCTGGATGTACCGGACCAGCGAACGGGCGTTCGACTGGCTGGTGGATCTTTACAGCCGGACGCTGCTCGTGGCGCTCCGCTTCCGCGCCGTCACTCTGCTGGTCCTGCTGGCCACCATCGGATTGAATGTTTACCTGTTCATCCGTATCCCCAAGGGGTTTTTCCCCGAACAGGATAACGGACGGATTCAGGGTTCCATTCTCGCCGACCAGGACACCTCGTTCCAGGCCATGGACAAGACCATGCTGCCGATGATCAATATTGTCGCCGCGGACCCGGCCGTGGACGCGGTACTCGGATTTACGGGCGGCAGCACTTACAACACGGCGCGATTATTCATCTCGCTGAAGCCGCTCGAGGAGAGAAAAATCTCCGCCCCTCTGATCATCGCCCGGCTGCGGCCGAAGCTGGCCAAGGTGCCGGGCGCGACGCTCTACTTGCAGGCCGCGCAGGATCTTCGCGTCGGCGGCCGCACCAGCAACGCCGAATATCAGTTCACCATGCAGTGCGACAATCTGGACGATCTCAACCAGTTTGCGCCCAAAATGGTCGACCAGTTCAAGACCATTCCGATCATCGCCGACGTCAGCAGCGACCAGCAAAATCGCGGCCTCCAGGCGATGATTCAGTATGATCGCGGGACGCTGGCCCGCTTCGGCATCACGCCGCAAACGGTCGACGACACGCTCTACGATGCCTTCGGCCAGCGGCAGGTGTCGACCATGTATACGCCGCTGAATCAGTACCACGTGGTGATGGAAGCGGCGCCGGATTTTTGGCAGAATCCGCTGTTTCTCCAACAGGTCTATGTGAACTCTCCGGCCGCACAGCAGGTTCCCTTGAGCGCGTTCGCCACGTTTGTGTCCAGCACCGCTCCGCTGACGGTCACGCACCAGGGGCTCTTTCCCGCGGTCACAATTTCCTTCAATCTGAAGCCGGGCGTCGCGCTGGGAGATGCGGTGAATGCCGCGGCAGCGGCGGCGGCCAAGATCGGGCTGCCGTCCACCATCCAGACCGAATTCACCGGCACCGCGCAAGCCTACCAGGCGTCCCTCGCCAGCGAGCCGATCCTGATTGCGGCGGCGCTGGTTGCCGTTTACCTCATCCTGGCGATGCTCTATGAGAGCTACGTCCATCCCATCACCATCATTTCCAGCCTTCCGGCGGCCAGTGTCGGCGCGCTTCTGGCGCTGTTTCTCACTCATACCGACCTCAGCATCATCGCGATCATCGGCATCATCCTGCTGATCGGCATCGTGAAAAAAAACGCCATCATGATGATCGATTTCGCGCTGGCCGCCACGCGCGACGAAGGCAAAAATTCTTACGATTCTATCGTTGAAGCATGCCGGCTCCGCTTCCGCCCGATCCTGATGACGACCATGGCAGCGCTGCTTGGAGCGCTGCCGCTCGCGCTCGGGACCGGCACCGGATCGGAACTTCGCAGGCCTTTGGGAATTACGATCATTGGAGGGCTGATCGTGAGCCAGTTGTTGACCCTGTATACGACCCCGGTGGTGTATCTGTATTTCGACGCCCTGCGGATTTGGTGGGAGGGAGGGCGCGGGACGGCTTCGGCGCCAGGCGCGGATGGCGGCCATCTCGTTATGGAACCCCGACAGTAATGGAGGGGATGGCCCGGGAACGTTTTTTTCCCGACAAGCCACTACGTGCGCGTCTTCCTGCGTTTGGGTCCAAGTTCCGCGGGCAGCAGTGAGTAGGCGGTCTCGACCCATTCGCAAAGCAAGGGGCGCGTGTCACGAGGATCGATGATCTCCTCGACGCCGAATGCCTCCGCGGTCCGGAACGGCGAACGGTATTGTTGCAGCCGCTCTTCGATTTCGCGCCTCCGCGCGGCCGGGTCGGGAGAGGCTTCAATTTCCCGCTTGTAAGCCGCTTGCACACCGCCCTCGATCGGCAGTGATCCCCAATCCCCGGAAGGCCACGCGTAACGGAGATTCAGTCCCTGCGCATTGCCATGTGCGGCGCCGGCGACTCCGTACACACGGCGCAGGATGATGGAAATCCACGGGACCGTGGCCTGATACACGGCCATCAGCGCCCGTGCGCCGACGCGGGCGGTACCCGCCTTCTCCGACATGGTGCCGATGAGGAAGCCTGGATTGTCGACGAAGTTGACGGCCGGAATGTGGAAGGTGTCGCAAAGGTCTATGAAGCGGATCATCTTCTCGGCGGCCGCGACGTCGACCGCTCCGCCGCCCTGTTTGGGGTCGTTGGCCATCACGCCGACGGGATAGCCGTTGAGGCGCGCCAGGCCGACGACCAGAGGGCGGCCATACATGCGCCCTATTTCGAAAAACGATTCGCGGTCGAGTACGAGGTTGAGAATCCGCCGCACATCGTAGCCGCGGCGGCGTTCCCTGGGGATGGCGGAGAGAAGGTCCTCTTCGCGGCGCGAAGGATCGTCGGATGGTTCAACGCGAGGAGGGACTTGCCAGACGTTCGAAGGCAGGTAGGAGAGGAACCGTCGGACCTGCGCGAAGGCTTCGGCTTCCGTTTCGACTTCGTTGTCGACGGCCCCGCTGCCGCGGGCGTGAATTTGCGCTCCGCCGAGTTCTTCCTTGGTGACTTTTTCACCCACGCCGCGCTCGACCACGGGAGGCCCGGCGATAAAGAGCTGGCTGACGCCGCGGACCATGACGGAGAAATGCGACGTGACGACGCGCACCGCCCCGAGTCCGGCGACCGGTCCGAGGCAGGCGGCGACGACGGGCACTTCGCCCACCAAGTCGACCACGGTGTCCCAACTTGGATTGGCAGGGACGTAGGTGTAGCCCATCATCTCCAGCGATTTTACGCTCCCACCGCCGCCGGTTCCGTCCACCAGCCGGACCATCGGAAGTTTCAGGCCGAGGGCAAGCTTTTCCGCGTAGCCCTGTTTGCCGGCGATGCTGGCGTCGGCGGCTCCTCCGCGCACGGTGAAGTCGTCGCCGCCGACCACGACGCGGCGGCCGTCGATGCGTCCGGTGCCCATGACGAAGTTCGAGGGTGTGAACGAAGTGAGGTTGCCGTGCTCATCGTAGGTGCCGCGCCCGGCGAGGGTTCCGGTTTCATGGAACGTGCCAGGGTCGAGCAACCGATCCACGCGCTCCCGGACGGTCAGGCGTCCGGCAGCATGCTGGCGCTCGACGTTCGCGCTTCCACCCATCTCGCGCGCCAGTTCCATGCGGCGGTGGAGTTCGTCAACTTCTTTTTGCCAACTCATGAATTGGCAATCATAACAAGACGGCGGAGGCCCGGGACTTGGCGTCATTCCTGTCATCTGCGTCAAATGCCGCATTTCCCCTCCGGCGGAGTGGCGGCCGACCCAACTTCCACCGCGAGAACGACAGCGATGCGGACCGTAAGCGCATGACGGCACGCGTCGATCGTGTATGGAACGGGAAATGCACCTCCTCTCCGAATGCTAAATCGATCCAGCGTCAAGAAAGGATGCAAAACAATGTCGAGGCTAATGGCGGCAATCGCTCTGCTGGCGCTCGCGCGGTTGGTCAGTTTCGCTTGGGCAGATCCCCAGGCCGCCGCGCCAGCTACGAAACCAATGACTTCGGACCAGGCGTTCAAGAACGTGCGGGTTCTCAAGGGGATTCCTCTGGACGATTTCATGGGAACCATGGGCGTCATGACAAGCTCGTTGGCCTTTGACTGTTCCGACTGTCACAGCGGGGCCGGCACGGACACCGTGAATTGGGCCCAGGATACCGCCCGCAAGGCGATTTCGCGCAAGATGATCACGATGGTCGAGACCATCAATCGCGACAACTTCAACGGACGACAGGTGGTGACCTGCTACAGCTGCCATCACGGCCGCGATCGCCCGGCGACCACCCCGTCCCTGGAGGCCGTGTACGGGCCCGGCGCCACGGAGATGGATGACGTCCTCACGCAAATGCCCGGACAGCCTCCCGCCGAACAGATCATCGATAAGTACATCCAGGCGATCGGTGGGGCCGAGCGGCTGGCCGGTCTCAAGAGCTATATCGCCAAAGGCACCAGCGTAGGGTTCGGCGGGTTCGGGGGCGGGGCGCAAGTCACGCTCTATGCGCAAGCGCCGAATTTGCGCACCCTGATCCTCGATTTCAAGGACACTCCGAGCCGTGGCGATACCACGAGAAGCTACGACGGCCGCGCCGGTTGGCTGCGGACGCCTCTCAATGTGTTGGGAGAATACGAGCTGAGCGGTGGTGAACTGGATGGGACCACGCTGGACGCGGAGATGGCTTTTCCGGGACGAATCAAGCAGTTCCTCACCAACCCGCGCGTGAGCTTGCCGGCCACCATCAGCGACATTCCCGAGCCGTCCAGCCAGGCGAAGGACGCCAATGTGCTGATCGGACAGGATCGCCTGGTCGATGTCGTGCAGGGAACCGGGCCCCGGGGCCTTCTGGTCACGTTGTACTTCGACCACGAATCGGGCCTTCTGGTGCGGCTAAAGCGCTATGCCAAGTCGCCGATCGGCCGGGTTGCGACGCAGGTCGACTATGGCGATTATCGCGACGTTGGCGGAATCAAAATGCCGTTTCGAATGACCTTCGCGTGGTTCAACGGTCTGGATGCGATTCGCCTGAACGAGGTGCGAACGAATGTTTCCATTGACCCAGGCGTGTTCGGGAAACCGGCCAAGGCGAAATCGAAAGGCGGTGACTAGGAGGCGGTCCCAGTCATTTCGTCAGCGGACGATCCCCTGGCTGACGCCATAGGGCGGGGACTGCGCTCCGCTCAACGCACTGGATTTCCGCTGCTATCCAGCATCGGATCCAGAATAGCGACAGATCCAAAGCTGTCTCGCAAAAAAAACTTCATGGAATACCCTTCTTCGGTGACAAGCCGAAGATCTTTCCTGATGGGCAACTGGCCCACCACCGTGCCCTCGATCTTCCTGGTACCCGGTGTCCAGTTGGCTCCATGATGCTCGTGATCTTCAGGATTCTCCTCGTAGATCTCCAGATCATACTCCGCCATATTCACAAACTCCGTTCCGAGGAACACGTCGCCGATCCCGGAAATCTTGCGGACAGGTCGGAAGGACATCGCTAGAAGAGTACACCCTGTACGGCCAAGTCGCAAGCTAACTCAACGCGGATCGATCTTTAATCGCCAGACATTTTGCTGGCGCAGGTTGGAGAGCCAGATGGATCCGTGGCCGACGCGGATGGAATCGCCTCCGGGGCCGGTCCATTGCTTGATCACCGCGTTCTTCGCCGGGTCGATTTCCGTAATGGGGATGCTGAAGATGGTCGCCCAGACATGACCTGCCCCGAAGGCAAGTTCGCCTCCACCGCCCGGGATGCCGGCTTCGATATTCGCCACCAGTTTCTTCGTTTTCGCATCGACGCGGGAGATGGTGCCGTCGCCCTGGTTCAAAGTCCAGATGGAGCCGGCTCCGGCCGTTAGAAAACGAGGACCCGGGCCGACTTGAATCATGGCAGTCACAGAATTGGTTTTCGGATCGACCCGCGTGAGGAGATTCTTCACCGGGGTGGTGATCCACACCGCGCCCTCGGCGTAAATGCAGGAGGCCGATCCGGCGCTGACCGCTATTTCGGCAACCGATTTATTGGTCGCCGGGTCGATGCGGGAAAGAACGCCTTTGCTGTCCGTTAGCATCCAGACGGCGTCGGGGCCGGCCGCGATTCCTCCTTCGCTGTCGGCTGGACCGAAGGGCAAAGTCGCCACCACGCGATTGGTCGCGATGTCGATGCGGCTGAGCGTTTTGTCGCCGCAGTTGGGTACCCAGACGCTGCCGAATCCAGAGGCGAGCCCCGAGCAAGGTTTCTTGCCAACTTCAATGGCGGCGATCACGGTGTTGGTCTTCACGTCAAGACGATGCACGGTGTTTTTCGGCCCGTTGGTGACCCACACGGCGTCCTCGGTAAGCACCTGCCAGTCCGGAGTTCCTTCAACGGGAAACACCGCATCAGGCGTGAGCGCGGACATTTCCCGTTTCACGCCTGGAGTAGACACACCGGGCTTCGGCGGCCTGGGAGGCCTTTTGTCCTGGGCCCCGACGAGCGCGATGAAGAACAGAGTGAGCAGGAACTGTTTGGTCATATTATTCGGCGAGCGTCGCCACGACGCGCTTCGGATCGATGCGCCAGAGCGTCCCTTCCTGTACATTCGTCAGCCAGAGGGAGTTTTGGCCGAAGAAAATCGCGCCTCCGCCCGCACCCTGGAACTGCTGGACCACTTTTTCGTCCGTGGGATCGATGCGCGTAATCGGGAAGCCGGGGAGAGACACCCACAGCGAGCCTCCGCCGAACGCCAGACCGCCGATGGCCGAGCCGGAGACGCCAGTCTCGATGGTCTTCGAGACTTTGTTGGTCTTGGGATCGATGCGGTCGATTTTGCCTTCTTTCAGGCAAAGAACCCAAAGAGACGACTCGCCGATGACCAGCGCCGACGGCTGCGCGGAAACCTCAATCCTCTTCTCGACAAGCGTCTTTACGGGATTCACGCGAAGAACCAGATGATCCGCCGGGCAGGTGACCCACAGCGCGGTTTCGCCAAAGTTCAGCGAGTTGCATCCGGCGGGCAGGCGGAGCTCGGCGACCACTTTGTTCTGATCCGGGTCAACGCGGGAGAGCGTGGTTTTGTCGTCGCTCAAAATCCAAACGCTGTCGGCGGTGGCCGCGACCGAGGGGACTGCGGATCCGGCGCCGGCCGTGATGCTCACCGGATCGGCCAGTTTCGGAGGAGCGCTCTTCTCGGCTTCCTTCTCTCCCGCCTTATCCTTATTCCCCTGCCCGTGCGCCGGAGCCTTCGGATCGGCCGCAACCTTCGCGTCGAGGCGCACCAGCGAGTGCGTCGCGCAGTCTGGAATCCAGACGCTGGTAAATCCAGAGGCCGCGCCGCCGCACAGGCCCTGCGTTCCCGCGACGGGGTCGACCAGCTTGTTGGTCTTCACGTCGAATCGCTCCAGGCCGCCCGCTTTGTTGGGAATAAGGACGGAATCGGAAAAGACCATCCAGCGCGGGGCGAGCGGCAGTTCGGCGTCGGCCTTCAGGCTGGCGATCGGGATTTGCACGCCCGCAGTCTTGATCCCTTGGGGAACGTCCTTTCTGATTTTTCCGCTCTGCCCCGCGCACAACGCGACCGCGAACCAAATTCCGCACAGGATGCGCATTGAATCTCCCTGAAAAGGATCGAGAACCGGGCGGGCGTGGCCGTCGTTCCGAACGTTCCCATGAGTATAGCTCAGGGGCTGTTTTGTTGACAGCACGTAAAGCCTTCTGCCCAGGTGGCCTGTATATGCGAGTTCGTTAGCATGTCCCCTCCATTACTGTCGGGGCTCGGTAGTGGAGTTGTGGCGCGCCTGCGGAGTTCGGGTTTCTTTCCGAGCCCCGACAGTAATGGAGGGGATGCTAATGTTTTCAAATGACGCTAGACTTTAGAATTAACCGAGAGGCTTCGAGTTGGAATCATGCGTTTGACGGCGGTGGGATTATCGATCTTCGGCCTGGCCGTTGCTGCTCACGCGCAGAGTCCCGATTTTTTCGAGCTCAAAATCCGGCCCGTGCTGGCGACTAATTGTTATGCCTGTCATACGAATTCCGCGTTGGGTGGAGTGAGGCTCGATAGTCGTGAGGCGATGCTGAAAGGCGGCAAGCGCGGCCCCTCGATTACGCCCGGCGATGCCGAAAAGAGCCTGCTGATTCAGGCCGTTCGCCAAACGGACGAAAATCTAAAAATGCCGCAGGGCGGCAAGCTGAAGGACTCTGAAATCGCAGATCTTGTCGCGTGGGTCAACGCCGGCGCAGTGTGGCCCGCGGCACATTTAGGGGGCGCGCCTTTGACGACCGCCGCAAAATCGGGAAAATACGTGATCGCGCCGGAACGCAGGGCCTTCTGGTCGCTACAACCTTTAAAGGATACGGCGCCGCCCGCCGTGAAGGACGCGAAATGGGCGAAGTCGCCCATCGACCAGTTCATTTTGGCTCGCCTCGAAAAAGAAGGGCTGAAGCCGGTGCGTCCGGCCAACAAACACGATCTACTGCGCCGCGCGACGCTGGATCTGACCGGGTTGCCCCCCACTCCCGAGGAAATTGCCGCGTTCGATAAAGATACTTCGCCCAACGCGTTTGCAAAAGTGGTGGACCGTCTGCTCGCGTCGCCCCACTATGGCGAGCGCTGGGGCCGCGAGTGGCTGGACGTGGCGCGCTACGGCGAGGACGATTACCGCAGCCTGAATCCTTTCCCGCGCGGGTATTTTCCTTACGCAAACGCCTATCTCTATCGCGATTGGGTGATTCAGGCCTTCAACGACGATCTTCCCTACGATCAGTTTGTGAAGGCACAACTGGCGGGCGATCTTCTCGACGAAAAAGTTCGCTACAAGTATCTGCCGGCCACGGGATTCCTGGGCCTGGGCCCCTGGTATTTCGATAACGGCGCGGTGGAAGTAACGCGCGCCGATGAGCGTCACGACCGGGTGGACGTGGTGAGCCGAGGCTTTCTCGGCCTGACGGTGGCGTGCGCGCGCTGCCACGATCACAAATACGATCCCATTCCGCAGACCGATTATTACGCGTTGGCGGGCGTGTTCAAAAACACCGCCTATCGCGAATATCCGCTTGCGCCGAAGGCGGCGGTGGAAGAACACCTGAGAATCGAAGCAGAGGTTGAGAAGAAACAGAAAATCCTGCAGGACACGCAGACGGCGCTGAGCGGGGAACTGTCCGAATCGCTGGCGTTCCAGACCGCGAATTATCTGGAAGGCGTCTACGACGTGGTCGCTCTTAAAAAGGAGAAGGACGCTGTAGTGGAGGCGCGCAAGCTCGACTACGAGTTGCTGGAGCGGTGGATCGCCTACATGGCGAAGGTCACCGATAAGTATCACGAAAAGGACGCCTGGCAGGCCATGATGAAGGTCGCGGCGAAGGCTCCTCAGGTGACGGAAGGCGGAGGCCGGGGAGGAAATCGCACCAATCCGGAAGTGAAGAAGCTGGCCGAGGAGTTTCAGGCGGAGGTCGTCAAATCCATGCTCGCGCGCAAGGATTTGAACGAAGAGAACGACATCATCACGGCGAAGTCTCTCGAAGGAACCACGAAAAAGAAGCGCGCCAACAAGCCCAACGAGTTCATCACCAACGACGATTTCTGCCCCGGCTGTGGATTGCGTCTGAAGAACATGCCGGAGGCCGCCGCCAGCTTCTGGACCGAGGTTTTTCAGAAGGAATTGAAGGATTCGGACGATCCCACGGCGATGATGGCGATGGGCAGCCGTCAGGGCAAACCCGGTGTGCTGCTGTTCCGCGGATGGGGCCTGGAGAGCCGCGTGGGGCCGGAGGCGCAGGCCCGCATGGCGTCGATCAAGGCGGATGTCGAAGCGGCAAAAAAGAGGCTGGACCCGTCCTATCCGTTTATTCACGGTGTGCGGGATGTAGCCGAGCCCTCCGATCTGGAACTGGCCCTGCGCGGCAATCCGCAAACGCTGGGTGACAAGGTTCCGCGTCATTTCCTGAGCGTGCTATCGAAGGACGAGCCGAAACATTTCGAGCACGGCAGCGGACGCCTGGAATTAGCCGGCGAGATTCTGAAGCAGCCTATCGCGATGCGCGTGATCGTGAATCGCATCTGGAAAGGCCACTTCGGAACCGGGATTGTCGACACGCCCAGCAACTTCGGCGTGGGAGGCGAGCGCCCCACAAATCCTGAACTGCTGGATTACCTGGCGCAACAGTTCATCGATGACGGCCTGTCGATCAAGAAGCTGCACCGGATGATCATGTTGAGCGCGACCTATCAACTGAGCGCCGATAACGACGCCGTGAATTTTGCGAAGGACGCGGGCGATCGTCTTTATTGGCGTGTGGAGCGCAAGCGCATGGACGCGGAACAGATTCGCGACGCCGTGCTGATGGTGGCCGGGAATCTGGATGGCGCGATGGGCGGTCCGAGTCAGGAACTGACCCCCGCGTTCAAGGGTCGCACGGTGTATGGCAAGGTGAGCCGCTACAAGCTCGACGAATATCTGCAGCTATTCGATTTCCCGAGCCCGAACATCAGCGCCGAAAAGCGGTTTACCACCACCGTCCCTTTGCAGCGACTGTTCCTGATGAACAGCGATTTCATGCAGATTGAATCCGAAGAGCTGGCCAAACGCGTCGCCGCCGAGCCGGATAATCGTTCGCGCATCAGAAAGGTGTACACGCTCGCCTACGGGCGCGACCCCAGCGAGGAAGAAATCAAACTGGGTCTCGATTATTTGCACGCCGAGCCTCTGCGCGAATACGAAGAGGAGAAATCGAAGCCCGAAGAGGACAGTGGAGGTCGCGGCGGCAAGCCGGCGTTCACCGGAGCCGCGAAGCCGGAAGCGCCCGCAGCCGACGTCACGACCGAAGCCGCGCCAGAAATGGGTATGGGCATGTCCGGCGGCATGGGTGGACGCGGAGGGCGTGGCCCCGCGGCACCCGAAGTGAAGTACGAACCGACGGCTTGGGGCCGCTATATTAAGGTGTTGTTGAGTTCGAGCGAATTCGTGTTTATCAACTAATGGTTTGGGTCAGAAATCTTGCCAGTTATGTGGCGTACGCACTCGTGCCTCCTCTCGAACGCCCGTCCCTCGGGCGATAGAAACAATAGGCCAGGCATCGACACAAGTGTCGACGCGGCACGCCGGGGGCGTGCGCCACTCAGCATTCAACATTTACGTAATGTGGATTCTGTGTCACGCACTACACTAGGAATATTATGTCCGAACATAAATCGCGCAACCCATTGACACGCCGCGAAGCGCTGCGGCGCGTCGGGAACGGCTTCGGCATGGCGGCGTTCGCCAGCATGCTGGGGCAATCTCTGAGCGCCGGAACCGTGCTGCGACCCGACGGCACCATGGGCGCGGGCCAACTCGACTATCCGCAGCGCATCAAGCGCGTCATCTTTTTGTTCATGAACGGAGGATTGTCGACCATCGACAGTTTCGACCCCAAGCCGGCGCTCGAAAAATACGACGGCCAGCCGCTGCCTGGCGGCGACATCAAGACCGAGCGCAAGACCGGCGAGCTGATGAAGTCGCCGTTCAAGTTCAAAAAATACGGGCAGTGCGGAATGGACGTCAGTGAACTGTGGCCGCACCTGGGCGAGGTTGCGGACGATATCTGCTGGGTCCGCTCCGTGTATACGGACATTCCCAATCACGAGCCGTCCTGCCTGATGATGAACACCGGCGCTAACCAGGCCGGCCGTCCGTCGATGGGCGCGTGGCTGACGTACGGATTGGGAACCGAGAATAAGAACCTTCCCGGCTACGTGGTGCTGTGCCCCACCGTGCCCACCACCGTCGGGCCGCCTCTGTGGAGCAACGGTTTTCTGCCCGCCATCAACCAGGGCCAATTCATCTCCAATCGCGTCCAGACGGGAACGGACAGCGACGATGAAATGGACATGGAAACGCCGGCCCCGGAGATGAAGGACGGTAAACCCAAAAAAGTAGTGGTCGAGAAAAGCTTCGATCCGAAAAAGCTGGTGAGCTACGTCAACAATCCGAAGTTTTCGCTGACCGAGCAGCGGCGCGAGCTGGATCTGGTGCAGAAACTCGAAAAAATGCGGGAGACGCAGACCGGAACTGACCCGCAAGTGGAGGCGACCATCCAATCCATGGAGATCGCCTATCGCATGCAAACCGAAGCTCCCGACGTGTTCGATGTGCGCAAGGAATCGCAGGCCACGCTCGATATGTATGGGCTGGGCTCGGTGGCGCGAGGCTGTCTGACGGCGGCGCGGCTGGCCGAAAAAGGGGTCCGCATGACGCAGGTCTATTATTCGCAAGGCGACCCGTGGGATGCGCACGGCGATATTTTCGCGCACAAAATCAATGCCAAGAATTCCGACCAGGGCTTCGCCGCGGTGATTAAGGACCTGAAGTCGCGTGGATTGTGGAAGGATACCTTGGTCGTGTGCGGATCGGAGTTCGGGAGAACGCCGGTGCGCGAAGTGGGCGGCGGAGGCGCGGCCATCAAGCGCGGGCGCGATCACAATCCGTTTGGGTTCACCATGTGGCTGGCCGGCGGCGCAGTGAAGGGCGGCACGATCTACGGCGGCACCGACGAGTTCGGATTCCGAGCGGTCGAAAAGCCGGTCCATGTCCACGACATCCACGCGACCATCCTCTACTTATTCGGCATCGATCACCTGAAGCTGACCTATCGCTACAGCGGCCGCGATTTCCGGCTCACCGACGTCGCCGGCAACGTGCTGCACGATCTGCTCGCGTGAAACACCTTCCGGTACTCTTGAGCCTGCTTGGCACGACCTCTGCGCAAACGCCTCCGACAGTTGAAAGCGGAACGTTGCCACGATCCTGGACCACCGGAGGTCCCAACTGCCTCGAAGTGCCCGACTGGCAAGTCCACGCGTACAACTCGAGCTTCTTTATCCTGCGGGAATCGGGCTGCACCAACTACGAGAAGCCATTTTTGTATCTGATTTTCGGCAAGGATAAGGCCCTGCTGGTGGATACCGGCGCGGGCCCCGTGGACACGGCGGCATTCACCGGAAAGCTCATCGCAAAGTGGTCGAAGGCGAATCAGCGGACGTCGATTCCCTTAATGGTCGTGCACACGCACGCCCACGGCGACCACATCGCGGGCGATAAGGAACTGGCCGCGACGCCGAACGTAACGTTGATCCCCGCGACGGTCGAAGCTCAACAAAAGGCGTTCGGGATCGCGGACTGGCCGAGCCAGCCCGGTTCCATCGACCTCGGTGGACGAATCGTAGACGTGCTTGCGATCCCCGGCCATCAGGCCGCCCACGTGGCATATTACGACCGCGCCACTGCGATCCTGCTGACCGGCGATCATTTGTATCCGGGCCGACTTTATATCACCGATTTTCCCGCCTACGTCGCGAGCACCCAGCGCTTGGTGCGGTTCACGGACACGCGGCCGGTGGCGCATATCCTCGGCAATCACATCGAGCAGAAATCAACACCATTTGAGGACTACCCGGTGGGCACGGTATATCAGCCCGATGAGCATAGCCTCGAACTGGGCCGCGCAAACCTCCTGGAGCTTATGTCCGCCCTCGAATCGCTGCATGGCAATCCGAAAAGGATCTTTCTCCGCGACATCACTATTTATCCGCGCGAGCCTCGCGCCGCCAAGTAGTTTCGCCACCCGCCGTGAGACGTGATTTCCTCCGCCCCGGCGATGGCGTAGCCTTCGCAGATAAAACATTTCACGACGTTGCCGTTTTCGAGCGTCGCACTGCCGATTCCCAATGGCGCGGGAATTCCGGCAACGAATCCTCCGAACTGCTCCTCCGGCATGGCCCACACTTCCACCTCGATTCCAGGCCCTTTGAAAGCTTCGTCGCGCACCAGTCCGGGCTTCGGCGGAACGGTTCCGTCCAGCGCGTACAATCGATATCCAGGCGCGGTCCTGCACGTTTCGATCAATCGTGCGCCGCGCGATGAAAGTTGCCAATTGAGCGGTTGACCGGTCAAATGCGCGCCGACTACCGCGACCGAAACGCAGCCGGGCGTGGGTTCGACGGCCTCTCCGCGATGATATAGGTCGGCCAATGACAGCATCGCGGAATCCGAAAATGCCGGTCCGATGAAGGAGACGCCGAAGGGCAGTCCGTTCGGCCGGAACCCCGCCGGAACCCCAACAGCGGCCAAGTCGAGCAGATTCACGAAGTTTGTGTAATAACCGAGACTCGTATTCAGCTTCACTGGTTCCGAGGCGACCTGTTCGTGCGTGTAAATCGTCCCCGTGGTGGGAAGAAACAGGATGTCCATCTTCCGCCATTCGGCTTCCGATGCTCGTTTCCATTCGCGAAGCTTATACTCCGCTTCGAATGCATCCACGGCGCTGAATTTTCGAGCGCCCTCGATGATGCCGCGCACCACGGGGTTCATTTCGTCCGCGTGCGCGTCCAGGAAACCGCGAATCGCGGCCAGTCTCTCCGCAACCCAAGGCCCCGAATAAAGCAGCGCGGCCGCGTCGCGGAAGATCGAATAATCAATCTCGACCTTGATTCCTCCCAACGCCTGAAGATTCTCGACGGCCTTTAGATAGAGGTTTGCCGCTTCCTCGTCTGCGAAAAACTCAAGTTCGGCTGGAACTCCGAATCGGAATGCGCCCCCGAGCCATGGGGCAGGGCACTGGCCCATCCGCGAATAGGGATCGCCCTCGTCGAAGCCTTTTGCGGCCTCGTAGGCCCTGCGAGCAGTGCCGCAGTCCTTCGCGAAAATCGACACGCAGTCCAGCGAACGGCACGCGGGCACGACGCCTTTGGTTGAGAGCAGGCCCCGCGTGGGCTTCATCCCGACGATATTGTTGAATGCCGCAGGCACGCGTCCCGATCCCGCCGTGTCCGTTCCCAGCGAAAAATCCACCAACCCCGAAGCCACCGCGACCGCCGACCCCGCGCTAGAACCACCGGAAATGTAGCGCGCGTCATACACGCTGGAGCATGCGCCATAAGGCGAGCGCGTGCCGACCAGCCCCGTGGCGAACTGATCGAGATTCGTTTTTCCGATGGGGATCGCGCCGGCGGAAACCAGCTTTTCCACCACCGTCGCGTCGGCCTTCGGTGAGTACGCGTAGGCGGGACAACCGGCGGTGGTGGGTAGGCCTGCAACGTCGATGTTGTCCTTCACGGCGAACGTCAGTCCGGCCAGTGGCCCTCGCGATTCGCGTACACGAGCAAGCGCAATTGTCCTCGGCACAAGGGAAATCCATACGGGATTCAGCGGCGCGCTCGCAATGCGATCGTACAATTCGTTGACACGGTCTTCCGCCGTCATGCCCCCTCCATGCGAATCGCCGCCAGCACCTGACCCGCGGACACCAGCATACCGGGCGCGCAGCTTAACGTTGCCACGATTCCCGGCGCGGGAGCCGTCACGGCGATTTCCATTTTCATCGCCTCCAGCACAATCAGCCGTTGTCCGGCTTCCACGCGCTGGCCTGGCTCGACTGCGATGCTCCACACGCTGGCGGTAACGGGCGAAATCACCGCGCGGCATCCTTCGGGGACGTTGGTGTCGATAGCCGGCGGCGCGTCATCGTTGGCGACGAATTGGTCCACACCGGCCGCTTCCCACCGCTTTCGCTCCTCCAGAAAGGCGGCGTGTTGGCGCGCCTTGAACTCCGTCGCGTCGTAAATATGATCCTTCAGCCGGAAACTGCCCGGCTCCATGCGCAGCGAATATCCGCCATGCGGAAACGCGTCCCGAATTTCCAACAATTCCGCGGCGCTCACTGGGAAGAATCGAAGTTGATCGAACGTTCGCAGCAGCCAGGGCGTGGGCTCGGAGTAGGTATTCCACATCTGCACGGTCCGGCCGACGAACTGATACCCACCCGGGCCCTGCATCCCGTAAACGCACAAGTACGCGCCCCCGATGCCTACCGCGTTCTCGGGTGTCCAAGTGCGCGCCGGATTGTATTTCGTGGTCACCAAGCGGTGCCGCGGATCGACCGGCGTAGCCACGGGAGCGCCCAGGTACACGTCGCCCAAACCCAGGACAAGATAGTTCGCGCCGAACACGATGCGCCGCACTTCATCCACGGAAGCGAGGCCGTTGATGCGCCGGATGAATTCGATATTACTCGGACACCACGGTGCATCGGGCCTCACCGATTGCGTGTATTTCTGGATCGCCATCAGTGTCGCCGGGTCCTCCCACGATAGCGGCAGATGAACCACGCGCGACGGAACTTCCATGCCGTCCAGGTCTGGAATCCGTTTCTCGCACTCGTCAAGCGCGCTCATAAGAACCTCGCGCGGCATCCTTCGCGCGTCATAGTGAACTTGCAGGGACCGCACGCCGGCCGTGATGTCGATGATGCCCGGCAGTTGCAGGGCGTGCAGTTCCATTTCCAGCGCGTGCACGCGAAGCCGCAGATGAAAGTCGAGCACGATCGGCCCGTATTCGACGAGTAGATACCGGTCGCCATCGGCGCGATAGACGACGTCCGCGCTCCTGCGCAAAACCGGATCTTCCCGCTTCGAATCGGGCAGCGGCGTGAGTCCATCGATCGCTAGAGCCTGTTCGAGTGAGATGGCGCGGAACCGCACGGTGTCGCCCGGCTTCAGTTGCCCGATCTTCCACAACTCCGCGTGAACGATGGTGGCGGGGCAAACGAATCCGCCGAGGCTGGGACCGTCCGGGCCGAGGATCACCGGCATATCGCCGGTAAAATCCACTGTGCCGATCGCGTACGCGTTGTCGTGAATATTGGAAGGATGAAGCCCCGCCTCGCCGCCGTCCTTCCGGGCCCATACAGGCTTCGGTCCGATCAAACGCACTCCGGTGCGATCGGAGTTGTAGTGCACCTTCCACGCGGTCGAGAAAAACGTTTCGATGTCCTCCGGCGTGAAAAAATCCGGAGCGCCGTGAGGGCCGTACATGGCGCCGATCTCCCAGTTGTGTGCGTATTGGGGAATCGGGCACGGGCCGGGCTCCGGACCTTTAGTGATCCCCTCCATCACTGTCGGGGTTCCATGGTTCTGGTAAGGAACCCCGACAGTAACGGAGGGGAGACGGCGCGACAAGCCACTAGCGGATCCAATAGGAAGCACATCGCCGGCGCGCAAAGGCCTTCCCGCATGGCCGCCAAATTTGCCCAAAATAAACGTGCCGCGGCTGCCGAGATATTCCGGCACATCAAATCCGCCGGCCACGGCCATATACGCTCGCGCGCCCGCGCCGTGAGCCAATCCTATCTCCAGCAGCGCGCCTTTTGTGACCTCAATCGCCGTCCACGGTGCCACTCGGTTCTCGTCGATACGCGCCCCGTAATCCGCACCCGTGAGCGCAATCACCGTGTCGGCTCGGAATCGCAGCGTGGGCCCTGTCACCGCGATCTCGAGCCCGGCCGCGCCTTCCGCATTGCCGACCAATTTGTTGGCCAGCCGGAACGCCAGCGCGTCCATCGGACCGGACGGAGGAACGCCTACATGCCAGTACCCTTCGCGCCCTGGATAGTCTTGAATGGTAGTCTGCGTCCCCGGTTCGATCACGTCGATGGCGCGCGTCTGGTACTTGAAATCCTTCAGATAAGCGGTGGTGACACCGCCCGCCGCGAACACTGGATCGTTTACGACCTGGCGAAGGTACTCGACGTTGGTTTCGATCCCGGCCAGCGTGCATTTGCTTAAGGCTTCGCGCAGCCGCGCCAGCGCCGACTCTCGCGAATCTCCAATCACGATAATTTTCGCGAGCATCGGATCGTAGTAAGGGGCCACCTCGGTGCCCGAACGCACCCATGTCTCCACGCGCGCGGCGGGAGGCCAAACGACGTGCGTCAACGTTCCTGCGCTGGGCTGAAAATCCTTGAACGGATCTTCGGCGTAGACCCGAACTTCGATCGAGCAGCCGCGAGGCGCCCGGGCCGTGCCGGGAGATTCGCCAGCCGCCTGACGCACCATCCATTCCACGATGTCGATTCCGGTCACTTCTTCAGTGACCCCGTGCTCCACCTGCAAACGCGTGTTCACTTCCAGAAAATAGAATTGGCGCCTGTCGCTGTCGAAGAGGAACTCAACCGTTCCGGCCGATTCGTAATTCACCGCCCGGCCTAAACGTGTAGCGTATTCGAACAACCGCTCGCGATCCGCTTCGTCGAGGCCAGGCGCGGGAGTCTCCTCAATCACCTTCTGATTGCGCCTCTGCGCCGAGCAATCACGCTCTCCCAGGGCGATGACCTTGCCCCGGCCATCGCCAAAAATCTGAACCTCAATATGTCGCGCGTTGGCGACGAACTTTTCAAGATAGAGCGCCGCGGAACCAAAGCTCGCTTGCCCCATCCTCTGAACGGCGTCGAAGGATTCCGCTAGCTCATCCGGTGACGCGCAGAGCCCCATCCCGATGCCGCCTCCACCCGCCGCGCTCTTCAGCATCACCGGATATCCCACCCGCCGCGCCTGCTGAAACGCGTCGGCCATCGACGCGAGCAACCCACTGCCGGGCAGCAGCGCGACCCGATTTTCCTCCGCGATTTGCCGGGCGGTGTGTTTCAAGCCGAACGCGCGGATATGCTCCGGCTGCGGGCCGATGAAGACGATCCCACGCGCCGCGCAGGCTTCGGCGAAGGCGGCATTTTCGCTGAGAAAGCCGTAGCCAGGATGAATGGCCTGTGCTCCGGTTTTGTCGGCGGCATCCAGAATCGACTCGAACGAGAGATAACTCTGCGACGCCGGCGCGGGCCCAATCGGAACCGCTTGGTTGGCCTGTTCGACATGCAGCGAATGCTTGTCCGCTTCCGAATAAACGGCCACGGAGCCGACGCCCATTTTCTTTAACGTGCGGAGAATGCGGCACGCGATCGCGCCTCGATTCGCCACCAGGACCTTGCGGAACATCAGCCCCAGATCAGGACCTCAATCGGCGTCGGGTTATAGCCGTTGCACGGATTGTTCAATTGGGGGCAGTTGCTGATGAGGCACAGCACGTCGATTTCGGCGCGCATCTCCACGTATTTGCCAGGCGCGGAGACGCCGTCTTCGAACGTCAGCTTGCCCTCCGGCGTCACCGGAACGTTCATGAAAAAGTTGATATTGGGCGGAATGTCCCGCTTTTCGAGTCCGGGCCATGTGCTGACGGCCTTCAGAAAACTCGCCCGGCAGGCGTGCATGTGGCGCTTCTCGATGGCGTAGCGGACCATGTTGCTCTCATGCGAACAGGCGCCGCCGAGCGCGTCGTGGCGTCCGCACGTGTCGTCCGTAATCGTCAACAGCGTGGTGCCGAAGTTCGACATCAGACGAGTGCCGGTGGCCAGGTAAATGTTCTTCTGTTCGCGGATCGTGTCCTGCGCGCTGAAGCGGTCGGCGTAGTTCCGGGCGTTATAAAACAGCGTATCGACGGCTTGATTGCCGTCGAGATCCACGATGCGAAAATGCTGGCCCTGCTTGATCTCGTGAATCCAAAACTCTCCCGGAGGAATCACCTGCGAATAGCGGGTCATAGAAAATACCGCTCCGTGAGCGTGAATCCACGCTCATTTTCGGGACGCGAAACGCGGCAAGGATCGTCGAGCCTGGGCGCTTCCACTTTGAAAACCGAGACCAAAACCGGCTTCGACGGGCCGCTCGCCATCGGGTGCGCGACCGTGTTCAGGACCGTGAGAACGTTCATCTCCGCGCGAAGGTCAATCGACGATCCGGGCTTGGAATTGCCTTCATGAAAAGACATCGCGCCATCGCCGGCGACGTCGACGCGGCTGAAGAAGTTTACGTTGGCCACCAGGTCGCGCGGTCCCAGGCCCCATTTTTCAAGCTCGATCAGAAAACTGTCGCGGCCGGCCTTCGAACAGCCTCCCAGAGGATCGTGCCGGCCGGCGGTGTCGCCGGTGATCGAACAAAGGATGCGCCCCATGTCCGAATACAGGACGAAATCCCGGGTCAGACGCGCGATGTGCTGGGCCTTCAGCGTGTCGGGCATGTTGTAACGCTCGGTGGGGCACTCGAAGTTGTAGAAAAGCGCACCCACGTTGGCTCCGCCTTCCACATCGGTGATGCGCAGCGCGGTTCCGCGCTTCAATACATGAGACCAGCTTGCTGCTGGCTGTATCACTTCCTCAAACATAAAGTCGATCTGCTAGTTTAGCGCGTTACTGCGCTACACTCTACTTAATCGGCCGAGTCGCCGCCTCACTGCCCTGTCGCGCGGATCGACTTCTACCCATGTCTCTTGGCCGTTTCCTGATTGTTCTCGCAGCGCTTGCGCCCGCGACCTGTGCCCAAAAGCCTTCGTTCACCGTGGGCTGGAGTGTTTACGTGGGCTGGAATCCCTACTACTACATGCAGAAGTCGGGGATCCTCAAGAAGTGGGCTGACAAGTACGGCATCGCGATCAAGGTGCAGCGCTTCGACTACGCTCCGTCGCTCGATGCGTTCGTGGCGAAAAACATCGATGCCTGCGCCATGACCAACATGGAGGCTCTGGATATGCCCGCCGCCGCCGGCGTGGACACCACGGCCATCATCCTGGGCGATTATTCGAACGGGAACGACGCGGTGATGGTGCGGGGGGGCCTGACACTGGCCCAAATCCCGGGCAAACAGGTGCTGATTGTCGAAAAGACCGTCTCGCAGTATTTGATCGAACGAGGAATGGCGATGAACGGCCTGGAGAGGCAGATCAAGAAGATGAAGTATCTGAACACTTCGGATTCCGACATCGCGGCGGCGTTTATGACCAACGCGGACAAGCAGGTGGTGGTCACCTGGAAGCCGATGGTGTCGCAAATCGCCAAGGCGAAGGACGTGAAGACGATTTTCAATTCATCCCAGATTCCGGGCGAGATCCTGGACCTTCTCGTGGTGCGCACGGAGGTTCTGAAGAGGCCGGACGGTGAGAAATTTGCCAAGGCGATCGCCGGCGCATGGTATGAAGTGATGGCGCAGATGACCTCGCCGGCTCCCGACAAGACGCTCGCCGCGATTGCGGAGGGATCGCAGGATTCACTCGCATCATACAAAGAGCAACTGTCAACCACGCATATGTTCTACACCCCGCAATCGGCGGTGCTGCAGACCTCGTCGCCGGATCTGAAAAAGACGATGGACCTGGTTCGAAAATTCTGCTTCACGCACGGCCTCCTGGGCGACAAGACGGCTTCCGTGGATGATGTAGCGATTCAATTCGCCGACGGTAGCACGTTGGGCAAACCGGATCGCGTGAGACTGCGCTTCAATACGGCGTATATGCAGGCCGCGGCGCAGGGCAAATTGTGAGTTTTCTGCGCATCGACGCGCGGCCCGCCAGAATGCCGGCGCGGGTCCTGTCCTGGTTCCTTTTCGCCGCCGGGATCACCGTGTATTTTTACGCCGCGCAGGCCAGGCATCGTGAAAATCCCGACGAGCGGGTGATGCCTACGGTCCCGCAAATGGTGAAAGCGCTTGAAGACTCCGCGACGAATCCCCCGGGCGACCAGGATGCGGCGGAAGCTCCAAAGTCGTGGATCGAGAGGATTCGTGCGAGCATGCTCGCCACCGACACTCTGGCCACAGGCCGCCGGTTCTTCATCAGCGTGGCGCTGTTATTTCCCGCGGTGCTGCTGGGCCTCCATATGGCGATGTTTCCCTATCTGGGCGCGTTTTTCCTGCGCTTTGTTCAATTCTTCGACAAAATCGTCGCGCTGTCGCTGCTCCCGATTCTGTTCATCGCCTTCGGCATCGACGAGTTGTCGAAAATCATGCTGATCGTGATCGGCGTCGCACCCACGGTGATTCTGGACACCGTGAATCTGGCCAATAGCGTTCCGCGGGAGCAGATCGTGAAAGGACTCACGCTGGGCGCGGGCGATTTCGCCGTCACGTATCGAATCGTGCTGAAGCAAATCTGGCCGCGCGTGATGAACAGCATCCGCTTAAACCTGAAAGCGGTGATGCTGTTTCTGTTCGCGGGAGAAATGATCGCCTCCTCTGACGGCTTGGCGTATCGGATCGCCCTGCTGCGCAGGCATATGGGGATGGATACCATCCTGCCGTACGTGTTGTGGGTCGCGTTGCTGCTGTTCGTGGTGGATCTGGCGATGAGCATGCTAAACAAGAGACTTCATCCCTGGTTTGTGGAATAGGTCTGTGGAATGAGCATCGCGATCGAAAGCGTTGTCGTCGAATATGCGTCGAAGCGTATTCTGGACGGCATCGCGCTCGATATCGCGGAAGGCGAGTTCGTTTCAATCGTGGGGGAAACCGGCTGCGGAAAATCCACTCTGCTGCGGCTGATTCTTGCCGAGGAACGCCCGTCGGAAGGCCGCGTACTGGTCCAGGGAAAACAAAGGTCGCGGCCGGACCGCACCTGCGGCTATGTGCCGCAGCGTTACTCTCTGTTCCCCGATAAGACCGTGCTGGACAACGTCACCTTCGGCCTGGAGGTCACCGCGCGAGGCTTTGTCTGGCCAAAGCGACGCGCCTTTCAAGAGGAAGCGCTGCGCTATCTCCGGCACACGGGGCTGACGGAAGCGGACGCGCGCAAGTATCCGCATCAGCTCTCCGGTGGAATGCAGCAGCGCGTGGCGATCGCGCAGGCGCTGATCATGAAGCCGCCCGTGCTGCTGATGGACGAGGCGTTCAGCGCCCTCGATCCCTCCACCCGCCGCGGCATGCAGAAGTTGATGCGGGAGCTATGGCGGGAAAGCGGCATGACCGTGGTCTTTGTCACTCACAACACACGGGAGGCGGTGTGCCTGGGCTCGCGCGTGGTGGTGCTCGCAAAGCAAGGTGATCGCGGTTCCTCCGTAGCTCTCGACGTGCAGGTTCCGCATTTGGATTTCGATTCGGAAGGAGAGGAACTGGAGTGGCTGATCGCGAGGGTGGAGGCTCAACTCTCCCGCTTCCCGTGCAGCAGCATTTCCAATGCGTGCTCCATGGATCCTGCCAGCGCGACTCCGCCGGAGTTGACGAAGTAAATCTGGTCCACGTTGTCGATGGTGTTGAGGCGATGCGCGATGATCACCTTCGTGGTGTCGGGCGCCAACTTGTCGAGGATCTCCTCCAAAAGCTGTTCCGTCACGGTGTCAATGTTGGCCGTCGCCTCATCCAGAATCAGCAACTCCGGCCTGCGCAGGGTCGCGCGCATGAATGCGATGAGCTGTTTCTGGCCCAGGCTGATGCTGTTGCCGCTCGACGCCACCTTCGTATCCAGTCCTTCGGAGAACCGCGCCAGCAGGCTCGAAAGGTTCGCTTTCTGCAGCACGTCGGCCAGTTGCCCGCTCGAGTAATCACGATACTGGTCGTTGCCATAGACAATGTTGTCGCGCACGGTGCCGCTGAACAAAAACGGCTCCTGTGGAATAAAGCCCACCTTGCGCGCGCGATCGTCCGGCGCAACGGAGCGGATGTCCCGGCCGTCCAGAAACACGGACCCTTCCGTGGGGTCATAGAGCCGTGCCATCAGCGATGCCGTGGTGGTCTTGCCGCCTCCGGTGGGACCAACCAGCGCGTACGCTTTGCCTTTTTCGAGCTCAAAGGAGACGTTCCGCAATACGTCTTTGCCGCCGGGATACTGGAAGGACACGTTGCGGAACTCGAGTACGCTGTTCGATTCAACCGGCCCCGCGGCCCTTAGGGGCATGTCGGATTCGAGGGCCAGCACTTCCGAGATCCGGTCCAGCGCCGCCAGCGCTAGCTGGAACGACGACCATACCGTGGCCAGCTGCCGCAAGGGGCCGTAGAAGCTGTTCACGTAAAGAAGGAACCCGATCAACTGGCCGGCGGAAGTTTGATCCCTTCCGATCAGTACAATCCCATAGGCCACGACGAGAAGCTGCGCCAGGTGGTGAGCCAGACCGTACATGGGCATGAATATGTTATTCGCGTAGCCCGCTTTGACGGAGGCGGCGTAGTTCGCCTCGTTGGCCGTCTCGAACTTGCGCTGAAAGTAGTCCATGCGGTGAAAGGCGACGATCACCTTGAAGTTCTGCAAGCTCTCCTGAATCTCGGAACTCATCCCGCCGATGCTTTGGAGGCTCTTCATGTTTCTGGCTTTCACCCAGGTCGAAGTCGCCTTCGTTACGATGAACACGCCCGCCGCGGGCAACAGCGTCGCGATTCCCAGCCGGTAATTGAGCGATAAGGCGAATACCGCGGCTCCGGTCATCAGGAAAATGCTGCTCAGAAACTGCATCAGCGCCTGGGCCACGAACTGGTTCAACTTGTCCGTGTCGTTGTTCACGCGAGAGATCAGGTCCCCGGCTTTGTTCTCATTGAAGAATGCCACCGGCAGATCCTGGAGCTTCATGAACAGTGCATTGCGCAGGCTGAACAGCACCCGGCGTCCCACTCCGCCCATGGTTCGGATCTGCGTGTAACTGGCGACGACGCCCACCAGGTAGACCGCCATCAATACCAGCGAGACGACCAGCAGACCGTGATTATCCTTCAGGCGGACGTAGGTATCGACGCCCCGTCCGATGATGACGGGACCCACCAGCGATGTGCCGGTACTGATCAGCATGGCTGCCAGAGCCACGACGAAGAGTCCGGTTTCGGGCTTCATCAGGGGCACGAACCGCTGGATGCCAGCGCCAAGCGTGCCCTTCCTTTGAGCCGCCTTGCTCGCCGCCTTGCCGGCCGCTTTGGAGGTCTCAAGCTTGTACTTCATAGAGATTGGTGCTCCGCTGCGATTCGTAAATCTGGACGTATTCGGGCGACGTATCCATAAGGTGCCCGTGCGTTCCCGACGCAAGGATCTCGCCTTCCATCAACAGGATGATCTGGTGGTAATGCTCCACCGAAGAGATTTTCTGCGTCACCGAAATCAGCGTGATGTCCGGATAATTCCGCTGAATATTCTGTAAAATTGCCAGCTCCGTGCTGGCGTCCACGCGGGCCGTGAAGTCATCCAGCAGCAGCACTTTTGGATTGAGCGCCAGCGCGCGCGCCAGCATGACGCGTTGTTTCTGCCCTCCGGAGAGGCTGGTTCCGCGTTCGGACACCACCGTCTCCAGACCCATGGGCAGGGTGGCGATAAAGTCCTGAAGCTCCGCCGTCGCAATCGCTTTCTCCATATCCTTCTCCGGAATCGCCGTGCTGAACGCTATGTTCTCCCGAAGAGTCAAATTGAACAGGACGCTGTCTTGAAATACGAGACCGACCTGCCGGTGCAGCGCTTCCTTGTCGTACGCCTCCAGCGGTTCGCCATCGTAAGTTACAATTCCCGATTCAGGCTTCAGCAGTCCGATCAGGACGTACAACATCTGGGTCTTGCCCGCCGCGGTGGGACCAATAATTGCCGTAGTGCTGCCGGCTTTCGCGGAGAACGAGACGTCTTTGAGGACCTGCTTGTCTCCTAGCGTGAGTGCAATTCCGGACATGGAAACGTCGCCTCGCAACGCCGAGCGGTTCTCTCCGGCTTTCGGAGGTGGCGCAGCGCCCAAGACGGCGCTCAGCCGCATGTAGGACGCGCCCGCCTGCGCCATGATGTTGCTCATGAATCCCAACATAATGATCGGAAAAATCAGCAACGCAAGGTAAGTATTGAATGCCGAAAAGTCTCCCAGACTCATCCGCCCGGCGATGACGAAACGGCCGCCCACCAACAGGATCATCACCGTGGCCGCGTTGGCGGCGAGTGTGATGGTCGGGATCAGTGCCGACATCACCGCCAGGATGCTGAGTCCTACGCTTTTCGCTTCCGCGTTCGCGGAAACGAACTTCTGATACTCCATTTGTTGCGAGTTGAGTAGCCTGATCAAAGTAGCGCCCAGGATGCTCTCGTTGATCACCCGGTTCAACCAGTCGATCGCCTCCTGGCCTTTTTTAAAAAGCTCCCGGACTTTCTTCAGTGCCAGGTAAAAAGTAATCCCGATGAACGGGACAATCGCCAGTACTCCGAGGCCCAGACGCCAGTTAATGGAAAGCAGCAGGATGCTGGAGCCGGCGATCAGGAAAATGGACGAAATGATGGTGGCAATGGCCATCGACACAAATAGCTTGACGCCATCCACGTCCGACGTGAGGTTGGTTAACAGCTTCGCGGGTGTGACGTGCTCGACGAAGCTATAGGTCTGCGTGGCGAGCTTCGCCACCAGGCGGGCGCGCAGGTCCTTTGCCACGCGTTCGGACGCGTAAGTCTGCACCAGACTTTGCAGATAGGTCAGCAGGAAGCAGGACACGCACACCAGCAGGAACCGGGCGATCATGGGGCCGAGCGCGAAGTTCGGCTGCCGGTAATTGTCGATGGCGCTCGCAATCAATTTCGGCACGACCAGGTTGAGCGCGTTGGCCAGAATGGTTAACGCCGCAAGTGTGGCGACCAGACCTTTGTAGGGCTTGACGAGTGCGAATAGCCCGGCCTGAGGCGGCCCAGGTGGCTTTCCGCGTCCTCTGTTGGCGGCTGGGGTAGTGTTGGCTGCTGGAGTAGACATAGCGATTCCCGGAGCAGTCGGGTGGTTGTTTCCCTAGGTTAAAACAATCCGCCGCGGATTGGTGACGTGCGCTTGCTATCTATCGTCTAATAGAACCATGACCCGGCCATTCACAATCTTGTTTGTCGCAGCCATCTTCGCGATCTCGACCGCTTTCGCCGCCGATGCCGACTGGCCCTCCTTCCGCGGACCCTCCTCCAACCCCTCTGCCGCCAACTCCCACCTCCCCGATAAATGGTCGAAGTCGGAAAACATCGAATGGACCGCCGACATCCCCGGCCTCGGCTGGTCTTCGCCGATCGTCAGCGGCAAAAGCGTCTTCCTCACGACCGTCATCACCGACGGCAAGGCCAAGCAGCCGCAAACCGGCTCCGACTATTCGAACGAATACGTTGCCGAGCTCCAGAAGCAGGGCCTGAAAGGGAAGGAATTGTCGGACAAGGTCAACGCGCGCGACTTCGAACTTCCCAACGAAGTCTCCGTCCATTATTGGCTTTATGCGCTCGATCTGGATTCCGGCAAGACCAGTTGGAAGCGCGAGTTCTACGGCGGACATCCGCCCGGAGGCCGTCATCGCAAGAACAGTTTCTGCTCGGAAACTCCCGTCACCGACGGCAAGCGCGTGTATGTTTACATCACCGGTCTGGGCCTCTTCGCCTACGATTTCGACGGCAAGAAACTCTGGAACACGCCGCTCGAAAGCTCTCCGACCATTCTCGATTTCGGCACTGCGTCATCCCCCGCGCAGTTAGGCGATCTCGTCATCATCGTCAATGACAACGAGAAACAGCAGTTCATCGCCGCCTTCGATAAGAGCACCGGCAAGCAAGTTTGGCGTACCGATCGCACGATCCATGTTCCCGGTTCCGACCGGCAGACCGGCTGGGCGACGCCGTACATCTGGAAAAACGACAAGCGCACTGAGATCGTCACGATCGGCCCCGGTCTCGCCATCAGCTACGACGGCGACGGGAAAGAGTTGTGGCGCATCGGCGGCATGTCCGCCATGAGCATCCCAAGCCCCTTCGCCTACGATGGGCTCCTGTACCTGAACGGCGGCAACGGCAAAGTCATCGCCGCCATCAAGCCGGGCGCGGCGGGCGATCTCACCACTCCGGATGGCGCGAAGCTGAACGATTTCGTGGCCTGGCTGCAGCCGAAAGCGGGAACCTATTTGCCGACCGAACTCGCGTATGAGGGCGGCATTTACGTGCTCACGCACAATGGAATCCTCACCCGCTTCGACGCCAAAAACGGCACGCAGACGTATAAGACTCGCATCGGCACCGGCGGCGATTTTACGGCGTCGCCGTGGGGCTACAATGGCGAGATTTTCTGCCTGAACGAAGAGGGCAAGACCTTCGCGATCGCGGCCGGCGACAAGTTCGAACTGCTCCATTCCAACGATCTCGACGAAATGGCGCTCGCAACGCCGGCCCTGGTCGGCGACCGCTTGCTGCTGCGCACCGAGAATCGTCTGTACTCCATCCGCAAGAAAAGCTGAACAGCCCGTCGCGTGGCGCACGCCCATGGCGTGCCGCGTCGACACTCGTATCGATGCTTGGTTATTCTTTGCATCGCCCCGGAGACGTGCGTCGAGATGAGTCTCGACGCGGCACGCTCGAGTGCGTACGCCACATCAATTCAGACCGATAATAGGGCCCGCGTAACCGGTCATTTCCAAATATCCAACACCAGTGAGCGGACGTCCCAGCCGCGTCCCATCCACATCGATGGCGCCTTCCCAGTATCGGGAGCCGCCAGTGAGTTCTTGTTGAGCCATGGGTGAATGAATCGCCGCTTTGAAGCCGATCGAAGGGACTTCCACCGTCCATTCCACCGGGTAGCTGGTCCATGTCTTACCGGGCGTCACGGTGAAATCTCCAGCCGCTAAGTGGCGCGTGTGCCCCTGAGGATCGACGAACGTTCCGGCGGAAAAGCGATCGAGCGATCCGTCTTTACGCCGCAACCGGAACAGCATCAGCTCTGAGTGATCGGCGAGCTGCAAACTGAACCAATCCCAACCGGTCTGATCGCCTTCCAATTGGTGGCTGAAAAATTCGTGATCCATCCAAGAAGTGCCTTCCACCGAAAATCGCTTCCCATCGAGGACAATTGTGCCGGTGGTGTCCAGCCGGGTAAACGAGATGTAGTGCGAAGCCTTGCCCGCGCCTTCGGCTTTCTGGCTCACGCCGTCCCTGCCGTGGATCACCGGTGGCTTTTCCGATTTTAATAAGAGGTCGAAGGAGAAGCGGTCCGCGACGGCTTCGAGTTTCTGCGTGTCGAGCACCCATTGGGTTTGCCAGTTGCCGTTCCAGACGCGAGCTTGCTGCTGGTCCGCGCCGGCGACGCCTGGACCGGGACGATTCAGCCGCTCTGTGTGTAGGAACTGTCCGCCACTGATGTCGCTCAGTGCCAGATGCGCCATCCAGACGTCGCGAACATCCCAGACGCTTCCGTTCTTCTTAGTGAGATTGGCGCCTTGCCGAAAAAACGTGAGTTCAAAGCCGAAGCGCCGGCCTTCCGCGGTTCTGAGATTTCCCGTGTAATACCACCATTCCGTCCGAAACTCCGGATGATTAAAATGGTCGCGAGGAAATTCGAAGCGGTAATTAGGGAGCGCGAGGCGATACCCATCGTCAGCATGTGCCGCCATCAGCACGGTCAACATTAAGAGCGGACTATTCCTCATGAATCACCTGGATGGGCACAAGCCGTATGGCGATGCGAGCCGGATAGAGTGCCGAAAGAATGGTCGCGACGTATACAACCGATAGTGCACTCAATAAGACCAGAACGGGCCAGTGGAATTGAATCGTCCATCCGAAAGATTGCTTGTTGATCACGCGAATCAAAAGCAGCGACAGAACCAGACCCAGCGTCACGCCCGCGATATTGGCGAGAGCGCCTAACAAGCCGGCCTCGAACAACAGGACGCGCCGGATTTGGGAATCGGCAGCACCCACGAAGCGGAGCAGTCCGAACTCGCGGCGCCGGTCGATGACCAGAGCCAGCAGTGCGCTCCCCACGCCTGTCACCGCGACGAACACGGCCAGAGCTTCCAGCACATAGGTGATGGCGAACGTCCTGTCAAAGACCTCGATGGCCTGATCCCGCAACGTCGCGTTCCGCGCGATGGCGACCAGTCGCCCGGCAATCACGCGCTCCACCGCACGTTCTCCATCGTCGATCGTGACGCCTGGTTTCAGATACACGGCTACATTGTTCGGCTCGGCACCGGGGAGGTAGCGGAACAGCGTGTCCCGATCCATGAGAATTACGCCTCGTTCGCTGGAATAGTCGTAGTAGATGTCCAGGACTAGAAACACGCCGGTTTTTTCGCCCAGGTTTAATTTGAGGATGTCGCCTGCCCTGGTCCCATGCTTGTTGGCGAAGGGTTCGCTCACGATGACGGTGTCGGTTCCGATGAGTTGCCGGAACACGCTGTCGGCCGGCGCTCCCGAAAGAAACGATCGTTTGCGCCGGTGTCCCGCGATGCGCGCGTCCATGCCCCCCAGCGTTGCAGCCAGCCCCTGATAACGAATTTCGTACGTGCGCAGCTGATCCACAGCGGCGACTTCGGGAAGCTGGGCTAGCAGCGCCGGGATTTCCGCCGACATCGTCGGATGGCGGTCCGCGCCGGCGGGAACGGCGGGACTGAGAAAGAGGTCCGCTTGCAGGATATCGTCCATCCAGACCACCACCGTTTCGCGAAAGCTTCCCACCATGATGCCGACGGCGGTGAGCACGGCGATGGCGGTGGACAAGGCGCCCACTAAGACGGACGTTCGCCGCAGAGATCCCGCCAGGCTCCGGCTGGCCAGCAGTGCTTCGACGCCGAATACGCGGCGGATGAGTCCGGTGGTCATCGTCGCCAGGCCGGAGACGAGCAGAGGAACGAACAACGCGGACGCGACAATGGCGAGCAGCGCGCAAAGGTAACCGTAGACCGGTTTTCCGTTGACGGGACCCTGATGAGCGGCGACCCACGCCGCCAGCGCCAGAATCAGGGCCAAGCCGGCCGACCACCACCGGTGCACACGAACCTGATGCTCGACTTGTCCCCTGGCCATGGCCTCGACGGGTGCGACGCGCGAGGCTTCCCATGCCGGTCCCAACGCAGACAGCAGCGCGATGCCGATGCCCATCATAATTCCCAAGAATACGGTTCCCGTGGTCAACGTGATCGGCGCCGGCCGGCTGCTGAAGTACAGCGAGGAAACCGTGGACGCGACCAGTTTGACCGCCCCCTCCGACAGGATGCGGCCGAGGGCAATCCCGCACACGCCGCCCAACAGGCCGAAGCAGGAGGCCTCTCCCAGAAACCCGGCCAGGATGGCGACGCGCGGTGTACCCATCGCCCGCAGGATGCCGATTTCAAATCTTCGCCTCACCACGGAGACCGAGATGGTGTTGTAGATCAGGAACGCGCCGACCGCAAGCGAAACGTAGCTCAGCACCCGCAGGTTCCAGCGAAAGGCTTCCAGCATGTGACGGTTCTCGTCGGTTTGCGTGCCCTGCCGAGCGATCGCGACGCCTTCGGGAAGGCGCCTGCGCAGAAGCTCCACCCAGTCCTCCATGGAATGAGACGAAGGAGCCTCGATCAGAATCCGGTCGAGCTTTCCGCCGCGCCGGAACAAGCGCGTCGCCGGTTCGAGGTCCATCAGGACCGCTTCGCCCGCCCGGCCGTCGATCACTCCGGCCACGGTGAAATCCGACGCAGTATCGTTGATCAGCAGCCGAATCGCGTCCCCGCGCTTGAATCCCAGTCCGGAAGTGACCCAGACGTTGTCGCTTAAATTGAGTTCCCCTTCGACGCCCGCGGAGTCCAACGTTTCCGAAAATACGTCGATCCCGACAATCGGGACGGTACGCTTGATCTGGCCTGCGATGACTCCATAATCCTCGATGCGCGGATGCAGTTTCAATGGATAAGGCGCCGTGGCCAGACGGGCGAATACTTCGGCTGGAATCCCTCCCGCAGCCGTTACTTCGAGGTTCGCGCTATCGGTCAACGTCTCGAGCGAGGAACGAAAGGACCCAACAGCGGCCTGCCCGGCCAGTTCGATGGCCAGCACCGCGGCCACGCCCAGAGCGACGGCCAGCACCGTAAGTGCTGTCCGCATTCGTTCCCGCCTCAGCGGCCGGACAATCAAACGATAGAAGAGAACAAGCGCCGGCGTTCCGCTCAATTCAGCACCCGTCCGTCTTGCAGACGAACAATGGTGTCTACCCTGCCTGCCGCCTCCAGGCTGTGAGTCGCCATCAGGATCGTGGTGTTCCGTTCGTCGGCGACGCGCCGCAGGAGACCGAGAATCACTTCGCTGGTCGTCGTGTCCAGGTTGCCGGTCGGTTCATCCGCCAGAAGAATAGAAGGCCCGTTGGCCAAAGCCCTGGCGATCGCCACCCGTTGCATCTGCCCGCCGGAAAGTTGATACGGCATGCGGCCGGCGTAGGATTCCATTTCTACCCAGGTCAATTTTTCGGTCGCCATCGCTCGCGCCTGGGTCTGGCCGGCCAGCATCAGGGGCAACTCGACGTTTTCAATCACGGAGAGAGTCGGCAGCAATTGGAAGCTCTGGAATACGAAGCCGACTTTCTCGCGCCGGACCTGCGTCAACGCGAAATCGCGCAAGGCCGAAGTGTTCACGCCATCCAGCCACACCGAGCCCGACGTCGGGAAATCCATCGCGCCGGCCAGATTCAAAAGTGTCGATTTTCCGCATCCGCTGCGCCCCACAAGCGCCACGAACTCACCGGCGCAAAATTCCAGATTCACATCGTGAAGCGCGGCGACGGGACTGCCCTCCGTTACATAGTCCTTGCTGACGTGCTCCAGACGCATGATCCCCATATCTTCAGTCTCGAAGAAAAGGTACACTGCCTGCAATGCCCGTATCCATCATGAAGGATGCTGCGACGTGGCTCTACCCGTCCATCGAGCCATTCAACACCGGGCGGCTCCAGGTCTCCCCGGTGCACGAAATCTACTTCGAAGAAAGCGGGAATCCTGACGGCAAGCCGGTGATCTTTCTTCACGGCGGCCCCGGCGGCGGCTCGGATCCCAAACAGCGGCGCTTCTTCCATCCTCACAAATACCGGATCGTGAACTTCGATCAGCGCGGGTGCGGCAAGAGTACGCCTTATGCGTCTCTCGAAGCCAATACCACTTGGGATCTTGTCGCCGATATTGAAAAAATCCGCGAGCACCTGGGCATTGAGCGCTGGCAGGTGTTCGGCGGTTCCTGGGGCTCCACTCTCGCCCTAGCCTATGCCGAGACGCATCCGGAGAGAGTCGCCAAACTTGTTTTGCGCGGCATTTTTCTGCTCCGCAAACAGGAAATCGATTGGTTCTACCAGCGCGGCGCGTCGGTTCTGTATCCGGACGCGTGGGAGCCGTACCTGGCGCACATTCCCGAGGCCGAGCGCGGCGATCTGCTCTCCGCCTATCACCGCCGCCTTACCAGTGAAGACCAGGGCGTGCGACTCGCCGCTGCGAAGATCTGGAGCGGATGGGAGGGCGCTACCTCTAAACTTCTTCCCGACCCAGCCTTCGCGGGCCACTACGAAGAGGATGAGTTTGCACTCGCCTTCGCCCGTATTGAAGCCCACTATTTCGTCAACGAGGGATTTTTCGAAACCGATGACCAGTTGCTGCGCGACGCTTCGCGGATCCGCCACATCCCAGGGGTGATCGTGCAGGGCCGTTACGATGTCGTCTGCCCCATGGAAAGCGCCTGGGCGCTCTACCGTGCGTGGCCCGAAGCAGATCTGATCATCACTCCCGATAGCGGCCACAGCGCCTTCGACCCGCCGAACAGCCGCGCCCTGGTCGCCGCCACGGACAGATTCGCCGGCTGAGCGTCTCGCCATACCGGGTCTGTGTGAAAAGTCGCTCGACAGGCGAAACCGCCTGTCCCACCGTTTTGCAACTGCTTGGTTTGCCGTGGTGGGGCAGGCGGTTCCGCCTGCCAGTCGGAGATGCCGCGGCGAATCATGATACTCTCGGCCTCATATTCCCATGCACCGCCGAACATTCCTCGCCGCCCCCATCTTTGCTGCCTCCGCATCCGCATCCGCCAGTACTGATCCCGTTCCTGTGCAAGCCAACGGCGACGGTGTGCACCACACGCCCGCGGAATACGCCGCTCTTCTGCAACACCTCGCGCCAACCATCGAGCCCGATGATTATTCGCGTGGAGGAGTGGTCGGCAAGCTCGAACAGGCCGTCGCCGCCGCCCTCGGTAAGGAGACCGCCGTATGGGTCTCCACCGGCACGCTCGCCAACCATCTTGCCGTCCGTCTTCTCGCCGGCGAGAAGCGACGCGTGATGGTGCAGCAGGAGTGCCACCTGTTCAACGATTGCGGCGATTGCTGCCAGACGCTCAGCGGCCTCCATCTTGTTCCGCTCGCGCCCGGGAAGGCTACTTTTACTGTTGACGATATCGAGCGCGACGCCGAGCGCGGCGCTTCCGGGCGCGTATCGGTCCCCATCGGCGCGATCCAGATCGAAACCCCCGTCCGCCGCAAATCGGGCGAGGTATTCGATCTCGGCGAGATGAAGCGCGTTTCCGAATGGGCGCGCAGCCGCGGGATTGGCCTCCACCTCGATGGCGCGAGACTTTATCTGGCCTCCGCCTATAGCGGCGTTCCGGTGCGCGAGTACGCCGCGCTGTTCGACACCGTCTACGTTTCCATGTACAAGTACTTCAACGCCGCCAGCGGAGCCATCCTCGCGGGCCCCAGGAGCCTGCTCGAAAATCTGTATCATCCACGCCGCATGTTCGGCAATGGACTCAGCCACGTGTGGCCCTTCGCGGCCGTGGCGCTCCATTATTTCGACGGCTTCCCCGCGCGCCACTCCCAAGCCGTCGCCACCTCCGAGAAAGTCATCCGCTCTCTTTCCGCCGACCGTCGCTTCGAAGTGACCCGCGTTCCCAATGGAACCAATATCTTCTCCCTTCGCGTAAAAGGGATGGATGCACTGAAATTTCAGCGGCGAGCCATGGACGCGGGCTTCATCCTCTCGCCCCCGCATAACGACCAATTCACCGTCCTGGTCAACGAAACCTGGGCTCGCGCCACCCCCCAGGAGATACTCGCGCGGCTGGCCGCTACGGAACCCCGACGCTGATGGAGGGGATAGAGTGTCTGGGACGGGCTGCGCTTCCTATGACCCTCGAAAGAGCCTGCGGGAAGCAGGCTGCCGGTCCAAAAGGCCGCCCACGCGAGGGAGTCAGCTTGAACGAATCCACGCTTGGCGATATTCGACGATCAGCCGCGCGCACAACTCGGCCGTCGTCGGAGTATCGTGAATGCCGCCGACGCCCTGCCCCGCCGACCACACGTCGCGCCACGCCTTGGCCTCGCCCTCGGCCGAAATGTGCATCTTCGTTCCCGTCGGCAGATTGTCCGGATCGCCTCCGGCGGCGACGATGCTGGCGCGAAGAAAATTCGCGTTGACGCCGCTGATGGCCGATGTGTAGACAATATCCTTCGCCGCCGACGCCATGATCATTTCCTTGTGACCCTCGGGCGCCATCGCTTCGCGCGTGTTGATGAATCGCGTGCCCAGATAAGCCAGGTCCGCGCCCGCCATCTCCGCTGCCGCGATCTGCCGGCCGTTGGTGATCGCGCCGGAAAGAATCAGCGTCTTGTCGAAAAACTGGCGGATTTCATCGATGAACGCGAAAGGGTTCAGCAGACCGGCGTGCCCTCCGGCGCCGGCGCACACCGCGATCAGTCCGTCCACGCCCGCGTCGGCGGCCTTGTGCGCATGATGCAGATTAATGACGTCGTGAAACACCAGGCCGCCATAGGAATGGATCGCGTCCACCACGTCGCGCACCGCGCCCAAAGACGTAATCACCACCGGCACGCGATGTTCGACAGTGATCTGCACATCGCGCTGCAAACGCGCGTTCGTCTTATGGACGATCAGGTTCACGCCATACGGCGCCGAGTCCGTCCCCTCGAGACGCCCCTCAATTTCGTCCAGCCACAACGCGTATCCCTCGCTCGTTCGTTGATTGAGCGCCGGAAACGTTCCCATGATTCCGCACTTCGATGTCTCGACGACCAGGTCCGGCCCGGAGACCAGAAACATCGGCGCGGCAATCGCGGGAATGGCAAGCCTGTCCCGCAGAGTGTATTTACGAAGAGTCATTCGCCTATAGTCTAACTGTCCGCATGCGTGAGCATACGGGCAGGCACGGCGGCTTCGTTGCTAACGAAGAATCGCCTCGATCGGCCCCAGCCCTTCTTCCACCAAATGGAACGGCCGGCCATTGAGCACGAAATCCATTTTCTTATAATCCAGCCCGACCTGGCGCAGGATAGTCGATTGCAGATCGGCGATGTAGTGAGGCTTTTCGACCGCCCGGTAGCCGACCTCATCGGTCGCGCCTTCCACCGTTCCGCCCCTCACTCCTCCGCCCGCCAATAGCGACGTGAATCCCATGGCGTTATGATCGCGGCCGGTCGTGTTCTGGGACCAGGGCGTGCGGCCGAACTCGCTGGTGAACACGATCAGAGTGCTGTCCAGCATCCCTCGCTGCTTCAAGTCGCGGATCAGTCCGGACACAGGCTTATCCACCGCGCGGCACAGCGGCGCGTGCGATTTCATGTCGTCATGCGCATCCCACGCGCCATTTCCTCCGCCGGCGTGGCAGAGCTGGATGAAGCGAACGCCGTTCTCGGCAAGACGCCGCGCGAGCAGCAACTGGCGTCCGAAATCGTCGGTTTCCTTCACGCCGATGCCGTACAGATCCTTCACGTGCTGCGGCTCGGTTGAAAAATCGACAATCGCCGGAGCCTTCAGCATCATCGTCCCGGCGAGTTCGAACGCCCTGGTGCGCGCCGCGATTTCGCTTTCGATCTGGTAATCGGCGCGAAACTGTTTGTCGAGTTCGAACAGCGCCCGCATCTCGCGATCGCGCTGCTTGCCCGTAGAGCTTTTCGGCGGCAGCAGATTGGGAATCGGCACATCGCCGGGTTGGAAAGGCGTCGCCGAATAGCTCGCGCCCAGATAGCCTCCCCCCAGTTGCACGGGCGACGAAGGACGGCCCATGTTGACGAACGTCGGAAGATCCTTGTTCGCGGTTCCCAGCGCGTAGGAAACCCAGCTCCCCAGGCACGGATGCTCGAACTGGCGCAGAGGCTTTCCCGTCGCCCCTTCGAGCACGGCCGGAAAATGATTCGTCTGGTGGCAGTACATCGACCGCACCACCGCGAACTCGTCGATGGTCTCGCCCATGTTCGGGAACCAGTCGGACACCGAAATACCCGATTTCCCATGGGGCTTGAAGGTCCGCAGAATCGGAATCACCGGACGCTTCATGGGCGCGTTGTTGTCGCCGAAGCCGATCGCGTCCATGATTTTTCCCGCGTGCTGGTTGTCCTTCGGATCGAAGGTGTCGATGTGGCTCATGCCGCCGCACATAAACAGGAAGATGACGGACTTCGCGCGGGGCACGCCAGGCAAGTGGGCATCCTGCATCAACTGTCCGTCTTCCGCCCACAGCGAGCTGATCGCCGACCCGGTGAATCCCGCCGCCGCCTGAAACAAGAATCGCCGTCGCGCGATCCGACCGCAGGGATACAATTTGCGCAGGCTATCTGACATAGAGGAACTCGTCCAGATTAAATAGCAGCCATGCGAGTTCTTTCATCCGCGCTGGATCTTTTTCTATATAGGTAAGCGCGTAATCGCGTTCTGAAGGCGAAGGCTTGCGACCCAACGTCCGCCGGTACGCGGCATCGACGGCTGCCTGCAAGTCTCCCGACGACTCCTGCAACACCAGCGCCGCCAATTTTTCGGATTCTTTCTCTACCAGTTCGTTGTTCATCGTGAACAAAGCCTGCGGGGCAGTCACCGCTTGCGTGCGGATGGGGCAAGGCGTGCGCCCGTCGTCGACGTCGAACGAGGTTAGAAAATTATTCATCACGTCGGTCGAGGGAATGTAGCCGCGCGTCAAATATACACCGCGGCGGTCCGTGCGCGAATCGGTGACGTCTTCCTTGGGCAGGAAAATCTTCTGCTTCTTATCGGGGACGGTCAGAGTGAACGATTTGCCGCCGACGGCGAGATTCAAATCGTCCGTCGCGTAATGAATCGAATCCCAGATCGGCTCGGCTTCGAGTCGCTGCAACCGGAAATGCCACAGGTACGTGTCGCGGGCGTCGATATCGCGATTCTTCGTCAACTGCTCGGCCTTCGAAGAAAGCTGATACGTATCCGACATCACGATCAGCTTGTGCAGCCACTTTATGTCGTAATGGTGCGCGACGAATTCCGACGCCAGATAATCCAGCAGCTTCGGATTCGACGGTTTTCCTCCCAGCAATCCGAAGTCGCTGGTGACGCGTTGCAAACCTTCGCCGAAATGCCATCCCCAGATTCGATTCACCGCTACGCGCGCAAACAGAGGATTGCTGGGCGCGCATAACCATTCGACAAATCCCTCGCGGCGGCCGTCGGAAAAATCGGCATCCTTCGGCTGGAACGGGAACCCGGGCTCGACCGGCTGGTCCATCTCCGGCCTCTTCGGATCGCCGGTATTCAGGACGTAGCTCTTCTGCTTTAGGAGAGCCTTGTCTTCTTCGACTGTCCAATAAGACGGCAGCGCGGGCACCTTCGGTAGCGCGTCCAATTGTTTCGATAGCGCGTCGTAGCGAGCGACCTCCTCCTTCGGCATGATCGCCTTGAACTTCGAAGGATCGACCCGCAGCACCGGATAATAATCGTCGAAGATCTTCTGCTCGGCCGCAGTGCGCTGCTTCTCCGGCTTGCGCACGACAGCCTGCACGTCGGGCGTCAGCAAAGCTACGCGTTCGTCGAACAATCTTGTTCTATAAGGACCGACAAGTGCGTCGATCTCGTCCTGAATCGGCGCGCTTTTCCGCTTAAACTCGTCGAGCTTCTGCCCATTGGCGAAAATTTCCGCGGGTGTCGCCAGCATCACGTTCTTAAGCACCAGCGGATCGAAGATCGCCTTCATCGAGTAGAAATCTTTTTGCGTGATGGGGTCGAACTTATGGTCGTGGCACTTTGCGCATCCGACCGTCATGCCCATAAACGCGGTCGAAATTGTCTCTACCGCCGCGAACGCAACATCGTGATCCTTATCCTCGCGCGTGACCGCCGAACGCGCCAGAAATCCCAGCGCGAACGTGTCCTCGACGCTGCCTTCGACGCGCGCACGGTGTCCGAAATCGTTGGTCGCCGTCTTCGGCTCATAGCGATTCCCCAGAATCTGCGCGCGCACGAACTGGTCGTATGGCATGTCGTGGTTCAACGCCTGAATCACCCAGTCACGCCATAAATAAATGCTGTTCGCGGCAGGCATCACCGATCCGTCGAGACCGTCCAGGTCGGCGTAGCGCAGCACATCCAGCCAGTGGCGCGACCAGCGCACGCCATGCTGCTCGTCGGCCAGGAGACGATCCACAACTTTTTCGTACGCGTCTGGAGATGGATCGGCCAGAAACGCGTCCTGCTGCGCGATGGTCGGAGGCAGGCCGATGAGGTCGAAATAGACTCGCCGGAGCAGCGTTAGTTTGTCTGCTTTGCCGACCGGCGTGAGGCCCTTGGCCTTATACTCCGTCGCGATAAATGCGTCGATCGGATTTTTCGAGCCGGCCGGAACCGCCGGGCGCGTCACCGGCTGCAACGACCAAAGCCGCAACGCCATTTTCGCGAACTGATCCTGGACCTTATCCTGCGCGGCGGCGCAAGCCAGCGGAAGCAGAAATAGGATCAGCCGCATAGGGAGTTGAACTCAGTTTATCACCGCCGCCGGGCATCCCCTCCATGACTGTCGGGGTTCCATTGCTGATACGGAACCCCGACTGTGAAGGAGGGGATAATTATTTCACCGCGGCCACAACCATCTCGAGCAATCTCCGCACGCCGTCGTCGCCTCCCACCGGTCCGTCGTGAAACTGATCGTGAGGCAGAGGTTTCCATGCATCGCGCGAATGATCGACCTCGTAGTTGAGCGGCAGCCCCGTCAAATCCGGATTAAACTGCGCGTCGTTCCCGGCCATTTTGTAGATCACCAGATCCAACGATGGAACGATATAAATCCCCGACCCACCCGCGCCCGACTTGAAATACGCATCGCGAGGCGCACCGAACACGTGACCGTCGGCATTGACCTCAAACATCAGGCTCATCGGCGAATGAGTGTTGTAAGGCGACGGCTTGCCGCACATGGTCACGTACTCGGCCGGAACCAGTTGCTTCGATCCCCACTTGCCCTGGTGCAGCATCAGATAGGGCAATCGCAGCGCATCGGTGGCCCGCAGAGCGATGCTGCCTCCGCCCGGTGTGTGGGGCAGCGTGTTCCCGTTGCGATGCAGCGCGTAACTCCACACCCCGAATCCCATCGGCCCGGCGAGCTTCTCCTCGATATACTGCTGCATCTCCATTCCGACGAGGTGCCGCAGCACCATCGACGCGACGTGCGCCGAGGCCGAAGAGTACGAATATCCTTCACCGGGCTTGGTCCACATCGGCACGCGCAGCGCGCTCAGGTCCTGATCCTGCGGACCGGACGCCGGCGGCATCGGCTCCAACTTCAGATCGGCGCCGTTGACGATCCCAGGATTCCCTCCCTCGCCGTGCATCCCGGAACTCATGGAGAGAAGCTGCCCCAGCTTGATTTCGCCCTTCGCGGGATCGCTTAAAGGAAACGCCTCGGGCAGATATCTTTCAGTGAAAACTTTTGTATCGAGGCCGTCCGGAATCTGCTCGTGTTTCTCCTTCAGCATGATGCCGCAGGAGACGCTGGTGAACGCCTTGCCGATGGACGCCATATCGGGATGCGCTTCGCGATTCCCTTTGCCGAAATATTTTTCGTAGACCAGCGTGCCGTGGCGCACGACGAGCAGGCCTCCGTGCTGGCTGGTTTCTTTTTCGAACTCGAATGCCTGATCCAGCTTCTGGATGTCGACGCCGGCCGCGCCGCGCCTCCATCCGCCGTCTTTATCGGCCGGCGGAAAGTAGTCGGCGGAAAGGAAACTCAGGCACAGCAATAATGAGGCGGTCATTCTTAGACGCTACCTCACTTTCCTGGTAGAATCGGAATCGATGCGCCCGTAGCTCAGCCTGGATAGAGCGTTTGCCTCCGAAGCAAAAGGTCACAAGTTCGAATCTTGTCGGGCGCACCAATTAGTTCCGGCCGCGGAACTCAATCGAAGGCCACTTGTCCGCGAACTCCTTCGCATGGACGTCGCAAACCTGCCCCGGGTTCGAGCTCTGCGAGCTGTGCTCCCCGTAATACATGTAGTCGGTTTCCCAAAGCGCCGTCTTCTTGCAGTGGTCGCACAGGTTTTTTTCGTTGGCGTGGATCGCCGCGATCCGGTGCCCGTAAGATTCTTGCATTGTAAATCTCCTTCAACTAGTCCACCTTTAGAGTGGCACACTCCTGTGGCACTCTGGGATCTGACTCTATGAAAGCGATTCTGTTCGGCGCCACGGGAATGGTCGGCCAAGGCGTTCTGCGCGAATGCCTGCTCGATCCCGGCGTCGAATCCGTCCTCTCCATCGGCCGCAGCGCCAGCGGGCGGAAGGACCCGAAACTGCGCGAGATCGTCATAAAGGATGTCGCCAACCTCGGGCCGGTGGAAGCTCAGTTGAGCGGCTACGACGCCTGCTTCTTCACGCTCGGCGTCTCTTCAGCGGGCATGTCGGAGGCGGCGTACCGGCGCATCACCTACGACCTCACGCTAAACGTCGCCCACACGCTGCTCAAGGTCAACCCGGGCCTGACCTTCCTCTATGTCTCCGGCCTCGGGACGGACAGCACAGGGAGCGGACGCACCATGTGGGCGCGCGTGAAGGGTCAAACCGAAAACGCCTTGCTCCGCTTACCCTTCAAGGCAGCGTACATGTTCCGGCCCGGATTCATCCAACCCCTGCACGGAATCAAGTCGAGGACGGCGCTCTACCGCGTCCCTTATATCATTCTGTCGCCGGTCATTCCGCTGCTGCGCGGGTTATTTCCGAAATATGTGACGACTACTGAAGTGCTCGGCCGGGCGATGATCAAGGCCGCCCGCATCGGGGCACCGAAAAAAGTGCTCGAGAGTGAGGATATTAACGCGCTTTGAAATGGCCGTGTGGCGCACGCCCCCGGCGTGCCGCGTCGAGACTCGTATCGACGCCCGCTCTGAGTCAAGGAAAACTGGCCGGGCATCGACATGAGTGTCGACGCGGCACGCAGGAGTGCGTACGCCACATTACCTGCTGGCGTCCGGCACTTTCGACTCCCTCGAAATCCGTCCCGCGAGCCCTTCATCGAGCGAGACGTGATTCACCTCCAGCGTCTCGCCGAGCGCCTTGTCGAGCCTCGCCTTGGCCGTGGCGTAGGCGGAACTGGCGGTAATCAGCGTGGTTTGCGCCGTCACCACCGCTCGCTGCGCGACGATCACCGCGCTGGTTGTGCCGGTGCCGAAGGAGAAGCGATTCTTTTCCGCGTCGAGCAACTGCTGTTGCAGGTTGAGTGCCTCGGACGCCACCACGTAGCGCGACCGCGCCTGCCGGAGGGCCAGCATTTCGTTGGAAATTTCCACCAGAATCGCGTTTTTGTCGCGCATACTGCTGACGTCGCCCTGCTTCAACTGAAACTGCTCCACGCCATAATCGGCCTGCGCCTGACGATTACCGAGCGGCGCGCGGAAGTAGAAGCCACCGTATTCCGTGGGAAAATCGTTGCGAAGAATCTGGCCCGTCGCCGTGCCGAAACCGCCGTTAAAAAACGGACTCGTCGGCTCCCCGGGCACAGCTCGTGGAGTTCCGGCCGCGCCGCGGTTATATACCTGGCCGTAGGCGATTCCCGTGGGCAGGAGCGCGTCCTTGGTGCCGAGGCTGGAGATTTCCGCGTTCCGGTCTTTGATTTTCGCCAGCGCCATATCGGCGCGTTTGGACATGGCCCTGGCCAGCAGGTCGCGCAGGCCGCCCAGATTGTCGTCGCTCGGGACCTCAATGCGATCGAGCGTGACGATCTCCGCGGCGTCGATCGCGGGGTCGGGGCTGCGCGTCATCTGGTCCTTCAGCGACGCTTCCTGCTGGCGCACGGTCGCGGTCGCGATGCTGAAATCCTGCTGGCGGGCGGCGAGTTCGGCCGCGGCGCGCGGGAGCTCGACCGGTGCCAGCGTGCCCAGATCGATTTGCCCCTTGGTATCGGAATAAAATTTCTGTGCGATTTCGAGCGCCGTTTGCCGCGCTTTCAGCGTGTCGCCGGAGCTGACCAGATCCCAATACTGCGTCACCACGCTGGACACCAGATTCTCCAGTTGCGACCGGAACGTATCGCGCGCGGCGATCTTGTTGTTCATGGCGACCTTGATCTGCCGCGTGTTCACGGCGAGGCCGCGCCCCTGGAACACGGGAATCTGCGACGTCAGCTGAAGGTACGCGCCGTTGGCCGGGTTGTAGTTATCGCCGGGCGAGTTTTCATCCAGGAACTGGTTGTAGGCTTTGAACTGCACGAAGCCGCCGGTGGGCAGCCCTTGCTGGATCAGGTTGCTGTAGATGCGTTGATTGTCGACCAGCGTCGCCACGCCGCTGATGGCCTGGATCGGTTGCGGATAGGTGATGTGCGAAAAACTGGTCTGATCCTGGACGAACGGATCCATTACCTGAGCGGTGGTTCCGATCTGCGACGTGGTAACGCCGCCTCCGCCGTTGCCGCCCACCGAGCCTCCGCCGCCGGCGCTGATACCAGCGCTCGACGCGGTGCCAAGGACGCCCAGACCGGCTGTCGCTCCGCCGATGTTTGTCGACGCGCTGGCCACGCCGCGAGGCGCGCCCCCCGCTTGTGCGCGCTCAATCGCCCACTCCGCGTTGATGGGCTGCGTGCGCGCCACTTCCAGGTTGAGATCGTTTTCGACCGTCAGCGCGATGGCGTCCTGAAGCGTCAGATAAAGCTTGCCCGCGCGCATTAGGCTATGGATGCGCTGCGTGTTGGTCATGCGAGCCGGAGAAATGGTGGTCGGCATATAGGGCCGCCACCACACTGGACTGGTTGGGCGGCTGACGGTTGGCGCCTGGCCGTAGAGCATCGCGCCGGTGCAGAGTAATGCCAGAAATTGCCTACCCGATTTTGCAATCCCCGCACTGACGCGCGGGGTTATAACCCCGTGGCGTGAGCCCGGGGATTCCTTCACGAGCGCCTTCATTGCTTTTCTCCTGGAAGATTCGCGGGCAACACCGATTCGCGCGCCACCTTGCCCGAAACCGCTTCCGCCATCGACACATGGTTGACGTCCAGCGTCCGTCCCAGCGCCTGGTCGAAGCTGACGCGGGCGTGCGTGTAATTGGCCATCGCCTGCGCTTCCAGCGTCTGATCGTTCACCAGGTCCTTCTGCGCCTGAATGACGGTGGTGACATCGGTGCCGGTGGCGCCGTACTTGAACTTGTCCTGCTCCGCCTTCAGGCTCTGCTCCGCCAGAACGCGCGTCGCCACCGCCGTTTCAAAGCGCGCCCGCGCCTGCTGCAAGCCGATGAGCGCATTTCTCACGTCGACGCGAATCTGGTTGATCAGCCTCTGCAGCTGCAGTTCGCTGCGGCGGACCGTCAACTGGTCCATCGCGTAATCGGCCTGCGCCTGCCGGTTGCGCAGAGGAATACTGAAGGAGAAGCCGGCCGAATAGTTCGGAAAGTTGCGCCGGAATTCCTGCCCCAGCATGTTTCCGTAGCCGCCCACAAAAAACTGGCTCGGCGGCAGCCCTGGATAATTGGGGTTCGGGATACCGGTCAGCCCTTGATTGTTGGTATCGGCGAACGCGCTCAACTGCGGAAGCAGGTTGTTCTTCGTGCCCTGCACGTTGATCTTGCTGCTCTCCAGGTTTGTTTTCGTCTGTGAGATTTCCGGGCGATTCCGCAACGCTTCTTCAATCAGCTCCGCGGTAGGTTTCAAGTCGTCGGTCTGGGGAACCTCGAAACGATCCAGAGGAACGATGTGCACGGCGTCCAACCAGACGCTCTCCACGCCGTTCCGGCTCAGGGCGTTCTTCAGAACCGTCTCCTGCTGCGCAAGATTGGTTTCGGAGATCAGCAGGTCTTCCTTGCGCGCGGAAACCTCGGCCGCCGCGCGCGTCACTTCGATGGGAGGCAGCGTTCCCAGTTTCACCTGCGCCTGATTGTCCTCAAACAGCTGCTGCGCCAATGCCAGCCCCTGTTTCTTGATGCGCAGATCTTCATTGAAGCTCACCAGGTCCCAGTACAGATTCAGAACCGCGGAGACGGTGGTGATCACCTGCAACTTCACCGTCAGATCCATCACCTTCATGTTGTTTTTCGCAACGCGGATGTTGCGGTTATTCACCGCCAGGCCGAATCCCTGCAACAGCGGCTGATTCACGTTGACGTCGATGGTGCCCGACGTGGACGGATTGAGCAAAAAGTACGGGCTGTTGTAATCGCTGCGCGAACTGGAAAAAGAAGCACCCACCCCCGTGCCGTACAGGAACTGTTGCGAATAGACGAGACTGATCTGCCTTGACGTCTGCACCAGCGCCGACGTTCCCACCGCCGTGATGTTGGTTTCGGGCGTGGTGTAGTGGCCGAACGTGACCTGAGCGCCGATGGTGGGGTCCAGGTTCGGAGGATTGGGTCCGTATCCGATCACGAATCCAGCCGTGCCTCCGACGCCCGCTCCGGTCGCCAGGCCGCTGCCGGTCGAACTGACTCCGGCCGTCGAGACGCTTTGCGGCCCCGCAATGATGTCGGTGTTGATGTCGCTGCGCAGCAAACCACCGCCTTGGGCGCGTCGCAGCACCTCCAGAGCCATATACGGCCCGTAGCGTTGAATCGCGATGTCCAGATTATTTTCGAGGGTCAGCGCGATCACGTCGCGCACCGAAAGATAGAGATTCCCCGCCCTCACCAGAGATTCCAAGCGCGGCGTGTTGGTCAAAGTCGCGGGCGAGACGACGCGCCTTTCCAGATGGAACGGCCGTAGCAAAGGTCCGAAATACGGCACCGGCTTCGGATTCTCAATGGTGATCTCCGCGGATTGAGAAAACGCGGGCAAGGCAAGCGTAAGCAATGAGAAAACAGTTCGAATGCAATTCATTTGTTTAGGTAAGCGTCTCTTGAATATTACGAACAGAGTGCAATTCCGGTTCCACTCCATTATCGTTCGATCACGCCAAGGCGCCAAGACGCCAAGGGTTTTGAATGTGTTCTTTGCGGCTTGGCGTCCTGGCGTGAAAAATGAGCTTGGTGTTCGGTTTCGCTACAAACTGTCCGTATCGGGGATTATTACTCCGATGTTCGCAGTTCCCTGTCTCCAGCCAGGCCGCGCGTGGATGGAATCGTGAATGATCTGGCAGTCCATTTCCCCCCCGGTAGCATTCCCGGAGCTGCGCTATTTCATTCGGGTCGCAAACTCTTACGGAAATCGACATGCTAGATGGACCCCGACTATCGTCCGCTCACTTGCCGCACCGCGGAGGGGTGATTCCAGACTTCCGGTTTGATGCGCATGCCGAACCCCGGATCTTCCGGAGCGCGGATGAATCCGTTCTCCGGCGCGATGGGATTTTCGAGCATCGCCGGCCAGTCGCGCTCATAGAATCGCTGGCAGCTTTCCTGGATCCACACGTTAGGCGATGCGGTAGAGAGATGCGTCGACGCGTAGAACAACAACGGCCCGCCGGCGGTGTGCGGACAGATGGGCAGTTCAAACGCGTCGGCCATGGCGGCGATTTTTCGCGCCTCGGTCAAGCCTCCGCACCACGTGATGTCGAACATCACGTACTTCACGGTGCGCGACTCCAGCAATTGCTCGAATTGCATTTTGCCCGCCATGCGTTCTCCGGCGATCAGAGGCAGGCTGGTGGCTGACGCTAATTCGTGATACTGCGCGTAGTTGCCCGGCATCAGCATGTCCTCAAGCCACATCGGACGGTAGGGTTCGAGCGCGTGCGCGATCCGGATTGCAGAGGTGACGTTCCACTGTGCGTGAAACTCAATGGCGATCTCGATTTCGGGGCCGAAGGCGTCGCGCAGCTTCTTTACCGGCAGCAGAGCCTCATCCAAATCCTGCGGCGTGATGTACTGATTCTTGTTGCGCGCCGCCGCGCCGTCGAAGGGCCATATTTTGATTGCCTTGATGCCTCGCGTATCGATCAGCTCCCGCATGATCTTCTCCGGCTCTTTGTTGAAGTCGTATTTGTACGGGAAACACGTGTTATAGAGGCGCACGCGCGGGTTCGCTTTACCGCCGAGGAGCCGGTAGACGGGCGCGTTCAGAGATTTGCCGAGAACATCCCACAACGCGAGATCGATGGCACTGAGGGCGCGAATTTCCGCGCCGCCCGCGACCTGAAAATCGAACGTGCGATAAAGGTCGGCCCAGATGCGTTCGATATCGCGCGGGTCGCGGCCGATGAGCGTGCTGGCCACCGAATAAACCACGGCCGCTTCGGCGGGATTGCGCGGATAAGTCTCGCCGATGCCGGAGATGCCGGAGTCGGTCTCGATTTTCACCCAGGTCCAGTGCGGCCAGAACGGCGCGTCGTCGCGGCTCTTCCAATAGACGGTCTCGATGCGCGTGATTTTCGACGGCGCGGCAGCCTGAGCCGCGGCAGCGAACAGCGCAAAGAACGACCGGCGGCTGAACCTCATGCCCAGTACGGTTCGCCTTCCACCAGATTCTGCTTCAGAAAATCGGGATTGATTTCGAGGCCGAGGCCGTGGCCCGTCGGGACTTTGAGGAGTCCTTTGCGCACGTCGGGCGCGCCGTTCGCCGCCATCCCTTCGATGTAATGATTGGGACGGCCAAGCTGGCTTTCGGAGCGATAGAAATTCTGGATCGATCCGCCGAAATGCGCGTTCGCATATGTCAGGATCAGCGATCCGACGTTGTGCAGAGCGACAGGAACGCGGAACTGCGCGGCGTAATCGGCAATCTTGCGCGTCCCCGTAATCCCGCCCGCGAACGCCAGATCGGGATGCACGTAATCGACGGCCTGGGCATCGAGGAACGGCTTGAAGCCGCGCACCAATTCGAGCTTTTCTCCGGTTAACAATGGGACGCGCGTGGAGCGCCGCAGCGCCATCCAGGCTTCGGAGAACGGAGGATTCAGCGCGTCCTCGATAAACAGGGGATTCATCGGCTCCACGGCCTTGGCGACCGCAATCGCGCTGGGCGTATCGAGCTCGTTGTGGCAATGCACCGCGACGTCGATATCGTCGCCCACGGCCTCGCGGCAATTCATGAAGCCGCGCGCCACATTACGGAGTTGCTGCGTGGTCAGCGTGGGCGCGAATCGCGCGGCCGGGACGCCGAGCAGGGGATCGATGCCGTTCTTGAACGTGGTGAACCCCTCCGGCATTTCCTTGATGCGCTGCGCCCAGTCGTGGCAGGATTTCTTGTCCAGCATGTCCAGGTTGACGCCGTGCGAATACATTGGAATCGCGTCGCGAAAAGGCCCGCCCAGCAGCGTCGAAACCGGTGCGCCCAACAGCTTTCCGGCCAGGTCCCACAGCGCCATGTCGATCCCGCTGATGGTGGGAATGTGCGCCATGTAGGTATGCATCAGCGACGTCATATTGTGGAAATGCACTTCGATGGTGAGCGGATCCTTCCCGATCAGCAGCGCCTTCATCGTTTCGATGCGGGCGCGCGCCATCGGCCCGGTCGCCCCGGCTTCGCCATAGCCGGTGATCCCGGCGTCCGTGTCGATGCGGATGAGGCAATTCCCAGCGATATTCTTAATCGCCATGGCGCGAACGCTGGTGATCTTCACCCGGTTCACGTTCGGCGCCGCCATCGCGCGGTAGCGCGTGAACAACCCAGCGGCCGGGAACGCGACGGCCAAGCGAAGCAGATTGCGTCGAGACAACGTAGTCATAGCAGCACTATACACCCGCAGCATGGTGGCACAGGCTTCAGCCTGTGAGAGTTGTTAGGGAAGCGCGAACGCCACGATGCTGCTGCCGGAGGGCGCGCCGTTTTTTCCGCCTCCGCAAACGATGACGACATATTGGCGGCCGCGAATTTCGTAAATCGACGGCGTCGCATTCCCGGCCGCGGGCAGCACTGTTTCCCACAGCAATTTCCCGGTGAGCTTGTCGAAGACGCGGAACTTTTTGTCGAAGTTCGTTGCGCCGATGAACAGCAGGCCGCTGGCGGTTACGACGGGGCCTCCATAATTGTCGCTGCCCGTGTTCGTCATCCCTTTCGCGACCAGCTCCGGATATTCGCCCAGAGGAATCTGCCAGCGGATCTCGCCTTTATTGAGATCGATCGCATTGAGAGTCCCCCAGGGAGGCGTCAGCGGCGGATAGCCTTCGGGATCGCGAAATAAAATGTAGCCTTCGTTGCGATACTTCAACCAGTTCTCGTCGCGTGGATCCGCGGCGGCCACGGCGGTGTCTTGCCCAGTAATCAGAAAGTCGATAATCTCGTTGATGCCTCGGCCCAGATGATCGAAGCCCGGCATGCGGCCCGTGCCTTCGCGGATGATGCTCGCCAGTTCGGCGCGCGAACGCCGCTTGCCGATATCGACCAGCGGTGGAAACGTCGGCGGCGCGCCCTTCCGATCGTCGCCATGACATCCGCCGCAATTATTTTTGTAAAGTGATTTCGTGTCGTGCGTCACCAGCCGGATGATCCACGGCTGCTCATTCGAATTGACGTACAGAAGGCCAGTCTCCGGATCGTAGGCCGCGCCTCCCCATTCGCCTCCGCCATCGGTGCCCGGAAACAGCATCGTTCCGCGCAGACTGGGAGGCGTGTAGACGCCGTTCGAATCGACGCTACGGAATTTTTCGAGCACCGCCGCGTGCGCCTCCGGCGTGCGGTTCGTAATCATGTCCTCGCTGAACGCCTGCCTGGTGAACGGAGGAGGTTTTACGGGATAAGGCTGCGTGCGCGACAAAACCTCGCCCTCCACGTTCGACGCCAGAACCTGCCGCTCCTTCACGTCAAAGAGAGGTTTTCCCGTCTTCCGTTCGAGCACGTAAACGTAGCCGGTCTTCGTGATCTGCGCGACCGCGTCCACTGTTTGCCCATTGCGCGTGACGGTCACCAGGCTCGGCGCGGCCGGAAAATCCAAGTCCCACACGTCATGATGAATACCCTGAAAATGCCAGATCCGTTTTCCCGTTCGTGCGTCGAGCGCCAGCACGCAATTGGCGAACAAGTTGTCGCCGATGCGGTTCGCTCCGTAAAAATCGAACGATGCAGAACCGGTCGCGGCAAACACCATTCCCAATTTCGCATCGATGCTCAACCCTGCCCAAGCATTCGCGCCGCCGGAAATTTTGTAGGAGTCCTTCGACCACGTCCCATATCCGAACTCGCCCGGCCTGGGGATGGTGCGAAACACCCAGCGCAGTTTGCCGGTCTTCGTATCGAACGCGCGAATGAATCCCGGCGACCCGGGCAGCGTTTCCGGAACAGTGCTGCCCATGATCAGCATGTCCTCGAAAATCACGCCGGGGCTGCTGGCGCTGACACTCATCTTTTCCGCCGGACGATCCAGGCCCTCGCGCAGGTCGATGCGACCCTCCGTGCCGAAGCTCGGAATCGGCTTGCCGGCCTTGCGGTCGAGCGCGTATAAAAAATTCCGGTAGGTGAAAAATACGCGGTCCCGATAAACCGTCACGCCGCGATGGCGATATCGGCGCTGCGGCGCTGCGCCTCCCGCTGGCTCGTAACTCCACACCTCGCGCCCGGTTCCGGCATCGAGAGCAACCACCTTGAGCGTCGGAGTGGTTGCGTACAGGACGCCGTCGACGATAATCGGATTGCTCTGCATCTCCGAATCTTTGAATGCGTCGTGCGAATCGTAGGACCAGGCCATTTTCAACTGGCCGACATTTTCCCGCGTGATCTGCTTCAGCGGCGAATAGCGGATATTGTCAGCCCCCCCGTTGACGGGCCAGCCGAGATCGTCCGCGTGGATACAGAGGACGGGCAGCAGAAAGAGGCTGAGCCTTAACATCTTCACAGTCTATCTTGAGGGCCCAACCAGAAGTACTCTGATGTGGCGTACGCACCCCTGCGTGCCGCGTCGAGACTCGTCTCGACGCCTGAACCGAGCATCGACACGAGTGTCGACGCGGCACGCCGTGGGCGTGCGCCACATGGCGATCCAGGCCAAGTACGCTGAGCTACGCTGACGCCTGAAACATGTTCATCTCATCCGCCGACGGCCCGTACATGCCGGCGATCGCAACGTCGTTCAGGCGCAGGTAAACGCCCAACTGAGCGCGGTGGTGGATCAAGTGGTTCATAATGCTGCGGCGCATCACCACCGACCGGGGCATCTGCCAGAAGACCTTGCCCTGGACCTTGAAGGTCCAGATCACCTGCCAGTCGGCATCGCTGGCGGCCTCGATCTTCGCGCGCGCCGCGGCCACGCTCTTATCGAATAACGCCAGCAACTCAGCCCGCGTATTCGTGATGTCCTGTTTGAAGTCAGGGTTCAAATCCAGTTCTTCCAGGTCCAGCGTGAAGTTGGTCCACGATGGCAGGCCCGCGACATGCGTGGCCACTTCCCTCAGAGTCATGGATTTCGGGTGCGGCCTATAGTCGAATTTCCCATCGGGGACGCATTCGAGGATCTTGCGTGTGTTCTTCATCTCTTCGTCGAATTCGGGTAAAAGATCTTTGCTGAAGGGCATGTTTTTCTCCTGAAAGAACGATATCAGCCCTTGCGGACAGGTTCAGTCCTCAATCAATGGGACAATCGAAGAATGCTAGAGACCTCGGCCCGGCTCCTTCGGCTGCTGTCCCTGTTTCAGGCCCGCCGTTATTGGTCCGGAGCCGAGCTATCGGAACGCCTGGAAGTCACCGCCCGCACTCTGCGAAGAGATGTGGATAAGCTGCGCAGCCTCGGGTATCCGGTCAATTCGACGTCGGGCACGGCCGGAGGCTACCAGCTTGGCGCGGGCGCGATGCTGCCACCTCTGCTACTCGATGACGACGAAGCGGTCGCAGTGGCCGTCGGGTTGCGAACGTCGGCCAGCGGCACCGTGACGGGCATGGAGGAAGCCTCGGTGCGCGCGCTGGCGAAATTGCAGCAGGTGCTCCCGTCGCGCTTGCGGAGGAGGGTTGCGGCGCTCGGTTCGTTTATCGTTCCTCTGACCGGAGCCGGTCCGACTGTTGACGCGGAGACGCTGACCAGGATCGCCGGCGCCTGCCGCGACTATGAGGAAATCCGGTTCCGCTATCAGAGCCGCGATGGGACGGCGAGTGAGCGCGAAGTGGAGCCTCACCGCCTGGTGCATACCGGCCGCCGCTGGTATCTGGCCGCTTGGGATGGGACTCGCAACAACTGGCGGACGTTTCGAGTGGACCGGATCGAGCCCGGGCTCTCGACGGGTGCGCGTTTTGCGCCGCGCAAACCACCGGAGGGCGATTTTGCGGCCTACGTGTCGAAAAGCGTCGCCTATGCGCCGTATCCGCACCGCGCGAAGATCGTGCTGCACGTGCCGGTAGAGGAGGCGTCCAAAAAGGTTCCGCCGGCGGCGGGAACACTGGAGGCGATCGACGGTCGCTCCTGCCTGCTCCACATGGGCGCCGGGTCGCTGGACATGCTCGCCATCTATCTGGCGATGATCGGGTTCGACTTCGAGGTCCGGGAGCCGGTGGAGCTGGTGGATCACATCCGCAGTCTGGCGGAGAGGCTCGCGCGGGCGGGGTCAGCTTAGATCCCCTCCATTACTGTCGGGGTTCCATAGAAGCAACGGAACCCCGACAGTAATGGAGGGGATATGTAATCCTCATACTAGAAAGCAACGTTCCAAGGGTGGGGTGCGTCGAACACAATGATGAGACGAATGGGTGCAGCGGTTTTTTTGATGATTCTGACGGGATGGCAGGTGTTTGGGCAAGGGCTGGTCTTTGACAGCAGCGGGAACAGCATGCTGAACGGGACCTATTATTTCCGGGAAGTGATCTGGACGTTGGACGCCAGCTCGCCCGACGCCGTGACGCTCTACGGCACCATTACTTTCAACGGAAGCGGGACGTACACGGTCAACGCGACCGAATTCGATTACAACCAGGGCGGGGCCCAGTCGGGAACGGCGACGGGAACGTACGCAATCGGCGCCGGAGGCTTCGGCTACATTTCGAGTCCGCTCTTTACAGGGGTCCAGATCCGCGGGATGGTCGCGAATGGCGTCTTCATAGGCAGCGCTACGGAGGGAGGGTCTAACGATATTTTCGTGGCCGGCCTGATCCCTTCGCCGACGCCCACCGCGGGGACTTTGTCGGGCTCTTTTCAGATGGCCTACGTCAATTATCCGAGCCCCGTGGACGGCTCCTTCTATGACGCGCAATTCACGCTGAGTTCCAGCGGCAACGGAACCGCAAGCACGTCCAGCATGACGGGCAACTATCAGGAAGCTTCGACGGGAACGGTGGTGCCCACCACGGTGACGCAAGGCGCGGCAAGCTTCAAGTACACGGCGAGCAACGGAGCCTTTGTCCTCAATTTCCCGACGTTCAACCAGAACTCGCCCAGGAACACTTTGCTGATGAGCGGGCAGGAGTATCTGTACTTCTCGCCCGATGGCAACTTCGTTTTCGGCGGCTCTCCGTACTCGCCGGATATGTTGATCGGCGTCAAGACTGGCGGCACGTCGCCTTTGTTGAGTAGTCCTCTGTTTTATAACGCTGGCGTGTTCGGCTCCAACGGAGATGTGATCACGTATTACGGCTCGTTCAGTCTTGCCCAAGGAAACGTGGTGCTGCATTCGCGGACCTTCTCGGCCGGCCTCGACGGGGCATTCGACTCAATGACGACGGGCACTGCTCCGACTACGGCCGGTGCGACCTACAGCGATCCCAATTTCAACTACACCATCGCCGGCGGAGGGGCGTATCGCATTGGATTCGGTCTCCTCAATACGCCAGGCATCGATATCGCGCTGGCCGCGCCATGCACGGATCCCGTCAATTGTTTCAGCGGATCGGGAGTTTTTCTCAATCCGCAAGTCGTCAACGCGGGGAGTTACGCTCCGTTTACCGAAGGCTTGTCGCCGGGCGAACTCCTTGTGCTGAAAGGCACGAATCTCGCGCCCAATGCCTCCATCGGGGCAGGAGACATCGCGACCACGGCCACCTTCCCCACCAAGCTGAACGGTGTGCAGGTGCTGATCGACGGCATTCCGGCGCCGCTTTATTACGTCAGCGCGACACAGCTCGCGGCCATCGTGCCGTTTGCCGCCAGCCAGTTCGCCTTTGCGACCGTGCAAGTGAATAACAACGGCTCCCTTTCGAAGATCATCACGGAGTTTGTGACCACGGGCACGCCCGGCGTGTTCACGAATCCGGCCAACGGCATCGGCCTTGCGGCGGCGCTGCATTCCGACTATTCGCTGATCACCGAAAAAAGTCCCGCCCAGCCGGGCGAGAATATTTCGGTCTATCTCACCGGACTCGGCCAGGTCTTCCCGCCCAATTCCGACGGAGCGCCCGGCTCTTCGAGTTCGCTGAATTACACCGTCAATACGATCACCGCCTCGATCGACGACCCGACGACGGGCGCGGGGATCTCGGCATCGGTCCTTTATGCGGGCCTGGCTCCCGGTTACGCGGGCCTCTATCAGGTCAACATCACGATTCCCACGGGAGTTACCTCGGGCGACAATTTTCTCGAGATCGACGTGCTGGATAGCGCTGGAAATCCCACGTCGGTGGCCGAACAGGCAATTATTCCCATCGGCGGCGGCACTTCAACGAGCCTTGCGCCGGTGCGGGCGGAAGTACAGAGCGGCGAGACCTATAAAGCCGGCCAGCGTCGGAATACCCGACCATTGCAGAACCGCATTGTCGTAAAGCCCATACAGCCCTAACAGCGCGGCCATCAGATAGAGCGCGCCGACCACGCGAGGTCCGGCGCGCTTCATTCGCAGGAACAGAATCGCCAGCAGGGCTAGCGCCAGCGATGCGAGCGCCCATTTTATAAGGCTCGGATAGCGGACCTGGTCGATCATTTTTTGCGTGGTGTGGGCCAGATCGGTGTTGACGACGCGCAGGATGCCCAGATTTTCAATCACGTCGAAGATCGCGGCAACCACGCCCAGCGCGGCAGCCGAGATCGCAATGGCGCGCCCCTGGGGCATCAACAACAGGCTCATGACTACGTAAAGACCGGCATAGCCGGCGATAAACCCGAAGTCGGCGTATTGCTTGATGCGCATCGCTTCGCGGTCGGCGCTGGGGGAGTCGCTCAATATCGCGTCGACCTCGGCAATGTTGCGGGCAACCTCCATCGCCAGCACCGGACTCGAAATACCGCGCACCGGGCGCGAGCCGTTCGAGAAAGAAGGGCGGCCCAGCAGAATCGCGATCATCGCCAGGTTGAGGACAGCCAGGTAACCGGCCCAGCGTTGAAGTTGAGGAGCGGTCACGGCTCCTTATCGTAACAGCGAACACAATACGGCTGTACAAAAAGTCGCGAGCGGCCCGGAGTTCCACCGGGCCGCTCAATGGATCGAGCTGTCTCTAGCATGGGGCCCCGGGCCGGCTATTGTCCTTGATTAAGGACTCACGGTGACCGATATTCCATCGCTTGGATGCACAACTCTCTGAAGCTCTCTCAGGGTGCGGCGATCCACGCTATCCGCTCTGCCTTGGCTTTATAGGATCGATCCCAAATTCCCTCCGTCGGAACCATACGTATAGTTGACGCCGCAAGCCGTCTCACGGGCTCCGGAGGCTCAGTTCCACCGTAATACGACATTTCGCCGGCCGGCAAAAAAACTGTCGAAGAAGCGTGGTGAGGGCTCCTTCTGGTTTAAGGGTAGGCGGGGGAAAAGACGAAGACATTCCCGCAAAGACGCTAAGGCGCGGATAAGAAAGAGAAAAATTATCGAGTGAGGTGGTGATCCAGCATCCCCTCCATTACTGTCGGGGTTCCGTTGCCGTTAGCTGTGCCCGCAAGCATCGAAATGGAACCCCGACAGTCATGGAGGGGATACTAAACGGTGCCACTTAGTGTCGGCGGTGCTGACCGCGCCTGCTGGTCGCGGCTCTGTTTCTAGCCAGCACCGAAATGCCCGGCTAGGCCAGGGCCTTCGCCGCATCCTTCGCGAAATAGGTGAGGATAATATCCGCCCCCGCCCGCCGGATCGACATGAGAGACTCCATCATCGCTCGATCCAGGTCGAGCCAGCCCTTCTCGGCCGCAGCGACAATCATGCTGAATTCGCCCGACACCTGGTAGGCGCCGATCGGCACCGGAAAACGGTCGCGAGCCATGCCGATCAAATCCAGGTACGGCATGGCCGGCTTGACCATCAGCATGTCCGCGCCTTCTTCGAGGTCCAGCTCCATCTCGTGCATCGCCTCGCGCGCGTTGGGAGGGTCCATCTGATAGCTGCGCCGGTCTCCGAATTGCGGAGTGGATTCGGCCGCTTCGCGAAAAGGCCCATAAAAGACGGAAGCAAATTTCGCAGCGTAGGCCAGAATCGGCGTATTGGTGAATCCGTACACGTCGAGCGAATGGCGGATCGCCGCGACGCGCCCGTCCATCATGTCCGAAGGCGCCACGATATCGGCTCCGGCGCGCGCGTGCGAAACCGCCGCTTCCGCCAGCCACGCCAGAGTAGCGTCGTTGTCTACCTCGCCGTTCACGATTTTTCCGCAGTGCCCGTGGCTGGTGTATTCGCAGTTGCAGACGTCGGTGATGACGATCAGGCCCGGCACCGCGCGCTTCACGGCTCGGACGGCCTGCTGCACAATTCCGTTTTCGTCATAAGCGCCGGTGGCGTTCTCGTCCTTGGTTTCGGGAATGCCGAATAGAATCACTCCGCCCACGCCGAGCGCGTGTGCCGCCTCGCACTCCTTCACCAGTTCATCGATCGAGAGCTGAAAATTCCCCGGCATCGAACTGATTTCGTGGCGCACTCCCTCGCCAGGGCAGGCGAACAGGGGTAAAACGAACTGCGAAGGCTCCAGATGGTTCTCGCGCACCAGGCGGCGCATCGGTTCGGAGACGCGCAAACGCCGTTTTCGATGAATGGGGAAGGGCACGATCTCATTATACGAGCGCGGCGAGCGCGCTTCCAGACGATACGGCTCGGCCTCCCGTTGTCAGTGAAAGTCCTACGAAATAATCCGGCTTATGCCGATATTAAACGAAATTTTAATGAGTTATATTTGTTAATTACCTCAGCGCAGCGGGAGCAAACGTCGATGCCTTGGACCGCGGCAGTACAACAAATCCGAAGCGGGAACGAACTCGGCATCGAAACGCTGTGCGCGGCGGTGACGGAATACGCCCGCGCGCAGCTGTATCAAAGCGTGGACGCGCAATCGGTCGACGACCATGTGCAGGAGGTCCTTATGATCGTCCTGGCCGCCATTCGCAGCGGAGAATTGCGGGATCCTGAATGTTTAATGGGTTTTGTGCGCACCGTGACCCGCCGCCAGGTGACCGTACATATTCGCCGCAACATTGTCCGGCGCCGCAGGATGATCTCGGTGGAAGCGAGCGATATTCCCACCGCGCCCGCCGACGAGTCCCCCGAAGCGCGCCTCCGTCTTCAAGAACGGGTGGCGCTGGTAAGGAACGTCCTTGAGCGGCTTTGCCCTCGGGATAGGGAAGTTCTGGTCCGCTTTTATTATGACGAGCAGGATTCACACCAAATTTGCCGCGAAATGCAGCTCACTTCGACCCAATTTCGGCTTTATAAATCCCGCGCCCTCGCGAAATGCAGCGAGTTGCGCCGGATTCAATCGACACGTCAGTCAACCAGGCCGTTACGGATCGCGTAGCGCGTGAGTTCGGCGTTGGTGCGCATATTCATTTTTTCCAGCGCGCGTGTCCGGTAGGTACTGACGGTTTTCACGCTAAGCGACGTCTCGCCGGCGATCTGGGAAACGCTTTTTCCGGAAGCGATCGCGCACACCACATGGTATTCGCGATCCGACAGCGCTTCGTGAAGCGGCCCTTGCTCGCCCGATTCGATCAGGTGCGCCAGCACCTCGGCCAGCCCCGGGCTCACATATTTCTTGCCGGAGAGGATCCTGCGAATCGCCCGCACCAGTTCCGTGGCGGCATTGCTCTTGGTCAGGTAGCCGTTGGCGCCCGCCTTGATGGCACGGATCGCATACTGCTCCTCGGAATGCATGCTCAAAATCAACACCGGAAGAGCGGGGCGCCGTTTTCGGATTTCCGAAAGTGCCTCCAGCCCGTTCCGGCCAGGCATGGCAATATCCAGCACCACCAGATCCCAGTTTCGTTCCTCCAGCTTTTCAAGAAGCTGGTCGGAATCCCCTGCCTCTCCCGGCTCAATGAAATCCGGCTCCTGCTTCAGAACATGGCGCAGGCCGCTCCTTATCAAGGGGTGGTCGTCCGCAACTAAAACCTGAATCAAAAATCTTCTCGCGCCATCTCAGGACGTCACTGCTGAAATATATTATTGTGATCGTTTTCAGGCTGCGCCTGGTGGCTTTCAACCGGACAACCCCGGCGAACGCTCTTTGAACATTTGGCCCGCTACTTGCACCGTTAGGGCGTAATGAAACCCTGGATCGTTACAAAGCAGGGAGTTCTGGCGAGGAGTCGGAAAATCCTCCCGGTTTTGACCAGGTAAATATTACCGAGCGACCGTAAAAATGACGGCAAACGCTCGGGTTATCCGTCCTAAAAGAGGCGGGTGATTAAAAGGAACCCGTGGTTGCTCCCGCGGGCGCCGAATCCCGGGTTTGGCCTAAATTCGCTGACCCGGGAGTTCGGTTCAAAAAATGAATAGGGGGAATCAAACATGAAAATCGTCGCAAATATCGCCGCTGTAGCCGCTTTAAGCTTGTTGGGAACGGGATGCGCCACCAAGAAATACGTCGCCCAGACCGTTGCACCGATCGACGCCCGCGTCACCAGCACCGAAACCAAGAATACGGAGCAGGACAAGCTGATTGCCGATCACGGCAAGAGCATTGAGGAGCTGGACCGCAGCGTTTCCCGCACCAGGGAGCAGTTGAGGGATACCGACGCCAAGGCCATCGCCGCCAACGAGGCCGCCGCCAAGGCCGATCAGAAAGCCGATGGGGCATGGAAGGCCGCCGACGGAGCCAAGAGCTTGGCCCAGCAAGGCCTGGACGCGAATGCCCAACTGGCCCGCACGGTCGACGCCATGAACAAATATCAGGTCCTGAAGACTGAAACGGTTTTGTTCGCGGTGAATCAATACAGCTTGACCGAGGACGCGAAGGCACAGCTGGAAGAACTGGCCAAGTCGGCCGGGGGCCTGGATCGATACGTAATCGAAGTGCAGGGTTTCACTGACAAGTCTGGAACCGTGACCATCAACGAGCGACTCAGCCAGCAAAGGGCGCAGGAAGTGGCCCGCTACCTGGCCAACGAATACAAGATTCCGGTGCGCAGCATCTCGCTGCTCGGTTCGGGCTACGCCCAGCCGGTTGCCGACGATAAGACGAGGGAAGGCCGCAAGCTGAACCGCCGCGTGGAAGTTCGCCTCTACGTGCCGGAAGCCGCGACGGCTTCAAAAGCTTTGACCGCCAAATCGGGCGCCGAGCAATAAGGCGTCTGAGGTCAAACGATTAGGTCGCCGGCCCCTCCGACCCGGCGGCCTTTCAGGGCAGGCGCTCGAGGAGGTCTTTAGCGAGGAGATCTGCACGCCTCGCTAAGCTGACTGCGGTCAGAAGATCTTGTTCCCGCGCCTGCTCTGCTTGTTTTCGGAACGTCCGAATCCTCTCCGCAATTTCCTTCTGCTCCGCCGTAAGAGTTTTTCCTTCAATAATTACCAGGGTCCGGTTCACCCGGTCCAGACTTTCATCCAGCGCCCGGGTATTTTCCCGGAGTTCCTCCGGCGTGAACATCTGCGCCAGCTTCGGCGCGACGGGCTCTGGTGCGACAGGCCCTTGCGGGGCGGGCTTGGGGGGCGCGATCACCGGCGCGGGACGGCGCGCGATGCGCTTCGGCGCTTCCGGAATCTCGTTCGTCAGGTCTGGATTTTCCGGCAGGGGCGGCGGCACAATTGAAGCCTCATCGACCGCGATCCGCGGCGCGTCCGGAAGATTCGGTATTGTTGTGTCCTGCACCTTGGGCTGCGCCTTCACCGGAGGAGGCGAGAACGCGCGAGGCTGCGTTTTCTGCCGCAAGCAGGAGGTCGATGCCAGCGACAGCGCGAAGATCCCGAAAATCAACCGCGTCTTGCGCATGCAAATGTCAGGCGTAACGGATCAGCTCGGGGAACTGCATCTGAAACGCAGTTCCGCGGCCCAATTCTGTTGAGAAACTGATAGTACCATTATGCAATTGAACCGCCCTGTACGTCATCGCCAAACCGATGCCGGATCCTCTTAATTTCGTGGTGAAGTAGAGCTGAAATACTTTATCACGAGCTTCGGGAGGAATCCCCGGGCCGTCGTCGGAGACATTCAGCACCACCTGGTTCTGTTCCTTCGAAACGCGCAGCCACAGGTTACCGCCGTTCTTCATCGCCTCAATCGAATTCAGCACCAGATTCAGGATCGCCTGTTTCAACATATCGGCGTCGCCGCGGATCGGGGTCGTTACCGCCGCCGCTTCAAACCACACGTGAATGTTGGCGAGGCCCGCCTGGGGTGTGGTCAAATCGGCGACCTCACGAGCAATATCTACCAGGTCCACCTCGGTAAGTTTGACATTCACGGGCCGCGAAAAATCGAGAAACGTTTTCACCACCCGGTCCAGGCGCCGGACTTCTTTGGACAAAATATCGATCTCGCCGACCAGTTCCTCCTCGGGCTCGCCGAGCCGCGCGCGCAGAAGATCCAGGCGCAGGGAAATCGCATTCAAAGGATTTTTGATTTCGTGCGCGACGCCGCCGGTAATCCGGCTGATCGCCGCCAAACGAGAAGCCACGTCCAGCTCCGTCGCCATGCGTTCCAGGAGGCCGTCCAGGTCGCTCTGCAACTCGACCGCATGCTCCCGCGCGCCGCGAAACCGTTCGCCCAGGATATTCAATTTGCCTTCGACGGCGGCAAATTCGTTGGGCGGATTCACCTGCGTGGCGTTGATCGATGTGTCCCCGCCGAAAAAATTCCCCTGCACGATGCGGTCGATGGTCGCCTCGATGCGCTTCAGCGGCCGCAGTACACGATTGGTAACCAGCAGCGTCAGCAGCACCGAAATCAGCAGCGCCGCGCCGGAGACGTACCCCACCGTGGTCAGCTGCTTCAGCAGAGCGTCCCGCAACAACACGCTCGAAACAATTACTTGCACGCGGAACAGCGGCTGCTCCTCGCCCGGGATGCCCAAGGGGATCAGGAACTGATAATCGGCGGGCCGCCGGATCCTGATCAACTTCACCAGCCGGGTGTAGAAAGAGGCCGCGCTCCAGTCCTTGAACGACGGCAGGATCCTCAGCGCTTTGCCCACCACGGGAGGATTCGACGACGCGATAATATTCCCATCGGCGCCGGCGATGTTGATGTCCTTGATGGCCGAAGAAAGCTTCAGCATGTTCACCAGCATCGACGGGACGTCGGGGTCGGTGGAGACAATTTCCGTCCACAGTGCCTTCGCCGCATCCAGATCGCGCGGCACCTCGTGCTTGTCCGCGTGTTGCGCGATGTGTTCGCGGACGAAGGTGCTGGTCTGGTCAGCGGCGAGTTTACTGCGCTCCAGAGCGTCTGCCGACAGCAGATCCACCAGGCTCGCCAGATGCACCGCCGACACAGCCAGCGCGACAAAGAACACCAGCGTGACAATTAAAAGGACGAGCCTAACGCGCAGCGACATTCTGGCGACGGTTATCCATCTGCGAAGATCGGCGAAGGGTGGCCGCCTGAGTCTGATATGAACCCGCACAGTGGCCTAAGCCCCAGCAGTTTGCGCGCCATATTCTTTCAGTTTATTGAATAGCGTTTTTTGGCTGATGCCCAGCACCTCCGCGGCGCGCGTTTTGTTGTGGCGCGTGTACTCCAGCGTCAGCTCAATCAGCGCGCGCTCGGCCTGTTCGATGGTCGAGCCCACCGGGATGCGCAATTCCTCGCCGTTCGCCGTAGCGACGGCCGGCGCCGAAGGCGCAGGCGAAATGGACCCTCCGAAGCTCGCCGACAAATGTATCGGCAGGATGGTCCCTTCGCCGGCCAGAATCACCGCCCGCTCCACCACGTTACGCAGCTCGCGCACGTTGCCCGGCCAGTTGTAAGCGCGGAATCTCTCCAGCACTTCTCTCGAAACGTCGGTGACCTTAGTGCCGTGCTTGCGATTCAAATCGCTCAGAAGCGCCGCCGCCAGCGACGGCAAATCGTCCTTGCGGTCGCGCAGAGGCGGCAGGGGAATGGGAAACACGTTCAGCCGGTAATACAAATCCTCACGAAATCTTCCTTCGCGCATGGCTGTTTCGAGCGGAGAATTGGTCGCCGCCAGAATGCGCACGTCGAGTTGGATTTCGCTCTTGCCGCCTAGCCGGCGCACTCGCGAGTCTTCCAGAACGCGCAGCAGCTTCGCTTGCAGCGCGACCGGCATGTCCCCGATCTCGTCGAGCAGCACGGTGCCATTTTGAGCCAGCTCAAAACACCCCGCGCGACGGTCCACAGCTCCGGTGAAGGCGCCCTTTTCGTGCCCGAACAGTTCGCTTTCCATCAAGCTATCGGGCATCGCCGCGCAGTTCAAGGCGACAAAGGGCCCTGCCCGCCGCGGGCTCAGCATATGAATCGCCCGCGCCGCCAGTTCCTTGCCCGTTCCGCTTTCACCGGTGATCAGCACCGCCGCGCGGCTGGGCGCGACCTGCTGGATCAGGCTGAAAACCTCGCGCATTTTGGGCGACGATCCGACCATTTCGCCCAGCAGCCCGGTGTTGCTCAACTGGCGTTCGAGGCGCTCGGCGTGTTCCGCCAGCTTCTCGTGCGTCGCCGCCCGTTCCAGCAGCAGCCGCAAGGCCTGCGACTGCACCGGCTTTTCCAGAAACCAGAACGCCCCTAGGTCGTGCACCATGTTGACGGCGGTTTCGAGACTCCCGTAAGCCGTTTGCACGATCGCCGGCGGCGAGTCGCCTTCTTCCTTCAGTCTCTTCAGCAGCTCCTGCCCGTTCATGCGAGGCATGTTCAGGTCGGTGACAATCACGTGCGCATCGAACGTCGCGAGCTTGTCTAAAGCCTCCTGCCCGTCGGCGGCGGTTTCCACCGCGTAGCCCCATAGCTTGATCATGCTGGCCAGCGCGGTGCGCTGCGACTCCTCGTCGTCCACGACCAGAACTCGTGTAATATCCCTCTCGGTTTGCATCTTTGTACCTATTGTGACAGCACGGCGTACGCGCATGTTATCATGCCTGCCATGCAGCTACGAGCGTCCACCAAATTCATCAAGTTAGGATACGTGCTGTGCCTGATCCTGGCGGTCGCCATCGCGGCGTACTTGAAATCCACGGGGCCCACGGACGAGCGCTTCTGGTGGCTGCTGATCATTCCCGCATTCCTTATGATCCTCCTGATGATGCGCCATCTCAAGCGGCGGATGATCAAGCTCGACATTATGGGCGACCGCGTGCGCTATGAATCCGGATTCCTGTCCAAGACGACGCGCACCGAACAAGTGGTCAAGCTGCAGGACGTCCGCGTGGATCAGTCCTTGGGACAGCGGATGATGGGCATTGGCGATCTGTCGTTTGAAACGGCGGGAGGGACCAGTCGTATTGTGATGCACTCGATCGATCACCCGCAAGCTGCGGCGGATCATATTATGGAACTGGCCAAGGCGCAAAACCTTCGCCCGGACGCGGGCCACGCGGCGTCGCAAGGGACACCGTAACCCGTATTCTCCAGCCCCATGAGTCCGTTTGGGGCTCGTTCGGTCGCCAGGATAGCCCCAAGCTGACGAGTGTGTGTGAAAAGCCGCGCGTTAACCGCTCCTGCTAGTCGCGGCTCTATTTCGAGCCTTGAGGAATCATCAAGAAAAATGGAGCCGCGACCATCGGGAGCGGTCAGCGCCGGAGTTTTCAGACAGACTCTGACGAATGAACGATAAAATAGGGGTCCGATTGGGCTTCGTAATGCGTAAAGGGTTGGATTAAGACGCTCGTCACGATGACGGCCAGAAACACGTTCAGAAAATAGATGGCGGCTGCGCGAAGGAGCGTCACTATGATTTAGGATTTCTAGGGAATCCATTGCGGCATACCCTCGCGCCAAGAAGCAAAAGTAACGCCGCGATTAGGAATACCAGCGCGCCATCCGTTCGAGCTAAATCGAGAAACAGAACGCCGCCGCCGATGAGTGTGAGCCCGAAAAGCCAAGCCCCAATCCTCTGGACCATCGTCGGATTGGGCGACCCCCTCCAGAGAAACGCGTCCACGCTCCGCGCGTTGCGCACCGTGTCCGGGAAAACGATGTTCCGCTGCTTCTGCCGAATCTCATCGATGAAGTGTTCCCGATCTTCTCCTCGATGATGGTTCATGGACCCTACAACCCCGCCCGCGCCTCATCCACCGTCGGGAAAAACGAAAACACCGTGTCCAACCGCGTCACGCGAAAAGAATCCCTCACCGCCCCCGTCGCCCCCGCCAGACGCATCTTCCCACTGACCTTCATGAGCCGGCTGTAGGTATCGATAAACTTGCCAATCCCAGTGGAGTCTATATGCGTCACCGCGCTCATATCGAAAATCAGCTTGGTGCGCCCTTCGCTCAGCAGTTCTGGTATCACCGCTTCCAACTGCCGGCAATCTTCGCCGAGCATTAATTTCCCGCGCAGCACCACGACACTAACCGGACCTTCCCCGTCGACGCGCTCAATCCCCAACGCCATTTATTCGACCCTGTCGAACACTTCGCTATACGGAGCCGTCGTCTTGCCGTCGGCCTGGACCTTGTCGCCCGAAATGGTCAGCGTCTTGCCGTCGGCCGAGACTGTATAAATGGAGCGATCGACCACCTTGTACATCTGTTTTTGCTCCACCTCAAAAACGTGATCGTCCTTCTTCTTGCGCATATGCGCCATTTGCAGCCCTTCGTGCACATGCCTGCGGCCGACGTCTTCAATCGAAATGTGATCGTAGCCCGTCGCGCCCATCACCGCGTAACCATAGCCCTGCACGCGCGCAAAGAAATTCACGCCTTCTTTCTTTCCGTCCGCGTTCACCACCACCGATTGCCAGCGGATCCCGTCGCGCTCATCCAAAACCCGAATATCGAACTGCTTCGGCGCAGCGTCCACCAGTTTCGATTGCCCCACATTCAGCCGCCACGTCCCCGCCATCGGCGATTCCGGCGCGGGCAGGTGCCGCATCATCAGATTCTTAAATTCCACCACGCTCCCGGCGTTGTGCTGTTGCAGCGCCAGATACCCGTCGGTAAACGTGTTCTTCTCATCGGTGAAATCGACCGTCTTCTTATCGTTGATAAAGATCTGAATGTGATTCCCCTCGACGATAATATGCTGCGTCCACCACGTGTCATCCGGAATCAGCTGCTCGAACACCTTCACAAAGTTGTACAGGCTGCCGGTGCGTACCGGATCGCTATGGGTGTTGTCCACCTGCGCCTCGTATCCTTTAGGAAAGCCCGGGCCGAACGCGGTGCGGAAGTACATGCCGGAGTTGCCGCCGTGGTTGATCTTCACCTCGGCTTTAAACTCGCAGTTGACGCACTTTTCCTTCATCCAGAACAGATGGCTGGCCGCGCCGTCGCCGGTGATGGCGCCGTTTTTCACCGTCCAGGATTCAGGATGCTCGTTCGCCTTCCAACCGTCGAGCGTCGAGCCGTCGAACATCGGTTTCCATTCATCGGCCTTGTGCCGGGCCGACAGAACAACCATAGAGAGAGCGAGGAAAGATGCGATTTTGAGGAATTTCATGGCCTACAAGGGAAGTGTAACGCAAAGAATGTCTATCCCGCGCCGATAAGAATGCATAGTCGGGGATGCCCGGCCACTAGCTCATTGACATGTTTGCCATTATCGGAATTTTAGTTGTCATCGGTGCCGTGGTCGGCGGCTACCTGATGGAGCACGGCAAGTTGCTCGTGCTCATGCAGCCGGCGGAACTGGTCATCATTGGCGGCGCGGCGATCGGAACGCTGCTCATCGCCAATCCTTTGTCCACCGTCATCGCCATTATCAAGGGCATGCTCGGCGTCCTGAAGGGAAGCCCGTACACCAGGGCCTCCTATCTGGAAACGCTGAAGATGCTCAACGAACTCTTCATGCTGGCTCGCAAGCAGGGCATGGTGAAGCTGGAAGAGGATATCGAAGATCCGGCGAAAAGCGCGGTTTTTTCGAAGTATCCGAAATTTCTGGCCAATCATCACGCCGTGCACTTTATCTGCGACACCATCCGTATGTCCATCAGCGGAGGCGTGCCCGCCTTCGACCTCGATCAGATGATGGAGATGGATATGGACATTCATCATCACCACGCGGGGGTCCCGGTCGGCGCGCTGAACACGGTTGCCGATGCGCTCCCCGGGCTGGGAATCGTCGCCGCCGTGCTGGGCGTCGTCATCACCATGGGCGCGCTGGGAGGACCTCCGGAAGAGATCGGCCACAAAGTCGCCGCGGCCCTGGTCGGAACATTTTTGGGAATTTTGCTGTGCTACGGATTCCTCGGCCCGCTCGCATTGAACATGGGCAAGATCAACGACGCGGAACTCGACTATCTTCGCTGCCTGCGCTCCGGCGTCATCGCCTTCGTGAAAGGATCGGCGCCGGTGCTGGCCGTGGAGTTCGCGCGGCGCAGCGTTCCGGGCGACCATCGCCCCAGCTTCAAGGAACTGGAAGCCGCATGCAAGGGCGGCGGAGCGGCACCGGCGGAGGCGAAGTAAAATGGCCGAGGATCTCGCTCCCATTATCGTCATCAAGAAAAAGGTCAACCACGGAGGCCATCACGGCGGCGCGTGGAAGGTCGCTTACGCCGATTTCGTCACCGCCATGATGGCCTTGTTTATCGTGCTCTGGCTGCTCAATTCCAGCGTGCAGGTCCGCAAGGCGATCAGCTCCTATTTTCAGGATCCTTCCGGCACCGGCAACCATTCCGGCAGCGCTTCCACGGGCACCGGCGAAACCGTCTCCGTCGGTAAGGACAACATGAACCAGCTGAAGGACAAGCTGGAACAGGCGATGAAGAAAAGTCCCGAGTTCGAAAAACTGAAAGACTACGTGACCATGAGCGTCACCGGCGAGGGACTGCGCGTGGAGATGATGGAAAGCGAAGCTGGAATCTTCTTCGAATCCGGCAGCGGCCGCCCCAGCGAAACCGGTCACGAACTGATCCTGCGCCTCTGCGATGAACTGAAAAAACTCCCCAACGATCTGCTCATCGAAGGCCACACCGACGCAAAGCCTTTTGCCAAAGAAGGCGACTACTCCAACTGGGAGTTATCCACGGATCGCGCCAACGCCGCTCGACGTCTGATGGAAGCGAACGGCCTGCCCCACGGCCGCATCGTGCAGGTGCGCGGGTTCGCCGACCAGAGCCTGCGCGATAAGGAAAACCCGGAAGCCCCGTGCAACCGCCGCATCTCGGTGATCGTGCGCTATCAGGAAGCTCCCGACGCCGAGCCCGAACCTAAATCCGAAAAGCCCACCGAACATCACTGAACCGCCATGGGTGAGCATGCGGACCCGGTCTTTGCCTAAGGCTGCTTCTTCACCACCGGCTTCTTATCCCCCGCCGGCTGCTCCTTCAACTGATCCTCCGGCGGCGGACCCGTGTCGTCGCCGAAGGAAATCGTCGTATCCGCGCCGTACATCTGGTACAGCTTGAATTCCGCCTCGTTCTTCGAATTCCCGTGGACATGCACCGAATCCAGCTCGTAATGGAACGGCAGCGTGTACACGTGACCCGAAATATCGGTCGGCTTGTAATCCAGCGTCAGCGCGACGTCTTTGATCGGGAAATCCGCCGGAATGCCCACCGTCTTCAGCGTGATCCTCTGAATCTCCTTCGTCTCCACATCGGCGTAAACCAGGCCCGTATAAGCCGACGTGTACGTCTTCCTCGTCTCGTCGTCGCCCATCGAATAGCCGTGATCCTTCTCGATGCGGTACGCGAACACGTACATCGGCCGGTCGCGCAGTTTGCCCCAGTGGTCCCAATCGAACTGAGCTTCGTCTTCCGGCGCGAAAATATTGTGCAGCATGCTGCCGAACTCGCCCGACGACCGCACGCCGCCGATCTGATCGTGGCTGATGTTATGCACCGCCTGTCCGTTGATCAACTGGACCTTGTACGTCTCTTTCTTCTCGTAAAACGCCAGTTGCTCCTGAATCACGTCGCCTTGCGACCGGTATCTCGCATCCTTCGGATCCAGATGCCTGCGCGTCGTCTGCACACATAAATAATTCGGCAGCCGCGAAGTATAATTGAGCGCGTACTCCCGCATCGCCGCGATCACTTCGGCCTGCTCCATCGAATCCGGTGGAGGCTTCGGAGGCAGCTTCGCGGCGGGCGGAGGAGGCGGAGGGGCCGCGGTCAGTCCTGCCGATTCTTCTTCCAGTTTGCGCAGCGCCGCGACCGTCCTCGGCCCCGCGCCCAAGCCCTGCAACTCCTCGACGGTCACGTCTTCCAGCTTCTGCGTCAGCTTGATCTTCGTGCGCAGAAACTCGGCCGTCGTCCGGTCGTCGCCCTTCATCTTGATCTGCGATTTGACGAACGCCGTCAGGTCCGCCACCGTCATCGGCCTCTGCGCGAACACCGTCATCGCCGCGCAGAGCAATACGAAAATGAGTTTCTTCATGGCTGCTTCTTCACCACAGGCTTCTCCGGATCGGCTTTCGGCTTATCCTCCGGAATTTCGTCGAACGTAATCTTTTCCTCGGTCGTGAACTTGTGATACAGATGAAACGTCGTGACGTTCTTCACCAGGTACCGGCTCTCCTTCGAATTCAGCTCCGATTTCGCCGGCAATAAAAACTCCTGATCTTCAATCTTTGCGATTTCGTATTGCAGATCCTGCGACGCTTCCTGAATCGGAAAATCCCCCGGCAGGCCCACGCACTCCATCTTGATCCGCATGATGTTTTTGGTCAGCATGTCGGCATAGATCGACCCCCGATACGCCGAAACAACATGCCTGTCCGATGGCCCGTGATAAATGTCGTAACGCGACCGGTCCTTCCGCACTTCAAACGAAAACACGTACGTCCGCCGCCCGTGCCACGTCGTCCAGCGCTCCCAATCGAACTGCGCCTGCGTCTCGGGGTTGAAAATGTCGTACAGCATACTCCCGAACTCGCCCGAAGAGGTCGCGCCGCCCAGTTTTTCGTGATCGCGATTGGTCACCATCGCCCCGTTCATCATGGTCACCACATATTTTTCGCGATGATCGAAGAAGGTGAGCTGCTCCTGAATCGTGTCCAGTTGCCGCCAATGATTGCCCGTGCCTGACGGGTCGGCCGTCCGCCGAGTGACCTGTGTGCAAATGAAATTCGGCAGGTTATTGCTGTAGTTGATCGCGCTCGCGCGAATCTCGTCGAGAATCTGCGCCTGCTCTTCGGAACTCGGCGGAGGAGGTCCGGGCGGAGGAGGCGCGGGCGGCTGAACCATCACCGGCGGAGGAGCCGTTGCCAGCCCAGCCGATTCCTGACTCAATTTACGCAGCGCCGCCGTCACCCTCGGCCCCGCGCCCAGCCCGTGCAGTTCTTCCACCACCTTATCGTCCAGGTGCTCCTTCATCCGCATCCGCTTCAGCAGGTAATCGGCCACCAGCCGGTCATCCTGCTTGCGTTGAATGGAATCCTTGATGAAACTCACCAGCTCGGCCACGCTAGTCGGCCGCTGTGCGAACGCGATCGCGATCAGTGCGAGGAATAAGCCCAGAAAGCGTCCGGGCCGCCTCCTGCGTCCAACCCCGTGCGTCAGAGTCTGTGTGAAAAACGTGGGGCGGGCTACCAGCCCGCAGCCGCCCACCGGGCGGCTATTGTTTTTCAGCTCCCAAAGAGCCTGCTGGTAGCAGGCTGCGGGCAGGCAGCCCGCCCCACCAGGCGGTTTTTCACATGGATTGGTCAAGTTGGGACTAGTCCGATGACCCCAAGAAACCCCAAGCTGACGCATGGGGCTGGCCGGCGTCGCGTGTGGCGTTGTCATCTTCAAGCCCTTTTTAATTAGACGTTCCGCGCTTCTTCCCAGGTTTCGCGGTCGTCGTTGGCGCGACGGCCGGAGCTGCCTTCGGCGGCAACGCCTTCTGAATCGCCTCCAGCGCCAAAGGAGCCATAATCCGATACCCCTTGGCGTTCGGATGCAGCCCGTCGTCGCCCAGATCGGCCTTCAACTGCCCCGTCTCATCCACCATCGCCGCGTGATAGTTCAGATACACGTGATGCCGGTTGGCACAGAAGCTCTCGATCCACTCGTTCAGAGCCTTGATGAAAATCGGAGGCCGCCCCGTCGTCCGCTCGTACGATTTGTTATCGCCCTTGTGATAATCGCTCACCGGCAGGATCGACGCGATAATCACCTTGATCTTGTAGGTATCGCAAAGGTCGGCGATCATGAGGATGTTGTCCTCGATCCCGGTCAGCGGAATCCCCCGCGACAGATCGTTGGTCCCGGCGAGAATCACCACCGCCGAAGGCCGCAGGTTGATCACGTCCGCCTTCAGCCTGCCCAGCATCTCTCCGGTGATTTGCCCGCCGATGCCGCGGTTGACGAACGGCTTGTCCGGGAAATATTCGTTCAGGTGCCAGAGATCGGTTATCGAATCGCCGAAGAAAATCACCCGAGGCTTATTCGGATCCGGAGGCGCCAGCTTCCGGTTATCCTCCGCATACCGTCTCAAATTATCGCGATCCGGGTTCGCTAACCGGGATTCTTTCGAATCCAGCAGCGCCCGAAAGTGCGCATCCAACCGGACCACGTCCGCGCGCAACTCGATCAGTTGCTTCTGCGCCGTCTCCGGAAACGGAAACGGCTTCGGCACCGCATCGGACAAAGTGAGATACGCGCGCAGCGAATTCATCAATGCAAACACCGGTTGCGTCGTCCCCGTCTTGGCTTCCAGCGCCGTGCAATCCTGTTTCGCGCTCTCAATCACCGGTGCCGCCGCGCGTTGCAGATCGGGAACCGCCACTCCGCCGGCATCCATCAACTGCACCACTCGCAGGCAAGCCTGATTCATCTCTACCGTACTCATCAAAGGATTGGCCGCCTGCCCCATCAGTGCCGCTGCCATTATCAAAATCCCGGCCGCTATGCTGGCTCCTGGCTCCTGGCTCCTGGCTACTCTCTTCAAAGCTTTTCCTCCTTCAACAAGTGCAGCGTCACGGTTCCCACCGGGAACGACATGCGCAACTGGATCTGCACCGGCAGCCGGCGCGCATCGTCGGTCACCCAGATGAACACCCGGCCCTTGCGGTTGTAGACGACCCCGTTCATCAGAAATGTCTCGCATCGAATCGTTTTATATTCCGACGTCGCGGTCTTGATCGTCTCCCGCTCCTGCGCTTCCACCTTTACCGACGCCGAATGGTGCCCGTCGCTCACCGGCATCTGCGCGGTCTGCCCTGGACTTAGATTGAGCCCGCGCAAGCTGATCAGCGCGCCCAGCGTATCGTGTACGCAATTCGGAATCGCGACATCGTAGGTGTGCAGCACGACGTTTTTCAGCACGTCCCGCTCCACCGCATCGGCGCGATTCCTGGCGCGGTCGAACGTCACCCGCGTCTCGTGATGCCTCTTGCCTTCCTGCGCATCCAGCGTGCTGCTGGTTGCGCAAAACGGCTCTTCGTAGGTCACGCCGTACGCGTCGTCGACTTTGAACAGCGTCGAAACCAGCCCCGCCGACTCCAGCTTCATCCGCGCCGAAGTCTTTTGCGCGTCCACCACAGCTGTGCCGGCGTGGATCAACCGCCATTCGATGTCGTAAGTGAGCCGCTCCGTTTTCGGAACGTCCAAGGTCTGCGCCGGTAACAACCAGCAAGCGGTGAAGAAGGGAACAGTCGCGCCGGCGAAAAACCGCATTCAACTTCGAGTTTACAGTAAACTCAAGGATAAGGATGAATCTCGCCATTATCCCCTCCTTTACGAGTCCGTGTGAAAAGCTTGCGCGGACCGCTCCTGCTGGTCGCGGCTCTGTTTATCTCGATGAATCCTCAAAGCTCGAAACGCGGTCCAATTAGATGACCTCCATCCCCGGCCGCCATTTCGTGAAGAACTTGGTCACCGGCCGCGCGCTCGTCGCCCAACTGGTCCGCCGCGATTTTCAGCAGCGCTATGTAGGCTCGGTCGCGGGATGGTTGTGGGGCGTGGTGCATCCCGTGGTACAGTTGCTGGTCTGGTATTACGTCTTCGTTGTCTGCATGAAGCAGCAGCCGCCTCCGGGCTCCGACAGCTACCTGATGTTCCTGTTCTGCGGATTCCTGCCCTGGATGCTGTTCCAGGAAACGGTGACGCGCTCGGCTGGTTCGATGGTCGAGAACGCGAACCTGATCACGAAAACGGTCTTCCCTTCCGAAGTCCTGCCCGTCTCCGTCTTCTTGTCCTCACTGATCCATCACCTGATCGGCCTCGCGCTGGCCGTGATCTCGCTATTGATCATCGAACGCCACGTCAGCGCGAAAATCTTTCTTCTGCCCATCTATATGGTGTTCGTCGGCTTGCTCGGCATCGGCGTCGGCTGGATCGTGTCGAGCCTGCAAGTTTACCTGCGTGACACCGTGCAAGTGCTGGCCGTGGTGATGATGTTGTGGTTCTGGGTGACACCGATTATGATCAGCGAAGACCGGATTCCTCCGCAGTTCCGTCCGCTGGTTACGTTGAATCCGCTGCGCTGGATCGTCCGCGCCTACCGCGACCGTTTGCTCTCGCCGAACTGGCCGCACTGGCAGGAATTCGCGGTATTGACGGCCTATTCCGTAGGCGTTTTCGTCATCGGCGGCCTCTTCTTCAGACATCTAAAACGCGGCTTCGCCGACGTTTTGTAGTTGATCTGAGTGGCCTTGTGGGGCCGCCAATTGTGGCGGCAGCCGTCCTTTCAGGCGGCTCTTTGTCAATCATCGAAAAGCCTCCTGAAGCCATGATGCTGCCGGCACCGAAAGCCTACGAAGCCGCGACCGCGGGGAGCGGAGTCCTGTAATACCGCCAAATCCCGAACATGACCGCCGCCAGTAGCCCGGCGAACAATCCAGTCCCTGCCGCCACCGGCCGATTGGGGAAGTATGGATGCAATGGCAGGCTTGCAGGATCAAGCAGCTCGAGCGTCATCTTTACGTCCGGCTGATTTTGCGGGTGGCGAAAGATAGCCTCATCCATCAGCCTCGACACGACGTCAGCGACCACCTTCTGCGCCACATATCGATCCCTGTCGTCAAACCGTATGATCATCGCCGAGCCGATTTGCACGGGGTCAAAATGCAGATGCTCGCGCAGCTTCTGCTCCGGCCGCGATTCGCCAGGGTAGAGCTGAAACGTTTTGACAACCCCTTTAAGACTCGCGTCGGCAGTCACGGCTGCGATCAACTGGCGCACCCGGGCCCCGGCCGCGGCCCGATCTTCCGATTGCCACTGGAGGACTCCCACGGAAGCAAACCGGTCCGGCATGGCGAATGCAATCGCTGCACCCGCCATTGCCCCCGCGATTCCCAGCCCCGCCGCCAGCTTCCATACTTTCAATCCCGCGAGCAGCGCGAACAGCGAACCCAGCACCACGCCCGCAATCAGTCCCATGACTACATTGCGCGACAACCGCGGCCCATTCGAGCTCACCGGCAGGCTCGCGGGATCGATCAGCGTCCCGACCCGGGCATTGAGAAAATTGGCAGCCAGGATTTGCGTGGCCTTTTGCGCCCGTTCGGCATCCGGCGCCACTACCGAAACAGTGAACTGTTTCTCGCCGGCGCGGCGGATCATGATGTCCTCCGTCTTCAGTTGCAGGACAATCTCCTCCATCGGCGTCGTGGCGCGCAGGTCATGATATAAGTCCGCTTCATTGATCAGCCTTGTCAGCGGAGCCCTAGCCAGAATCTTCTGGGCCTCCGCATTCATCTGCGCGTCGTCGATATCTCCTATGCTGAGCACCGCCGTCGACACGTAACGATGCGGAATCGTCCAGGTCAACGCCAGGCCCCCGATCACTCCCGCCAAGGCACACGCGGCAATCATCTTCCACGACCTGCCGGTTTTGAGCTGCATTTTCATCGCTCCTCCCAAAACGTTGAAAAATGTGTTCCTTGACGGCGCAACATCGTCCAGCAGCGCCCGAAACTCCGTTTCATAGCGATCCCGCCATGCTTTCGGATATAAAAAAATGACCGCATGCAGGGCCCGTCTCATGCGTGTTTCAGCCTCTTTTGCGCGGTTTTCAGGATGCTATCGAGCGCCGCCACCTCTTGCTCCAGCGATTTCCGGCCCACCGGCGTGAGGGTATAGGGCTGCCTCCGGTCCTCCGAAGGCACCGGCGCGATCCAGCCGCTCTCCTCCAACCGGGTGATCGCCCCGTAAAGCGTTCCAGGGCCGAGCTTTAGCCCAGAAAACCGCTCAATATCCTCCATCATTGCGTAGCCGTGCTTGTCACTCTCCGCAAGACTGGCCAGCACCAAAAGGGCAGGGTCACTATTACGTGTCACGTAATAACAGTAGGGCCGAATGCCCATCCTGTCAATATGTTTTTCCGCAATTGTGTCCAGCCCCATGCGTCAGTGTGGGGTTATTGACCCCACGCTGACGCATGGGGCTAAAAGATCAACATGCAATCCCCATACGAAAAAAAACGGTATCTCTCTCCCACCGCGTGCCGATACGCCCGCAGCGCTAACTCCTTACCCGCAAAGGCACAAACCAGGATAAACAGGCTCGACTTCGGCAGATGAAAATTGGTCAGCATCGCCCCCGTCCGCCGAAACTTCGCTCCCGGATACAGAAACAACCGGGTGCTCGCCGCAGGTTCACTCTCAATCGCCCGAACGCTGGTCGTTCCCACCGCGATGACGCGTTTTGCCCGCTCCATCGCCTCGACGGCCGCCGCTGGAACTGTAAACGATTCCTCGTGAAGTGCAATTTCTTCAACCACATCGCCGTGCAACGGCTGAAACGTCCCCAACCCGACATGCAGCGTCACCCGAGCAATCTCCCCACGGCATTGGGCCAGAATGTCGGATGTAAAATGCAACCCGGCGGTCGGTGCCGCCACCGATCCCCGCTCCCGCGCAAACACCGTCTGATAACGCTCCCGATCCTCGGGAGAATCCGGCCGCCGGATGTACGGAGGCAGCGGCACATGCCCCACCTTATCGAGCACTTCGAACAAGTCCCCCCGAGCGTCCAGCCGCACCACGCGCTCCCCGAACTCGCCCCGTCCCAGAATCGCGGCGCTTAACTCCTCCGAGACAATAACCCGCTCCCCGCTGCGCATTTTCTTCCCCGGCCGCACCAGCGCTTCCCAAGTATTTTCAGTAACTTGCCTGGTAAGAAAAATCTCGACCCGCCCCGTCCCATGTTCGCGACGCCCATAAAGCCGGGAAGGGAAGACGCGTGTGTCGTTTAACACCAGGCAATCGCCCTCGCGTGTATAAGAAGGAAAATCGCGGAACATGCGATCCTCGAACGTGCCGGCCGCCCGGTCCACAACCAACATCCGCGACGCGTCGCGACGCTCCAGCGGTTGCTGCGCAATCAGTTCTTCCGGCAGCTCGTAGTCGAAGTCAGAGACCAGCACTCGCGTTCCGATAGCGGGTAAGAAGCCGTGCCCGCAGACGGGTCAGCCCATGAACCAGCTTAGGGCTTACTTTTAGTAACAGCGCAATTAGAGACAATCGTTTATCGCGCCTAAACTTCGCAGCGTCGGACAGACGGGCTGAGGCGAGTGCGAAGTCCTCCTGCGCAAAGGCTTCTTTGGCCTGCACAAGGGCGATATCGCCGCGGGTGTCGGTAATTCTCTGCTGGACCAGCGGCGCCAGGGCAGATGGAAGGGCCGGGTTGCCTTCCAACTTTCGATAAACCCGCAGCCTGGTTTCCCACATCCGCAGTGGATTGGAGGAAAGACTATCCCCTCGCAGCCGGTAACGGGCGATGACAGCGGGGTGGCGTTTCAATTTTCCGTTCATTGCGATACGAAGCCACAGATCGTAATCTTCACAGGGAGCGCACATTTGATCCCAGCCGCCGGCATGCAAAATCGCCTCCCGCCGGACCATGGAGGTGTTGAGAATCGTGGCGGTGGTGCGAATGAGGCTCTCAAGCGATGGAGCGTCCACCTCGCGATTTGAATGGGAAAGCAGCTGGCCGTCCACCTTTGTGCCGCCGAACACCCGCATATCGCCATAAACCAAGGTGAGGCTCGGATCCGCCGCGAAGTACTCCATTTGAACCCGCAGATAGTCCGGCAGATAGGCATCGTCCCCGTCGAGCAAAGCGATCAACGGAGCCTGACTCAGCCCGAACGCCGTGTTGCGCGCACCAGCCGGGCCGCCATTGAGTTGAACGTGATACACAAGCCGGTCTCGAAACGGTGCGATGGCCTTCTCCAGCTCCGGCGTATCGGGACACCCGTCGTTGACGAGAATAACTTCGAACGCACCCGAAAACTTCTGAGAGAATACGGAGTCGAGAGCTTCCGCGATATACGGAGAGACCCGATACGCAGGGATGAGGATACTGATCAGAGGAGTCGGGTGGCCCATTCTTAAAATTAGGATAGCCGGTCCAGGCTTTGCACGAAGCGCCGAAGGGAAGGTGAATGCGCCAAAGAAAAAGGGAGCGAGTTAGAGGACACTGGCACCTTTAGGGTGCAGGGCGAGGAAATTATACTCCGCGGAAAACGCCGGAGAATCTGAGATCCGGTCGATGCGCCGCGGTCCTGACGTGAGCAGTCTGGACAATTGATAGCCGTGGTCGAAGAGAAGCTCTTCGATTGGGCCTGAGGGCGTAGCCGGGAGGCATTCGAAAATAATGGCCGGTTTACAACGCTCCAGTGTGGCTTGCATCCCTAGAAGCGCCGCGTGTTCGTGGCTCTCGACGTCGAGCTTTATGAGATCTACGGGAAAATCCGGGCCGACCACTTCGTCGACGGTTTCGATGGCAACCCGGATCGTCGTGGCCTTGCTGTTGTGACCGGCATGGAGGCTTGCCATGGTCGTGTCTTCGGGGATATAGAGAGTTGCACTGCCCGCGGCGTCCGATACCGCGTTAGGCCGGGCGTCGCAGCGGGTTTCGAAGCCATTTTCGGCGAGATTCGCCCGCAGTCTCTCATGAAGGTATGGAACGGGCTCCCAGGCCTTGATGCGTGCGTTGGGGTTCGCCGCACATGCAATAATCGAATATAAGCCTGCGTTTGCGCCGACATCGAGGACGCCCCGAGCTTTTTTCGCGAACTTCACAAAAACCGGGATGGTCGCCGATTCCAGTTTCGGCCCGCGCCAGAAAAGGACCTCACCTATGGCGTCTCGATCGCCGAGGCGGTATTTTACGGATATTCCCCCAGGTCGCATCCGGAAAGTTCCCCGAAACGAGTCGCCGACCTGTTGTACAGTGCCGATCCCGGCATGGACCAGGCAGCGCGCGACAAAGCGTAAAGCCGGGTTGCCAAAAATGCGCTTTCGACCGCCGAAGCGGTGGAGCAGGGACGGTTTCGACGGCACTCCTGGATTTTCGCATGCGGTAGGGTGGCGCGCAAGGCGAACACTCCGATACACTTAAATGCAATGGTGATTCTCGGCATCGAATCCTCATGCGATGAAACCGCGGCGGCGGTGGTGGAAAACGGCACCACGATTCTTTCGAGCGTCGTCGCCTCGCAGATGACCATGCACGCCAAGTACGGCGGAGTGGTTCCGGAACTCGCCTCGCGCGAACATCTGAGAGCCATCGTCCCCATCGTCCGCACGGCTCTGGAACAATCCGGCGCGCCGCGCCTCGACGCTATCGCCGTGACCCAGGGCCCCGGCCTGATCGGCTCGCTGCTGGTTGGCATCACTTACGCCAAGGCCTTCGCGATGGCCCGCAATATTCCTTTGATTGCCGTGAACCATATCGAAGGACATATTTACGCCGTCGCCAGTCAGAACCGGGTCGAACTCCCCGCGCTCGCCCTTATCGTCAGCGGCGGTCACACGCATTTATACGAAGTGAACGAACAACACCGCTACCGGTTATTAGGAAAAACGCGCGACGATGCGGCCGGCGAGGCTTACGACAAAGTCGCCAAACTGCTGGGATTCGGCTATCCCGGCGGCCCGATCATCGACAAACTGGCGCCTTTTGGCAATCCCGACGCGGTGCGATTCACGACGCCCAAGATGAGCGGCAATAAGCTCGATTTTTCCTTCAGCGGCATAAAGACCGCGGTATTGCGGTGGGTCGAAGCGCACGACATGACCGAAGAAGTCGCCACCCGCCGCTCGAGCGGCGACGTTAACCCGCTGACCATCCCTAAAGCCACGCTGGATCTGCTGGCGTCGTTTCAGAAAACAGTCATCGATGAGTTGCTGGGCCGCGCAGTCAAATCAGCCGAAGAGATCAACGCCCGCGGTGTGATCATCTCCGGAGGAGTCGCCTGCAACGCCGGATTACAGGCTGCCGCAAAGAAGCGCCGCATGCCGTGGCCGGTCTATTTCCCCACGCTTGGCCTGGCGACCGACAACGCCGCCATGATCGCAGCCGCCGCGTTTCCCAAACTGGAGCGCGCCGAATTCGCCGGCTACGATCTGCGCGCGCAGGCGAATCTGGCGTTGGCTTAAGTTGCTCCGCGATAATGGTAGCTTGAACCTGCGCCAAGCGATCGAGGAACCCCCGCTCCACACCCGCACGCCGCCCGAATGGGCTCGAGGCGTCCTCTCCGATCCGATCTCCCTGCTGATCGACCACGCCTTTCTCGAAAAGAAGGCCGCGAACAATGCCATGGAGTTGATGACGCGCTGGCCCGACGATTGGACGCCTGGGTGGGTCGAGACCATGACGGGAATCGCCCGCGACGAAGCGGCGCACCTGGCGCAGGTGGCGCGTCTCCTCATGAAGCGCGGCGGACGTCTCAGCCGCGGCCACAAGAGTCCTTATTCGAATGCCCTGCGCTCGCTGGTGCGCAGCGGAACCCCAAACGAGATCGTCGACCGTTTGCTGGTTTCCGCGCTGATCGAGCTACGCTCCTGCGAACGCTTTGCGCTGCTGGCGGACTCGTCTCCCGATGCCGAACTGGCGGCATTTTATAAAGCTCTCTTCGCATCCGAACGCGGCCATTACCGCGTGTTCCTCAAGCTCGCCTATAAAGTCGCCCCGCGCGATGGGGTCGAGGAGCGTTGGCAGCGGATGCTGGAAGCGGAGGCGCGCATTCTGGCCGAGCAACCGGCGGGCGTCGCGATTCACTCCGGATCGTGACGGATTTAGTAATGTTGGCGGCAGGAAAGAATGCGGATCTTGTCGGGGAATACTTGATAGACGAGCCTGTGTTCCTGGTTAATGCGGCGAGACCAGCATCCCGCAAGTTCGTGTCTCAGAGGCTCTGGCTTGCCAAGCCCCGAAAACGGCTCTCTTTGCACCTCCCGCACAAGGCGGACGATGCGGAGGGTTTGCGCGCGATCCTGTTCAATCCACCAGGCCAGATCCTCGAAGGCGGAGGAATCAAATTCCAAGCTTCTCAAGCACGGCCTCGAGAGCAATCCCGTCCTGGCGTTTAGCCGCGGCGAGCAGGCGCTGCTTCATCGTCTCCGATTTCAGCAGATAGGCCGTTTCCCGTTCCGAGGCAATCTCCCGCCACAATGCGATCGGGACCAGCACGGCGGTTGGCTCCCCGGCTTCATTGGAGACGATCTGGATGTCCGTATCCGGCACAATTTTAGTTTAACTCGCGTGCTGAATTAATGCTTGAGCAGCGACTGCCAGTTTTGCACCACCATGAACGGCACGGTGTCGAGGCGCTTCGGGACCGTCACGAACAGGAAGCGCTTGCCGTCGGGCGCTACTACGTAACGGCTGCGGCGAATCGTCGGGTCCTGTTGCACTTCAAAGAGGTCCTTGGGAATGCCGGCTTCGAAGTTCGTGCCGGAGGCCTTCACTTCGACGACTTTGAATTTCGCTCCGCTGATCAAGAAAATCTCTTTGCCGTTGCCACTCCAGGTTGGTTCGGTGCCGCCGCTGTTGGATATCTGCACTTGCCGCCGGAGGGAGGAAAGCTCTCGACGAAGACCTCGTCTCTTCCGGCCTCGCGCGCAACGTAGGCGATCCAGTGGCCATCGGGAGAGATGCGCCCCTGGTCCTGCCTTCAACACAGGGAACGGCTGGCGATCTCCGCTGACGGGCACGGCGGCGAGGCTCCCGTCGATGTTGTACAGCAGCAGCTTTCCGTCCGGCGACCAATCTTCAAGCGCCTTGTTGTCGCGGTGCTCCAGCACCAGCTCTTCGGCGCCCGCGCCACCGGCGGCCTTCCAGAAAATATCGCGGAGGTTCTCCGCCTTTCGTTCGGAGGAGTACGCGATGCGGGATCCATCGGGAGACCAGAGAGGATTTGTCTCGTCAGTTTTATCGAAGGTAAACCGTGAGCTGACGTTCCGGGCGAGATCGATCACCCAGATGTCGCGTGGTGTTGGTGGAGGGGTCGAGGCGGCTGACGGCGAGGCGCTTGCCATCCGGCGAGAGAGCGGGATTGGTGTAAATCGCGTCTTCGCCGACCGTGCCCAGCATATTGCCACTGCGGTCGTACCAGGTGAGTTGGGTGGATACTGTCGGCAGAGCCCGGCGATAGACGAGGACTCCGTTTTGGGAAACGGAAAATGCCCCGATGGAGGGACCGACCGTCGCCACCTGCTCGGCGATCGGGATGGCGTCGCCGGAGAACGTTGCCTTGTCCGGATCGAACGGTTGCGCTACTAGCGTGGAGCCGCGAACGCATAGCAGCCAGTGGCCCCAGGAGGTCCCTTCAGGCGGCGGAATCTCGAAGCGCGCAATGGCGGCGGGCGGGAGCGGAGCGGAAATGATAAATCGCGAGCCCGGCGAGGAGGTCGGCAAAGACGCCGGCGAGAATCCAGCCTATGTTCGGAGCCCGGCTTTTCAGAACCGGCGCGGGCATCTCCCCGCTGGTCCGGCTTTCCAGCACCCATCCCAGTTGACTCTTCAGATCGGACGCGCTTTGCCACCGGTCGTCAGGATCCTTGGCGAGACACTTTTTCACGAGTGCGCTCCAGCATCGGATGAGAGACGGTGAGTTTGAGTTCGAGTTGGCACGCCAGGCCATCACCACGCGTCTGCGGGTAAGGGAAGGAACGGGTCTCGTGCGCTCGACGCGCCGGGGCCGGGAGACCTGGAACAAGCGCGCCAGTACCTCGACCGGATTTCGAAGCAGTGGGACGGCGCGCTGGAGCGGTTGCGCGAATTCGTCGAAGACCAGGCGGCGTGGCGCGAGCTTCAGCTTGCAGCATCGGCTTTAGCCGATGTCCGGCTGGATCGGACCAAAGAAGACGCCGGCTGAAGCCGACGCGGCGGACTGAAGTCCGCGCCACCCAAGCGTGCCCCTGGCCGGGACAACTCAGGACACTACACCTTCTCGATGATTTCCAGCCTCCGCACCCGCAGCGTATCGACCTCCAGCTTGCGGATTCGCACGCTTCCGATCACCAGCCGTCCGATCGCCAAAGCGCCGATTGCCAGCGCTCCGAACGCGACCGCCCCGACTGCCAGCGCCCCGATAGTTCCGGCCCGGGCACTAAACTTCTTAGGCTTTGAAAACATTCCTAGCTCCACTTGAGTCCCTCCTGTCTCCAGCTGCGCTTCATAACAAAGCGTATCGCGAAGTTGCATTTGGAGTACTTCGGTGAGCTCAGTGCGCCCATCCGCTCAGGACCGTGAGGCCAGCGTCAACCCCTTTGATCCTGCCCGTCATCATCCCCATCGCTTTGGCGCCGACCACGCCGTCCAGGCCAAAGTTGCCGCCCAGCCCAAAAATGAATATCGAGACGGAACCTCCCTGCATAATCTGGAGCGACACCGTCGCACTTCCTCCGATAATACACATCGGACCCTTCATATCTTTGAAGGAGAGGGAACTGGAGGCTGCGTAGATTGTCCCGATGCCTCGTGACCACATGGAACGCGTAGAATACGTTGCCGAGACCGGGGAGCCGACGCCCACGCCGCCGGCGAGATAGTGTAACGTTTCTTTCTCGCCGGAACTGGTGTTCTCCAGGTCCAGGGCGCCGCCCGATCCCGCGAGGAAGGAGAGTCCACCGGCGCCGCCCGCGGACGAGGTGAACTTCCAGGGTGTGGCGTGGTGGAAGCGCAAATAAATAAGCTCGAGTAGGCCCATTCCTCCCCCTTCGTTCCCTTATCATCGCGTGTTTTTGGACAATAATGGCTCACCGGGAAGATTACCTGAGCGATTACAATTTAGGGATGCTACCGAACGCCGCTCTTCTGGTTCTCACCCTCTCGCTGGCCAGCGCCGCCGTGACGCGAGTCGAGATTGCCTCGCGCGCCGATCTTCCCGCCAGCCCGAACTACGAACGCATCACGGGAAAAGTGTATTTTGCCGTCGATCCGAAGTTGAAGGCGAATCAGATCGTCACCGATATCGCGCTGGCTCCGCGCGACGACCGCGGCCTGGTAGAGTTCTCCGCCGACCTCGAAGTCTGGCGTCCCAAAACCAAGGGCAATGGGACGGCGCTGGTCGAAATCTCAAACCGCGGCGGCAAGGGCATGGCCAACATGTTCGATCTCGCCGGTCGAGGCGACGCCGGCGACACGCTGCTGTTCGATCAAGGCTTCACGCTGGTCTGGATCGGATGGGAATTCGACATCCCCAATCGCGAGGGACTGCTGAAACTCTACGCCCCCGTGATTAAAGGCATCACCGGCGTGGTCCGGTCCGAAATCACGGTGGATAAGCGCGTGACCTTGGAATCGCTGGGCGACCGGGCGCAAGTCCCCTACGCCGTGGCCGATCCCTCGTCGGCGACCATGACTGTGCGCGACGGCGTGAACGCCAAGCGCACGACCATCCCTCGCGACCAATGGAAATTTTCCACGGACATGACCGCCGTCGAATTTCCCTCGGGATTCGAACCCGCGCGGATTTACGAAGTCGTCTACACTGCGAAAGACCCGGCCGTGGTCGGCCTCGGTCCAGCCGCGATTCGCGATTACGTCTCCTATATTAAGGAGCAGGGCATTGGCGAGAAGGGAGATGTTGAGCGCTCTATCGGCTTCGGAGTCTCGCAAAGCGGCCGTTTTCTGCGCACATTCCTTTATTACGGCTTCAACGCCGACGAAAAGGGCAAGCGCGTCTTCGATGGCGTGTGGGCCCACGTTGCCGGAGCGGGGAGGGGAAGCTTCGACCATCGCTTCGCGCAACCCTCGCGCGACGGCCACCCCCTGTTAAACCTCATGTATCCGTCGGATATCTTCCCCTTCACCGACGAACCGGAAACCGACGGAGGCATGACCGACGCGCTTCTGGCGCGAGCCCGCAAAGACGGCGTCGTGCCAAAAGTCTTCTACTCCAACGGAGCCTACGAGTACTGGGGCCGCGCCGCCTCGCTGATCCACATCAGTCCCGATGGCAAAAAAGATGTCGCGCCCGCGCCGGAGACCCGCGTCTACTTCATCGCCGGAGCGCAGCACGGCGCCAACGCGCCGCCGGTGAAGACGGTCACGCAGAATCGCGCCAATCCCGAAGATTACCGCTTCGCCATGCGCGCTCTGCTGATCGACATGAACGCCTGGGTGACCAAAGGTACCCCTCCGCCCGATTCAAAAATGCCTCGCATCGGGAAGGACGAGCTGGTCGCGCCCAGCGCCCTGAATTTCCCCAAAATCCCCGGCATCGCGCTGCCCAAGGAACCGTATCTCGCATGGCATCTCGATTTCGGCCCCGATTTCCGCTCGAAGGGGATCGTCGCCTACGATCCGCCCAAAGTAGGTGCCGCGTTTCCGATCCTCGTCCCGCAGGTAAATGTCGACGGCAACGAAACCGCCGGCATCCGCCTGCCCGAACAACTGGTCCCGCTCGCCACCTACACCGGCTGGAACTTGCGCGACCCGAACATCGGCGCCCCGGACGTGATCTATAACATGGTCGGGTCTTTCATCCCGTTTGCGAAGACCAAAGCGGAGCGCGACGCGACCGGCGACCCCCGGTTGTCGATTGAAGAGCGTTATAAGGATAAAGACGAGTATCTGCGTCAAGTGAAGGACGCCGCCGTGGCGCTGATCGGCTCCGGTTTCCTGTTGAAAGAGGACGTCGAGAAAGTAACGGCCAAAGCTGGAGCGCGGTGGGATTCGCTCATGAAGTAAGTGAGAGGAATTTCCCGATCCAAGACTATAATGGTGGAGGCCGATGACGGATATTCAAGCCCTAATCCTCGCGTTACCATCGGTGCTGTCAATCGTCGCAGTGCTGGTCGGGATTCTCATTAATAATTCCCGACTCAGCGACCTTCGCGGGCACATGGACAACCGCTTCGACGATATGCGCGACACATGGCGCGCCGAACTCCGTCGCGTCGAAGAAGTCCTCGACGCACGCCTGAAGCATCTCGAAGAGCGTTGAACTTACCCGGATTATTCCTTACAAAATAAGACACAAATCCCTCAGCAGGCACGTCGATAAGCTCCCCATGGGCGACGATGCCAAGACCGCCAAGCTTGCCGAATTTCTGGGCGACATCGCCGGCGCGGCGGAATTTCCGGCTCTCTCCCGTTCCATTGAACAGGTGATGTTGAAGGTTGCAGAAGAAGCTTCGATTCAGCATATTACCAACGTAATCCTCAAGGATTACAGCCTCACGCTACGCATCCTTCGAACCGCCAATTCCGCGCTCCACAACCGCAGTGGACGGCAGATCCACTCGATCTCCCATGCGGTGACCCTGCTCGGCGTCGAAGCGGTCCGCGAGATGGCCACCGGAGTGGTCCTTCTGGAGCATTTCCGCAAACACTCGCCGGGCCTCAAAGAGCTGATTTTATTATCCTTGCTAACGGCAAATCACGCTCGCGAAGTGGCCGACCGCATCAGCTATCCGCGGCGCGAGGAAGCCTACCTCTGCGGCATGTTTCGCAACCTGGGCGAGGTCCTCGTCGCCTGCTACCATCCGCGAGGATACGCCGCCGTCCTGCTCCGCGTTCAGGAAGAACGGATTCCTGTCGCCCAAGCCTGCTTGGATGTCCTGGGCTTCGATTACGACGCGGCCGGGAAAGCGGTCGCCGCACAATGGCGGATTCCCGAAAGCGTCCGCGAGTGCATGAGCGACCGCGTCGTCCGTCTCCGCCGAGCGCCTTCGACCGAACCCGAGCGCCTGGAAGCCCTCACGCATTTTGCCCACAAATTAACCACCGCAGTCTACCGGCGCGAGCCGAGCGGGGCCCGCGCCAGCGTAAACCTGCTCCTAAACAGCCTGGGTCCGGTATTGAATCTGGCCCATAAAGATGTCAAGGAAATGGTTGAACGAGCACTTGAGGAGACAAGTGAGGTATTTCAGGTGATGTCTGTGCCAATAGACCACTTACGCCTCCAACGCCAAACCGAAGTGGCGCTCGAGCAGGTGGACGAGGAACAGCTCTCCGAGGAAGGACTCCACAACGAAGCCGAGGCCGAGACATTAACCTCGCTCCTCCGTGACGTCACCGTGCAGTTGGAGCAAAACCCGCAGGACGACCTGCGCGCGATCACTCTCATGGTGATGGAGGCAATATATCGGGGCGGGCCGTTCGACCATGTGCTGCTGGCCCTGCTCGACGGCTCGGGTCACCGCCTGGTTGGCAAAATCGGATTCGGCGAATCGATCGATAAGATCATCGAGAGCTTTAACTTCCCGGTCGTCGGCGCAGCCGGCCCGGTGGTGGAGGCAGTGCTCAAGCGCAGCGACATCTTCGTCGCCGGCCCGCGCGACCGCCGCTATGACGGGACCAGGTTCCGGCAGATTGCCAGTGAGCCGGTCTTCGGTTTGTTTCCTCTCGTGGCGGGCGGAGCGGTGGTCGGGTGCCTGTACTTCGACCGCCGCGAGCCCAAAAGCTTCGATCAGGCGGCGATGTCCGCCCTCGGCGCTCTGCGCGACCAGTTGTGCCGCACCCTGGCCGGGTCGCGAGGGGTTCTCACAACGGCGGTTCCTGGCCGATAAGGATCAAGAATTTAGATCGCGAAAGGTGTGCGTGCAATGGCTCTGGATGTTTTGATCGTGGACGATTCGGCGGCAATCCGCAAGATCCTGCACCGGGTTCTGGTGCAGGCCGAAGTGCCTCTTGGCAAAGTGCATGAGGCCAGTGACGGCGCCGAAGCGCTGGAAAAGCTAAAGACCGAGAAAGTCGGGCTGATTTTGTCCGATATCAATATGCCCAACATGGACGGCATTGAGCTACTCACCCGCCTCAAAGCGGACGACGCCTTCAAGTCCGTGCCCGTACTTATGGTAACCACTGAAGGAAGCCAGGCTAAAGTGATGCAGGCGCTAGAGTTGGGTGCAGCTGGCTACGTGAAGAAACCGTTCACCGCCGATCAGATCAAAGAGAAATTAGCGGGGATCATTTAACATGGAAAAAGTCACCCAGCAAGACATCGAGCAGGCCGTTTCCAAGGCCTCTCGCGAAGTATTCGAGACCATGCTCAGCCTGCCTCTCGAAATCGACGCCTCCGTCATGCGCAACCACATCGAACCGGAGACGTTTCACGGCGTGGTGGCGCTGGTCGGAGTGGCGGGATCCTGGACCGGAACCGGTCACATCTCCTGCTCGCCCCACTTTGCGCAGAAAATCGCCGGCGCCCTTCTGATGACCGAATACGATTCGGTCAACGAAGAAGTCCTGGACGCGGTCGCGGAAGTGGCCAACATGATCATCGGCAACGTCAAGACGTTCTTCGAGGAACGGCTGGGACCCCTGGGCCTGACCGTGCCGACCGTGATCTTCGGCCGAAACTATCAGACCCGCTCGGCAGGCGTAAAAGACTGGGTCCTCGTCCGCCTGCATTCCGGCGACGAAGCGATGGATATCAACTTCTGCCTGATGCCCAGCAGAGTCCCGAATCACGTCCCGCACCGTCCGGAAATGCTGACGGTGTAGAGAATGTCTAGCGATGCGGATCCGCGGCCTGACAACTTCGTCCGGCCGGAACGGGACCAAAGTCGCTCGCCCGCCCTGGCTCGGCGAGCCCTGCTGACGACTGCCGGTTTCACTTTTGTCGGCTCCGGGCTGGGTGTGTTTGGGGCCGCGTTCGGCACCGTGGCCGGCCCCGAAGTCGTTCTGATTGTCGTCTCGCTCCTGTTCAGCGGAGGCATCGTCGCCGCGCTCCGGGCATTTCCCAAAATTCCTTTGCAGATGGTCGCCATCGCGTCGACCATCTTTTTTTCGTTCTACCTTTGCGCCTGCTCGCTGATCGCGGTTCTTGGACCCTCGCGGCACGTCAATCTGTTTATATACCTGGTCTGGTTTTTCCCTTTGCTGGTGTTCAACCGGATGGTAAACGCCCCTACCGCCGGCCGCATTCTGGACAAAGGGATACTGATCTTTCCGCTGGTCATGATCGCCTGTCTTGCGCCCCGGTTAAAGGCGATTTTCCCCGTCGAGTTGCTGTTCTTGCTAATCGCCTCCAGCATTAGCTACCTGGCGTTCGGCTTGATGTTCTTCGTGATTACGCGGTATCGCGAAGAGTATCTCGTCGAACGGGAGCGGGCCCACTCCTTGGCCGAATTGATGAAGACCAACAGCGAACTCCTGATTGCCAAGGATAAAGCCGAGGCGGCAAGCCGCGCGAAATCCGAGTTTCTCGCCAACATGAGTCACGAGATCCGTACGCCAATGAACGGCATCATGGGGATTACCGAAATCGTCCTCGAAACCGGGTTGTCGGCCGCCCAGCGCGAACATCTGAACACGGTTAAACACTCCGCCGAAGCGCTCCTCGGGATTATTGACGATGTTCTGGATTTTTCCAAGATCGAAGCCGGGAAGATGGCTATCGAACTGGCCCCATTCCCTTTGCGCAAATGTCTGGAAAACACACTCAAGACCCTCGCCCCGCGCGCGCGGGCGAAGAACATCGGACTTCGTCTTGAGCTCGATCCCTCCGTCCCCGAGGACGTCATCGGGGACCAGGGACGCCTGCGTCAGGTGCTCATCAACCTGGTCGGGAATGCGATTAAGTTCACCTCCTCGGGTGAAGTGAGTGTTGAGGTTTCAGTCGATAACTCCAACAATTCCGGCGTTCACTTCGCTGTTCGGGATACCGGCATCGGAATCGCACTTGAGAAACAGTCGGTCATTTTCGAAGCCTTCTCACAAGCTGACGGATCGACTACCCGTCAGTTTGGCGGGACAGGACTCGGATTGACGATTTCCTCGCGCCTGGCGGAGGCGATGCAGGGGCGTCTGTGGGTGGAAAGCACCTTGGGCAAAGGAAGTTGCTTCCATTTCATCGCCCGACTGGAGGAAGCACCCCAGAGGCTCGAACCGCCCCGTCCGGATACCATGGTCCGCACGCCGCGTCCCGGTGGGCTGAACATCCTGCTGGCGGAGGATAACACCGTAAACCAGCGCGTCGCGGTCCATCTGCTGAAGAAGGAGGGCCACCGGATAGTCGTAACCTCCAACGGAAAAGAGGCAGTCGCGGCGTGGCGCAGCCAGTGGTTCGACCTGGTCCTGATGGACGTGCAGATGCCGGAAATGGACGGGATCGAAGCGACGGCGGAAATCCGCCGCCGCGAGAATGGCTCGCATACGCCGATCGTAGCGTTGACTGCCCACGCCATGGCCGGCGACCGCGAGCGCTGCCTGGCGGCAGGCATGGACGACTATCTCACCAAGCCGATCTCAAGAACCGCTTTGCTGGAGATCCTCGCGAGAGTCGGCTCCGTGTAGTGCGTCACACACTTTAATCATTATCATTTCGACCAAGTGGGGCCGCCAATCATGGCGCGTTGGCGTTCCCGCCGACGCTGGTGAACTTATCTGGGAGCCGCCTTGAAAGGGCGTCTGCCGCCAGAATTGGCGGCCCCACAAGAGCCAGAAAACGAGACAGAGATACTGATCGCAATCTCTGACGCACTCCACCAGGGGAAGTGAGGGAAGGGGTTTTCAAGGGTGTCCCTCGGCTGCGTCGCGGCCCCCGCGCCGCCATCGAGTTAGAAGCAAGGCCCGTTATTTGAGGTTCGTCGGAGCGTTCGATGGATCGAAAGGAAGACGCACACAGAATGAGGTTCCTTTGCCGACCTGCGACTTCACCCCGACACTACCGCCGTGGCCTTCGACGATCCGGCGCACGATCGAGAGGCCGAGCCCGGTGCTGGATTCGCCGCCCGTACTCCTTACGCGAGTGCGGCTGAACGGCTTGAAGAGCTTCGGGAGATCCTCGTCGGGAATGCCTTGCCCCTGATCCGCGACCGTGATCACCGCGTAGCGATCTTCGCGGCTGATATGCACCGAAACGTCCGTGTTCACGTGCGAGAACTTGATCGCGTTGCTCAGTAGATTATTGAGCACTTGTTCGATCTTTCCACGATCCGCCAGCAGAGGAGGCAGAGGCAGCCCGGGATGGAGCGCAACGCGGATCTGTTTCTTTGCGGCCAGGACCAGGTTTAGTGCAAGGTTCCTGCGCGCCACGTCGAGAAGGTCGACCGGCCGCAGCTCCATTTTCAGTTTTCCGGACTCGAATTGCGTCACATCGAGAAGGTCGTTGATCAAGCCGAGCATGAAGTGGCTCGAATCCTTGATGGTCGTGATGAACTCGCGGTGTGCTTCAGTGAGTTGCGGCCCGGCTTCCTCCTCCAGGAACTCGCTATAGCTCATGATGGCGCCCAGCGGGCTGCGCAAGTCGTGGGCGGCCATGCCCAGAAACTGGTTCTTCTGTTCGTTCATTGCCGCAAGTTCGACATTTTTCCGGAACAGCTCCCGTTGAAGGTTCGCCAGATCGTTGTTCACGCGCATGAGTTCGTCGTAAATTCCGACGTCCTTTTCAAGCGCCAGTTCCTTGGCGGCGGAGCGGAGCGCGTTGGTCTGTTCGTTGTTGATTTGCGCCAACTCCTCACAGACCCTGGCAGCGCCGTTGCGGCTGCGCGCGGCGACGATGAGAAATCCGTCCCGGGCTCGTCCGCCGCTGAAATTGAGTGGCGCAACGCCCCCCTGGAAAGGGACTGCGATCTCCCAGTTGAAAACAGCGTGCAGGTTCTGTAAGGACGCCAGAAACTGTGCGGCCTTCACGGCATCCGCGCCCTCGGCGATTTGAGCGATGCTCGATCCGGGAGGCACGCGCACCGAAACACCCAGCTCGTCGCTCACCACGGATTGCACAATTCCCCGTGCATCGCACAGGATCGCGATGCCCCGGCCGTACTGAGGCGTCATGAGGACCGTTCCCGCACGGCGCCGTTTTCCACCAGGCGTCCGGCTAACTGAATCGCGCTTTCCGCATCGGTTGCGGTCCCATCGGCATCGACGGCGTGCCAGAGGTCCGGCGCGATGTTAAACGGATGACCGCCGACCAGGATTTTGACGCCGGCGCAAGCGCTCCTGGCTCGGACGATCTCCACCAGTTCCTCCACCGCGCCCAGATTGCCGGTCATGGTCGCCGAAATCCCGAGGATATCCGCCTGCCGCTCGATCAGGGTATCGACGACGCTCTCAGCGGGCGTATTCGCACCCAGGTAATACGAGTTCCAGCCCGCCATCTCGAAAAAATCCGCGATCATGCGCCCGCCGATCTCATGCAGATTGCCGGAAACGCACGTGCCGACGTAGGTTCCCCCGTTCTTCTCCCCGGCGAATATATGCGGATAGAGCTGTGACATAATCAGTTGCGTCGCCGCGGTGCAGTAATGCTCCTTGGCCACGGTGATTTCATTGATCTGCCAGAGGCGGCCGATTTCGTACTGGCTGCGCTGAAACACCTGAAGGTAGATGTCCTTTACCGGCGCGCCGCGCTCTACGGAGTCCAGGATCAGCTTACTCGCCAGCCGGCGGTCTCCCCGTAGCAGCGCGGCGAGATAATCGCGACCCAGAACGTCGAGGTATCCGGTTCCGTCCATGTAACACGGCAGCTCCGATGCCGCGGCGGCGATTCGCGCGATAGCCGCCCCTAGGTAGCTGGACACCATTGCCCTCCCGGCATCGTCCAGTTCAGAAGACGCGATGTCGCCCAGGATCCTTAGATTGGAAGACAGCGCTTCGCTGTTGATTCGCAAACGCGCCAGCAACACCGCGATCCAAACCGCATATTCGGTAAACAACGCGGGCTGTCCGAGGTGAAGCGCTTCGGCAAGATGGTCGATGTGACGCCCGGTATCCTCGGTGCATTTCTTCCGTGCGTCTTTCCAATTCAGTTCGAGCTTCGGATGGGCCTGAAAGTACAGATCGGTGACACGTACGGCAATCGTTTCCCGACCTTGCTTAAGGATGCGCCCGGCCTCGACTCCATCCCGATTCAGTCGCATAGGTACTCCAGCACGGAGAGTTCTGTGAAGGACGCGTCCAGCCTCAGACCCTTCGGTATCCCCTTGTGCGAGCTGTGGTGCGCCTCGCTCGCATGCCATTGGCGGAAGAAGGTTTCGGTGGTCCAACGAGTCGAAAGATAGAACACCGAGGGATCGCGGATGTCCCGGAACACCTCCAAGCCCAGGAAGCCTTCGGCATTTTCCACCAGCCGCGGACAGTCCCGGAACGCGCGGGCCACAGAATCTTCCATCCCATTGGCGACCTTAAACTTCGAGAGCGCGACGATCATGGTCTCCAGGCTGGGACGGCGTCGTTCCTACCGAATTTCGTCGCCGATGGGCAATCCACGCCCCCCTGCCTGTTCAGTGTAGGCGATGTGCCGAAAATCTCAATGCCATTTCTCATCCCCGACGGTTGATGGGAAATCGGCGGCTGCACCCGACTCTGGCGAGGGGCATAAGTAGATAAATATTTATTATCAAAAACACCTCTTGCATTTGCCGACCTTCTCCTGTATTCTGAGTTACGAGAGATAACGATGACACCAACGGACCCCAACCAGGCTCTCCGCAACACCATCGCGGTCTCCACCGTATTCTTACCAGTATCGGGAAACGTTCTTATTATTGGGGTCGGTGTCATTACCGGCCCCGCCTGAACGGCCCGATTTAAAAGAATCTTGGCCACTGGCGGGGGAACTTAAACCCCGGGCAGTGGCTTTTTGTTTTTAGGAGCATACACCTCATGAGTTTGACCAGCGGCGCGAAAATCGTCCTCGAATGCCTGCAACGCGAGAAAGTGGAGATCATTTTCGGCTACCCCGGCGGCGTCACGCTTCCTTTTTATGACGCCCTTTACGATTCGCCGATCAAGCACGTCCTGGTCCGCCACGAACAGAATGCCGCGTTCGCCGCGCAGGGCTACGCGCGAGCCACCGGAAAAGTCGGCGTCTGCTGCGCCACGTCCGGTCCGGGCGCGACCAACCTGGTCACCGGCCTGGTCGACGCGATGATGGACTCGATCCCCGTGGTCGCGCTCACCGGCCAGGTCACCAGCAAGCTGATCGGCAGCGACGCGTTTCAGGAAGCCGACACGTTTGGCATCACGCGCTCGGCCACCAAGCACAACTTCCTGGTAAAGAATCTGGCCGAGCTTCCGCAGATCATGCACGAAGCGTTTCACATTGCGTCAACTGGCCGCCCGGGACCAGTGCTGGTCGACATCACCAAGGACGTGTTCCAGGGCCAAGCGCATTACGCTCCGGTCTCCACCATTCATCTTCCAGGCTACAAAGTCTACACCGAAGGCCACGCCGGACAGATCCGCCGCGCGGCGCAGATGATCTGGGAAGCGAAGCGTCCCTTCGTTTACGCCGGAGGAGGCATCATCGCCGCCGACGCCAGCGAGGAGCTTCGTGCGCTGGTCGAGCTCATTGACGCCCCAACGGTATGCACGCTGATGGGCCTCGGCGGCCTGCCCGGCACACATCCGAATTTCGTCAGCATGCCCGGCATGCACGGCAGCTACGCCGCCAACATGGGCATGACCGAAACTGACGTCCTGATCGCCCTAGGCGTCCGCTTCGACGACCGCGTGACAGGGCGGCTCGCCGCTTTTGCTCCGCATGCGAAGGTGATTCACGTCGACATCGACCCTGCCGAAATCGGAAAAATTCGCACTCCGGAAATCCCTATCGTCGGCGATGTGAAGCGCGTCCTCAAGAAGCTGACCGCCGCTCTCGGAGAGACCGCCGGCGAGCTTCGCGGCAAAAACGCGACGTCGCGCGCCGCCTGGTGGGGACAGATCAAAGAATGGCAGCGCGAGCATCCCTACAACGCCGAAACGTCGACCGACGAGATCAAGCCTCAGCACCTGATGGCCGAAATCGACCGCCTGTCGGGTGGGGAAGCGATCGTCTCGAGCGACGTCGGCCAGCACCAGATGTGGGGCGCCCAGTTCATCCGCTTCAATCATCCGCGTCTGTGGATCAACTCCGGAGGCCTCGGTTCCATGGGTTTCGGTCTGCCCTCGGCCATCGGCGCGCAGTTCGCGCGGCCCGATAAACTCGTCTTCTGCATCGTCGGCGACGGCGGATTCCAGATGTCGATTCCCGAACTCGCCACCATCGCCAATCACGCGCTGCCCGTAAAGATCATCGTCATGAACAACGGCTACCTGGGCATGGTGCGGCAATGGCAGGAGCTGTTCTATAACAATCGCTTGTCGTCGGTGCAGCTCGACGGCTTCCCCGATCCCGAAAAACTCGCCGGCGCCTACGGATTCAAAGGAAGCACCGTGGAGCGCCCCAGCCAACTGCGAAAAGCGCTGGAAGCTGCGGTCAACGAGCCCGGCCCTTACTTGCTGAACGTCCGCGTGACGCCGTTTGAAAACGTCTATCCGATGGTTCCGGCCGGAGGAGCAATCAACGAAATGGTGCTCGGCGCGCCCCAGACGGTGGAGGCATAGGTGGCGCGAGCTTCAGCTTGCAGCGACGGCTTCAGCCATCGTCGGAGTAGAGGAGACTTCTAAATGCTTCAGTTAATTTCCATCCTGATGGAGAACAAGCCCGGCGCACTGATGCGCGTCACCGGCCTGTTGACCGCGCGCGGTTACAACATCGAAAGCCTGACCGTCGCCCGCACCGTCGACCCCGAGCTTTCCCGCATGAGCATCGTCGTCGATATCGAGCCCGGCGAGGCGGGCGACAAGCAGCGCATGCAATTAATTAAGCAAATTAACAAGCTGATTAATGTCCTGCAAGCCTCGGATTTAACGGAAATGCCCGCCGTCCGGCGCGAACTGGCGCTAGTCCGGGTGCGTTCGACCATGCAAAATCGCACTGCGATCCTCAAGGAAGCCGAAATTTTCGGCGCCCGCGCGGTCGATTCCTCGGTCGAAGGCTTTGTGCTCGAAGCCACCGGCGATTCGGAGAAACTGGACGAATTCATGGATGTCATGCGGAGTTACGGCGATATTGAAGTAACGCGCTCGGGTTTGGTCGCGGTGCCTCTCGAAGCCAAAAAGCTGAAGCTCGCGCCCCCTGTATCTAAAGAAGCAGAATTAGAAACCACAGATGGAGTTCTTAAGTAAATGGAATTAAAAGCGACGCGCTTTTACGAAAAAGACGGTGATTTATCCCTCCTGAAGGGCAAGAAAATCGCCATTATCGGCTACGGCAGCCAGGGTCACGCACACGCGCTGAACCTGCGCGATTCCGGCCTGGACGTCGTGGTCGGCCTGCCTGCCTCCAGTAAGAGCAAGGCGAAAGCCGAGGCCGCAGGCTTGAAAGTCATGTCGCCCGCCGACGCCGCCAAGCATGCCGACGTGATGATGATCCTGGTCCCCGATCACATTCAGGGCGATCTCTATAAATCCGATATCGAGCCGCATCTCACGCCCGGCAAGACTCTCATGTTCGCGCACGGCTTCAACATACATTTCGGAGCCATCACCGCGCCCGCCGGCGTCGACGTTTCGATGATCGCTCCCAAGGCCCCTGGCCATCGCGTCCGCGAACTGTTTACCGACGGCATGGGCGTTCCGGCCTTGGTCGCCGTGCATCAGAATGCGTCGGGCAAAGCTCGCGAACAGGCGCTGGCCTACGCGCTGGGCCTAGGCTGCCTCAAAGCAGGCGTCATCGAAACCACCTTCCGAGAGGAAACCGAGAGCGACCTCTTTGGCGAGCAGGCCGTCCTCTGCGGCGGCGCCGCTGAACTGATCCGGGCCGGGTTCGAAACGCTGGTTGAAGCCGGCTACGCCCCCGAAATCGCCTACTTCGAGTGCCTACACGAATTGAAGCTGATTGTCGATCTTATCTACGAGGGCGGCCTCACTTACATGCGTTATTCGGTTTCCGATACGGCGGAATATGGCGATTACACGCGCGGCCCGCGCATTGTCAACGAACAGACGCGCGCGGAAATGAAGAAGATTTTGGCGGAAATTCAATCGGGGGAATTCGCCAAACAGTGGCTCGGTGAAAATAAAGCCGGCCGCGCGAAGTTCCTCGCCATGCGCAAGGGGCAGGAAGGCCAGCTGATTGAAGAGGTCGGTGCCGAGCTGCGCAAAATGATGCCGTTCTTGAAAAAGAAGAAAGAGGTCGGGGTCCCGGCCTCGTAACTTATATGAGAGTTTTTACATTCGACACGACACTGCGGGATGGCACGCAGGGCGAGAACGTAAGTTTTTCCGCCGACGATAAAGTGCTCATCGCTCACAAGCTGGACGAGCTGGGCATCGACTATATTGAAGGCGGCTGGCCCGGGTCGAATCCGAAGGACAAGGAATTTTTCCTTCGCGCCAAGGACATCAAGCTGAAGCACGCACGCCTGGTCGCGTTCGGAGCGACACGCTTCGCCCGAAACGCCGTCGAAAACGATGCCAGCGTCAACGCTCTGATCGAATCCGGAACGCCCGTCGTGTCGATTTTCGGAAAGAGCTGGGATCTGCACGTCCATCGTGCTCTCGGCATCACCGAGGAGGAAAACCTCAGATTGATCGCCGACACCGTGCGCTATCTGAAAGACCACGGAAAGGAGGTTGTCTACGACGCGGAACACTTTTTCGACGGTTACACTCAGAGCCGCGACTTTGCGCTCCGCACTCTGGAAGCCGCGAAGAAAGCCGGCGCCGACGTTCTGGTCCTGTGCGACACCAACGGAGGAACCGTCACTCCCCGTCTTTCGCAAATCTGCGCCGACGTTCGCAAAAATTTCGAAGGTGTGCTCGGCATCCATACCCATAACGATTCCGATGTAGCCGTCGCCAACTCCCTGGCCGCCATCGAGCAGGGTTTCGCCCACGTCCAGGGCTGCATGAACGGTTATGGAGAGCGCTGCGGCAACGCCAATCTCACCTCGATCATCGCCAATCTTGAACTGAAGATGGGTCACACCACCATCGGCCGCGAGAAGCTCCAGAATCTAACATCGACCGCGCGCTTCATCGCCGAACTGGCCAACCTGCCTTTGCGCAGCGACCAGCCTTTTGTCGGCAACAGCGCCTTCGCCCACAAAGGCGGAGTCCACGTGGCCGCGGTTTTGAAAGACGCCGCGACTTACGAACACATCAACCCTAAGGTGATCGGCAACCGCCAGCGCGTCCTGCTCAGCGATCTTTCGGGGAAGGGCAGCATCCTTTATAAGCTGAAGCAGCACGGTTTGGAGGAACGCCTGGATGACACCGCCCGCCGCGAACTGCTCGACCGCATCAAGCAGATGGAGTATCAAGGCTACGAACTGGAAGCGGCCGAAGGCACGTTCGAGCTTCTGGTGCGCGAAGCCCTGCATCCCGGCGTGCAACTGTTTGAAGTCGTCAGCTACGAAGTAACCACCCGCAGCACCGGCTCCACCGCAACGGTAACTCTAAGAGCCCACGACGGAGTCCACAGCGCCACGGCGACCGGCAACGGTCCCGTCCACGCGCTGGACCTGTGCCTGCGCCAGTGCCTGGCGACGCTCTATCCTTCCATCGCCGACGTAAAGCTTACAGATTATAAAGTCCGCGTCCTGGATTTTAAGAAAGGCACCGCCGCCCGCGTGCGAGTGTTAGTGGAATGGTCGGATCACCGCCGAAGCTGGTCGACTGTCGGAGTATCGGAAAACGTCGTCGAAGCCAGTTGGTTCGCCCTGGTCGATGCACTGCGCCTGGAGTTGATGCGGATCAGCGAGAAAGATCCGCAGATCGATCGTGCGGTTGAGGATTACTGCTGGGGTGTGTAGGCAGTTTCCTGCATGAGTGGCGCCGCTTCGCACAGCAGCTTTGTGAAGATTGAGAGACGTCATGTCACAGACGAAGAGCAACGCTGGATACGCGATATAGTCTCTGCAAATCCGACCTGGGCGGATGTGCAGATTGGGGATCTGTTCGTCGTGGCAGAGTGCACCTGCGGCTGTCGCTCGGTCGTTCTGGCAGAAACCGAGAACGTTCAGAACCCCAGGCTCATTGGTCACCAGAACCTGGTGGGCGCTATGGATTTGAAGGTGCGTTTCGACGCAAGGGAAGATTTCGTCAGTGTCCTTCTTCACTTTGCCGAAGGAAGTCTATCGATGTTAGAAGTCATCTGGTATAACTTCCCCGTGCCGGTCCCACGAAAATGGACCGAACTCGATCGAGACCTTCGCATCGGTTACACGGCCGCCCGCTAGACTACGCCTGAACGGCCCGCCATCGCTGGGCGAGTTCCCTGAACGCTAGTTCATTTTCGGGCCAATCGTGCAAGGTGGCCGGATCGAAGTCGGCGCCGTTGGGCCAGACCAGCGTGTGCACCTCAGCATCAACTTGAACTCGATTAAAAGTCCTAGATCGCTGAGCGGGCCATACAACTCGCCCGCGAGAATCGGCCGGAAGTCGATCGTTTGCTCGGTGGCATCGTCGAATCGAACGCGCAACAAATAATCACCGACAATCTCGAAGGAGCGAACTCGGTAAATAGGATGATTATACGTCCCTGTGGGGCCGCCAATTTTGGCGGCAGCCGCCTTTCGGGGCCGCTTCAAACGCAAAGCAGCGCTGGCCTGAAAGCCAGCTTGACGCCATAATTGGCGGCCCCACCTACAAGAACAGTGGCTTGATGTGACGCTCAAACAGATTCGCCGTCACATTCCGCGAAATATCGACCTTGTACTCGTCGAGAAGATCCAGATAACTGTTCCCCTTCTTCGCCGCGATTTTGAAGCCTACGTGCAACAACTGGCGCAGGCTGGGGTTGAACTCTGGACATGACTGATCGTGCCGCAGCGCGTTTACGTACTGCTCCGACGACCAGCCGTTCACCGTCTCGGGCGTCTGCAGCTTCGCCGGATCGATATCGATCACCGCTGCGTACGGCTTGCACAACTCCGCTTCATGAGCGTACGAATCGGCGTAGATTTCCTTGGCCATCACCAGCCCCTCGCCGCCGCCTTCGGCCAGGCCGATCAGTTCTTCCAGCCAGTTCGTTCCTGCCGTCTTTACGTGAACGCCAGCCCCGAATTTCTGCAGCGTCTCTTTGATCGGTTTGTAGATCGAAAACTTGTCGCTGCCGGAATGGACGCTGAGCTTCAGGGTTTCCGGCAGACCGTAGTTCTTCACCGCGAACGAAATCGCCGCGATGTCGTCCGAGAACTCTTCCGTGAACTTCGCCACGTCGCCGACGTAGTCGACGCCCTTATTAAAACGGCCGGTGAACTTCGGCGCGATGGTTTGAATCGGTATCCCTTCATCGGCGATCGCCACCAGAATAATCAGCAGTTCCACCGGCGTCTGCGGATAATCCGTCTCATCCATCGAAACCTCGGTGACGAAATTCCCTTCGCCCTTGGCTGTCTCGATCTTGCGATAGATCCTGCCCGCCTCGGTCACCGCCGCCAGATATTTTCCGGCCACCTGCGAGACGAATTCCTTCGTGATCGTCAGTGTCCCAGACACCCCAGGAATGGACAACTCCCCAATCAACTCCGGATGTTCCGCCACGAATAGCGACGCGTCGACGGTCGTCCCGATCCAGTCGGCGACGTCGATGGTATAAAAATCGCACGCGCCGATAAACCGGCCCACCGTCTCGAAGTTGATATGATCCGCGTCGCAGAAATATGGCTTGTGCCAGTGCAGCTTATGCACTGCCGCGTCGGCGGCATGACGCACGCTCATCGGCTCCGACCCGATGATGGCGTGCTCGCGGTTCGATTTATTCCACACCGGAATCACCTCGACGCCTTGTTCGGCCGCCATCATGCATGCCTTCAGTTGCGCTTCGGCCTGATGGGCGAATCGGTCGCCGACGCCGAACGTATATTTAGGAAGAAGTATCGCCATAAACTTTCAGGATACAGTAGTAAGTTATGCTCAAGTCGTTGGATTTAACGTGCCGCGTGGCGGTGGTGATTGGGGGAACGTCGGGAATCGGGCGCACGCTCGCCCTCGGATTAGCCGAAGCCGGAGCCGATGTGGTCGCCACGGGCCGCCGCGAGAATCTGGTCCAGGAAGTTGCCTCGGAGATCGAAGCGATGGGGCGAAAATCGCTTGCCGTTGCGGTGGATGTGCTCAATCGAGCCTCGGTCGACGCACTGCGCGACGCGGTTGTGAAGCACTTCGGACGCGTCGATATCCTGCTGAACGCCGCCGGAAAAATCGGCCGCAAGCCGACCGTCACGTTTCCCGAAGCTGAGTGGGATGAGACGTTCAACGTCAACGTCACCGGCGCTCTGCGCGCCTGCCAGGCGTTTTACGAGCCCCTGAAAGCTTCCGGTCACGGCCGCATCATCAATATCGTTTCTCTGAACTCCTTCGTCAGCCTGCGCGAGGTCGCGGCGTACGCGGCGTCGAAGTCGGCGCTGATGGCGTTGACGCGCAGCCTGGCTGTCGAGTGGTCGGCTGAGGGAATTAACGTGAACGCCATCGCGCCGGGCGTGTTTCGCACCGACCTCAACAAAAATCTTCTCGATTCCACGGACCGCGGAAAAGAACTACTCCTGCGCACGCCGATGAAGCGCTTCGGGCAGACCGGCGAGTTGAACGGCGCGGCGGTGTTGTTGGCGTCCGACGCGGCGAGCTTCATTACCGGCCAGTGCATCGTGGTCGACGGAGGATTTTTGGCGTCGGGCGTCAACACCTGAAAACCGCCTCCAGCGGAGCCGCCTGGTAGGCGGCTGCGGGCTGGCAGCCCGCCCCACGTCACGCGGAGGATTCGGCTCCGAATGAACATCGAGCGTAATCGCCTTAAACATGAACATTACCTCGTCTCGTCCGACCACCCAGAAATCATAGAACTGGATGGTCGCCGGCAAATAGTCAACGAAATGGGTGTAACACTAATCGCGCACCGCATCCCGCCCGAAAGTCGGAGCCAACAACATTTGGCTGCCCTACAGCAGGTGGGCGGGGGTTGTCCTCATTTTCCAGCGGGGGCGGCTGCGGAGTTTTACGTTTACTTCTTCGAGCGAGCCGAAGAATCCGGCGAAGGAGTTTTTTAGCGCCCCGGGGCGCTTGCGGGTTTGGCGGAAATCGCGATGGCGGAACTGGTCGGTGAAGGCGATTACGGCTGTGCCCATGGGGCGGTACTCGTGCGTTCCCTGCGCCCAGGCGAGGCCGTTTTCGGGGTCAATCCACAGTCCGAATCCCATGCCGTTCCATTCTTATTATGACCGTAGTGCGATATCCCCTCCATTGCTGTCGGGGTTCTGTTGCGGACCCGGAACACCTACTGTGACCTTGGCCCCTAAAGTGCTTCAATAGTATTGATGCTAACCCTGTTTCGTTTGGCGACTGTTCGGCTTACGAGTTTAGGTCTGCTGGCTTGCTTTTTTGCGTTGGGTAGTTTTGACACGCTGCGGGCACAGAATCTCACTGTGAATCCAAGCGCCTTGGTTTTTACCGCAACGACAGGCGGCAACCCGAATCCCCCCACTCAGCAGGTGACCGTTAACGGCACGGGAAATTACATCATTTCGACGAACGCGGCCTGGTTAGGCGCGTCCACCGGACCCTTCGCGGGCACCGGTGGCACCGCCCCCGACATCCTTACCGTTGAGGTCAACTCGATCTCCCTTGCCAGCGGCAGCTACAACGGAACTATCTTGCTTCAGCCGACCGGCGGACCTTCCATAACAATATCGGTATCGCTGACGGTCAGCGGGAGCGGGACCTCCAGCTCGACGATCAGCGCGGTTCCGTCGCAGCTGACGTTCGGTTATGAGCTGGGGCAGGCGTTGCCGGTATCGCAAACGACGCAGGTTGTGAGCTCGGGGATTTCGCTGCCGTTTTCGTTCAGTATCAACCAGGGCAACACCGGCCCCACCACTTGTCCGGTGGGTTGGTTGCAGGCCACTGCTTCGAGCAATTCCACACCCGCCGTGTTGACGGTGAGCATCGCCAATCCGGGTGGCGCGCTGAGCCAGGGGACGTGTAGCGGAAACATCCAGATCACGTCGACGACGTCGGGGAACGGCACGACGACGACGCTGGTCGGGGTGGTGTTATTTGTGAGCACCACTTCACTGCTAAACGTGACGGTTCCGAACGCGTTGTCGTCGGTAACGCTGCAGCAGGGCACAGCGCCGGTGCAATTTAGCATTACTCTGGCCAGCTCCGATAACAACTCGCTGGGGTTCACGGCGCAGGTCACCGCCGGTCTGGGGTGGCTGGCCATCTCGCCGGCGGCCGGCACAGTGCCGGGCGGTGGAGGGACGACCAACATTAACGTCCAGATTACGCCGGGAACGGTGCTCTCGCCGGGACCATATCTGGGGTCCATTCAGATCAATTCATCGGGCTTGCTGGGGGGCTCGTTGAAGATTCCCGTCACGCTGAATCTGACGTCGAAAAATTCGGTGACGGTGACGCCCTCCGGGCCGATCGCGTTTAATCAGTTGCAGGGCGGCGCGGTGCCTTCGCCGCAGACGGTCCAGCTGTCGGGCGCGGTCAGTTCGACTTTTCTCACTGTGGCCACGCCGCAACAGAACGTGCCGGCCTGGTTGCTGGTGACTCCGGCGGGATCGATTACGCCTTCGACGGCGGCGACGCTGACATTGACCATCGCCGCGAACACGCTGCTGCAAGGTGTTTATTCGACGCTGGTCACGCTTTCCTTCTCCAACTCCTCCATTCCGCAGGCGACGATCCTGGTGAGTATGACGGTGGCGCCACCGACTCCGGCGCTGGTCTCGACGCCGGCGACGCTATCGTTCAGTTACCAGTCGGGCGCGTCGCAGTCGCCTCCCGGGCAGTCGGTCACGATTTCGAACCCGGCGGCGGGTTCGTTGAGTTTCACGGTGGCATCGATCAGCGATACGTGGCTGGCTGTTTCTCCGAGTAGCGGGGCGACGCCGGGGACGCTCAGCGTCTCGGTGAATCCGCAGAATCTGGCGGCTGGGTCGTATAGCGGATCGTTTACGCTGGCATCGACAGGGATTGCGTCGCTTACGGTCCCGGTGACAGTATTTGTCTCGGCGAGCTCGACGCCGCAGCCGTTTATTATTGCGAATAATTCGAGCGGCGTCGGCAGCCAGCTTGCGCCGGGAGAGATTATTTACATCAAGGGTTCCGGGCTTGGACCGGGGAACGGAGTTACCGGATACGGCACGGCGATCGCCGGGGCGCAGGTGACGTTCAACGGGATTCCGGGAGCGTTGCTGTATGTTTCCTCGACGCAGATCGATGTGGTGGTGCCCTATGAGGTGGCCGGGGCCGCAACGACGAGCATGATTGTGACTTACCAGGGAGCGCAGTCGGCGCCGTTGTCGCAAGGGGTGGTCGCGGTTGCTTTGGGGCTCTCCACCAATAACCAGGCGGGGAACGGGCAGGCGGCGGCGTTGAATCAGGACTACACGTTCAATACTCCGGCGTCGCCGGCGAAGCAGGGTTCGTATATTTCGGTGTATGGGACGGGCGGAGGGCAGACCAATCCTGCGAGTTTCGACGGGGAGATCAGTCCGACGGCCAGCCTGTTGCCTCTGGCGGCGCAGAATGTGACGGCGACCATCGGCGCCAAGGCTGCGCCGGTAGTATTTGCCGGGGCTGCTCCGGGAGAAGTTACCGGGGTGGTGCAGTTTAACATCCAGGTGCCGACGGGTGTCACGGGTAGCGCGCTGCCGATCGTGGTGTTTGTCAACGGGGTTGCGAGCCAGAACGGGCCGACGGTCGCGGTGCAGTAGGGGCTGTTGCGGGCGAAGAAATATCCCCACGCTGACGCATGGGGCTGGGACGCCGCCTCGGATTTTTAGCGGGATTTCCAGCGGGTGGCTAGGTCGTCCACAGAGGCCTTTGGTTTGGGGGGCGGGGCGGACTGGGTTTTCATGGACAGGGCGATGCGCTTGGTTTTTGGGTCGGCGGTGACTACCTGCACTTTCACGATCTGGCCTACCTTTACTACTTCGTTGGGGTCCTGCACGAAGCGGTTCGATAATTCGCTGATGTGGACGAGGCCGTCCTGATGGACGCCGATGTCGACGAAGGCTCCGAACTTCGTGACGTTGGTGACGACACCTTCGAGCTTCATGCCGGGCTTGAGGTCGGTGATTTCGCGAATTTCGTCTTTGAAGGTGGGAGCGACGAATTTGTCGCGGGGGTCGCGACCTGGCTTTTTCAGTTCCTCCAGGATGTCGTTAAGAGTGTAATCACCGGCGGTTTTGGCGGGGAGTAGTTCGGGCTTTTGGATGAGCTCGACGACGGGGATTTTTAGAGTTGCGGCAATTTGTTCGACACGCGGGTAGGATTCGGGGTGAACGCCGGTAACGTCGAGGATGTTTTCGCCTCCGCGGATGCGCAGGAATCCGGCCGCCTGTTCGAACGTTTTGGGTCCAATGCCGGGGACGGCTGAGAGTTGAACGCGGGAGCGGAACTTGCCATTTTCATTGCGGAATTCGACGATTTTGAGAGCGGTGCGTTCAGTGATGCCGGCGACGTAGCGGAGCAGCGCCCAACTGGCGGTGTTGAGGTCGACGCCGACGCGGTTGACGCAGCTTTCAATGACGGCTTCGAGCGATTTGTGGAGCTGGCGCTGGTCGACATCGTGCTGGTACTGGCCGACGCCGATGGATTTGGGGTCGAGCTTGACAAGTTCGGCCAAGGGATCTTGCAAGCGGCGGGCGATGGAAATGGCGCCGCGAACGGTGAGGTCGAGGTCCGGGAATTCCTGGCGGGCGATGTCGGAAGCGGAGTAAATCGAGGCGCCGGATTCATTGACCGTGACGACGAAGAGGACGAGGCCCTGATCTCGAAGGAAGTCGCGGACGAAGGATTCGGTTTCACGGGAGGCGGTGCCGTTGCCGATGGCGATCGCTTTTACGCCATGTTTTTCGATGAGCGATTTGAGGATGGTTTTGGCGTTGTCGTGCTTGGGGAAAATGACGTCGTGGGCCAGGAACTTGCCGGTCTCATCGACGACGGCGATTTTGCAGCCGGTGCGGATGCCGGGGTCGATGCCGAGCACGGCGAGTTGACCGGCGGGAGGGGCGAGCAGGACGTTCTGCAGGTTGTCGCGAAAAACTTTGATGGCTTCGAGGTCGGCATTCTGCTTGAGTTCGAGGCGGGTTTCGCCCTGGATGGAGGAGTTGAGGAGGCGCTTCCAGGAATCTTCGATGGCTTGGGTCAGGTGAGGGGTCCAGTCGCCGGGCTGTTTGTGAACGCGGCTGGCGATTTCGGCGGTGGGGCGATGGGGGTCGAGGTCGATGGTGAAGTAGAGGACGCTCTCGGTTTCGCCGCGGCGGATGGCAAGCATGCGGTGTGAGGGGATGGATTTTACGGGCTCGCGGTAGTCGTAGTACATCTTGAATTTTTCCTGCTCGTCTTTTTTTGATTCAAGGCCGGCGTCGGCGATTTTGCGGCTGACGATGACGCCTTCGTTCCACATGATTTTGCGGAGGGACTGGCGGATGGAGGCGTCCTCGCTAATCATTTCGGCGACGATGTGGCGGGCGCCTTCCAGTGCTTCGTCCTGGTCCGGAAACGCGGGCATGGCGGTGGGCTGCTGGGCCCAGAGGTAGTCGGCCAGGGGGCCATAGCCTTTTTCGCGGGCGATGGTGGCTTTGGTGCGGCGCTTGGGCTTATACGGGAGATAGAGGTCCTCGATTTCGCTTTTTTCTAGCGAGGCTTCGATGCGGGATTTTAGTTCATCGGTTAGTTTGCCTTGCTCCTGGATCGACGCGAGGATGGTCGCTTTGCGGTCCTGCAATTCGCGGAAGTAGGCGAGTTTTTCTTCGATGTTGCGGATTTGCACCTCGTCGAGATTGCCGGTGGCTTCTTTGCGGTAGCGCGCGATGAAGGGGACTGTGCCGCCTTCGTCGAGGAGCTCGATGGTCGCGACCAGTCCCTTCATGGGGACGGTCAGGAGCTTTGCGATGTGGAGAAGGACTTCGGGAGATAGGGATTTTAGGTCGGGCATTTTTGAAAGTGAATTATTGGCCGCCGATGAACGCGGATGAACGCGGATAAGAACCATCATACTGGTAAGAGACGAATGGCATCTTTAATTAACGTTTCTGCGATCTCCAAGACGTTTGGAATTTCGCCTCTGTTTGAAAACATCACGCTGAACATCAATGAGGGGGACAGGCTTGGCCTCATCGGGCCCAATGGGGCGGGGAAGTCTACGCTGCTGGAAATCCTGACGGGGCGCCGGGAGCCGGATACGGGGAATGTTGCGCTGCGCAAGGGGACGCGGCTGGCTTATGTTACCCAGGATTCTCAATTTCCGGCGGGGTTGACGGTGCGGCAGGTTGTGCATGCGTCGATGAGCGAAGCGAAGACTCCAGAAGAAGAAAAGCTGGCGCGCGAGGCCGAGACGCTGGGACGCGCCGGGTTTGAGGATCTGGATCAGCAGGCGTCGAGTTTATCGGGAGGGTGGCGCAAGAGGCTGGCTGTGGCCGAGGCCCTGGTGCAATCGCCCGATATCATGATGTTGGACGAGCCGACGAATCATCTGGATCTGGCGGGGATTGCGTGGCTGGAAGAGTTGTTGAACAGTGCGTCGTTCGCCTGCGTGGTGGTGAGCCACGACCGGTATTTTCTGGAGAACGTGGCGACGGCGATGGTGGAGCTGAATCCGGCGTTTCCCAACGGGACGTTTTACGTGACTGGGAATTACAGCACGTTTTTGGAGAAAAAAGGCGAATTTCTCCACGCGCAGGCGAAGCATCAGGACGCGCTGGAGAATCGAGTAAAGACGGAGATGGAGTGGCTGCGAAGGGGACCGAAGGCGCGGGCGACGAAGTCGAAAGCGCGCATCGATAAGGCGCAGGAGATGATCGGCGAGCTGAAGGATTTGAAGATCCGGACGAGGGTGGAGTTGACGGACATCGATTTTTCGGCCACGGACCGGAAGACGAAGCGGCTCGTACACCTGGAAAAGGTGTCGCATGGATTTGGCGAGTCGGTATTGTTCGACAACGCGAATTTCACGATCACGGCTGGAATGCGGGTTGGACTGGTCGGGGCGAACGGGAGCGGGAAGACGACGCTGCTGCGGCTGCTGAAGGGCGAGATCGCGCCGATGAAGGGGGAAATTGTTCGCGCGGAGAATTTGCGGATTGTGTCGTTCGATCAGATTCGGGAGATCGATCAGAATCTGACGCTACGAAGAGCGCTGGCGCCGGATAGCGATTCGGTGGTTTACCGGGATCGGGTGACGCACGTGGCTTCGTGGGCGGCGAAGTTTTTGTTTACCAGCGAGCAGTTGAATCAGCCGGTGCGGAGGTTGTCGGGTGGCGAACGGGCGCGGGTGTTGATCGCGAAATTGATGCTGGAGCCGGCGGATTTGTTGCTGCTCGATGAGCCGACGAACGATCTGGATATTCCTACGTTGGAGATTTTGGAAGAGAGCCTACTAGACTTTCCCGGAGCTTTAGTATTAGTCACTCACGACCGGTATTTGCTGGATCGGGTGGCGACGGTGGTGCTGGGGCTCGACGGGAAGGGAGGGGCGGAGAGGTTCGCGGATTATTCGCAGTGGAACGAATGGCAAACGGCGAAGAAGCCAGTGAAGGCGTCGAACGTGCCTGCGCCGAAGGCGGCCGCGGTAAAGAAAAAATTGTCTTATATCGAGGCTCGGGATTACGAGACGATCGAGCATCGGGTGGCGGAGGCGGAGGTGGCTCTGGAGGCTCAGCACGACGCGGTGCAAGGGGCGGCGTCGGCGGGAGGGAAGGAACTGCAAGCGGCGATGAAGGAGCTCGAAAAGAGGCAGTTGGCGGTGGATGAGTTGTATGAGAGGTGGGCGGAATTGGAGGGGAAGTTGAAGTAGTGAAGTACAGTAGAATGATAGACTCCATGTTCTCGCTTCGAAGTCTCCTCCTTGTCGCGGCCGCGCTTGCCGCGTCGTGCAGTCGATCTGCTCCGGCCAATGTTGCCGCGATGGTGAACGGGCGGGCGATCACGTTCGCCGACCTGGAGAAGCGGTTCCAGTCGGAGTTCGCGACGCCGACCGAGCATCCAAGCGACGACCAGGTGTCGATTCAGAGGCTGGAAATTCTGCGCACCTTGGTCGACGAAGAAATTCTGGTGCAGCGCGCCGAGCGGATGGGGCTGATGGCGGTCGACGCCGACGTGGAGGCGAAGTTCACTGAGCTGAAGGCTCCGTACACGCAGGAAGAGTTTCAGAAGCAGTTGAACGCGCGCAAGATCTCGGTGGAGGATCTGAAGACGAAGCTGCGCCGCGATTTGAGCGTGCAGAAGCTTTTTAATAAAGAGATCACGTCGCAGATCGCGATTACGGACAAAGATATTTCCGATTTTTACAATTCCAACAAGGCGAGTTTTAATTTGTCCGAGCCGCAGATTCACATGGCGCAGATCTTAGTGACTCCTGCGGCCGATCCGAACGTTCACAATTTGAAGAGCGACAAGGCGCAGGACGACGAGCAGGCTCTGAAAAAAATCGAGGGCATCCTGTCGCGCATCCGGCAGGGTGAGGATTTCGCGATGCTGGCGCAGAATTATTCGGAGGATCCGAATTCGACGCAGAACGGAGGGGATCTGGGGTTCATTCCGGAGTCGTCGCTGGAGCGGGCGAATGCGGATTTGCGGAAGACGGTGATGGCTCTGAGTCCTGGTCAGACGACGGGAGTGCTGCGGACGCAGGATGGGTATCGGATTTTGAAAGTCATCAGCCGGGAGCCGGCGGGGCAGAGGGAACTGGCCGATCCGAAGGTGCAGCAGACGATTCGCGAGACGCTGATCAATCGGAAAGATCAGTTGCTGAAGGCGGCTTATTACGAGGTGGCTCGCAATGAGGCGAAGGTCGTGAATTATTTTGCGAACCGGATTATCGGGAATCGGGAGAAGAAGTAACCGCGGGGCATGGCCCTGCCCCACAAGCGCGATACACGAAGTACGTCGGGTTTGCGAATAACTGGGTCGCGTTGGGGATTGGTTTTTTCGTCACTAAGTAGTCGGCACCGGTCAGGTCATGAAGTTTGTTGACCTGCTGCCAGCGCTTCCACCATTCCTCGGCGAAGGCGGGGAAATAATTCACCTGGCCGCCGGATTTCCAATCGACGTATAGACCGCGCAGGGAGCGGGCGCGGAAGATGCCTGGGTCGAGAGCGGTTTTTGAATCGGGGAAAACAAACAGCGAGGGCTCGGGGGTCGAGGTGCGCGCCCACGCGGCTAACGAGCGCAGGTCTGGGGTTTCGTTGTGCGCATAATTCTCGACCAGGCGCGGCATCGCGAAGAAGGGGATGAGCGCGGCCAGGATGAGGGTCTCTTTGCGGAAGAGGCAGAGGACGGTGGTAAGGATGGCGAGCGGCGCGGCTAGCAGCAAGGGCTGCCAGTGAATCGCGCGGCCGAGGAAGGCGTGCTGCATGGGCATCAGGAACGCTATGGTGAGCCAGAAGGATCGCTCGGCGAAGTTGGGGGCTTTCATCGCAGAGGCGGCTGCGAGCAGCGCGGCGATGAGCGAGACGAACAGGATCGCTCTTGCGGGCTGCCATTGAGGGATGAGCGCCCAGTGCTGGTTTTCTAGCATAAGCCAGGAAAAGGGGATGCTCAGGATGCCGATGATGGGAAGGCCGATCAGAAAATCGCGCAGAGGGGGATGGATGAATTTGCGTAATCGCCAGAAGGCGACGGCGGCGATGGTGGTCTGCACGGCGTAGTTGACGCGGTGGTAGACAGCCCAGGTGGAGACGAAGCTGTAGGCGGCGCGCATGCGCTGGAGATTTTCTTCCCAGGGATCGAGGCGGCGGAAGATGTGCGAGGTTTCGGCACCGGGCGGCTCGATGCGGGCGAGGATGGCGAGGACGGCCGCGGCTATGGCGAGAGGCGCGAGGATGGTCCAGCGGACGCGCTTCAGGATGACGAGGAGAATCGCCAGGCCCCAGAAGGGCAGAGTTGTGGGCGGGTGATAGAGGAATGCCACGGCGGCGGCGGCTCCAGCGGCTAAGAAATGTTCTTCGGCGATCAGGCCGAGGGCGAAGACGATGAGGCTGATGGCGAAGCCGCGGGGGACGGGCTCATATTCGATGGTCAGGACGGCGGGACCGGAGATGGTGGCGCCGAGGGAGACGACGGCTGCGACGAAGAATGCCTGCATCGAGGTGAGGCCGAGGCGCAGAGCGATCAGGATGAGTCCGACGACGGCCAGGGCGCGAAAGAGAAGCTGCTCGGCGGTGAGGATCGATTCAAAGTCGGCGTGGGTGATGCGTTTGAACGCGAGCGCGGTGTCGTCGTATACGGTGAAGGTGAGGTGCGGACGGAGGACGACGATGTCGCCGGTGAAGAGCGCGGGGTTGTGCAGACGCTCCAGCATCGGGATGTAGATCTGGGTGTCGGATTGAAGATAGGTGTGGCCGGGGAAAAGGAAGTAGCCCAGGAACGTTATTAAGAGGACCGCTGCACTCCAAATCACTGCACCCCGCAGCGACTTCATTGAGCCGGAGTTTTATCCAACTGCTGCTTGGCCCAGACGCGGGAGGGATTCATCTCGATGGCTTTCTGAAAGGCTTTGCGCGCGTCGCCGTTCTTATTCTGCTTGCGGAGGGCGAGGCCGAGCCAGAGCTGGGCTTCGGCGTTTTGCGGGTCGAGCTCAATAGCTTTTTGAAAATCCTTGATGGCGAGGTCGAGGCCGCCGCCGAAGCCTTGCGGGAGATAGTAATTGCCGACCCCTCTGGCCAGATAGTTCACAGAAGATTTGGCGTCGAGTTGCAGGGCTTTGTTCACTTCGTCCTGCGCGCAGTGGCCGTATTTCATGCCTTGCAGGACGTTGGCGGAGATGGCCTGGCCGCACAGGGTGCCGAGGAGACGGTGATATTCGGCGGATTCGGCTTTGAGGGCGACCGCTTTTTTCGCGGCGTCGATGCCGGCTTCGGCGGCGTTGTGGGCGGCGTTTTTATCGCGAACTTCGATGGCGACTTCGGCGACGTAGGATTCGGCGAGGGCGAGTTTGTACTGCGCCGCGGCGTCGTTGGCTTTGCTCTGCGCGGCGGTGTTGTACTGCGCGGCCATGCGGTCGAGCGCGGGGCGATCCTGGGCGTCGCGGGCTTTTTCAAGGTCGGAGGCGCCGGGGGGGCTGAAGAGAAGAATCAGTAGGAGGGCGGACATCTGATCCTATTCTATCGCGGCGTGCACGCCGATCTGCTTCAGATGTTGTTTCAGATGGCGCACGTAATCGATCATGACGAATTCGAGGGTCACGGGATCGCCGTCGCCGATGCGGATGGTCGAGTCCAGGTGCTGCGGCGGTACATGCGACATCAGATGCAGCAAGTGCCGGTTGTAGGCCAGCCAGACCTGGGCCAGGTCGCTCCAGTCGCGTTCCTCGTAGCGCTCGGTCTCGACCCACTCGCGTTGCGCATAGCCAGGCGTCGCGAGATCGCGGGCGAGCTGGCCGCGGACGAAGCGTTGATGATTGTTGGCCGCGGATCTGCTTGCGCGACCAATGGCCGTCGATGTGCGTTCCGGTATTGGTGAGTGGAGGGAGCGAGGCGGCGGCGAGATCGAGAAGTTTCGAGAATTCGGCGATTGCGGATGGGAGGGTGTCCATGATCTATTCTATTGTTGATGCGATTGGCAGTGGCCGGACTGGGGTTCATGGGAGGGGTGCACGTCAAGGCGATCGCCTCGGTTGAGGGCGTCGAACTGGCGGGGGTGGTGAGCCGGCGCGCTCATGAATCCGATGTCAAGCACTACGCGACTTTGGATGAGGCATTGCGTGATCCGGAGATCGACGCGGTGGATTTGTGCCTGCCTACGGACATGCACGAATCGGCGACAGTCGCGGCGCTGGGGGCGGGGAAGCATGTCCTCGTCGAAAAACCGATGGCTCTGAGCGTGGAATCGTGCCGGACGATGATCGAGGCGGCGGAGAGTGCGAAGAAAGTTTTGATGGTCGCGCAGGTGTTGCGGTTTTTTCCGGCTTATAAGGAACTGCAACGTGTGGTGGACGGGCTCGACTTGGGTGCGATTCGGTCGGCGACGTTTCGCAGGCGGTGTGCGCAGCCGGGATGGTCGGAATGGATCACCGATCGATCGCGCAGCGGCGGGGGAGGGTTCGACCTGCTGATTCACGACGTCGATATGTCGCTGCGGTTGTTCGGCGCGCCGTTGGGCGTTTCGGCTACGGGGTATCAGGACGCGGCGAAGGGGATCGATGTGATCAGCGCGCGGCTTTATTACGACACCTTCGTCGCGGAGATCGGCGGCGGATGGATGGGCGCGGGAAAATTTCCGTTCGCGATGGAGTTTACAGTGCTGGGAGACGAGGGAGTGCTGGAATACAACTCCGAGTCGAGGCCGTTGAAGAGGTATGGCAGCGGGGAAGACGTCGCGCTGGAAGCGGTGGATGGGTATGCGGCGGAGATCGCTTATTTCGCCGCGTGCTGCCGGAAGGGCGAGCAGCCGTGGCTGTGCACTCCGGAGAGTTCTGCGGAAGCGGTGCGGCTGACGCTGGCCATGTTTGAGGCAAGATCGAAAAACGGGGAGAGGATTTCATGGAAATAGGGGTGATGTTCTGGGCCGGGCGCGACAATCTGGCGGAACTGCGCGCGCTGGGGGTTCGGGCGGGGCAGTTGGGAGTGGGCGGAGATTACGCGTTGACTTCGCAGGCCGCGGTGGAGTGGCGCGAGGCGATTGCGGAGGCGGGGTTTTCCATCGCCACCGTGGTTTGCGCCTACAACGGAGAAGATTACGCGGATATTCCGACGGTGCAGCGAACCGTGGGGTTTATTCCTGCGGCGACTCGGGAAGAGCGCGAGAACAGGACGCTGGAGGCCAGCGATTTCGCGGCGGCGCTGGGCGTGAAAAGTATCGCCTGTCACATCGGGATGGTGCCGGAGGATCATACCGATCCGGACTACATTGCGGTGCGGGGGATGGTGCGGAGGATTTGCGATCGGGCGGAGGAGCACGGGCAGACGTTCGCGCTGGAAACGGGGCAGGAGCCGGCGGATACGTTGTTGAAGTTCCTCGATGATACGGCTTGTCCGAATTTGAAGATTAATTTCGATCCGGCGAATATGATTTTATACAGGTCGGGCGATCCCACTGAGGCGTTCGAGAAGCTCGCGGCACACGTGGTTTCGGTGCATGCGAAGGATGGGGATTGGCCTGCCGTGTTGGGGGCGCTTGGGACGGAAACGCCGCTGGGGCAGGGGGCGGTGGGGATTCCGCGGTTTGTGGAGGCGTTGAAAAAGGCGGGGTATCAGGGGTCGGTGAATATCGAGCGGGAGATTGCGGATCAGGCGCAGAGGTTGAAGGATATCGGGATGGCGGTGGGGTTGTTGAAGAGTTTGGGGGTTTAGGCGGCGCGGTAGGTGCCCAGGACTCTCAGGAAGTCGGCGAGCTCTTCCAGGTGGCCGAGGGCTTTTTGTACCGCCGGGTCCGTGCTCCGGCCCAGCAGATCAAGATAAAAAAGATACTCCCAGGGCTTGCCGCGCAGGGGGCGGGATTCGATTTTCACCAGGTTTAAATCGCGCAGAGCGAGTGCGCTGAGGGCTCGGAAGAGGGCTCCGGGGATATTTTTCGTCGAGAATACTAACGACGTTTTCCAGGGGTTCTTTGCGCCTCCGCGAATGGTTCTCGGTTTGGAGCCGGGGGGTTCGAGCAAGAAAAAGCGGGTGAAATTCTGGCGGTCGTCTTCGATTTCGCGGCGCAGGATTTTGCCGCCGTAAATTTTCGCTGCCAGTTCGGAGGCGATGGCGGCGGCGTCGGAGGGGCGCTCCTTCATGATCATTTTGACGCTGCCGGCGGTGTCGTAGAAAGTCACGCGCTCGATGCGCTTGTGATGGCGGAAAAAATCGAGGCACTGATTCAGGGCGACCGGGTGCGAGTAGACTTTCCGCACGCGCTCAAACGTCACGCCCGGAGGGGCGATGAGGTTGTGGACGATGCGCACGCTGGTTTCGGCGGTGATTTCGAAATCGTAGCGTAGCAGCAGATCGTAGTTTTCATGGACGCTGCCGTGGAGGGTATTTTCGATGGGCAGGACGGCGGCGTCGACTTTCTTGCCGCGCAGGGCGGCGAAGACTTCGTCGAATCGCTGATAGGGCACGGGCTCGGCACGGGGGCCGAGGAGTTGGCGGATGGCCTGCTGGCTGAATGCGCCTAACTCGCCTTGAAATGCAATGTTCATTTTTTTGGGGGTCCATCCCAACGCTTCGCGTCTTTTGCTGGCAATCCTAGCAGATCGAGGACGCGGTCGACGCTGTGATCGACGATGTCGGCCACGGTTTGCGGCTGATGATAGAAGCCGGGCACGGGAGGAGCGAGGATGGCGCCCATTTCGGCGAGCGCGGTCATGGAGCGCAAGTGGCCGAGGTGGAGGGGCGATTCGCGCACCATTAAGATGAGGCGTCGGCGTTCTTTTAGAGTGACGTCGGCGGCGCGCACCATCAGATTGTTGCTGATGCCGGAGGCGATGGCGGACATGGTGTGAATGGAGCAGGGAGCGATCACCATGGCCTCGGTGGGGAAGGAACCGCTGGCCAGGCGGCAGCCGATATCCTCCACCGGGTAGGTAATTTGGGCTAAGGCCTTAAAATCGGCGACGCTTTTTCCCATTTCCAGAAAGGCAGTACGCTCCCCAGAGCGGGAGAGCACCAAATGGATCTCCATTTCGGCAAAGGAGCGCAGTTTTTCGAGCAAGCGCCACCCGTAAATACTACCGCTGGCACCAGTTATCCCAACAATAATCCGCAAATTGACCCCTGGAATCGAGACCGGTCGCACGAACTTTGTTCCGAAACGAGCATGCCTGTGGATATTTTTGTTCTGAATTCAGAACAGGCCTGAGGAATTATCCTTGCTCTCCCTATCCGTCACCGCTATAATTTGAACCGGGAGACCGCTCCTACACCCAGAACTTATGGTACCTGCATCGCCCGGGCGACCCGACCGCTCATCACACTCTATCATGGAGGAACCGGGCCAGAAACTCAAGAAGATACGGGAGCGGCTGCGGCTCCGGTTCCGCGACGTGGAAGAAGCCAGCGGCCGAATTGCCAGATTGCACGCGAACGACGAGTTTGTGGTGGCCCTGAGCCGTTTGGCGGATATTGAAAACAAAGGGACAATGCCCTCGGCGTACCGGCTATACTCGCTGTGCGCCATTTATCGCCTGGATATGTCGGAGGTGCTGGGCTGGTATGGGGTTTCCCTCGCGACGCTGCCAGCGGATGCGGCGGTGGTGCAGCATTCGCAGACGCACATGGTCAATTTCAAGGCGGAAGAGGGCGAGGTACAGGTACCTATTTCGCTCGATCCGGGGATCGACGTAAGCCGCACGGTATTTTTGAGCAGGCTCATTCAGCGGTGGGGCACACTGCCGTTGATGTTATTGAATAATGTAGACTTGCGTAATTTTCGCTACGGTTTGATCGGAACCGAGGACTGGTCCATGTTCCCGATTATTCCACCCGGTTCGCTGGTGGTGATCGACGACACGAAGCGGAAGATACTGAACACCGGATGGAGCTCGGAATTCGAGCGGCCCATTTACTTTCTGGAACATCGGGACGGGTACCTGTGCGGATGGTGCACGCTGCGCGATGGGATGCTGATGGTGCAGCCGCATCCAGCGTCTTTATATGAGCCCCGATCCTATCGCTATCCTGAAGAAATTGAAGTGATTGGGCAGGTCACACAAGTGGCGATGAGTCTTGATCCCGCGCATCGCCGGCGGAACGCTGCCGGAGCCTGAGGCGATCGTTTCTCATAAGTTGGAGCAGGGTCTCCAGGTCGCGGCAGAACAGTTCAGTTTCGGCCTCCCTGGCTGTGGCCGGCACGTAACTGCGATAGACGCCGGAGTGAAGCCAGTGCTGTACGACCTCATCCATCGGATCGTCCAAGGCGATCAGATAATCCCTTAAATCCTCATTCTTTTCGGCCAGGGAGAGGTTCAACCAGCCTTGAAAGGCTGTCTGATGGCTTTCCTTGAGGGCTCGTATGGCCTCATCCCGCCCGAATGCCGCAGCCAGGCCATGGTGCCGGTATGTCCCTGAATTCACGTCCCGAAGCGTCGCCAGGTAGACGAGACGACCACTGAAGGTCGGGATACGGGACAGGGTGTGCTTGCACAGGTCCGCGAGGGCATTCCGCTCGAGTTTCGCCATTGGCCTGAATCTGGGCATTGCGCCGGTCCTAAGGGACATTGTACGCGAGAACGGCGGCGAGTCGTCCGCGAAAATCGTGGACGGATGGCGTGGGAGTGACCGGCGCGCATTTGTTCTGAATCCCGAAAACGTCAGTACCCGCCCATTGGGTTTGAGGCTAAGGTGCCTTAGGATACTTCCAGAGCAGTTACCTTAACCCTCGATTTTCAGGAGACGACATCAATGAAGAAGCTACTTGCAATGATCGCGCTGACGCTGACGTTCGCGGCCGTGGCCGGTTCGGCGGCGCCAAAGGATATGCCGACGCCAAATTGCTATCCCTGCACCAGCTAGATTCATTTTCGAGATCTTGATCGACGGAACTCGCCTAAGGCGGGCAAACTTGGATAGTTTGCCATGCCGGGCGAGTTTTGCCTTTTGGGGAGCCTTCTCCTTCGTCCGCATGCTCACCGCAACGTGATAAACTTCCTGAAACGGATCGGAGATTATCTTGAATCCATGGGAGAAAGGCATCGTGTGCGTCACGGGCGCGCTGGCTGCGGCGGTGCTGGCGAAACTGTGGTGGAGCGGCCTGGTCAGCGCGTACAAGATGCTGTTCTGCTATCTGACGGCGGATTTTCTTTCCTCCGTTGCCGCCGTGACGATTCGCTACGACACCAAGAGGTACGTTGACGTTTACTTCGCCAGCCAGACGGTAAAGATTATACTTGCGGCGTTTGTGCTGGTGGAGATATATGCACTGGCGCTGGCAGGGACACCGGCGCTAGCGCGATTCGGGCGGAACGTGGTCAGCTACATTTTGGGCGCCGCGGCGCTAGTTCCAGTGGTGGGCCTTTTTGTGGATCATGTGCCTTCGCGCATTCCGTACCTGCACTCATTTTTCTTGTTCGAGCGGACGATGGATGGGACGATGGCTATATTTCTGATCATAATATCGATTTTTATGGGCTGGTTTCCGGTTCGATTGAGGCGCAATGTGATCGTCTATATCGGCGGGTTTATTGTGTGGGCGCTCTCCCGTTCGGCGTTGGTGCATATTGTCAATCAATGGTTGGGCAATAAGCAGGTCAGCATGGTGGCGAATTCGGTGCAGATGTTCATTGAGATGGGGTGTTTGTTACTCTGGCTGCTGGAATTGCGGCGCGAGGGGGAGAGCCGGACGGCAGTGGTGGGGCACCTATGGAACCGGGCCGAGGCGGAGCGGCTGACCGATCAACTGGACGCGATCAACCGCAGCCTGGAGCACCTGCGGCGGAAGTAGGGACTTACAAAATGGGACAAAAAGAAGGTTGCTCTTTGATAAATAATCCGGTATGCTGATGTAGATTTTTCTATTAACGCTACGATTGTACAAATCTGTGTTTGGGAGACTCAAGCGTGATCGACTTGTTACATTACCAAAGTAGGCAGGGACAGGAAGCCTTGGCGGATCCGGACGCTGAGTTTTCGATGGCCCGTTACGAGCCGATGGGGCGCCTCCTGTGCGAGGAGGACCTGCAATTTCTGAGAGCTCAACCTGGGTACACTGCGAAGATCGGCAGGGAATTCAGCCGCGAGCGGCGGCGGATTTTCAGGTTGTATTTGCGGGAGTTGTCTCAGGATTTCCATCGTCTGCATGCGCGCGCCCGCGCCGTCGTGGCGAGCCTCGCGGCCGACAATTCGCCGCTGGTGGGCATGTTGATCCGCCAGCAGTTCCGTTTCTGGTACGAAATGGCGGCCATCGAAATGCGGCTCTCCCTGTCATGGACTGGTTTGGGTTCTGCAAACGCAAGCGAGTTGATCCGGGCGCTGGCTGCGATGCAGGCGGACGTCAGCCGAATCAGCTCACCTTCGGCCGCTTAGCTCTATTTCACCTCGAAGGAAGCTGGATCCGACTTCACGTTTGTGGTCGCATCCAGTATCTCGATCCGGTATTTCCCGGGCCTCGCAAACAGGTCGTTAGGGACGATCCCAGAAAGGGAGGCAGGACTCCCGAATGCCGTGACCAGGCGCGAGCCTTCCCACACGATCACGCTGGATGCGGTCGCGTTGCGGCACTTGATCGCGAGAGCCGAGGACCCGTCATTTTGCACGTTAAAACCTTGCCCTGCCAACGTTTCCGACGGATATAAGGTTTCGATCATCGGACGCGGGACCGGCGGGACCTCGGGAGCCTTTGTGCACGCGCCGCACAGCAAGAAAAAACCGGCGAGGAAGAGTGGCTTTCTCATCATGTTCTCTTTAGTGTAAACCAGCGCTCACTTTGCGAGGCCCCGATGGCGGCTATAATGAGATTCAGGAAGCCGCCGCGGCAGTTTTCTGATTGCCCGTACTCACTCAAGAGGGTTGCTTGCTTTCCGGGGTTCGAGTCTTTGCTCGCCCACCACAAAGGATTTTCTATTGTTGACGCTTAACAACATTTCGATGCGCTACGGCGCACGTATTCTGTTCGACGAGGTGACCACCACCTTTCTCGCCGGCCGGCGCTATGCCATCACCGGTCCGAACGGCGCCGGAAAGTCGACGCTGATGAAGATCCTCACCGGCGAACTGGAACCGTCCAAGGGCGACGTCACGCGGCCGAAGAAGATGGGCGTGCTGCGCCAGGATCAATTCGCTTTCGACGCGTTCCGCGTGGTCGACACGGTGATCATGGGCAACCGTCCCCTATGGGACGCGTTGCAGGAACGCGAGAAGCTGTACGAAAAAGATCACGCCGCGTTGACCGATGACGACGGCATGCGCCTCGGCGAACTGGAGGGCATTGTCGGCGATGAGGGCGGCTACACGGCGGAAACCGATGCCGCGGTGCTGCTCGACGGTCTCGACATCCCCGAGTCGCTTCATGAAAAGAAGATGGGCGAATTGCAGGGTGGACAGAAAGTGCGCGTGCTGCTGGCGCAGGCTCTTTTCGGCACGCCGACTGTGCTGTTGCTGGATGAGCCGACCAACAACCTCGATCTCGATTCGGTCCACTGGCTGCAGGATTACCTGATCCGCTTCGACGGCTGCCTGATCGTCATTTCCCACGATCGCCATTTCCTGAACGAAGTCTGCACGCACATCGCCGACATCGATTATCAGACGGTCATCACCTACACCGGCGGCTATGACGACATGGTGCTGGCCAAGACGCAAATCCGGTCGCGCATCGAATCCGAAAACGCGCAGCGCGAGAAAAAGATCGAGCAGTTGAATGAGTTCATTCGCCGCTTCGGCGCCGGTACGCGGTCGTCTCAGGTAACTTCGCGAAAAAAAGAAGTCGAGCGGCTGCAAACATCGGACCTGGCCCGTTCCAACATCGCGCGCCCTTATATCCGCTTCGAAAACCTGCGGCCTTCCGGGCGGCACCCCCTGGAAATCAAGGGACTCAACAAGTCCTACGATGACGTGAAAGTGATTCAGAACTTCACCGCCAGCATCAGCCGCGGCGAGAAGATTGCCTTGATCGGACGCAACGGCGCGGGAAAAACGACGATGCTGAAGTCGCTCATCCGCAACGCCACCGGCTTCGTCGAGGATGAAGACCGCAAGTTTACGATCGATTCGGGTGAAGTTCTCTGGGGACACGAAGTCTCGGTGGGATACTTCGCGCAGGATCATACCGAGTCGATTCCGCACGGCGTGAAAGTGCTGGAATGGCTGCACGAGTTCGATCCGAAGGCGTCGCAGGAAGAACTGCGCGGCGTTCTGGGCCAGATGCTGTTCGCTGGCGACGACGCGCTGAAGCGCACCGAAGCGCTTTCCGGCGGCGAGGCCGCACGCATCATTTTCTGCCGCCTGATGCTGCAGAAGCCGAACTTCCTGATCCTGGACGAACCGACGAACCACCTGGATCTGGAATCGATCAACGCGCTGAACATCGCGCTGCAAAAGTACGACGGCACCGTGCTGCTGGTCACTCACGATCACGACGTCGTCGATGAAGTGGCGACTCGTATCTGGCAGGTCGAACACGGCAAGATCGACGATTTCAAGGGACCGTATTCGGAATACTTAACGCACACCGGCCAGACCGTCGCGCGCTAGATGAATAGAAGAAATCGTGGGGCGGGCCACCAGCCCGCAGCCGCCCACTGGGCGGCTCCTGTTCGCAAAACCTAAGCCGTCGCCCGCCGCGAAGCCAGCAAATGCGCGATTGCCTTCGAGTCCGCCACGATCTCCGCGAACTGATGTGGATAAACCGTCTGCGAGCCATCCGACCAGGACCGGTCCGGCTGCGGATGCACCTCGACCAGAAGCCCCGCCGCACCCGCCGCGATCCCGGCGAGCGCCATGGGATGAACCGAGTCGCGCTTGCCCGTTCCGTGGCTCGGGTCGACGACCACTGGTAAATGACTCAGTTTCTGCACCGCGGGGACGATGCTCAGGTCCAGCGTGTTGCGCGTGTGATCGGCAAACGTGCGCACGCCGCGCTCGCACATGATCACTTCGTAGTTGCCTTCGGACAGAATATACTCGGCCGCCATCAGAAATTCTTCCAGCGTCGCCGACATTCCGCGTTTGAGCAGCACCGGTTTCCGGGCTTTCCCCGCGCGCTTCAGCAGCGAATAATTCTGCATGTTGCGCGCCCCGATCTGGATGCAGTCGGTGTACCTCTCTACCAGGTCGAACGTCTCGACGTCGATCGCCTCGGTTACGATACCGAGCCCGGTCGCGTCGCGCGCTTCCGCCAGTAGTTGCAATCCTTCTTCGCCCAAGCCCTGGAACGAGTATGGCGACGTGCGCGGCTTGTACGCGCCTCCGCGCAGCAGTTGACCGCCGGCGTTCTTCACCGCGTGAGCCGCTTCCAGAATCTGCTCGCGGCCTTCCACCGAACACGGACCGCCGCAGAACATCGGCTCGCTTCCGCCGACGGGAACGCCGTGCACGTGAATAATGGAATTCTCGGGCCGCACCTCGCGGCTGACCAGTTTATACGGCTTCGAAACGCGAATGGCCTCGGCCACGCCCTCCATCGCCTCGAACTCCACCGGGTCCACAGGCTTCGGATTGCCGGTGATGCCGATGGCCGTCTTCTGCGCGCCGGGCATGACGTGCGCGCGAAATCCCAGGCTTTCGATCCGTCCCCGAACGCGATCGATATCGGCCTCGGTCGCCTGAGCCTTCATCACGATGAGCATGTCTCTTATAATAACGAGTGTTCCTTGCCGCCGAAATTCAATGCTAAAGATGTTCCACGGCTTGTCTATCCCCTCCATTAAGAGTGTGTGTGAAAATCGTGGTACTGACCGCTCCTGCAAGTCGCGGCTCTGTTTCGAGCCTCGGGGATTCATCAAGATAAATAGAGTCGCGACCTGCGGGAGCGGTCCAATCCGACTTTTCACACAGACTCGTAATGGAGGGGATAGTACAACGGTTGAGACTGTCCACGGGAGATGCCTGAACAAATCGTAGTCGTCGGTGGCGGAATCATCGGCCTCGCCACTGCCTGGCGCCTTGGCCAGCGCTTTCCCGATGCGCGCGTCACGGTGCTTGAAAAAGAGCCCAGCGTCTGCCGCCATCAGAGCGGTCACAACAGCGGCGTCCTGCATTCCGGTCTTTATTACAAGCCCGGCTCGAAGAAGGCGCGTCTCGCTGTGACCGGCATCCGGCAGATGGTCGAGTTTTGCCAGCAGCACGACATTCCTCACGAAATCTGCGGAAAAGTCGTTGTGGCGACAGCGGAAGAAGAAATTCCTCGCCTGAAAGCGTTGTTCGATCGCGGCTCGCAGAACGGCCTCGAAGGCCTCGAAATGCTCACCGGCGACCAACTGCGTGAAATCGAGCCTCACGCCGCCGGCCTTGCGGCGATCCGCGTTCCGCAGGAAGGTATCGTTGATTATCTGCGTGTCTGCGAAACACTGGTCGACCTGATTCGCGCGCGGGGAGGGGAAGTGGTGACCTCCGCGCGCGTGACCGCGATTGCGCGAAACAACGGCTTCTGGCGCGTCGCGAGCACCGCCGGCGATCGTGAATGTTCTCGCATCGTGACGTGCGCGGGACTGCAATCGGATCGCGTCGCCGCCATGACCGGCGCCCACCGCACCGTCCGCATCGTGCCCTTTCGCGGCGAATATTACAAGATCCGGCCGGAACGTCAGCACCTGGTGCGGCACCTGATCTATCCGGTGCCAGATCCGAAATTCCCGTTCCTGGGCGTCCACTTCACCCGCCTGATTCACGGCGGCGTCGAGGCGGGGCCGAACGCCGTGCTCGCCCTGGCCCGCGAAGGCTACACCAAGACCGATATCAGCCCGGGCGATATTTTCGACGCGGTGACCTTCAACGGTCTGTGGCGCTTCCTGGCGAAATATCCAAAAATGTGCTGGGATGAAACGCGCCGATCGTTCAGTCGCGCATTATTCTGCGCATCGCTACAGCGCCTGGTGCCGGATATTCGGGCGGATGACCTCAGCGAAGGCGGCGCCGGCGTGCGCGCCCAGGCCATGTCCCCCGACGGATCGTTCGTCGAGGATTTTCATTTCGTCCAAGGCCCCGGCGAACTGCACGTGGTGAACGCGCCCAGCCCTGGCGCAACGGCGTCACTGGCGTTAGGAGAAGAAATCGCCGCCTCGCTACAGTAGCGAACCATCCCCATTGGGAGTGTCGTGGCGCACGCCCGCGGCGTGCCGCGTCGAGACTCTCTCGACGCCTGCTCCGACCCGGACCCAAGCATCGACAAAGTGTCGACGCGGCACGCCGAGGGCGTACGCCACAAGTCGCTACAATAACGACGCGTCCATGTTTTCATGCTGGCTACTGGCTACTGGCTGCTGGCTACTTTTCAGAAACCGCGCCAGCGCCTCCGGCGATCCGTCGAAGAACCTGTCGACCACTTCTTTCACCGCGAACTTGCGCAATTCCTCGCGGCTCAACTTCGGCACATAAATGAACGACCGCCCCTGTTTCTTGCGCGAAACACCTCCACGCTTTTCGAGACGATCCAGAACCGTCATCACCGTTGTGTACGCCAGGTTGCGATTGCCCACCATCACGTCGCGCACATCGCGCACCGTGCCCTCGCCGATTCCCCACAGCGCCTTCAGACACTCCAGCTCCAGCGGAGGAGGCATGTCGCGCTGCGGAGCCGGGCGTCGCATCGGTCAGCCCTTCAGGGCGTCTTTCAGCTTCGAGGCGAACGGCGAAGACGACGGAAGCTCTTTCCGCTCGGGCTTCTTCGCAGGTTCTACCGAGCCGCGACCGGAGGGAGCGGTTTCCGCCGACCCCTCCAAAAATTTGTCCTTCTTCAATACCGTCCGGTCCAGCGCCGAACTGTAGCCGGTCCAGACGCCTTCAATCTGCCGGTCGCGCTCGATCAAGCCGCGCATGCACTCCATCTTCGAATCCAGATTATCCAGATGATGCAGCAGCATCGCTTCCGGAAATAACGGGACCTTCGGCGATCCAAACGCCAGTTCCCCGTGATGACTCGCGATCAGGTGCAGCAGCAGGTCGGCGAGTTTGGGAGGAAAGTCCGGCACCTGCCGCAGCTTTTCTTCCACCATCCGCAGCCCGATCAGAATATGACCCAGCAACTGGCCTTCGGTCGAGTAGCTGAAACTCCGCGCATACTTCAGCTCGGTTATTTTTCCGATGTCGTGCAGGATCACGCCCGTCAGCAACAGGTCGAAGTCGATATTCGCGTAGTGCGCTGCGGTGAACTTCGCCAGCGTGCACAGGGAAAGGACATGCTCCATCAAGCCTCCGATCCACGCGTGATGAATGGCCTTGGCCGCCGGAGCCGTGCGATACGCCCTGGCCACTTCCTCGTCGGCGAAGATCAGTTCCAGCAGGGCTTTGAGGTGCGGATTCGACATCCCCGCGATCCAGCCCTCCAGCTCCCGGAACATTTCGTCCCGGTCGCGTTTCGACGCAGGGAAGTAATCGGCGACGTCGATATCGGTCTCCGCCACCGGCTGAATCTTGTGCAACGTGAGCTGAGGTCTGTTTTGAAAGACCTGCATAAGGCCCTTCACGCGCACGAAATCGTCCTGCGCGAAGGTCTCAATGGCATCGGCCGCGTTGTCCCACATCTTGGCGTCTACTTCGCCCGTGCGGTCGGCCAGGGTCACGGAAAGATAGAGGTCGCCCGATTTTTTCTGCCGGACGTCCTTATGCTGAACCAGGAATGTGCCGGTGATGATCTGATCCGGCTGTAGATCGACTACAAAAGGTGACTTCATTACTTGGACGGTCTATTTGGACGGTCTATTTGGACGATGATACGCCCGCCGCCGTGGTGTTCGTCCCAGGGATCGGAATCATGCCCAGCAGCTTCTTGCGATGCCCTCGCGCGGCAACTTCTTCCTTCGTCACCGTCTCCGGTTTCAATTGGGCCGGGTCGCTCCAGGCGGTATTCTTGCCGGGCGCCGCGCCCGTGTCTTCCCAGCCCGTCTTGATTTCCAGGAACGCCACCGCGCGAAGCTTGGTCATGTACTCGCGCAGAGCGGGCTGCATCTTGGGACGGAAGAGCCTGTCCTGCACTTCGTACTGGACTTCTTCAAATTCCGCCAGTCCGGCCTTCTGATGCTCTTCCACTTTGAAAATTCCGAACCCCTTATCCAGTTTGATCGGATCCGTCACGTAGCCGCGCGACTGGTTCCAGGCCGACGCGACGATCTCGGGCAGCAGATCCTTCTTTTCGAGCGGCGGCATCTCACCGCCCTGCGCCGCGTTCGCCCCATCGGAGTTCGCCTGTGCCATATCCGCGAAACGCTCGCCTTTGCGCGCCCTGGTCACCAGGTCCCGAGCCTTCTTCTCGGCCGCGGCCAGGCCCGCCGCGTCCTTGCCCTCGGTCGAGACAAAAATCTCGCGCAGGAATACGCGTTCCTGGCGCATGAACTCGTCTTTGTGCACGTCGTAGTAGGCTTGCAGTTCTTCCTTCTTGAACAGGATTTTGCGCGAAATTTCCTCGCGCACCACTTTTTCGCGCAGCAGGTTATTCTTCAGCTCGGCTTTGTAATCCTCAAACGGCACGCCCGTCTGCTGATGGACGTACTCCTGAAACTTTTCCGGATCGACGATCTTCGTGTTGCGCTGAATATCCAGAATCTGCTTGTTCAGCTCGGTATCGACCTTGATGTCGAGCTCTTTGGCCTTCTGCACCAGCAGCAATTGGTCGATTTTCTCGCGCAGAATATTGCGCGATGCGTCGTTCAACGCCTCGTTGAGCCGGGCCCCGGTCAGCCCCTGCTGCCGCATCTCGCTCTCCAGCATCTTCTTGTCGTGGATCATCTCGCCGCGCGTGATGATGTCGCCGTTCACCTTGCAGATGATTTCTTCCATCAAAGCGACGTCGGCGCCATAAAGCGCAATGGCCAGGAAAAAGACACTCAAACGCATAGATCTATTATAAAGCACGTCCCCTGCCACGCTATCCCCAATAATTTCAATATTTGCCCTGTGCCGTAAAACACACACTGTGGTGCCGTCGGACGGGTCGTCGAAATGACCTGCCGAAGCCGATCACGGGAATGCTCTAACTGGGCGCTGAGAAAGACTCGAGAGGAGCGGTCAGGAAGCGCCGTGTAGATGAAACCAGTTATAACCGCTCGAAAAAGCAACCTCATCCAGGACGATCTGCAACACTCCGGCCATCGCCACAATCCCCGCCAGCAGCCACCACCGCAGCCACTCGCACTTCATCCTCTTCGCCGCCCAGTCCAGCCCGTGCAGATACAACATCAGAAACGGAATCAACGCCCCCAGCATCAACCGGCCCGAAGTGAAGTAGGGCAGCGCGCGGGACGGATACCAGCATTGCCCGAAGTCGAACGCCATTGATAAGAGTGCCAGATATCCCACCGCTGCCAGAAAGCTGACCAAACCAAGCGCCAGCGCCTCTCGCCCATTCCCGATCGTCGCCGAAAATCGCGGCAGCAGGCTCGCTCCGGCTACGCCAATCAGCAGCGCCGAAGAGATCCCGTAAAAAGCGTCCATCTCCGGGGAGGCAAGCGGGGCAACGCCCCAAACGAACTCCCCGCGCCAGAATCGCGCCAACAGTTCCGACCAGAAATAGGACAATCCGCTGAGCGTGAAGATCGGGTGAGACAGCCACTCGCCCAACGGCTTGGCGGTCCAGCCCAAGGCTTTGATTTTGGCGGCCGACGCCGTCACGTCGCCAAAGTGGTGCAGGTTCCAGGAAACCCAGAACGCTATGGGCAATCCGGTGCACAGCACAACCAGCACCACGGGGATCCACGTCTGGCGCAACTTTCCGGCACCCGCCCGCAGCAGCACAGCAAGAATTCCAACTGCGATCAGGGGCAGGTTGCTGACCTTGACCAGACACAGCGTCGCCAGCGAAAGACCGATGCCGACGCTCAGCAGCGCCTCCGGTTTACGCAGCCATCGCACCAGGCCAACGAATGCCAACCCGAAAAAGACCGGTGAGAGCACGTCGTTCTGAATCGAGTAGAACGCGTCCTGCGGCAGGATCGCCACCAGCGTGGGAACGCCCAGCCGCACAAACCGCTCCGCCGGAAACGTTTGCTTCGCGGCCGCGTAACCGATCCACACCAGCCCCGCGACCAGGAACACATTCAGAAACCGGATCCAATAGAGCAGGGTACCGCCGCTCAGCCCGAACCATCGGCCGGCCCGCAGCCACCCTCCCGCCAGCGTGTAGTACACCGGCCCCTGGGAAGACTCGGCATTGGTCTCCGGAACGCGATTCTCCGCCTTCGCCAGCATGGCGGATCGCTCCGGCTCGGGCAGGGTCCATCCGGGGGGAGGAAACCCGAGCGAATTCCGCGGACGGTTGAAGTATTCCGGACTGCCATAGAGCGCCTGATAGCGAAGCGTTTCCGGTGAAAGCGGCTCCAGGGTTCGCGGCACGTGCCCTCGCGAATATTTGAGAACCAGATCGAAGTGGTACTGCTCATCGACATTATTGAAGAACGGGAACGCCGCGGAAAATACAAACACACGAACCGCCGCCAGCAGACAAAGCGCGATCACCACCGCGCGGTCGCTCACTCCGGGAGTTGATTGCGGCGCCGATGTCGACGGCTTCTCCGCGCGTACGCGTTTGCGGGAACTCATCCCACCCCCAGCATCTCAATCGACTCCTTCACTGACTCCAACACGGCCCCTGGCTCCGCGCTATCCAGAGGCAGCCTCAACACCCCCGCCGGCGTGAACTGCGCCCCCTCTTTTTGCGATACCAGCGCCATCAGCTTCGCCGGATCGATCTTCGCCCCCGGATGAAATTTGATATACAGCGCGCTGCCGCGACGGTCGATGGCCTCGATCCCCGCCTTCTGCGCGGCAGTCTTCAGCAGCGCGAACCGCACCAGCGTCTCGACCGCCTCCGGCGCAGGCCCGTACCGGTCCGCAAGTTCCGCACGCACGATCTCCGCCTGCTCCGGATCCTTCGCATCCGCCACGCGTTTATAAGCCCGCAGCCGTTGATGCTCGTCCGCAATGTACTCCGCCGGAATCCTGATGTCGAGCCCCAGGTTGAGCGCCGAATGCACCTCTACCGGCACCTCGATTCCCTTCAACTCCTGCACCGTTTCCTCCAGCATCTTCAGGTACATGTCGAACCCAACCGCCTCGATATGTCCGTGCTGCTCGCCGCCCAGCAGATTCCCCGCGCCGCGCAATTCCAGGTCCAGCGCCGCGATCTTAAACCCCGCGCCTAAATCTGAAAACTCCCTGAGCGCCGCCAGGCGCTTCCGCGCAATTTCACTAAGCTCGGTGTCCTGTGGAACAAGCAAATACGCATACGCCCGCCGATTCGATCGCCCCACTCGCCCTCGCAACTGATACAACTCCGACAACCCGTGACGCTCGGCATTCTCGATGATCATGGTGTTGGCCAGCGGAATATCGAGGCCGTTCTCGACGATCGTGGTGCAGACAAACACGTCGTATTCGTGCCGCATGAAGCCCAGCAGAACCTTCTCCAGGTCCGCCTCGCCCATCTGCCCGTGCCCGACGCCGATCCGGCAATTCGGCACCAGTTCCTGAATCGCCGACGCGCGCGAAAAAATCGACTCCACGCGATTGTGGACAAAATAAACCTGCCCGCCGCGGCTCATCTCCTGCTCGATCGCCTGCTTCACAATGTCGGTGTCGAACTTTGCCACCACCGTATGAATCGCCAGGCGATCCTTGGGAGGCGTCTCAATCACGCTCATATCGCGAATCCCCAGCAGCGACATGTGCAGCGTGCGCGGAATGGGAGTCGCACTCATGGTCAGCACGTCGACGTTCTTGCGGATCTGCTTCAGCCTCTCTTTGTGACGCACGCCGAACCGCTGCTCTTCATCGACAATCAGCAGCCCGATATCGCGAAACTCGACGTCTTTCGATAACAGCCGGTGCGTCCCGATGGCCACGTCGACGCGTCCCAGCGCCAGCTCATCAAGCCCCGCCTTGATCTCCTTCGCGCTCTTAAACCGCGAAAACATCGCAATGTTGACTGGAAACGCCGCGAACCGCCGCTTGAACGTCTCGTAATGCTGGAACGCCAGTACGGTCGTTGGCGCCAAGACCGCAACCTGTTTCCCGTCGCCCAGCGCCTTGAACGCGGCCCTCATCGCGACTTCGGTTTTGCCGAATCCAACATCGCCACACAACAACCGGTCCATCGGATGTGGCGATTCCATGTCGCGCTTGATTTCTTTCGTCGCGCTCAACTGGTCCTTCGTAGACGTGTATTCGAACGCATCCTCGAACTCGCGCTGCCAGTTCGAATCGCTCGAAAACGAAAATCCCTCCGCCATGCGGCGCTCGGCGTAGAGCTTCAACAGCTCGTCCGCCATATCGCGCATTTTGGTCTTCACGCGAGTCTTTCGCGCCGTCCAAGTCGCTCCGCCCAGCCGGTCGAGCGGCGGCCCTTGCTCGCCCGCGCCACGATATTTCTCGACCAGGTCCATCCGCGTCAGCGGAACGTACAGCTTCGATTCGCCGGCGTATTCGAGCAACATGAAGTCGCCCTTCTGCTCGCCCTGCACGATTTCGCGCAGCCCCAAGAACCGCCCCACGCCGTGCGTAACGTGGACCACGTAATCGCCCGGCTTCAAATCCGCCAGATCGGCCGCGAACGCCGATAACTGCCCCTTGGTCAGGCTCGGCCGCGCCACCAGATCCGACGGATCGAACAAATCCTCTGACCCGATGAACGCAATCTTCGCCTCTGGAAACGTAACCCCGCGCCGCACCAGGCCCTTGATCAGATAGGTGCTGGCAACAGGCCCCGCCAGATACGCCCGCTCCGCCAGATAAGGCGACGCCGCTTCATTCGGTGCGAGCCCCAAACTGAAGGGCACCGAATACTCGCGCAAAATATCGGCCAGCCGTTCGAGCTCGCCATTTGACGACGCAAAGAACGCGACGCGATACCCCTGCTCGACCATCGTCTTCGCTTCGGCCACCGCCACTTGCATCGACCCATGAAACGCCAGCGACGGCCGCGTCGACGTGTGCGCCGCGCTGCCGTCCAGATCGAGCTCCCTGAGCGCCACCACCACCCGCGGCTCGCCACCTTCCCCCAAACGGAACCCCGACAGTAATGGAGGGGATAGTTCCTCCCACTTCCAAAAATACCCAGCCGAATCCGGATGCTGATCGAGCCTCTTCCACAGCCTTTCCGCCGCCAGTTGCACCTGTTCCGGCTCATCGATCATCACCAGTGCTCCCGGCGTCAAGTCGAGCAAGGAATGCTCCGGCCCCATCTGCACCGGCTCCGACAACGGCAGTACTTGCGCCTCCGTGATCTTCATCACGCTACGCTGCGTCTCGACTTCGAACCGCCGGATCGACTCAATCTCATCCCCAAAAAATTCGATGCGCAAAGGACGCGTGCTCTCTGCCGGAAACACGTCGAGAATTCCTCCGCGAATCGAATACTCGCCGACCATCTCCACCGGCTCGCGCCGCTCATACCCAATCGATTTGAGATGCTCTTCGAGAACGTCGAGCGAAATCTCTTCGCCCACCGCCAACGTGAGCGTCAGGCGCCGATAATATTCCGGAGCCTGCGTGCGCAGCAGCATCGAAGGCAAGGGAACCACCGTCAGAGGCACCGTTCCCGAACTCATGCGCCACAACCCGATCGCCCTCTGCTCGACGATTTCTTTATGCGGCGCGACGTTCTGCCCGGGCAGCACATCGAGCGCCGGAACCATCTGCGGCCGCCCGACCTCGGCCCGCGAAATTAGTAAATCGAAAAACGTGGCGATGAGTTCGCTCAGCGCCTCGGCATGCTGGTTGTTGTCGGAAACCACGATCATCGGCCGTTCCGTTACCTGCCATAGCAGGACGAGATAAAGGGCCTTGGCCGTCGGGGTCAAGCCGGCGAGAGAAAACGGACCCGCTTCGCGGCGCACCAGTTTCGCGGCCAGATCCTGGAACGCCTGATCCCGGCTGAGCGTATGAAAAATGTCCCGCACCGCCGGATGCGTCATCGAAATCGCTCTTCCGCCGATGTGGCGCACGCACTTATGCGTGCCGCGTCGACACTCGTGTCGATGCAGGGCTGGCGAGGAAAATTCACCGCTTTAGGAGCTCTTCCACAATATTGGTCGTCGAAAATCCAGGCTCCAGCGCCAGCGCCATCACTTTGCCGCCCGCCGCTTCCACTTCCTCGCGACCCGCGATGAAGTGCGCCCAATCCGCACCCTTAATCAGAATATCCGGCAACACTTCGGCGATCAGCTCGCGCGGAGTATCTTCGTCGAACAACGTGACGGCGTCCACCGCCTCCAGCAGCAGAGCCATCCGCGCCCGCTCGTCTTCGGAAATTAGAGGACGAGTCGGCCCCTTCAGCCGCGCCACGCTGGAGTCGGTATTGAGCGCCAGAATCAGCAAATCGCCCAGGGAACGGGCCTTTTCGAGCAGCCGGATATGGCCGGGATGGAGGATGTCGTAGCAGCCGTTGGTGAAAACCACGGTTTTGCCGTCGCGGCGCCACCCGGCGCGAGCCTGCACCAGGGCAGGACGGTCATAAAAAATTCCCATGTGTCGATATCATTATTGTAGAGGTAGAATATAGCCAGAATGTTTTCGCCGCATCAGAACCTGAGCGATCACGTCAACCGCAACATCGTCCGCAGTGAGATTGAGGGCGGTGTGTACCTGAAAGACCTGCCCGATGAGAGCACTCTGGAAGTGGTTACGCAAAATCGCGGCTATACGCTCATTCTGCGTCAGGACGGCCAGGCGCTGATCTCCGGCCATCCGGAGTTCTGTCCCGAACCGACGCTGGTGCGGATCAGCGGCTGCAACTGGGGCGGTTCGATGCTGAAGTCGGCGTACCTGGGCCGCGGAATGCATCTGGAATACCGGCATCCCAATTATCGCGGTCCGATCGTGACGTCGCCTATCGTCGATATCCGCCTCCGTGACGTGGCTGCATAAGCTTTTATCTCCCTTTTTCTTTGCGCCTTTGCGGCTTTGGGTGAACCGTGTTGGTTTTTTCCCCGCGTACGCTCAAACCAGAAGGAACCGTTTTTTTTGCTGGCCAGCAAAATGTCGCATTACGGTGGAACTGATCCTCTGGAGCCCGTGAGACGGCTTGCGGCGTCAACTATACGTATGGTGCCGACGGAGGGAATTTGGGATCGATCCTAGAGAGCCAAGGGAGAGTGGATAGCTGTGATCGCCGCACCCTGAGTAGCTTCAGAGAGCTGTGCATCCAATGACTGGTGGAAATATCGGATAACCGTGAGTTCTTAATTAAGGACAATAGCCGGCCGGGGCCCCATCCTAGAGACAGCTC